>Ga0105049_10002877_pt1 | contig 20367 bp, 19 predicted proteins | sample MAT06_FD_78087 | JGI IMG/M metagenome (GOLD analysis project Ga0105049, IMG submission 78087) | Freshwater microbial communities from Lake Fryxell liftoff mats and glacier meltwater in Antarctica - MAT-06 | ecosystem: Environmental > Aquatic > Freshwater > Ice > Liftoff microbial mat | place...
GGCCGACGATGGCCGTCCAGCCAGGCTCGATCTGCACGCTGATGCCATGCAAGACATCGCTGCTGCCCAGACTGACATGCAGATCGATGGCGCGCAGCCGTGCCGGGCTGTTCTTCACCGCAAACCCTGCCGGCGCAGCAGCACGAACAGATAACAACCGCCCAGCACGGCGGTCACCACGCCCACCGGCAGCTCTTGAGGCGCCATCAACGACCTCGACAACACATCGGCCCACAACAGCAGCACCGCGCCCATTGCGGCGCTGGCACCCAGCATCCAGGCATGTGGCCCAGGCGCATGGCGCCGCACCAGGTGCGGCGCGACCAGGCCCACAAAGGCCACCAACCCGGCCTGCGACACCGCCAGCGCGGTGGCCAGGCTGAGCAGCGCCACCAGCAGCAACCGCTTGCGTTGCAGGTCCAGGCCCAGGCTGATGGCGCTGTCTTCGCCCAAGGTCAGCGCGTCCAGCACACGCGCCTGACGCAGCGAAACCCAAAGCAGCAGCACCAGGCCGCCCGCCATCAGGGCCAGAGCCTGCCAGCCCAGATAACTGGTGTTGCCCAGCAAAAACGCCTGCTTGCCACGCAAGGCAGCGGGCGAGATCACGGCCACCAACTCAGCGACCGCCCCCAACAGTACAGCCACCACCACACCGGCCAGCAACAGCCGCAAGGTCTGCACTGCACCTTGCGCCAGCAGCAAGGTCATGCCCACCCCCAGCAAGGCGCCGACAAAGGCGGCGGCGACCAGACCCACGCGCTCCAGCCACAGCGCGGTGGACAGGCTGATGGCGCCGCCAGCCAGCCCAGCGGCAGCCAGGACCAGCACCACGCCAAGGCCGGCACCGGCAGCAGAACCCAGCAGATAGGGGTCGGCCAGCGGGTTTCTGAACAGACCCTGCGCCAAGGCCCCGCCCAGCCCCAGCAGTGCGCCCACCGCAGCGGCGCCCAGTGTGCGGGGTGCCCTGATCTGACCCAGGATCAGCACCGCCTGGTCCCCTTGCCAGTCGGCCCAGAACTGCGACAACGCCTCCCAGCCCAGCCCGCTGGTGCCCGTCAACAGGCCGGCCAGCAAACCCGACACGCCCAGGCCCAGCAACCAGGCTGTCAGGCCGGCACGCTTTTGGGTATCCGTTCGGGCTTCCGTGCTGGTGTTCACGCCCACTCCCGCGCCTGGCTTCAGCGGGCTTCAATGCGCTGCAGGCAACGTGCCAGCAAGGCCGCAGCTTCGCCCAGCCGGGGGCCGGGCCGGATCAGCAAATCGTATTCAGCGGACGCAAAGCCGCATTGCTGGCCTTGCTGGATGGCAGGCAGGTTCTGCCAACCGGGCCGCGAGGCCATCAGCGTTTGCTCGCGGCTGGCACCCATCACGATCTGTGGTCTGGCGCGAACCACAAACTCAGGGTTGAGCTTCGGAAAGGGCCCCAGCTCAGGCGGCACGATGTTGTGCAAACCCAGCCGCAGCAGCGTCTGGCCGATGAAGCTGCCGCTGCCGGCCGCAAACGGGCCACCGCCGATCTCGAAGTACACGCTCTGGCCGCGCAGCGTGGGCGGCACTTGTTGCGCTGCTTGCGCCAGTTGGCCCTGGATCCTGTCCCACACCTGCACGCCGCGCTGCGGCACACCCAGCAACTGCGCCACCAGGATCAAGGTGCGCTGCACATCGGCGTGGGTGTCGCTTTTCAAGCGCAGCACCTTGAAACCCAGCGACTCCAGCCGGTCGATGGCACGTGCCGAGGTGCTGGCCAAGACGACATCGGGTTTGAGCGTGGCGATGGCTTCGATCTGTGCATCGTCGATGCCACCCAGGCGCGGCAACTGCGCGACGGCTGCCGGCCAGTCTGAAAAGCGGTCGACGCCCACCAGGCGGTCTGCTGCGCCCAAGGCAGCCACCACCTCGGTCAGCGAAGGCAACAGCGACACCACACGTTGTGCTGGCTGCTCGAAGTGGTGCACCACGCCGCGGTCGTCACGCAGACTGAAACCTTGCGCGGCAGCCCAGCCGGCCCAAAGCAGCAAAGCCGTGCAGGCCCAGGTGCGCCACAGTCGGGTCGGGAGGGTCGTGCGGGTTTGGCTGGCCGCTTTCATCTCAACGCGCCCCATAACGCAACGTCATCATCCACTCGCGCCCGGGCTGGTTGTAGCCCAGCGTGCTCTCATAACGTGCATCGGCGGCGTTGTTGAGTTTCAGCCCCAGGCGCCAGTCGCTGGCCAGGGCCCAATCCGCACGCAAGTCCAGCGTGCTGTAGCCACGCAGGCGATCGGTGTTGGCGGCGTTGTCGAAACGCGCGCCCACCTTGTTCAGCTTGGCGCCCACCGTCCAGGCGCCCACCGTGCGCTCGGCGTCCAGGCGCAGCAGATGTTGCGCGCGTCTGGGCAACAGCTTGCCAAAGTTGCTGTTCAGCGGATTGCTGTTGCGAGGGTCCAGAAAGTCGCCGCTCAGGCTCAAAGCCCAGCCTGCCCATCGTGTGCTGGCGCTCAGGCTCAGGCCTTCGATGCTGGCGTCGACGTTGGTGGGGTCGCGTCCTGGCGTGATGTAGCCACGGATGTCGCTGTCAAACAACGCTGCGCGCAGCTCATGCGGGCCAGCGGCCCAACGCAGGCTGAGCTCCCGGTGCCGGCCTTCTTCGGGCAGCAGAGCCGGGTTGCCGAAGTTGGGAAAGTAAAGCTGGTTGAAGCTGGGTGCGTTGAAGCTGGTGCCAGCAGACAGCCCCAGCCGCAACTGCGGGCTCACAGCCACGCCATAACCCACCGAACCGGTGCCGATGCGCCCAAACTGCGAGTTGCTGTCGTTGCGCAACGCCGCTTGCCAGTGGTGCACACCGGCCTGACCGTTCAAGCCCACGCCCAGACCGTCGATGCTGCGCTGGCTGACGGCAAAGGCTGCGCCAGGCCGGCTGACCACTTGCTCCAGCCGCTCGGCCAGCACCAGCAGCGTGCCTGCCGCTGTCTCGACGGTGTTCTCCCAGCTGAGCTGCTTGTTGACGCTGCCGATCACGCCCAGGGTCGCGAAGCGCGAGGCGCTGACCTGGGTGTCGTACTCGTCGGTGCTGCGCGCCACGAGCAAACTGCTGCGCCAGGGCCCGAGCACCGGGCCGGCCGCTTGCAGGGACATGACCTGCGTCAGCAAGCCTGCGCGCGAGTCGGCGCCCGGGCCGTCGTCGTACCAGCTGGTGCCCGCGCTGTGCAAGGCGCGGGCCTGCAGTCGCCAGGCCGCAGGCAGCGCCAGCCCGAGTTGCAACGCCGCGCTGTCTTGGTCAAAACCGTCGCGGTCGGGGTTGTGGCTGCCAAAGGGCACTCGCGGGTTGGTGGCCGAGAAACCTTTGTCGCGCAGAGCCTGCAGCGTCAACGCGCCGTCCACGGCGCCGGCGCCAAAGCGCAAGCCGGCAGACAGTTGACGATGACCTTCGGAGCCCACACCCAGGCTGGCCGATGGCTGCAGCCCCGGGGCGCCGGATTTTGTGAAGACCTGGATCACACCACCCACCGCGTCGCTGCCATAAAGCGCAGACAAAGGGCCACGCACGATCTCGATGCGTTCGATGGCCTGCAGCGGGATGTTCTCGAACACCGGCGTGCCCACCGTGGCCGAGCCATAACGCACGCCATCGATCAGCAACAGCGTGTGCCGCGCTTCCAGACCACGGATCGACACCGAGCTGAACGCGCCCAGGCCGCCGTTGGACCAGAACTGCAAGCCAGGCTGCTCGGCCAGCAAGCTGGCCAGATTGCGGCCCGTGTGGGCTGCGATCTGGCTGCGCTCGATGACCGTGACTTCGGCCAGCGCCGCATCGACACGGGTGGGCGTACGGGTGGCCGTGACCACCACGGCCTGTGGATCAAGGCCAGCCGCACCCGGCTGCGGGCTTTGCGCTTGAACGGCGCTGGTTGCAGCAAAGCCCAGGCAAAGACCCGTTGCCCAGGTCACCGCCCGCCTGACGGGAGCTGCAAACACGCCAACGGGGCCTGGTGTCGCCGCCAGCAAGCGGCGCAGAACCAGTGAGAGAGCCCGCGGGCCCAGGAAAGAGGAAATCATCGCAAGTACCGGATCAAGCGTGCCTGACCGCTTCCCCGCGGCCGTGCACCATATGGCGCGCCCGCATGCAGCAGGCGCACCGCCTCGTTGGCCGGTATCCGGGCTGACGGAGACAACCCATGTGTCCTTCCCAGGTTGCTGCTGAAGATCCTGCTTTGCAGCAGGTGGCGACAGCTGGCCCAGTGGCTTCGACATGAGCGAGGAGTGATCGCTTGCAGCCCACAGGCTTTGGCTTTTCACACCCGTCCGCTTACCGTTGCGGGGGCAGCTCAGGTTGGGGCTTTGGCCATGCCATGAGGCCCGGGCCCTTCCTGATTCCCGTTGAACTGCCGGCTTGCACCAGCGAGCACCAACGTTCGCATCATAAGCGCGTCGGGCGGGCGCCCCGGCACAGCGCTGGGGGTAGGCACTGGTGTTTGACAGCAAACGCAGCGGCGGGCTGGCGTACAGTCGCTCGTCACCACTCAACCGAAACGAAGGAGTTGCACATGGCCACCCGCAAGCAGAAGAACCCCGAACTGGCCGCAGCGGCCAGCCACCTGGTCGAAGCGGCGCACCACGTGCGCGAAGCTGTCAGCCAGAAAATCGACGCCTTCGCGACGACAGCCTCGCTGGAGCTGCACAAGGCCCGGCAGGCGGCAATCGCGGGGGGTGGCCAGGCCTCTCGCAAGGTCGAGTCTCTGATGAACAAGGCCCAGCAGCAGCTGACGAAGGCGACAAACGCGACAAAGAAGTCGCTTCACAAGGCGGTCCGCGAGTCCGAGAAGAAGCTCAAGGCGATCGACAAGGCGGTCCAAGGCGATCTGGCCAAGCTGCAGCGTGCAGACCAGGCCACGCGCGCTGCCGCCAAGCCAACAATCAAGAAGGCTGCGCCCGCGAAGTCCCCAGCTGTAAAGCCCCCGACCCAGAAGGCCGCCGTCAAGAAGGCAGCGCGCAAGACGGCCAGCTAGAGCGGGTCGCGATCGGACGGCCGAGCCGACGCCAGCGGGTTTCGGAGCGCGAGCACAAGCGCTAGATGCCAACGCGTGGTGCCTGCGTTTTTGCACCGCTGCCATCTTCGGATCTGCGGATTTCCGGATTTCCGGATCTGCGGATCTGCGGCCCGCACAGTCACCCTTGCCAGGCCGCCTGGCGTGAGCGTCCGCTGTCCGGCGCAGACGCCCTGAGCCAGCCGCGTGCGTGAGTTGCGGTCCGCTGTCGTGGACCTGCCGGGCTTGCCCCTCGTCGCATCTTGAGTCCGATCAAGCCTGAATCACAGGGCTTAGGCAATATCGCGTTGCGGCCCGCCCGGATGCAGAGATGCGGGGTCCAGCCTTGGACTTGCACAGCATCACGGGCAGCCTTCTTCTTTGAACCATGGAGGAATGCGATGACCCAAGCCAATGCTCACACCCACGCTCACACCCACGCTCGTGCCCACGCTCGTTCCCATGCCGATGCACAGAGCGGCCTGCTGGCCGGCATGCGCCCTGCACTCATGCTGCATATCGGCGGCAAGGAACCCTTCGGCGCTCGGCGCAACTGCCTGCTCGCCTGCCTGCCGGAACCGGTCTGGCAACGCTGGCAAACGCAGTTGGAAGCCGTTGACCTGCCGCTGGGCAAGGTGCTGTGCGAGCCCGGCGAACGCCTGACCCATGTGGTCTTTCCGACCACGGCCATCGTGTCGCTGCTGTACCTGACCGAGAACGGCAGTTCAGCCGAGATCGCCGTGATTGGCAATGAAGGCATGGTGGGCACTTGGCTGCCGATGGGCGGGGGCACGACGACTTCGCGGGTCGTCGTGCAGAGCGCGGGGCGCGGCTTGCGCCTGAGTGCCAGCGTGCTGCTGGAGGACTTCGCCCGGTCAGCAGCGGTGATGCATCTGCTGCTGCGCTACACGCAGGCATTGCTCACCCAGACCTGCCAAACGGCAGTTTGCAACCGCCACCACTCGCTTGAGCAACGACTCTGCCACTGGCTGTTGCTGCGCCTGGACCGCCTCAGATCGAAGCATATCGACGTGACGCAGGAACTGATCGCCAGCATGCTGGGCGTTCGACGCGAAGGCGTGACCCAAGCCGCAGGTCGTTTGCAGAAGGCAGGACTGATCACGTACCGCCGCGGCCTGATAGAGGTTCAGGACCGCAAGGGCCTGGAAGCATGCAGTTGCGAGTGCTACCGCGTCGTCAAGAACGAATACGACCGCTTGTTGCCAGCGGAGGTTGCGGTCTGATGCTTCCCGTCGCGGCCTGTCGCTTTGGCGACCATCATTCCGAGGTCTTGCCGTCGAAGTGTTCGGTGTCGGCTTCGGCATCTGCGCGCGTGTGGTGCACCACACCGTCGCGGTGGTTGGGGGGCGAATAGATCGTGTAGAGCTTGAGCGGCTCAGGCCCGGAGTTGATGATGTTGTGTCTGGCCCCAGCTGGAACCACCACGGCATAGCCGGCCTGGATCGCTGTGCGAACCCCGTCCAGCACCGCTTCGCCGCTGCCTTGTTCGACGCGGAAGAACTGATCGAGCTTGTGCACCTCGGCGCCGATCTCCTCGCCGGGCTTCAGCGCCATCACGACCAACTGGCAATGCCGGGCCGTGTAGAGGACCTTGCGGAAGTCCTCGTTGCGCGTCGCAATGCCTTCAATGTCTTGAACGTAGCCCTTCATGCTGACCTCCAGTGGTCTGTGTTCTGACGCCCGCCGAGGGCTTTGATGCGGCCGCAGGCAAAGTGACCCGCCACGCAGCGAGCCATGCCGGCAAAGATAGTCGTGTACACCCGCGGCGTCTGTGCGTTGTCGAACACTGCAGGAGCTCGCCAAGATGGCAAGCCAAACATGAAGTTGGATGGGCGGCGGATGCCGCATCTGCATCAGGCCAACGAATCGATCAGTTGCCCGGTGGTCTGGTCAGCGGCCTTGAAGACCGCCAGATTGGCCAGAAAAGCGTTCTTGGCCTGCAACTGGGCGACGAAGTCGGCCTCGAGTGAAGGGCCTTCGCGGCCCGCGGTCCGCACCTGGGCGCTGACCCCTCCCTGAGGCTGTTCAGCGTAGTCGACCTGCTGCGGCTTGAAGCCCGCAGTTTGTGCGTTGGCGACATTGTGTGCAGACACGCTCAACGCTGTTTGCGCGGCCTGCATGCCCGACAGTCCGATGGCGTATGTGGAACCCATGATCATTCTCCAGTGGTGCCGGCCTGTGCAAAGCGCGGTCCAGCGTAGATCGGCTGAGAGGCTCTGTATACGCGGTTATCGGCCAGACCAGCCGGGACTTGAGGGCCCTGCTGACCAGCCAGCCGCCTCAACTGAAGTGGCTGAACTGGCTGCAATGGCTGACCGAGGCGCCATGTCCGCCTGCATGGGCCGAGGCATCGCTGCTTGCTGTAGGCTCTTTGCCAGTCATCCACTCAAGCTTGCAATCCATGACCGAAGAACTGTTCCGCGACGACGCTTATCTGCTCAGTTGCCAGGCCACCGTGCTGGCGGTGGACGAATTGGGCTTGGTGCTGGACCGCACCGTGTTCTATCCGCTGGGCGGCGGCCAGGCGGGCGACATCGGCACTTTGATCACCAGCAGCGGCGCGGAGGTGGCCATCACCGACACCCGCAAACACAAAGAGCAGCCCGGCGCGATCCTGCATCTGGTGGCACCCGGCACCGATCTGCAAGCCGTGCAACCCGGCACCCAGGTGCAGGCGCAGATCGACCCGCAACGCCGCCGCGCCCACATGCGCTTTCACACCACCACTCACTTGCTTTGTGCCCTTGTCCCGCACCCGGTAGACGGCTGCAGCATCACAGCCAGCCACGCCAGACTGGACTTCCACATGAACGAAGCGCTGGACAAGGAAGCCCTGACAGCAGGCATCCGGCGCCTGGTGCGCGAGGCGCATGCAGTGCGCCACCGCTGGATCAGCGAAGCCGAGCTGGACGCCAACCCGGGCCTGGTGCGGAGCATGAGCGTGCAGCCCCCGCGCGGCCTGGGCCGCGTGCGCGTGCTGGAGGTCGTGGGCGTGGACCTGCAGCCCTGCGGCGGCACGCACGTGGCCAACACGGCCGAAATCGGCGATGTGGTGGTGACCAGGATCGAGAAAAAAAGCGCGATGACGCGGCGCGTGGTGCTGGGCTTTGCTTAGGGCGCCGCCAGGGACTTGTTCAGCGTTGCCTTAGCGCGTCGCCATGTAGGCCTGGTAAAGCGGCAAACACAAGTCACGCAGTGCCTTGCGGCGCGCCATCAAGTCATGGTGGCGGCCCTGGCGCTCCAGGTGCAGCAGTTGCACCAACAAGCGCAAGCCTTGCTCTGGCGGCGTGTTCTGTCCAGCTTGGGCTGGCGCCAGCAGCGCTGCCAAAGCTGGCTTGTCTGTCAGCACCCAGGCCGGGAACCAGGCCAGCGCCTGTACGGGGTCTGTTGCTTGGTCCAGCAGCTCAGACTGTTCCTCGAAACGCGTTCGCAGCCGATCCAGCAGCGGGTCTGACAGCGTCTGCAGCAGCGTGGCCAGGCGAGGCGGTGCCAGCCAGGCCAGCTCGGCCAGCAGCGGCCAGATCAGGTCCAGACCGGCGGGTCCAGCCAGCCTGTAGCGCGCTTCGCTGATCCACGCCAAGGGCACAGGAATGCGCCGCCAGGAAGCGATGCCTGCTGCCGCTTGCTCGGCTTGCGCCCAATCGGCTGCCGCCAGCCACAAGGGTGCTGCGTGTTGGTCGGGCAGCGCAGGGTCCCACGGCACATGGGCGTGCTGCAGGGCCAGGGAGCGCCACAGCGGCTTGAGCCAGGACTGGGCGTCTTTGCTGCCCAGCATGGCTGCAGCGGCTGGAGCCAGCACGCTGCGCTGATAGGCGCGGGCGGCCGCCAACGTGGAGCCTGGGGGCGGGCGTGGGGGCGATTCAGCGGCTTGCACCAGCGCTGCCACCAGCAGCCTTGCTGCTGCCAGGCCCGGGTCCTCGGGATACTCGCAAGCCCATTGCGCCAGCGCTGAGCGGCTCGTCGCTGCATCGCGCTGTGTCAGTGCTGTGGCCAAGTCGTTGCGCAACATCACGTCACGGCTGTGGGCAAACAGATCGAGCTGCATACGGGTGCGGGGATGAAATGCTGAATGCTGGCGGCTGCCCCCGTTCATCCAACCGACGATGACGCTGTTGCACGACTTTCCTTCGCGCCATGGCCCAGTCCAGACCCCCTCACGCAAGTCTTCAACCTGCGCTCACCCAGTGCTCACTCGAGCCCTGCGGCGAAAACACCGATAGGCAAGGCTTGCCGAAGCGATAGAGTTCCGCCCACTCGATCTCCGGTGCTGGCCCTGGCTTCACTGTGGTCCGCTTCTTGCGTCTGGCCGTCACAGGTACGCGCATGCGAGCTTCCACCTGTGGCCAGCTGCATCCGACGAGCCACATCCACCCTCTTTTGGAGCACTTCATGAAACGTCGCCTCTTTGGTCTGGCCCTGGCGGCCTCCACCCTGCCGCTCAGCCTCTCTGCCCTGGCCCAGACCAAGTGGGACTTGCCGGCGGCCTACCCCGCCAGCAACTTCCATACCGTCAACATCCAGCAGTTTGCCGATGAAGTGGACAAGGCCTCGGGCGGCAAGCTCAAGATCACCGTGCATGCGGGTGCGTCGCTGTTCAAGGCGCCCGAGATCAAACGTGCCGTGCAAGGTGGGCAGGCGCAGATCGGCGAGATCCTGCTGGCCAACTTTGCCAATGAATGGGCGATCTACGGCGCCGACGGCATGCCCTTCCTGGCCGACAGCTATGACGAGGCAATGAAGCTGTACAAGGCGCAGCGCCCGCTGATGGAGAAGAAGCTGGGCGAGCAAGGCATGCTGCTGCTGTACGCGGTGCCCTGGCCGCCCCAAGGCATCTACTCGAAGAAGCCGCTCAACAGCGCCGCCGACCTCAAAGGCATCAAGTGGCGTGCCTACAGCCCGGCCACGGCCCGCATCGCCGAGTTGGTGGGCGCGCAGCCGGTGACGGTGCAGGCGGCCGAAGTCAGCCAGGCCTTTGCCACTGGCGTCACCGAGAGCATGATGAGCAGCGGCTCCACCGGCTGGGATGCCAAGCTCTACGAGCACGTCAAGTATTGGTACAACACCCAGGCCTGGCTGCCCAAGAACGCCGTGCTCATCAACAAAGCGGCCTTTGATGGGCTGGATGCCGCCACCAAACAAGCGGTGTTGAAGGCCGGTGCCGACGCCGAGACCCGCGGTTGGGCGGCCAGCAGAAAGGCCAACGGCGAGACGCTCGACAAGCTCAAGGCGAACGGCATGGCGATCCTGGAGCCGTCGGCGGCGCTCAGTTCCGACATGAAGAAAGTCGGCGACACGATGCTCAAAGAGTGGTTGAGCAAGTCCGGCGGTGAAGGCCAGGCCATGCTGGACGCCTTCCGCAAGTAAGCGCGCGAGTTCAACTCAGCGCCTGCAACCCCCTCAGCGCCAGGCTGCAACCAGCCGGCCTGGCCCCTGCTGCGAGCCCTGCTTTGAATCCATTGCACTTGCAATGGCTGTGGGGTGCGGTTTCCCTGATCGAGTGCCGGATGCGAAAACTGCTGGACATTCTGTACAACGGGTCGGCCGCGCTGGCCGCCGTGTTCATGATCGGCGTCTTGATCATGGTGTTGCTGTCGATCCTGGGGCGGCTGTTGCACTTCCACCTGCCCGGCACCGACGCCTACGCAGGCTACGCGATGGCCGGCGCAGGCTTCCTGGCACTGGCACACACACTGAAGAGCGACGAGCACATCCGCGTGACCTTGCTCATCGGCAAGCTGCGCGGCAGGGCCCGGCGCGGGCTGGAATTGTGGGCGCTGGGTGCGGGCGCCATGCTGGCCGGCCTGCTTTGCTTTTACGCCTGGCGGCTGGCCTGGCAATCGCACAGCTTCAACGACGTCTCCACCGCCAGCGACGCCACGCCGCTGTGGATACCGCAGATCCTGATGGGCATCGGCACCACGGTGCTGCTGATCGCGCTGCTCGACGAGTGGGTGCTGGAGTGGCGTGGGCAGCGCAGCCACAGCGGGGGTGAGGCCCACCATGAGTGACCTCACCATCACGCTGCTCTTGGTCGTCTCGCTGTTTGCCTTGTTGGGCAGTGGGGTGTGGATCGGCCTGACGCTGGCCGGCGTGGCCTGGATCGGCATGCAGTTGTTCTCATCCCGGCCGGCAGGCGACGCGATGGCGATCACCATCTGGGGCGCTTCGAGCAGCTGGACGCTGACCGCGTTGCCGCTCTTCATCTGGATGGGCGAAATCCTGTTTCGTACCAAGTTGTCCGAGAGCATGTTCCGCGGCCTCGCGCCGTGGGTCAACGCCCTGCCCGGCCGGCTGCTGCACACCAACATCCTGGGCTGCGCGATCTTTGCAGCGGTCAGCGGCTCGTCTGCTGCCACCTGCACCACCATCGGCAAGATGACGATTCCGGAGCTGGCAAGCCGCGGCTACCCAGCCAACAAGGTGATTGGCTCCTTGGGCGGCGCCAGCACTCTGGGCCTGCTGATTCCGCCGTCGATCATCATGATCGTCTACGGCGCGGCCGCCGAAGTCTCGATTGCGAAGTTGTTTGTGGCGGGTGTGCTGCCTGGGCTCTTTCTGGCCAGCCTGTTTTCGGGTTATCTGATCATCTGGGCACTGCTCAACCCCGACCAGGTGCCGCTGGCCGAGCCCCAGGCCAGCCTGATGGAAAAGCTGCGCGAATCGCGCCACCTGATCCCGGTGATGCTGCTGATCGCCGGCGTCGTCGGCAGTATCTACAGCGGTGTGGCCACGGCCACCGAGGCAGCCGCCATTGGCGTGGTGGGCGCGTTGCTGCTGTCGTCGCTGCAGGGTGCACTCAGCTGGGCCACCTTCAAGGGCTCGCTGATGGGTGCCACGCGGCTGTACTGCATGATCGCGCTGATTCTTTCGGGCGCGGCCTTTCTGACTTTGTCGATGGGCTATATCGGCCTGCCGCGCCACCTGGCAGAGTTCATGGTCGAGCTGAAACTCAGCCCCGGCATGCTGCTGGTGGCGCTGGCCATTTTCTACATGATCCTGGGCTGCTTTCTGGACGGCATCTCGATGATCGTGCTGACCATGGGTGTGATCCTGCCCACCGTGTCGGCGGCCGGCATCGACCTGATCTGGTTCGGCATCTTCGTGGTCATCGTGGTCGAGATGGCGCAGATCACGCCGCCTGTGGGCTTCAACCTCTTTGTGCTGCAAGGCATGACAAAGCGTGAGGTGACCTGGCTGTCCAAGGTGACCTTCCCTTACTTCTTGATGATGGCTTTCGCGTTGACGGCGATCTGGTGGTTTCCGCAGATCGTGAACTGGTTGCCGTCGCACATGTAGCCGAGCAGGCCTGTTGGCTGGTGACTGGTTGGCTGGCAGCCCGGGCAGCGTCGATCAAAGCCCCAGCCGCGCCGGGCTGAAGGGCAGCGCATCCACGGCGGGTGCCTGCCCATCCAACATGGCCCCCAGCATGGCTGCAGTGCCTGGGCCGGTGCTGAAGCCGATGTGTTGATGCCCGAAGGCCAGCCACAGGCCAGGGTGCCTGGAAGCCTGGCCGATCACCGGCCGGCTGTCGGGCAAGGTGGGCCTGGCGCCGCGCCAGGGTGCAGCGTCCAGCCGCTGGCCCAGCGGCAACACGGCGCGCACGGCAGCTTCTGCAGCATCCAATTGACCAAAGTCGCTGGCCGCATCGCGGTGGGTCAACTCCACCCCGGTGGTCAAACGCAGGCCTTGCCGCATCGGTGAGAGCACGCAGGCCGCCGCCGTGTCGTACACCGGGCGTGTGAGTGGCGTATCACCCGCCCAGCCATAGTGCATGTGATAGCCCCGCTCGAAGGCCATCGGCACCCGCAGGCCCAGCGGCGCGAGCAGCTCGGGCGACCAAGGGCCCAGGCAAACAACGACGCGTGCAAATTGCGATTCACCCGCCCGCACCATTTGCAAACGCCAGCGGCCAGCGTCCACAGGCGCCAAGGTCCGGATCTCATCACGCAGCAGCGTGCCGCCTTGCCGCACAAAACAGTCGGCATAGGCCTGCACCACCTGCTGCGGGCTGGCGGCAGCGGCAGCGTCTCGTACCCACACCGCAGCAGCATAGGCAGAGCCGAGCGCCGGCTCCAGCGCCGTCAGCTCTGGTGCTTGCAGCACCTGGTGCGCCACGCCAAAGCGCGACCAGACGGCGCGCGCGCCCGCAGCTCGTTTGCAGGCCACCGCATCCCGGTAGGCATACAGCCAGCCATCGTGGCGCCACAGATGCGCCACCCGGGCAGCCGCGCTCCAGTGACGATGGCGCTCGGACGACAGCCTGATCAATGCATCCAGGGCCTGCGCTGTGACTTCGAAGACGCTTTGGCGCGTGCTGGCCAAAAAGCCGAGCACCCAAGCAGGCTGGTGCAGCAAATATCCCAGGTCATAGCGCAACGCAGAACTGCCGTTGCCTCCAGCGCTGCTTATCAGCTGCGGCAAGGTCAGCCACAGCCCAGGGTTGTTGATCGGCACCAAGGAGCTGCGCGCCACCACGCCGGCATTGCCGCCAGAAGTCTGCGCCGCCGGATGCTCGCGCTCGATCAGCGTCACGGCATGGCCGCGCGATTGCAGCTCCAGCGCGCAGCACACGCCCACCATGCCAGCGCCCAGCACAGCGATCCGCGCTTCGGTCATGGTGCAGGGGCAAGACACACCTGCTTATTATCTGGCGCCCGAATCCCGCACCCCGCCACCCCGCCGACAACTCACACGCCCTGCCGGACGCCCTGCCAGACGCCATGCACCACACCCCGGACCGAGCGCCCTGCGTTGGCGTGCTGATGCTGCAAACGCGGTTCCCGCGGCCCGTGGGTGACATCGGCCATCCACAAAGTTTTGCCGATCTGGGCTTGGCGGTGCGCTACAAAGTCTTGGCAGGCGCGACTCCACAACGTGTGGTCAACCGCGACGACCCGGGTCTGCTGGCTGCCTTCATCTCGGCTGCGCACGATTTGGTGGCCGAAGGCGCCACTTTCATCACCACCAGTTGTGGTTTTCTGGTGCGCTATCAGGAACAGATGAGCCAAGCGCTGCCGGTGCCGGTGCTCAGCTCGAGCTTGCTGCTTTGCCGCCACTTGGCAGCACCTGCGATCCTGACCATCGATGACCAGAGCCTGTCGCCCGCGCTGCTGCGCTCTGCCGGTGTGCCCGAGCACACGCCGGTGATCGGGGTGCCTGCATCCAGCCACTTCAGGCAACAGATCCTGGGCGACCAGCCCACCTTGGACCAGGCGCGCGCGCAGGCAGAACTGGTGGCCCTGGTCGAGCCCCTGCGCCTGCGGCATCCGCAGTTGCAGAGCTTGGTGCTGGAGTGCACCAACATGCCCCCTTATGCCGCCGCGCTGGCGGTGGCCAGCGGCTTGCAGGTGCACCATCTGTTGACGGGCATCGGCCGCGCGGTGCTGCAGCGCTGAGACCGGCTTGGCTTGTCCGCACCACCAACTGCCACGTGGCAGCGCCAAACAAGAACAGGCGCGGCTTCAAGCCCGTCATCCGGTGATTGCGGGCTCAGCCGAAGCACACACTTTGATGATTCGCAACAATGGGATCACTCTGTGCAAATTGCCGCCGCCCCTGCCCCTTCCCCTCTGCCGCTCGCGGCCCATGCCAACCACGCTGCGCCTGCTGTTGACATCCAGCCAAAGGTCGCCCCGCTGCACCAGATCGCTCAATGCCTGGTCCCGGGCGACGTGGTGTTTGACGTGGGTGCCAACAACGGCGACAAGGCGGCCGCGTTGCTCATCCGCGGCGTCAAACTGGTCTGCGTCGAGCCTCAGCCCGCCTGCGTGGCGCTGCTCAATGCCCGCTTTGCCGGCAACCCGAATGTGGCCGTCGTGCCCAAAGGGCTGGCCGGCCGGCCCGGCATCATGGAGATGAGCATCAACAGCAAATCACCCGTGTTGTCGACCTTCTCACCCGAGTGGAAAACTGGGCGCTTTGCCAACGAGACCTGGGACCACAAGCTGGACATCGCCGTCACCACGCTGGATCAATTGGTGCTGGAGCATGGCACCCCGCGCTACGCCAAGATCGACGTCGAAGGCTTCGAGTACGAAGTCATCTGTGGTTTGAGCAAGCGCATCGGCGTGGTTTCTTTCGAGTTCACCAGTGAGTTCTTTGCCAATTCCGAACGTCTGATGCGCTACCTGGAGAACCTGGGCTACCGCAAATTCAATTTTTCGTTGGGCGAGCGCACCGACTTTGCCATCGACCAGTGGGTGAGCGTGGCCCAGTTGAGCGCCATCCTGAAAAACATCTTCAGTCAGTACAACAAAGTCTGGGGCGACATCTACGCCAATTGAGACGCGTGCTTGATGGGCGGACGCGGGCCAGCCTCAGTACAACCGCACCGCCACATCAAAGTGCCAAGTGCGGCGAATCTCGATGACGTCGTAGTCGCGCGCCAACAGCGGCGAGAAGCTTTGATAAGGCGCCTGGCTGTGCACGATGCCGCGCACCGCTTCATCGATCGCAGCCACGCCGCTGGAGCGCACAAAAGTGACCGACTCGACCGAGCCGTCGCTGCGGATCGCCACCGTCAACACCGGCTGCGTGTGAGGCTGCTGCAGAGCCTCGCGCACCTTGTCGATGGTCATGTTGAGCTGGATCTTGCGTGCCCAGGCTTCAGCGTAGGCCACCAGTTCTGCGTTGGAGTCGGCAAGGCCAAAGAGCCGGCCGCGGCGCAAAGGGCTGGCCGAGGGCGATGCCGCCATGCGCGCCGCAGCGGCGGCTTCGCGCCTGTCAGCCGCGTCACTGAGCTCTCTGCCGATCGCACGCAGTGCAGCTTCGCGCCTGTCGGCTGCTGCTTGCAACTCGGCAGCCCGGCGTGCAAGTTCGGCGCGCGCGGCTTCCTGGCGCTGGGCGGCTTGCTGCGCTTCGAGTTGGACAGCGGCCTGCCGCGCGGCTTCTTGTCGAGCGATTTCCTGGCGCGCTGCTTCAGCGCGCGCAGCTTCAGCACGCGCAGCTTCAGCACGCGCCGATTCTTGGCGCGCAGCCTCCAGTCGGGTGGCTTCAGCCAGGGCAGCCTCTTGACGAGCTGCCTCCTGACGCTGAGCCTCCAGCTGCGCCTGGCGCTGGGCCGCTGCGAGTCTGGCCGCCTCTTGACGGGCCTGCTCCAGTCGCGCAGCCTCGGTGCGGGCCAATTCTTGGCGAGCGGCTTCTTGACGAGCCGCCTCTTGTCGCACTGTCTCCTGTCGTGCCTCTTGCTGCCGCGCAACTTGCTGCCGCGCAACTTCCTGCTGCGCTGCCTCGGCCTGCAGCGCCGCCAGACGATCGGCTTCCTGCTGCCGTTGCAGCGCCTGCGCGATGTCCTGTTCGCGCTTCAAGGCTGCAGCAGCTTCTTCCTGCAGCGCTTGTGCGGCGCGGGCTGCCGCTGTGGCCTCGATCGGCGGCGTGGGCAGTGGCGGTACTTGCGTACTTGATACGCCGGGAGACGCCGCTGCGGGTGCGGGGCTTAGTGCGGGTGCCGGTGCGGGTGCGGGGGCTGGTGCAGCTGCTGGCGGTACGGGTGGGGCTGTTGGAGCCAAAAGAGGCGCAGGCGCCAACACGGGCAATGGCACAGGCAATGGCTGATTGGCAGCCACTGCCCACTGCGGGTCAACGCGGGGCGCCAAAGCCATCCTGTTGGCAGGCGCGATCTCGGCCAACGGCAGCGATTCGGCCAGCGCCGACTGCGGCAGCGCGGCCGTCGGGCCCCGCGCATCAGGCGGGGCCAGCGCCAGTGGCGCGGGCATGGACCGGGTCATAGCCGGCGATGCAGCCTCGACTTGCGTCGCCTGGGCCACCGGCGCCTGCACCGCCACCGGTGCCTGCATCACGCTGGCAGGCTGGGTCAAGCTCGGTAACTCGGCCAGAGCTGGTTGCAGGGCCGTCAATGCGGAAGGCAGCGGTTCAGCAGCCGTTGGCGCCGGCAGCGGCGGCAGTGAAGGCAGCGGCAGCACTGTGGCAGCTGCGGGTGATGCGGGTGGTACGGGTGGTACGGGTGATGGGGGCGGTGCCGGTCTTGCAGGCGTCAGAGGTGGTGGGGGCGGCGCAGGTGGTGCAGGCGCTAAGGGCGGCGCGGGCAGTGCAGGCCTTGAAGGCGGCGCAACCTGTGCCACCCGATCAGGCGGCTCAGTCAGCCGGATGCGCAACTCAGGCGCCTGCACGCGCCTCTCTTGCCAAGGAAAGCCCAGGCTGGGCACGCCGAAGCCATCCCCCACAAAATTCAAGCTCAAAAGCAGGGCATGGGCCGCGAGCGAAAACAGCAGCGCAAAAACAATGGGCCTGCGCTCAGCGACAGTGCGCCCCTCCACCCGGTCACTGAGCCCTGCGGCTGGGCCGCGCGGCTGAGGCAATGACGGATCGAGGGCAGTCAAGTGCTGACGGTAGATGGCATCGTCGGTATTGTGTGACCTTGCCGCAGCTCAAAAAGCTCTCAAAAGCCCAGCTGTGCCCCCGCACCCATTACCGTGGCCACTGCCAACGCCACAAAAATGCACGCCGCCGCGCCGTGTATCCAACGCATGGGGATGCGAGAGGCCAGCTTCTGGCCTGCAAACACGGCTGGCACATCGGCCACCAGCATGCCCAGCGTGGTGCCTGCAATCACCCAGTAGGCTGAAACTGCTGTTGCAGCAGAGGCGTAGTGCGCTGCCAATGCCACCGTGGCAATCTGCGTTTTGTCGCCCATTTCGGCCAGAAAAGACGCCGCCAGCGTGGTACCAAATACGCCCCAGCGGGTGGCGACTCGGGCCTCGCTCTCGTCCAGCTTGTCGGGCACCATGGTCCACACCGCCATGCCGATGAACAGGGCCGCCAGAGTCCAGCGCAAGGTGGTGGGGCTCAGCAAGGTGGTGATCCAGGCACCCAGGGCACCCGCCAGGCCGTGGTTCAACACCGTCGCCACAAGAATGCCCGCCACGATGGGCCAGGGCTTCTTGAAGCGCGCGGCCAGGATGAAGGCCAGCAACTGCGTCTTGTCGCCGATCTCGGCCAGTGCCACGACCCCGGTCGAGACCAGCAATGCTTCCAAAGACGACTCTCGATTTCAGGGGGTGGCAGCTGCGCAGGCTGCTTGTTTTTCGCAGGGGCTGCAGACCTTGCAACTGGGTCAGACTGTTGGCAACACGGACGGCTGAATTATGCCGCTGTGACATCTTGCATGGGATCGACCTTGCCTCAGCTCTCACCCGACGAGAGCGGGATTTGCCGCTGCAATCTGCAGCTGCAATCTGCCGCTGCAGTTTGCCGCAGAGACCTCCTGCTTGAAGTAGCACCAGAAAGTTCCTTTCTTCGCGCCATCGGGCCAGCCCATGCCGCTTTCAATCGCCACTGAGGTGGATCAGCCTGGAGGCGCCGCGTGCTGCATTGGATCGTCATCTTTCTTGTTCTGGCATTTGCCGTTGCGCCCAGCCATGGGCAGACCACCCCGGCGGTGTCAACACCCGTGGACGCTGGCGGCCTGCTGCAGCAGCAGCGCCAACTGTCTGCGCCTGCTGCACCCGATGCGCCTGCTGCTGCACCGCAGCTGCTGAAGGCACCCGCTTCTGCCCCTGGTGCAGCCCCCAACGCACAGGGCACGCCCCAAGTCCGCGTGCTGGTCCAGCGTTTTCGCATCCAGAGCCACAACCTCTTTTACCCAGAAGACCAACTGCAGGCCCTGTTGACGCCAGCCATCGGCAAAGACCAGAGCCTGCAAGAGATGCGCGCCGTGGTGGACAACATCACTGCGCTGTACCGCGGGCAAGGCTACTTCTTGGCCCGCGCACTGCTGCCCGCGCAAGATGTCAGCAACGGCGACATCCAGGTGCAAGTGCTGGAAGGCCGCCTGGACCCGCTGCAAGGCGTGCGGGTGCTGCTGGCACCTGCGGCAGGGCCCGCACCGAAAGAACCGAAAACGCCCAAAGAAGCCACGCCACCCCAGCCACGCTTGGACCTGGCTTTGGCCGAGCGCATCGTCAAAGCACCCCTGACCCCGCTGGCGCCATTGCGGCTGGCCGAGGTCGAACGCGCCATGCTGCTGCTCAACGACTTGCCCGGCGTACAGGCCAGCGCCACGCTGGAACCCGGCAGCACGCCCGACACCACCCGGCTGGTGGTGGAGGTGCAAGAACAGCCGCTATGGCGCGGCCGTGTCAGCGCCGACAACCATGGCTCGCGTTACACCCAGAGTGAGCGGCTGGGCCTGGAGCTGTCTGCCGACAACCCCAGCGGCAAAGGCGACGAAGCCAGCCTGCAACTGGTGGCCAGCCCGCAGGGTGACTACCGCTACGGGCGGCTGGGCTACAGCATCCTGGCCTTGCCCAGCGGCTTGCGTCTGGGCGCTTCTGCCAGCGCTTTGGCCTATCAGGTGGGCGCCGAGTTGACCCCACTGGATGTGCAGGGCAGCGCCAGCGTCCTGGGCCTGCAAGCACGCTGGCCGCTGCTGCGCTCGCGCACGGCCAACCTGTTCCTGAATCTGACCGCAGACCACAAGCGGCTGCACAACACGGCGCTGGACAACACCACCAGCGACAAGCGCGTGACGCTGCTCAGCGCGGGCTTGAGCGCTGACCGCAGCGGCGTGGATGCCACATCGGCGGCCGACCTGACGCTGAGTACAGGGCGCCTGCAACTGCAAGGCCCCGCAGACAGCATTGCACTCGATCAGGGCGCCGCTGGTGCCAACACCCAGGGCAACTTTGGCAAGCTCAATTTCGGGGCCACGCGGCTGCAACGCCTGGGGCCCCACTGGCTGCTCAGCGCGCAAGTGCAAGGCCAGATGGCCAGCAAAAACCTGGACAGCTCTGAGAAGTTTGTGCTGGGGGGTGCCAACGGCGTGCGCGCCTACCCCAGTGGCGAAGCGGCCGGCGACAGTGGCCTGCGCGCCAGCCTGGAAGCCCGCTGGCAAGCCGCCAATCACCCCAAACTGGGCCAGTTGAGCCTGCTGGCTTTTGTCGATTGGGGCCGCATCAAACAACAGCAAAAGCCGGTGGCGCTGCCGGCAACCGGCAGTGGTGCAGGCGCGGCGCCAGCTGAAAACGCACTGCCCAACAGCGCCTCACTCGCCGGCGCTGGCGTGGGTGCTGCGCTGCGCTTGCCGCAAGGCGCCGAGCTGCGGTTGAACTGGGCCAGGAAGATCGGCAGCAACCCATTGCGCAACCCCTTAACGGGCAATGACGCCGATGGCCGCGAAGACGACCACCGCTTCTGGTTGTCGCTGCAGATGAATTTTTAGCGATGCAGCGCTCGCCACTTACACCGCTGCCTTCATTGCGCCAAAGCGCCCTGCCCCGCTGAGTCCAGACCCTCAAGTCCTTACGCCGTTGACCGTAGATCGCACCATGACGACCCCCCAAAATCAGAGCATCCGTCACAGCACTGCTGCCACCCCGTCGCGCGA
>Ga0105049_10002880_pt1 | contig 20360 bp, 20 predicted proteins | sample MAT06_FD_78087 | JGI IMG/M metagenome (GOLD analysis project Ga0105049, IMG submission 78087) | Freshwater microbial communities from Lake Fryxell liftoff mats and glacier meltwater in Antarctica - MAT-06 | ecosystem: Environmental > Aquatic > Freshwater > Ice > Liftoff microbial mat | place...
GTTTAAGTAGAGCCGAGAACATTGCGTGTAATTGGATTACGCATTGCTTTTATTGAAATCCATTTATTCGATGCTTTCGCAATTGGATTCCATAAAGTTAATACCAGGGTGAATACCCCTTCGGTCTAAAATTAACTAATGCAAAAAGCGTGTACGTTGTATTAGTAAACGCAAACTTTTTTTTTGGTTAGCGCTTCGGCTGTTGGTCAGAGAAACAACAGCAGCGTGACGGGAAAGATGATTTATTTTGAAGCATAACAACAACGGGAGGCGGCGTGCCGGAATAGGTAATTTTTTTTAAGGGCATACGAGCGACGGCAACCAGATTCCTTAAAAACTTTTATTGCCATTATGCATTTAATTCAATGTGAACAGAGGTGCCTTTTCCATCAGCAGATTGCACATCCAGGGTACCTTTTAAAAAATCAACCCGGCTTTGAATATTAGTCCACCCAATACCTTTTACGCCTTGTAAAATGATTGGATCAAACCCTTTGCCATCATCTTCTACCGTTACAGAAAGCTGGCCGTTTGATTTGGTAACCTGAACAATAGCTGTTTTTGCAGCGGCATGCTTCATGGTATTATTGATCAATTCCTGTACTATACGGTAAATGGTTATTGCTGTGGTTTGATCAATTACTTCATTCGCTAATCCGATCGATTGGTAATTTATTTTTAATGCACCCGTTTGATTGATATCATTGCAAAAATCTTTTAATGCAGTATCCAATCCAAATTTAACCAGCGCTTCGGGCATCATGTTATGTGCTACCCTGCGCATTTCTTTGATAGAACTGTCCAGCATATCCATGCTGCGTTCAAAAGCCTGTGCATTGTCAGGCGTCATAATTAAATTTCCTTTCATAGTACTTAATGAATATTTAATACCGGATAACATGCCACCCAGTCCATCGTGTAAATCTTTTGCCAGCCGGGTACGCTCCTGCTCTTCGCCTTTTAATACGGCTTCGGTGGCGGTTAGTTGTTGTTGCGTTTCCAAATCATTGATGCGTTGCAACTGGTTTTTTTGTTTGTGCCGGTAATTGATAATAAGTAATACCGAAATAACTAGCACCGCTGCCGCACTACCAATCACAATGTAATTGATGAAGCTTTTTTGTTTCAGTTGCGATTCCTGCAATTTTATTTTAGCTTCCTTACTTTCTGTTGCATACTTCGCTTCAAGATCTACTGCATATTCCGCCATTTCTTTTTTCTTCATACTTTGATCCAATGCGCTCCATTTAAAATCCCACACAGCAGCACCGGAAAAATCCTGCTGAGCATATTTTATGGTAGAGATGGCCGAATAAAGACTTTCCATAGGCGTCAGTATGCTATCAGCTTCCGCAATTTTCAATCCTGCTCTAAATTCTTTTTCTGCAACATCAAACCGCTTTTTTAAAGTATAATCGTAGCCATATATCAGGTGCCGGTAGCTGGCACCACTTTGATCAGATTCATCAAAGGTGGATTCCATATCCCTCATCTTGCCTGCAATCCTGGCTATGTTCTTTTGATCGGCAATATTAAAATAAATTACACCGAGATTGATCAATGCATTTTGTACCGATCGTATTCTTTTATATTTCTGCCCGTCTGTTAAAAGTCTTTCAAAAACAGGTATCGCTTCCGCATTTCTATCGGTAGAAATATAACAGTTACCCAGGTTGTTCAACGAAATAAGTAAGCCTTTAAAATCTTTGTATTGTTCGCCCAACGCAACGCCTTTTTTTCCATAAGCAATGGCCTTGTCGTACAGTTCCATTTCACTGTATATTCTGGTAATGTTGCCATACATGGTAGCCACATTGTTGGTATCTTTTACCTTTTCAGTAAGATCCATTGCATAAGCACTGTACTTGATAGCAGAATCTTTTTTACGCAGGTTCCAGTAAAGACTGAAAAGGGCCCGGTAAGAATTTGCCTTTTGAAAGTCATCTTTAAATTGCGCTGCCACAGCAATTGACTTCAGACAATAGTCAACAGCCATTATGTTATCAAATTTTGCATGGTAGATTTTTACGAAAGCATGGTAACACCGATAGCGCTTCACGTCTGCATGTAGTTTATTGATGAGTGCTTCTGCCTGTTTGTTATAAAAAAGCGCAGAGTCGTTGTTCACATCCAAATAGGATGCTTGTAGCTCATTGAGAATATTAATACGGGCAGTATCTTCTTTACTATTTTTAAGAGCCAGCAGCAAGTCATTCATCTCTTTATCCTGCGCAATGCCAGAACATGAAATACCAAACAGAAATGCTATAAAAATAATAATGCGGAACATCATATAATTGAACTATGAAAAATTGGCGAAGCTGATTCAGCCACCAAGATAAAAAATAGTTTATCTATTATACAAATTAACCAGCTTCTTTTCTGGTTTTACATCCCCTTTTTACATGATTTTTTCTAATTGTATAAATATCCTGCTTTTAGAGAATATACAAAATGAAAAAAGCTTTTCACATTTACAGCATAAAAACGGTATCATGAAAAAAATAATCTTATCAGCAATGGCAATCGTCATATACACGGCAAACGCTGCGCAACATGGTGGGTCGGTAGTGGTGGAAATTAAATCCATTACCTGCCAGCTAGGCGTTTCACGTAAATATTTTTATAAAAAAAGCAGCTCCTTTGAAACCCTCTGCTGGAAAAAGTATCCTAAGATATTGCAACGAAAATTACCAGCTAGTGGAACCAACTATTGCCTTATACTAAAATGTCAGAACCTTTACTACAAGAAATGATTCACCTACCGCCCACATTGATAAATAGCAATTTTCTGCATGGAATAGTTTTTTATTTTAAGCCATTGCAACCCTTTTTTAACTATTGCGTATTTACTTATTATAGCAGGCTTAATTGAACAATAAATTTGATTAAACAACCCGGCACACTTGAATAAGGAAGATGAATTCTTTCGAAGAAAACTGAAACAATTAAATAGTTGCACTGTACAATTTTTAGGTAAAGGAAAACAAACGAAAATTATGAATAAAGCAAGGAAGTTAATGGTGTTAGCGTTTATATCATGCTGGCTAATGGCCTGTTCTAAAGAAAGCCCGCTTACTGAAGTGCCTGCTACAGACAATATAGACACAAGCAACGGGGCAGTAAAATATACCGGCAGTTTTATAAGTGCACCTGGCAAAAGTGCCTCTGGCACAGCACTGGTCCTGTTAAAAAATGGTATATATTCGGTAGCTTTAAAAAAAATGAATGTAAGTGGTGGACCAGATTTGCGTGTGTATCTTTCAAAACAACTGCAACCTGCAGATTATATTGATCTCGGCAAATTAAAATCTACCAGCGGTGACCAGGTGTACCAGGTAGCGAATAACGTAGATTTTACCACTTACAAATATGCACTTGTTTATTGCAAGCAGTTCACTGTGTTATTTGGCAGTGCGGAGTTAAAATAAAAATTGAATTGTACTTATAAATTGTTGGTGTCGATTTGGAAAATATAACAAATATCATAAAAGGGTGTAAACAACACAACGATAAATATCAGCGGATAATTTATAACCAGTATCGTGGCTTTGCTTTAAAAATAGTGTTCCGTTACATTTACAGATACGACAAAGCAGTGGATGTAGTAAATGACGGTTTTGTAAAACTTTTCAGAAGCTTTGAAAAATTTGAACCGGGTGATGATGCTGATCATGAAAAAAAATTCATGGGCTGGTTTAAAAGAATTTTGGTTAACACAGCCATAGATGAATTACGAAGAGGCAGTATGCTTCCTGAAATAGGCGGCATACCAGAACATGTTTGGGAAATAAAGGACAATAGCCAGAATGCAGACCACCTATTGCTATACAAAGATTTAATCGTTCTCATTAAAGAACTTCCACCTACCTGTAGGGTAGTTTTTAACCTATATGCAATTGATGGCTACACACACAGTGAAATAGCAGACATGATCAAAATACCTGTTGGCACATCAAAATCAAGCCTTTCTAGGGCAAGGAGCATATTGCAAAATCGAATTAAAAAAATGGAGGAGGAAAAGTTATGTCGGATGTAGAAAATAATATGTATGACTTATTCAGGAGAGCCGCAGAAGGTTATCCGCTTAAAAACGCTCAGGATGACTGGGATACTATTGCGTCTTTACTAAAGCACAACACGGGTTCTGCTGGCGATAATCACCGAAAGAAAAATTTAAAAAAATACAGCATTCTGTTACTTTCTTTAAGCCTGCTTTTGTTGATAGCAGGATTCATAGCAAACTATAGTGCGAACAAAAAAGGCTCGCCTGTAGCCAGCCAGGTTGAAAGCAAGGTAAAAGCTGAAGAAATTAAAGAAAAGGACTACAATGATGTTACAGCGGCTGTTGCAGCCCCAGATAAAAAAATAACGGATAAACAGCAACGACTGAATTATACCAATGATGATAACACGAAGCAAGATCGCCTAAATACAAGAAACATGACAAGGCTTTCTAAAAAAAGAAAATACCATTATAATATCTCCGGCGGAGGAGGCGATAATATTGCATCAGAAAAAATACCGGCAAATTATGAGTCTGGTGTAACTGAGCAAATGTTTCCGAAAAAAATCAGCAATGCAAAAGGGTTCATACAAATCCATCATGCGTCTGAATATGCTGTCAACGATTTTGTATTACGCCAATCAATTTCATCCGTACAACCGGCCGGTAAAAAAGAGAATATCACTGCAGAAAAAAAGGCTTCAGTTAACAAGAATGGAAAAGCAAAAAAAATACAAGGAATTTATCTGGGCTTTATGTTTGGCGCTTCTGTTAACCAAATAAAAACGCAGGGACTTAGAAAACCAGGATATGATATTGGTGTGATAGCAGGTTACCAAATTAGTAAGTCATTATCACTTGAAACTGGATTTATGTACGATAGGAAGAATTACTTTAGCAGTGGGGAATATTTTGACATGTCAAAATTGAGCGCCACGATGCCTGCAAGTATGAAGTTGCTAAGTATGGAAGGTAGCTGTTCTGTGTTTGAAATTCCTGTTAAAATAAAATATAACCTGCGTAGCAAAGGCAATTCACATTTTTATTCAACCGCTGGCATTTCTAGTTACATCATGACGAATGAATACAATAAATACCGGTCAGTAACAAATGGAACAGAGCAAAATATTACCGGCAAATATAGTGATAATGCCCGCTACCTTGCTGCTGCACTTGATGTTAGCCTCGGTTACGAAAGTAAAATTGGTTCGTACGGCAATATCCGCATAGAACCTTACCTGCAAATACCGCTGAAGGGTATTGGGATGGGCTCCCTTCCAGTGATGACGGCGGGCCTGCACATTGGATTTACCCGCCCCATTCGTTAGCAAAATAATAAATATGGCATTACCTTTTTTCAGTAAAAAACTGAACAGGGAAATCTTTTTCCGATTGAGAAACCTTTATCCAAAAACTTGCTTAGCGTTAAGGGTGAATGGTCAATGGTCAATATTTCACCACCCGATGTATTGTATTGGCATTAAATCAGGTAAGCCTCAAAGCGACAAAATTTTTTTGAGATACGTATAAATGCAACAAAAGAAATATCGCCGCAATGGGGCTTATATAAAATCACTAAAATTATTTCTACCAAAATATGGGCCGGGCAGGGCTATAGCAAGGAGTTTGAAAAGACATTGACCTTTCTAAATTGATGCCAATGCGGTCTATCCGGGCACAAATCAAACAGTCATTTAATTCTTAACAAAACACTACTGGTGTCTACATGCTATTATAAATTCTTAATGAATCATTTCATGAAAAAAATAATTGTTGCAATCTTTATTATTTTTCCGGTAGTGGCTTTTTCGCAGGTGCTTTTAAAAGCCGGAGGAGCCTTCGGTAACCGCTGGAACGAAACGCTAAATTCACAAACACTGGGCAAAGGTTTCAGGCTTTCTGGTGAAAAATTTATTGTTCAACAGTTTGCTATTGGTATAGGTATTTCTTATTTGTCTTTCGATCCCAATAAGCTGATCAACGTTGGCTTTAATGCTTACAGCCTGCAATGCACCTATTATTTTAATACAAAAAAATTACAGCCTTATCTTGGTGGCGGAGTTGGTTACACCCGTTATAAAGATAAAACAACAATTGATTTAGGCAATGGTAATGCCGCAACACAAAAACGGGATAAAAATTATGGTGTCATTTCACCTTACCTGGGCTTGCAGTATAAGATTAACAAACAAAACAGCGTTGGCTTTTTTGTACAGGTAAATACTGACTTTGTTCCGGTAGCAAATATTCCGCCCATTGGATTCTTAGCTGCGACAGCAGGCATCAGTTATTATTTACCAGGCCATTAATATTTGTATGATTATAAATTTCTTTTCAATCAATCAATCATTAAAATTTAAAAAAACAAACAATGAAAAAGACTATTTTTCTACTGATGGCTGTGGCCACAATCTCCCTTGGTGCATGTAAAAAAACGGAAACCGTAACTGAGTTTTCTAATTTACCAATAGGCACTATCACCACCCTCAAAACAGGAATCATTACCCAGCAAAATGCTCCTGGAACACCGCCTACCAGCGGTACCCTTTCTGTAATACAGGATTCAAAAGGCACACAGTTTCTAAAATTAGATGCCAATTTTATTTCCGGCTTTGCTACTGGAACAGTAGCTGTTTATTTTGCCAAAACAAACGGAGAAATAAAAAACCAACGCAATGGCGGTACCACTCCAACCAATGTACTTGCTGTAGGTTTTGTGGATAAAGTGGGTGAAAAATATTTTCAGCTCAGCAGTGCAGGTTCGTTTACTGGTTTTTCTTTTGTTGTTTTTTATTGCGAAACTGCGGAGAAAAATTTTGGTTCAGCACCGCTTAATTAGTGTCATGTCGCAAACTAAGTGGCGTATTAATTTTCAGGTTCTCCCGGTGAGTCACTCCCAAAGGGTGACTCACCGGGAGAACCTATCTCTCTCTCTGACAGGTTAAAGTTGACAAGTCACTACTGTGCATGAATATACCAAACAAGGAAAATTTTTACAGGGTATATATTTACAATTCTAATTTAGTAATTAAGAATAAAACGGTGACTTATGAAAATAATAGAACGGGTATTTCTGTGCAGCCTATTGCTTAGCTGCAATATTGGCTTTGCGCAAAAACAGTCATACAAAGAAAAAAATTTATTTGGGCTATCAGTAAATGCAGGGCCAGGCAGTTTTGCATCTGCAATTTCCTGGACACACAATCATGCTGTTGGTAAAAAACAGCGGTTTAATATTGGCTACGGGCTGCGGTTTACAAATTTTATTGGGTCCGACCTGGATTATACCACAGCGCCTGCAAAATACACCAGCGGCAAATCAAGTATTGCAGCACTGTTTTCCGAAAATATCCCTGCAAATATTGACACGGTAAGTTTTGCAAAATCACAAACCTATTTTTTAAACGCAGGAATTTATTTGTCGTACCTGCTGCCCTACTTTAAAAACAGGCTTGAAATAGGTGTAAATATTGATGCGATTGGTTTTACTTTTGGTTCCCGGCAAAATGCAGTCTATAAAAATAATACGGTAACGGCAAAGCCTACCTCCCTTAATTTGCTCCTGATAAGTGATAGCGACCAAGGCTCTCTAAATTCTGAATGGTATGTAAGTTATTGGGTAACTCCAAAGCTGGCTGTAAAACTGGGATATGAATTTTTATTCAGTGAATATACTACGGATACAAAAATACAGCAGTTACCAACCCTTAATGAAGCAAATGACCGTTTTCGTTTTAAATCATCCATGATTATGCTGGGAGTATCATTTGCGCCTTTCAGGAAGTAAATAATCACTTTTAAAAAAAAATGCCATGAAACGGATAGCTATTTTTTGCTGCTCCATGTACTTCTTTTGCTCTTCCCTGTTGGTTGCCCAAAGCTATATTCCTTCTGATAAAGGGTCTGCGGTTACATTCGCTATTAGAAATTTTGGATTTAACGTAAGTGGCTCATTTAAGCATTTACAAGGCAGTATTAAATTTGATCCAAACAATCCGGAATCATCCGTTTTTAAAGTAACCGTGGATGCTGCTACCATCGATACTGATAATGGCTCAAGGGATAGCCATCTTAGGAAAGAGGAATATTTTGATGCGGCTAAATACCCGAAGATTTTATTTTCATCCGATAAAGTAGAAAAAACTAATACAGCCGGATTATATATTGTTAAAGGAAAATTTACAGTGAAAGGAATAATTAAATCAATCTCAATACCGTTTAGTGCAGTGGCACAAAATGGAGGCTATCTTTTTAATGGAAAAGTTGTGCTAAACCGGAGAGATTTTAAAGTGGGCGGAAATAGTATGGTATTGTCGGATAACCTGACTCTAACCCTCAATGTATTTGCTTCAAGAGAATAGACTGAATATTTTTTTCTGCATTCCATTTTTTAGATAAATGAATTTGTTTCTTACTCAATAAAATTTACAGCAGAAAAAACGGACCCGAATTTCATTTTGTAAAAAGGAGCATAGAGGTCTACAACCAACAATTAAACTTCGTTAGGTCAGCAATACTCCAACGATGAAATTATATCTATACGAAATGATTCGAGAAGAAACTGGGTACCGCATGTTTTTACCACACCTCCCAATCCGCCGCAATCGTTTCATTCCTCGAAGTAGGCTTTTGCATTCCACTGGTCAATTGCTCCACCCGCTCTCCTACTATCTTTTTTAATTCGCTAATTTTTAGCGTTGGATATTTTTCCATGGCTTCTAAAATACTAAAGGTGAAGACACCGTTTTTCAGATCGCCTCTTTCCAATGCAAACTGGTTGCCCGCTGCGGCGGAGATGATGGTGGCACCGGTACTCTTGCCCACATTTACAAAGAGGCTTTGCATCAGTTCAAAACTATTTTTTAAACCTACCTGTGGTTGATTGTTGTTTCTGATAATGACGCCTTTCGCAAGCCCCATCGAATCGGCTGCCTTAATCATGGCGATGCCTTCTTCCTTATCTACCTCACCACTATGACAGGCATCAATCAACATCAGTTTTTTTCTTGCCGGAATGCTATCCAATAAATTTTCAAGTTCATCATAAGCAAGTCCATCCAGTTCCGGCTTTGCAAAATCTACTGCATAGGTCGAAAGATAATAATCATAGTCCCTGCTCAATAATCCATGACCGGAATAGGCGACAGGCACAGGATTTTACTAAACGGTGTTGGCATATCGTGAATATAATGAGAATAATTCAGCGGAGATAAGTGCGGAGAATATATAAAGTTCCGTTCCATAGTTTAGTTTTAAGCCTGCAACATCTGCTACATTGTCCGCCTTGTTCAACTGCGAAATACTCTTTTTAAACAAGGGCAATGCCGCTTCAAATTTTCGGTCGCCATATAATTTTTGAGCCTGCAGATATTCAGCAGGCAGTTTATCCTGGCAAAAAACAGTGTTGCTCAACTTTATGAAAAAAAAACAACAAGAGTGTATGCTTAAACATACAATGAAACGATTTATGTGTGGATGGTTCGCTTGAAGTACCAAACGCCAGATTTAGTGTAAAATTGGACCAAATCCCCGGCAATTTAACTGACTGCCAACAGCAAATGAATAATTTTCATTCAAGGTATTGAAAATAGGTAACGCTTTTAATACGTACTGGTGGGTATATTGATTTACAGGCAATTAGACCAGACCAGCGAAATAATTACGCAAAAAAGAAAAGCCGGCACAAGGCCGACTTACAGGTTTTCCTGACATACAAGATGTCATTTGAAAACCCATTGCAAAAGAACAAACATTTCCACAGCATATTTTACACAATTATTGTAATTAGTTACATAATTCCTAGACTTTCGTTTTATAACAATATTATTCTATAACTTTCTTTTAAATCAGTAAAAAGCTTGCTTTTAGATAAACAGTTTTTTATCTTCAACCAGCCACTTGTAAATATCTAAAAAGGAAATTGGTCAATCACTTTTTTGGAAACTTACAAGTTCCAGTTCATTTTGGTTGCCCTGGTACTTTTACCACTATCTAAAAAAACAGCATTATTTAGTATCAATTTATCCTACGGAGGACCGAATTAAAAAAACATTTAAAAAAATAAACACAATGGCAAAAAACGATAAAAAAATATGGATTACCGAAGATGAAGCTGCAACAATCATTGGCTTACCGGCAAAATTCTTTAGAAAGCTCGTAACAACAGGTTCGCTAAAAGGAGTGATACAATACATCAGTTCCCGGCGATATTCTTACCGGTACAATAGAACGGATTTTGAAAACTATTTATTTGAAGATTCATTTCTTTCAGGACTCTTTCCAAAAACTGTTTTTTAGAAAATTGAGTCGTAAACATTTTCACGAATGCTTCATTTGAGGTGAATACGTCTTTTACTCCCTTGTGCATAATTCTCCGAACAACCTTCATTTCAAAGAACCTGTCAGCAGGTAAATCTCTAACTAAAAAATTGAGGTAATACGCTAATCCCAAAACATTGGGTGCGCCACCCGTAAAAGTAGCTCCCTCAAAATATTTTATTCGGGATGCTTCTTATCGTTCAATAATTCATCTGCTTGCTTTTAAAATCTTGTCGTACATTTCAACAAATTTTAAACAATGAATCTTAAAGCAACGTCCCTCGGCATTATACTTCTCCTGCAATCGTTGGTAATGTATGCACAGGTGATGAGCACTGCAGCCATCGACAGCCTGGTAGAGAGAACGCTCACAACTTTTGAAGTACCCGGCATTGCAGTAGCTGTTGTAAAAGATGGTAAAATCATACATGCCAAAGGCTATGGAGTACGCTCGTTGAATACCCTGCAAAAAGTGGATGCCCACACACAATTTGGAATTGCCTCTAACAGTAAAGCCTTTACTGCTGCCGCATTGGGCATATTGGTAGATGAACATAAAATAACCTGGGATGATAAAGTAACTGATCATATCCCTGAGTTTAAAATGTATAATCCTTATGTAACGGATGACTTTACCATCCGGGATTTATTAACCCACCGCAGCGGTCTTGGACTGGGTGCCGGTGACTTAATGTTTTGGCCCGACTCTAATAATTTTACCAAAAAAGATATCATTCATAACCTGCGCTTTTTAAAACCCGTCTCCAATTTTAGAACCCAATATGACTATGATAACCTGCTATACATTGTTGCAGGCGAAGTGGTGGCAAGGGTTGCTGGTATGAGCTGGGAAAATTTTATTGAAACCAGGATATTGCAACCACTGGAAATGAATGAAAGCGCCACCTCTTTCAAACTTTTAAAAGACAAATCCAACGTAATTGATCCGCATGCGCCGGTGGAAGGAAAGGTAAAAGTAATCCGCCGTGATTGGAGTGAAGTGGCCAACTCAGCCGGAGGAATTTACAGCAACATTACTGATATGAGCAAGTGGATTATCATGCAAATGAACAATGGCAAATATGGAGCAGGATTGAATAAAACGATATTCAGTGAAACAGTGCATGAAGAAATGTGGACACCACAAACCATCATTCCGGTGCATGGTACGAATGCATACAATACACACTTTTCTTCCTACGGGTTGGGCTGGTTTTTAAGTGACGTAAAAGGATACCTGCAGGCAACCCATACCGGCGGTTTGGCAGGTATCGTTACCCAGGTGACCTTGCTGCCCGAATTGAAATTAGGTATCATCGTTTTTACCAACCAGCAATCGGGTGCTGCTTTTACTTCCATTACCAACACCATTAAAGACAGTTACCTCGGAATGCCAGCCGTGGACCGGGTGAAACAAAACCATGACCGTGTTGTAAAAAATGAAGCAGACGCAATAAAGATTACCTCCGCATTGTGGAAAGACATTGAAATTTTACAAAAGAAAAATGCGGCAACGAAAGATACTGCAGCTTTTACCGGAACCTATACTGACAAATGGTTTGGAGACATTAGCATCACTGTAAAAAATGGCAAACTATGGTTCGACTCAAAAAGATCTTACTTTTTAACCGGCGAACTGTTTCCTTACAAAGGCAATACATTTATCGTAAAATGGAATGAACGCAGTATGGATGCAGATGCATTCGTGCAATTTGATATGGATATGAATGGCAAGGCAAACCGCATAAAAATGAATGCCATATCACCGCTCACCGATTTTAGTTTCGATTTTCAGGACCTGGATTTTAGCAGGGTAAAGTAATCAACCGGATACTTCGCTTTTTTAAACCATGCTTGTATTTCGGGATACAGGCAATTTTCATCTTCTACCAGTATTTCAATTGATCCACCATTATCAAGCAGAGAACATTGATATTCACCAAACGACCTTCTATTGAATGCTTGATTGTTAGGATCTCATTGTTGCATGCAACTCTATTACCTATAACTACTTTTCTGAAGCACCACCACAAACCTGCTTCTTAAAAATTTTCACCAGCTTTACCGCATTGTCTGCAAAATCCTTCTATAATCTCGGTGCTATTGTCCATTAACATTTGGGCGATAAATTTAACTTTAGAACTTTCTTTTACTTTAATAATGACATAAGAATCCCGGCTGTAGCATGATTTCGTTTGCCTATCCTCATCTACATAATGGTTAAACTTGATACGGCTACAAGAAATATTCAATGCAATTTCAATCAGTACAATTTCAAAATATTAAGACAGATAATTGCACTTCATAAAAAATAAATTAATAAATAAACGGATTATATTACCGTGGCCAACTAACGCATTCGCCCGGATAGTTGAATGAAAAAAAAGGATTAAAAAAATAGAAAAAAAGCGTTACTACCGTTACCTGTAAACAAAAATAAAAGGCCCAAAAAAAGGGCCTTTTATTCATCCGTTTAAAACGCTACAATTTAGTAAAGTTTGAAATGATAATTTCCAGAACAATCGCCTGAATCACTCCAGTATCTTGTTCCACCGGTTGATTTACAGTAGATGGTAGTATAACCACCAGCCTTTACTGTTAGGGAACCGTAACCACTCATGGTACCATGTAATAACCACTCACATACACTTCTACGTACTAGCCAGAATAGTTATCGAAGTAGATCGTACAATCGTCTGCACCACGGCTTTTATCTGCCTTTTTATCTGTAGTAGGCACGCCAGATTTAATGTTGGGATCTTCAGCACCACGTGAGGCTGAATAGGCTTTAGACATCACCTTTTTGTCGATGGACTTTTTTGCCTGGCTAAAGGATGTAACGGTCAATGCTGTCATAGCAAAGAAAAACAGGAGAGCGATTTTTTTCATTTTTTTTGATTTTAGGTTTATAAAAATATTTGTTTAATCCGGATGTTACTGTTCAGTTGTCTACATAAGCTATTTAAGCCTCTAACACATATTTAACAATTAAAAGTATCATTAAAAATCATTCAATGGTTCCCGGTAATTCGACTTTGCAGGATCTAATGCAGCAGCCTTTTTATAATAGATTTTTGCCTCTGCTAAAAAATGGTTTGTCTCCAGTAAAAAGCCCATTGCATAATTACGTTCCGCTCTATTTACTATCATTGACAAAGAACTTTTCAACTCCGCTTCAATTACTGCATAATCAGCCACTTTAAAAAACTTCACCAACTTTCTGCTACACATTTCATTGCCATTGATGGTCAAATCCCAATACATCTCTTCATTGCCGCCGACATATTTTTTTATCGTATCCAACTGCACATCATTCCTTGTAACCGGGGCACTATACAATAGCCTTCCGTCTTTTTCAGCATCAAACAACGCAAAGGCAAGTTGTCCGGCGGGTACCTCAGCCGTCCATTTAAGTTTTATGCTTCCGCTACTGTTATAAACCGTATCAAACAACGGCGCAATGGTTATGCCAGGACAACCCCTTACCACCGCTCCCGTATTCTGCATATATTTCCGTCTGTTACTTTCAGGTGTGGTATGCGGATGTGTCATTTCATCCCAAACGTATTTAAAGTAAGCCGCTGAAACAGATTGTTCTTCATTCCTGCAGGAATCCAAATAACGGCTCAATAAATGGCTACCCGACTTGCTGATGGTGAAGGAATTATAACCTTCGCAAATTAACACCAGTGAAGCTCCTTTATTAATTGAGATGGTGTGACTGCTATTCAATAGCTGCCCAATTTTAATCGGCTAAATTGTTTGCCTGTCTTTTGATTAACCGCACCATTCAACCGGTAAACTAAAAACGTTTGCTGCGCCATTAAAGCATTGCCCATTAAAACAAAAAAAAGTATTACAAATATTTTCATCAATGATGTGTTTTATCAAACAGCGTTTTAAATCCAAATTTCCGGTTGGCCCAGCTAGCAAATCCATCGTAGAAATACAATACATCCACCGACAAAATAATGCCACCCAATGCAGCCGACAAACTGATATAGCTATTCAGGTATTTACCAAAGAGGATACCGATATAAATGAACACAACGGTAACCAATAACTGTATGGTTTTTATCACCAGGTGAAACCAATAATGACTATTCAGATAATAATTTACCACAAAACCCATGAAAAACCAGATGATCAAAACAGCTAAAAACCAGTTGAGCCAGGCGGGTGATTTTTTGATGTAGTGCTGTTCCAGTATCATCGAAATAATATTTGCATGAATCACTACACCATTCATATCCGGAATTGATTTACCCACAAATTTTTCGTTCAAAGGCGTAAAATGTTTGTCTTCAATATTGGAAGGCTTACTATCGGTAAAACCTACCAATACAATCTTATTCTGCAACACCGTTAGATTAACTTTTCCGGCCAGCAACCCGATGTAATCAATTGTAAAATACTGATCTGCCTGGCGACTGTAATTGATCAACTCAAGGTTGTGCGACCTTTTCTGCAGGGTTTTAAATTTAATTTCATCCGCAGCCTTTACCACCGCTGCTGCAAAGCTGTAATGAATGGAATCATTCAATTTTTCAAACGGAGAAAAATAACGGATCACGCCAGCCTGTTCTCCAACAAAATTTACATACCCGTGGTATTTTGATGATGCGGTAAAATAATTGCGCCCATCCGGGCTATCTTTTTCAAAACTGAGTTTGTTGCTTAATACAATATTGGGTGTTTGTGCAATTGCCAACGCCAATAACGAATCAACAGCAGGCTCCTTTGGTTCAAGAAACAACACATCTAGTCCGATTGCCTTTGGCTGAGCGCTGTTAATTTTATTTATGACTGCGGCGATTTCGGTTCTGTCTGCATAGCCAATGTTTACAATCACTATTTTCTCATCCATTGCATTGTTGCGATGGCTTTTTAGGGTAGCAAAAGAAAGGTCATTGAAACTAATATCTGTCAATGCCATTTTTAGCGGATCAAGCACATGCAGGTTTAATGGAATCAACGTAAGCAGTCCCATTACAAGGAACACGGCAACGGTAGCAAGTATGATATCTCTTTTAAGAAGATATTTCATGAATTGTTTATAGAGGTTCAATGAGTTGTTTTAACAGCCAGTCTTAACAGGTTCCAGGTTGCAGGTGTTGTACTTTTTATTCCACGGGCTGTTCCTTCATTCCCCATATCCAGCAGTGCTGCAAGAGGATTGGGATCGTTTGCTCCTTCGGGCACTCCTCTTACTCCTTCCTGGTTAAATATTTTATTAAAACCAGTAATCGGTTCTTTAGACGCTATCAGGAAATAATTATCCGTGCCTACCGGATCAGCAGCCTCCATACCATCTAATATTACAAAATCTTTCGCCGGCATTCCTTCCTTAAAAAACGGAAATTTATTCTGGCTGTTGCCATCACCTTCAGATGGGTAGATCAGTTGCATTTTACCATTGATATCGATGGTGAAAACGTAGATAAATTTGGCATCAATCTTTTTAGCGAGATAGTCCTCATCAGCTTCGATGGAAATCGAAAGCGGTGCGCCTATTTTTACGCCAGCAGTACCAATTGTTTTACCGGTGCTTTTGTTGCGCATCGAAAGGTGATAAGGAAAAAATTCCGCATCCTTTGGAGCTGCAATATTTAGCCATCCCCTTATTTTGGATAGTTTTAAAGCTGTTTCAAAAAGTTCATCCACCACCTCATCGTACTCCTTTTGGGTATTGCCAGCAAGTGAAAAATATTTTGTAAAAAGCGGCATGGAAGACAAACTATCCCGTATTGCAATATCTGATTTCAAAAAGCCATAAGCTGGCAGGTCGTTGTCATCAATGGTACCGTACATAATATAATGCGCCGCAGAAGGATTGCTTACAATTTGAATGGTTTTAAATTCGCTGAATTTAGCCTGCAATGTATTTACAAGCGTAATTACCGGTGGCAAATTGATAAACAGGTTTTTACCTTTTGCCAACGTATTGATCGCTGCTACGGAATAGTCTTTTAGCTCTTTAGTTCCGGCCTTACCCAATGCGTAATTATTTAGAATAAATTTATTGTTTACAGCATTGATAGAAATATCAGGCTCGGCTTTATCAAAGCGATTGATCCAATTGACTGATGTTGATTTTCTTAATTGTGCGTTTACCGCTGTCAGCTTCTGTACATCTGCAAAACTATAATTACCTGGCTGCACATATATTTTTAACAACGGCCCCTTCGATGAAACCCAGTTGGTGACTTCCATCAATTCGCCCACCTTAATGTTATCAGCAGTGCCGGCAACAATAACAGCCTCTGACTGACTGATTCCTAATAAGCTGGTGATCTTTATTTTTGTGCCGCCATTGACACCGGTGAGTTCATTGTCTACATTGATACCCGCAGCTATACCGCCCTAAATAGTGATCGTGTTTCCCTTTACTGACAGAACAGAAAATAATTTCTTTTCAGATAATTTAGCCTTGTCAATACCAAACAAAGTCTGATCAAAACGATGTGTATCGCCAGCCAGTACTGGCTCCTGGCTTTTACCATTGCTTTTTAAAATGGCTCTTAATCCGCTAAATAAATTTTGTGCAGAAGCTGTAACCGATTGCTGGTCCAGCGCATTTAGAAGTGCCAGTGTAAATGCGCCATGCGAATCGCCATTGTCAGCTACCTGCTCCTGTGCATACTCGTTTTCCTGTGCAGCAGATATGATCAGGTAGTCAGATTGCTTCCTTGTTTCGGGTGCCATTGGTGCAGAGTTATCTTTTGCATCGTAATTACTTTCTACAATAAACCTGCTTTTAGACGGATATAAGCCACGGGCTATGGAACCACTATGGCAACAGTCAAATATGATGGTAAGCTTAACGCCTTTGTCTATAAAACGATTGAAATATTTAGCGAGTTCCTTGTCCCGTATATCCGCTACGCCTTCCTTCCAGGTATCAACCGGCACCATAGATTCATCCTTGTTATCCTTTTCTGCCGACATTGAATTTTTTACCTGGCTGCCATGTCCTGCATATTAAATAAAGGCAATGTCATTTTTAGTACTTGCGTTTAAAAGCTGTTCCATCCCTTTTAAAATATTGTCCATGGTTGCCTCCAAATTCACCAGTTGCTGCACATTCTTTTCTGAAAAAGCATACCTCGAAATGATCGCCTGTTTTATCAGCTCTGCATCATTTTTACAACCATCCAGCGACGGCCAGTTGATCCTTGCAGACGATGGCGATATAACCGCATCTGCAGGAGGAGTATAACTATCAATGCCAATTACCAATGCTCTTTGCTCTTGTGAAAAAACGCCCAAAAAGGAGGTGATCAGAAAGATGGGAAGTAGTAACTTTTTCATGATAGAAAGAATAAGAGGTGACAAGAGAAATATTGATTGTATCAATACCAAAGTGTTTGCTTATAAGTATTGTCTCTGCCGGAAAGCATGAAACGCTTTACGATATAATTATTTTCATCGCTCACATCTCTTCCTTTTTTAAACAATACCAGGTCAATTACACCTGAAAGTTCACTGAGTCTTAAAGCTGATCCCAGGTCAGCATCATCCCTTACTTTCCAAACGGTATTTCCGTTGGAAGACAAAAGGCCTGTACCTACCACCAGCCACTCATTGCTAAACAACACATCAGAGCTTAACTGAGTTTTCTGTCCGATGATGGAAATATATTCCGTTGCCTTTTTTTGAAATCCGGCATAAGTTGCTTTATCTACAAAATTCAGCGAGAGCATATTATTTTCAGCAAAGGACTGACCGCCCCACCTGCCAACGGCATATTTTCCAATGGCGGTGCTGGTAGCAATATTAGAAGTTTGTGATTTCACTTTCACGATTGCTGACTGTCCGTTTTTCGTCAGTAAAAAACTAACAGCATCGTTTGGCTTTAGTTTTTCCAACGCTCCCAGTGCTTCTTCTACATTCCTGACAGTTTCGTTATTGATAGCCGTTATGGTATAGCCAACATAAGAAGACAACGCTGCTGCTGAAGGACCGCCCGGTAAAACTGCGCTGATAAAAGGCAACGGGGCCGTTACTTCATTGCCTTCGCTGTCATATTTATTTTGGTAATAAGAATCTACTTTTACCCTTGCTATTTCAATTCCGAGGTAGACTCTTTTAATGAGTCCTTTATTATTAATTACATCATTTACCAATCGTTCGGAAAGTGCCGCTTCGAGCGCAAAATTGATTTGCGGTCCAGAAGAAAGGAGAACTTAAACATAATATTTATTTAAAGTATGGTATATAGACTGTTTTAACATTTTTATTTCAACATTTAATTGACTAAATATTTCACGGGCATGCTAAATGTATTTTTGTGAAGACTATTTAAAACTTGACTATATTTTCACCGATTTCTTAAACCCAATTGTTGATTTCGTTACGATACAATCCTCACTTATAATTTTCTTTAACTATCTCAGTATTATTTTCAAATCTCAACTTTGTTCATTCGGCCAGCAACATACCGTCAATTTTTCCTTTGCTTCTGCTTTGGTTTCCGAGGCCCAGCAATTACCTGGTCTATTTGTATTTATTTAACACCAGTATATTTATTGCAATTAGATGAACACGCCAAAACGTTTTAGAAAATGAAACATCAATAAAACAGCAAGCACATTATATCAATTCTTCTTTGAAAGCTTCTACGGTGAAAAATGGTCAAAATAAAAAGCGTTTCGTTTAAAGTGGAAAACGACTATAATTAAGAATGGCGCGGCATACCCTCTGTTGGGTATTTTTAGAGAAAGGGTACATTTTACAGTTGATCATTGACCAGCTAATAAAAAAAGAATAGCCCTGTTCATAATCAGAGTTAACCAGAGAAATTACGTTTATTGTTAAAATATTTTCTATCTTTTATGCATTAAAATAAAAAGTTGCATCATACAAAAAATTGATCGAAGCCGATTATTGATACGAACCACATTCTCAGTTTATTTATATGTCATCCAAAAAAAGCTTGTTATTAAATTCCCGGAATTATCTGTTGCAACTGGTTATATATTTTAGTGCATTACCGCTTTTGCCCAATCTACTGCTACTGTTTCAATTGAAGTGGGCGATGTAAATATTAAACCCATTGCAAACATAGAAGTAACCCTTCAGGAACAAAGTACTCAACAGCAGATGAAGGCACGTACCAACTCAAATGGTAAAGTGGATTTTATAATAACGAAGGGCAAAAACTGGGCTATTTTCATAGATGGCTACAAATATGAGCAGGAAGTAATTGAAAGAGACGATGAAGCCAGCAGTACGCTTTCACTATATCTTACACACAATCCTGCATTGAATGAGCGGATGAAAAAACAAACATTTGCACGAGCTAATTTAAAATTAAAAATCATTGATCAATCAGATCTTTCAGCCGGAGAAACCAAACCCGGCCATTTTGAAATTGAAATAAAAGTAACCAACAGTGCAGGCAGGCTGCAAACCGAAAAAGAAGTACATGTGCTTTGTCTGGATAATAAAACAATGTATGTGTCTTTCACCAATGATAAAGGCGTTGCCATTTTCCAATTGCCTACCCGCCAGTTTTACGACATCGATGTTGAAGAGCAGTTGAACGCATCGTTCATTAATAATGATCTGCCAAACGGTTATACTTTTTACAAAACGCTGGTGTATGATACCTATGACATGGATGAACAGGATCTACAGGACACCATCACTCAAAAAATCCGGCTGCCATTGATAAAGAAAAACTCAAGGGCACCTTACGATTTAATAATGAAGCGCTCCGATGGAAGCAAGTGCAGCAACGAACCTGTTTATCTGAATGAAGTAAATAGCAAAAAGGTTTACATGGCCATAACTGACAGCAACGGAAAAGCACTGTTTATTTTACCCTTTGGAAAAAAGTACCTGGTAAATTTCAATTTCTAAAAAGATGTGGATGTGTTGAACCTTACCAATGCGAGAGGAAGCGCCACCAGTAGTTTAACTATTACCTATCAACCCAATCCGGCTTTGGAATTTCCTGAGAAATTTATTCCCACTCCTGCCACGTTGTTACTAACAGACTTTAGCTACTACCATACAACCCCCTATCCTCCCA
>Ga0105049_10002884_pt1 | contig 20350 bp, 15 predicted proteins | sample MAT06_FD_78087 | JGI IMG/M metagenome (GOLD analysis project Ga0105049, IMG submission 78087) | Freshwater microbial communities from Lake Fryxell liftoff mats and glacier meltwater in Antarctica - MAT-06 | ecosystem: Environmental > Aquatic > Freshwater > Ice > Liftoff microbial mat | place...
CGCCAGCGCGCAGAGCGCCACCACGCACAGCGCCACCACGCACAGTGCCAGCGCGCAGAGTGCCAGCGCGCACAGTGCCAGCGCGCACAGTGCCAGCGCGCACAGTGCCAGCGCGCACAGTGCCACCACGCACAGTGCCACCACGCACAGTGCCAGCGCGCGCATCCGCGGGGCGTGCGGGCCGCTGCCCAGATCGCCCGCGATTGCGCGATCCGGCGCGCGAACGACCGGGCGACGCCGGCTCCGCTCACGATCCTCGCCGAGCGCGCGCGGCGCGCAGGGGTGACGCGATGACCATCTCGGGCTCGCGTGCGCTCGCGGACGGATTCTTGCGCCGCGCGTGGCTGGTCCTCCTCGCGCTCTCGCTTGGGGCTTGCGGCGAACTACCGCCGCCCGCTCACCCGAACATCGTCGTCATCCTCGCCGACGATCTCGGTAGCGGCGACATCGCGTGGACGCGCAGCGGCTCGACCGACCCGATCGCGACGCCGAACCTCGATCGACTCGCGGCCTCGGGCGTGGTGCTCGAACAATTCCGCACGGCGCCCTTGTGCACGCCCGCGCGCGCGGCGCTCTTGACGGGGCGCGCGCCGGCACGTCTCGGGCTCCTGCGCAACATCAGCGCGAAGGACCAGGGTGGGCTCGATCCGCACGTCGCGACCTTGCCCGAGACGCTGCGCGCGGCGGGCTACGCGACGAGCCTCGTCGGCAAGTGGCACCTGGGGCACGCGAGTGCGGAAATGCGGCCTGTGCGCCGGGGTTTCGATCATTTCGTGGGCGTCCTCGGCGGATGGATCGACTACCAGACGCACGCGCGCGCCAAGACGGCCGACTGGTGGCGCGGCGAGACCGCGCTCGTGCAGGAGGGCCATGCGACGCGTCTCCTCGCCGACGAAGCCGTGCGTGTGATCCGCGAGCGCGACCTGACGAAGCCGCTCTATCTGCACATCGCGTTCAACGCGCCGCACGCGCCGACGTCGGTGCCGCCCGGGCGGTCGATCGACGAGGTGCCCGGAGCGGATCCGGTGCGGAGGCAGTACGCGCTGCTCGTGGACGAGCTCGACCGCGCGGTGGGGCGCGTGCTCGCGGCGCTCGACGACGAGGGCCTGCGCGCACGGACGATCGTCCTGTTCGCCAGCGACAACGGCGCTCCGGCGGGCTTCGGCGGTTCGAACGGTGGGCTGCGCGAGGGGAAGGGCACGGTGTACGACGGCGCGTTGCGCGTGCCCGCGATCGTGTCGTGGCCGACTGAGCTCGCCGCGGGTCGCAGCGCGCTCGCCGTGAACGCGGTGGATGTCATGCCGACCTTGTGCGCCGCGGCCGGTGTCGTGCTCGCGAGCGACCCCGAGCGCGACGGCGTCGACTTGTGGCCCGCGCTGCGAAATGCGCGCGTGCCACCGTCGCGCACGGCGTACTTCGGGGTCGAGCGCGCCGACGGGACGAGCCTCGCCGCGTTCGACGGGCGCTGGAAGCTCGTCGTGCACGGCGACGCAGGACGCGCGGAGCTCTACGACGTGCTCGCGGATCCGACGGAGTCGCGTGATCTCGCCGCGGCGGAGGCCCTGATCGTCGCGCGGTTCACGGCCGAGCTCGCGCCGTGGCGCGCGCTGCCGCACCTGCCGTTCGTGCCCGACGAAGGACCTCAGCGCGGCAAGAGCGGCGACGCGAGCAAGTAGTCGGCGATCGTGCGGGCGATGAGCTCGGAGCCGCGGTCGTTGGGGTGGACTTCGTGGAAGAACAAGAGGTCGCCACGCTGTTGCCGACGCCAATCGGCCTCGATCTCCGCGCGCGGTCGTTCGGGTTGCGCCGCGACCGTTTCCTCGATCTTCGCGCGGACTTCCGCTTCGCACGCGGCCTCGACGATGGCCCCGGACTCGCAGATCGGCACGCCGAGCTCGCGCGCGAGCCCGCGCTGGATCTCGAGCACGTGGTCGAACCCGGACAGCTGCTCGCCCGTGGACGCGCGGCCCGCGAGATGCCAGCGCGGGAGCGCTTGAGTCGCGAAGAGCACCTGCGCGTTGCGCGCACGGCACAACGCGACGATCTGCGTCAGATTGCGCCGAGTGTTCATGAACCCGAGCTGGGGGACCGGCTCGGGCGCGTGCGCGTACGGATCGAACGTCTTGGGCCAGTTCGGGTCGTAGTTGCGGATCGCGTAGAACCCCAGGTCGACGCGCTCGGTGGCATAGCCGGTGAGCCAGCGGCGCGCGACGAGGTACGTCCGGCTGTTCGCGAGCAACTTCTCGACCTTGCTCGGCCGATCGGTCGGCCATGTCTGCCGCCACTGCGTGTTGTCGCGCTGCACCGGTCCGCCGGGCGTGTACAGCGCGCAGCGCATGTCGTTGATCGCCTCGTAGACGATCACGAGATCGGGCGACAAATCGAGCCCGCGCAGAGCCAAGTTGATCAGCATCTCGTGCGTCGACCAGCCCATCACTCCGAGGTTCACGACCTCGACCCGGTACCCGGGACGCTCGGCCTGGATCAGCTCCTCGAGCTTCAGCGACCACACCGCCGCGTCACTCGATTCGCTCTGCCCGTACACGCTCGAACCGCCGGTCGTGACGATGCGGTACACGCCGGGCGGCTTCTCCCACGTGGTCTCTTTGCCGCGGAATCCGAACGAATTGTGCGTGACCTGCTTCGTCGCGCCGGGACCCGTCGTGTAGTTCGGGACGAGCGCGTAGCCCAAGTACGGATGCGGTTCGGTCCTGGGGCCGCGCTGCTCGAGCGCGCGCTTCGGACTGCCGTATTCGAGAGTTCCGTACGCGAGTCGATCCCAAAGATCGAAGTCCGAGACCTCGGCCGGCGCGACGTGACCCGGTTCCGCGGCGCGACTCTCGAGCACGCTGTCGGCGCGGTGAGAGGCGAGTTCGAGGGCGACGACGACGAGCACGAGCGACAGTGCGAGCGCGCCGAAGATCTTCTTCCAGGGCACTCGGCGCGGGCGTGCCGGAGCCGGTTCCGTCAGGGATTCCTTCAAGGATCGCATCGTTTAGGGTTCCAAGGCTCCTGCGCGCATCTTGCACGTCGCGCGCGGACCGGTCCAGGCACAGGTCGGGATGCGGACCGCTCTGGTCGCCGCCTCGCGCGAGCACTACCCTCCGCGGCCCGGATCGAGAAGCCATGGCGCACGCAGCACGGACACGAACGCGCGAGAGGCACAGCACGTGAGCCCGGTCAGGAACTCCGCGCGCGGTGGATCGGGGCGCACGCTGCACCGCACGCTCATCGCGGCCGAAGCCGTGCTCGTCCTGGGCGTCGTGAAGGACTGGGGCTGGCGGCACGTCCTGGACTCGTCGCTCGCGAACTGGGGCAAGGTCGCGCTCGCGATGCTGCTCACGATCGGGCTCTTCGGCGGCTTCTACGTCGTTTTGCAGCGCTTCCTCGCGCGCGGCGTGTCGAGGACGCACCAGGCCGCGGGCGTGCTGCCGGTCTTCTGGCCGACCTTGATCGTGCACGCGGCGCTGCTCTTCGTGCTGTTCCTCCTCTACGCACGCATCCTGAAGCTCACGGTGCTGCCCGGTTAGCATCGGAGCGATGAGCGCGAAGAACGATCTGGTGGCGAAGCGGATGGCCTACATCGAGCGCATGAAGGCGCTGAAGCCCGGCACGGTCGACGTGCACTTCCAGGGTCGGCGAACCGAAGGCACGGGACCGGCGAACCGCCACGGGATGCCGCAGCTCCCGACCGGACAGCGCGAAGTGAAGAACTGGCCCGTGCTCGACCTGGGCGACGTGCCCGAAATCGACCTCGCCGACTGGCGCCTCGAGGTCGCGGGCGCGTGCGAGAACGCGTTCACGCTGAACTGGGAGCAATTCCTCGCGCTGCCGCAGACGGACGACGTGAGCGACTTCCACTGCGTGACGACGTGGAGCCGCATGGACAACCGCTGGCGCGGCGTGACGTTCCGCGCGCTGGCCGAGCTGGCTGTGCCGACTGCATCCGCGAAGTTCGTCGAGGTGACGGGCTACGACCGGATGCCGGGGACGTCGATCCCGTACACGACCAACGTGACGCTGGAGCGCGCGCTGGATCCCGACGTGATGCTCGTGCACACATGGGAAGGCGAGCCGCTCTCGATCGAGCACGGCGGCCCGTGTCGGATGATCACGCCGCGTCTGTATGCGTGGAAGGGCGCGAAATGGGTGCGGCGAATCGAATTCCTCGAACGCGATCGCCCGGGCTTCTGGGAAGTGCGCGGCTACTCGAACTCCGCTGAGCCGTGGTTCGACGACAGGTACAGCGCGCGCTGAACCGAGCGCCGATCACCCGGGCGCGCGCTGAACCGCGCGCCGATCACCGGGGCGCGCGCTGAACCGCGCGCCGATCACCCGAGCGCGCGCTGAACCGCGCGCCGATCACCCGGACGTGGCGCTGGTCTTCCGCAGTTCTCGGCGTGTGAACACGGTCCTGCGCGCGAGCATCGCCACGCTGGAACAGCGTCGCAAGCCGCGAAGCGGCTGACATTCAGGCCACGCGTCCGCCCGCGCGAGCGACGTGGTGCGCGACGAACGCGGCCGAGCCCTCGGCGCCCAGGTAGCGCTCGCGCAGCCGCGCGTTCGTGTGCACGAGGTCCACGACGACCAGCGCGTCGATCGCGTTCTGGAAATCGGCGTCCACGTTCAGCGCGACGAGCTTGCCGCCGAGCTTCAAGTACTCGCGCAAGAGCACCGGGATGCCCTTCTCGTCGCGCTCGATGCGCGGCACGAGCTGCGACAGGTCGGCGCCGCCTTCGACGAGCGCGCGCAGACGTTCGGGCTTCAGTCCATCGACGCTGCGCCACGCGAACGGGCGCTTGCCGCGCACGCGGCCGGCGAGCTCCGTGTGCGCGTGGCCAGCCTCGAGCCAGTGCGCGACGAGCTGGCGCGACAGCACGTCGTAGTCGGCCGACATGCTGACCGGTCCGAACAGGCGTCGATAGCGCGGGTTCCGAGCCACGTAGGCCCCGATGCCCTTCCACAGCGTGAGCAACGGCGCGTAGGAGCGCTGCCAGCCGGGCGCGACGAACGAGCGGCCGAGTTCGAGCGCGGGCCCGAGCGATTCGATGGCACCCTCGTCGTAGTCGAAGAGCGTACTCGTGTAGAGCCGCCGCGCGGACCCGAGCTCGTCCGTCGCGCCGATGCGGTACGCGCCGGCGATCTCACGCGACTTGGTGTCCCACAGGACGAGGTGCAGGTAGTCGAGGTCGAAGCGATCCAGGTCGCGCGCGCGGCCCGTGCCTTCGCCGACCGCGCGGAACGCGACCTCGCGCAGGCGGCCGATCTCGGCCAATGTGCGCGGGATCTCCGGCGCGCGGGCGATCCAGGCTTCGAGCGTTCCCGATTTCGCGAGTCGCGCCGACGCGGGCAACGCCGCGATCTCGGGCGCGATCTCCTCGCGCAGGACGGGCGTCGCGACGCGCTGTTGCGCACGGCGCGGACGCCGGGCGCGGCGTCGCACCGGCGCGCCGAGCGCGTACGTGCGCAGGCGGCACCAATCCGTGCGTTCCTGGTCGTCGCGCAGAGCCGCCAGCTCCGCCGGTTCGATGGGCTCGCCGAAGGTGAGGTCCACGCGCGCGCCGAGCTTCTTCACGAGCTCGCGCGGGAGCAGCGCGGTCCGCAGGCGCGGATGGAGCAGGCCCGCGACCTGGAACAGCGTGCTGTTGCGTCCCGCGAAAAATGCCGGGCAGACCGGCGCGCCGGCGCGCAGCGCCATCCGTGCGATGGATGGACTCCAGGGCGGGTCGATCACGCTGCGCTCGCCGAGGTCCAGGCTCGAGACCTCGCCGGCGGGGAAGATCGCCAGCATTCCGCCGCCCTCGAGCCAGCGGATCGCGTCGCGCAGCGTGCGCGCGTTTCCCGAGATCGCGTCGCGACCGCCGAAGAGATCCACCGGCAGGAAGAGCTCGCGCAGTTCGGGGATCCGGCCCAGCACGCGGTTGACGAGGATCCGCACGTCCGGGCGCACGCGGCGCAGCACGTGCGCGAGCACGAGGCCTTCGATCGCACCGAACGGATGGTTCGCGGCGACGAGCGCCGGTCCGGTGCGCGGCAGGAGGTCGAGCCCGGCGCGCGCACCGTGTCCGACGTCGAGCACCTGCAGCGCGCGCTCGAGGAACGCATCCACGCCGTCCGCGCCCTGGCAGCGGGCGTGGAGCCGCTCGAGGTGCGTCAAGGCGAATGCGCGCTCGATCGGCGCGAGTACGGGGCGCGGCCAGCGGGCGGCGCCGGGATCGATGCGGAACGGGGAGCTCGAAGGCCGGATCGCTGTGTGCATCGCGAAGGGGGGTGCGGGTGCACACCTCGCCGCGGATCGCTCCGCGCAGCGGGTGGAGGTGTTCATCGCCCGCCTCGGTGAGCGCGCGAGGAAGGGCCGGTCAAGACTCCATGGAAGTCCCGATCGCCGGCCGCGGCGGGTAGGATTCCGGCCCACATCGCTTCCGGACCGGGTCCTTGGACCCGTGCGTCCGGCGAACGGACGCACTGCACCCCAACGGACGCGACCCACGCGCGTACACGGCACGATGATCTCCAGCATTCTCCTCGTCCTGGCTTCGGTCGGCGCCCCTCAACGCTTCCTCGAGCCGATCCCGATCGAGCGCGTGAAGCTGAGTCACGAGTTCTTCGTTTCGCGCCTCCAGGCGAACACGCGGGTCACGATCCCGCACTGCTTGAAGCAGTGCGCCGACACGGGTCGGATCGCGAACTTCGCGCTCGCGGCCGCCGCGGCGAAGGGCGAGCCGGCGGGCGAGCGCAAGGGTCAGCCGTCCGACGATTCCGACGTCTACAAGACGATCGAGGCCATCGGCTGGACGCTCGTCTCGGTCAAGGTGCCCGAGCTCGAGACGCAGGCCGACCTGATCATCGAGAGCATCGTCGCGGCGCAGAAGCCCGACGGCTACTTGAACACCTACGTCCAGCTCACGCCGGGCAAGGCGGCGTGGGGGGATCTCGCGAAGGGCCACGAGCTCGACTGCGGCGGCCACCTGATCGAGGCCGGCATCGCCTACGCGCGCGGCACGGGCAAGACGAAGCTGCTCGACGCGGCGGTGCGCTTCGCGAACCTGGTGGACCAGACCTTCGGACCAGAGAAGAACGGCAACGTCTCCGGGCACCCGGGGATCGAGCTCGCGCTCGCGAAGCTCTACGAGCACACGGGCGAGCGGCGCTGGCTCGATCTGGCGCGGTTCTTCGTGGACGCGCGCGGCAGCGCCTCGCGCAAGGAACGCTTCGGCGAGTACGCGCAGGACCATCAGCCGATCCGCGAGCAGAAGTCCTTCGTCGGACATGCGGTCGGCGGCGCGTACCTCTACTCGGGCGCGGCGGACGTGGCGATGCTCGCGCCGGACGCGACGCTCGTCGAGCCGCTGAAGACCTTGTGGGCGGACGCGTGGGATACGAAGACGTACCTCACCGGCGGGATCGGCAACTCGGCCGCGAACGAGGGGATCACGAAGTCCTTCGACCTGCCCAATGCGAGCGCCGACTGCGAGACCTGCGCCGGCATCGCGCTCGCCATGTGGAGCCAGCGCATGCTGATCCTCACCGGCGAATCGAAGTACGCCGATGCCGTCGAGCGCGTGCTCTACAACCACGCCGCGGCCGGCGCGAACCTGGCCGGCGACAAGTTTTTCGACGCTCAGCCGCTCGAGAGCGACGGTACGCAGCGCCGTCAGAGCTGGCACCAGACGGCCTGTTGTCCGACCAACCTCGCGCGCTTCTGGCCGCAGTTGCCGGGGATGATCTTCGCGCAGAACGGCAACACGCTCTACCAGACGCAACTCGTGTCGGCGGAGGTCGAAGTGGGGCTGGCCGAGTCGCGCGTGGAAGTCCGCATGAAGTCCGATCTGCCCAACTCGGGCCGCATCGAAGCCGTGGTGACCGCTGACAAGCCGGGTACCTGGAACATCAAGCTGCGCAAGCCGGCCTGGAACGTGGAGACGAAGGTCAAGCACGACCTGAAAGAGGCCGAGCACGACCTGTACGACCACGAACATGGCGCGGGCTGGGTCCCGTTCGAGCGCGGGTACGAAGTCTCGGACGGCTTGCTGATCCACTTCCTCGCGCCGGTGCGGCGCGTGCGCGCCGACGAGCGCGTCGAGGCGAACCGCGGGCGCGTCGCGCTGATGCGCGGACCGCTCGTGTACTGCCTCGAGGGCATCGACAACGGCGGCGCGGCGCGCTCGACGGTGCTGACGCCGGACGCCGAGATCAAGGTCGAGAACGCGGGCACGATCCTGGGTGGCACGCGCGTCATCCGCGCGCGGGCCAAACGCGTCGTGATCGGCGCGGACGGCGCGCCGACGACGAAGGTCGCGACGATGACGGCGATTCCCTACTACATGTGGGACAACCGCGACGCGAGCGACATGCAGGTGTGGATCGCGGAGTCGCCCGAACTCGCTCGGCCCGCGGAAGCTTCGACGCCGAAGTAGTCGGGAGGACGCGTGCAGGGCGGCGCTGCCGAACGTCGGACTGGCCAACCGTCGTCGTGCGCGTCGCCCGCTGAAGAGGACCCGCGCGCAGGCTGCATGCGTGTGGCTCGCGGAGGTCGCCGTCGAGTGAGGCGGTATCGCCTTGCGCCCGATTCCCGAGCGACGCGCGGCGGATGCGCCGTCACTCGAGAGCGTTTGGGCTCGGTTCCTCGACGTGCTCAGGCGTGCACGCCCGGCGCCTCGTGCCCCGTCCGCTCGACCCAGTCCGTGTACGAGTGCTGGAACAAGAGCGGCGTGCGCCCCCCGTTCCCCGACAGGTCGAGCACGTGCGTCGCGAGACCCTTCAGGAACGTGCGGTCGTGGGAGACGAAGAGCATCGTGCCCTCGAAGTCCTGCAAGGTCTGCACGAGCATCTCCTTCGTCGCGAGATCGAGGTGGTTCGTGGGCTCGTCGAGCACCAGGAAGTTCGGCGGATCGAAGAGCATCTGCGCCAGCACCAGCCGCGAGCGCTCTCCACCGGACAGCATGTGGATGCGCTTCGTCACGTCGTCCTCGCCGAACTGGAACGCGCCCAGGAGGTTCCGTTTCGTCGCGATCGAGGGCAGCGGGAAGCGCCCGTCGATCTCCTCCCACACGGACTTCTTGACGTCGAGGATCTCCAGCGCCGACTGCGAGAAATAGCCCAGTTTCAGGCTCGCGCCGAGGCGCACCGTCCCGGAGTCGGGTTGCAGCACTCCGGCGACCATTTTGAGCAGCGTCGTCTTGCCGGCGCCGTTGACGCCCATGACGCACCAGCGCTCGCCGCGGCGCACCTCGAAGTCGAACTCGTCGTAGAGCACGCGATCGCCGTAACGCTTGTTGACGCCCGCGAGGATCGCCACGTCGTTGCCGGAGCGCGGGGGTTTGCGGAACTCGAAGGGGACGATGACCCGCTTCTTGGGCGCCTCGAGCTTCTCGATCTTGTCGAGCTTTTTGACGCGCGACTGCACCTGAGCAGCTTTCGCGGCGTGCTTTTCGAAGCGTGCGATGAAGCGCTCCTCCTTCTCGAGCATCTTCTGCTGGCGCGCGTACGCTGCCTCGTCGCGCGTCGCGCGGACCGCGCGCTCGCGCTCGTAGAACTCGTAGTTGCCCGTGTACGAGACGAGCTCGCCCTCGTCGATGTCGACGAGACGCGTCACGACGCGGTTCATGAAATCGCGGTCGTGGCAGGTCATCACGATCGCGGCGTCGGTGTCGCGCAGGAACCCCTCGAGCCACAGGATCGACTCGATGTCGAGGTGGTTCGTCGGCTCGTCGAGCAGCAGCACATCGGCCGCGCCGATCAGCACCTTGGCCATCGCGACGCGCATCTTCCAACCGCCGGAGAGCGCGCCGACGTCGCCGTCCACCTGATCGGGCCTGAACCCGAGGCCGTCGAGCACCGTGCGCGCCTTGGCCTCGAGCTCGTAGCCGCCGAGCGCCTGGTACTTCTCCTGGACCTCGCCGAAGCGCGCCAGGATCGAATCCATCTGGTCTTCGCGCTCGGGATCCGCCAACGCGTGCTCGAGCTGGTGGAGCTCGTGGTGCAGCAGGCCCGCCTGCCCCGAACCCGCGATGGCCTCGTCGAGCACCGAGCGTCCCGAGACGTCGGCCGCGTCCTGCTTGAACCAGCCGATGCGCAGTCCCTTCGGCACCGAGACCTGGCCGTCGTCGGGATCCTCTTCGCCCGCGATCATGCGGAAGAGCGTGCTCTTGCCCGACCCGTTCGGGCCCACGAGGCCGACCTTCTCGCCGGGGTCGATCTGGAGCGAAGCCTCGACGAAGAGGAGCTGGCGACCGTAGTGCTTCGAGACGTTCGAGAGGGCGATCATGAAGCCCTCCACGATACGGTGCGATCGCCCTCCCGTCAGCCCGCGCGCACTCTTCTCGTGACGGAGCGCGATCGCGCGCAGTACTGTGGCGGTCAGATGCGGACACCGGCCTTGTACCCGAGGACTTGCGCGTCGAGCCGCGGGCCGTTCGACCGTCCGGCGTGGAGCCGCGCGCGATGAAAAAGGGCACCCGCGGGGCGCTGATCGTCGTCGGGACCGTGCTCGCCGCGCTCGTCGGCGCCGAGATCTGGTTGCGCGCGTTCCGCCCGGTTCAGCACCGCGAGCCTCTCGAGCGCTCGACCCCGCCCGGCGTCACGTTCCACCAGGTGTCGGCGGTGGCGGGCCTGCCGTTCGAGCTCGTCCCCGGCGCGCACGGCCAGTACGCCGGCGTCGAGGTGAAGATCAACGCGCTCGGCCAGCGCGGGCCGGCCGTGGAGCGCGCCAAACCGCCGGGCACGTTCCGCGTAGTCGCGATCGGCGACTCGCTGACGTTCGGTTACGGCGCGCCGCAGGAGGATCTCTGGCCGGCGGCGCTCGAGCGCATCCTGCAGCAGGATCCGGCGCTCGTGGGCGCGCGATCCGTGCAGGTGCTGAACCTCGGCGTGAGTGCTTACAACAGCGCCAACGAAGCGCGCGTGCTCGAAGCGAAGGCGCTCGACCTCGATCCCGACGTGATCGTGGTCGGGTACTTCCTCAACGATCCGCAGGTGGCTCCTCTCCAGGCGCTGCAGCGCTGGTTCCGCGAGCCGGAGCTGTGGGAGCACTCGCACCTCCTGCGCCTCGTCGACGCGTGGCGCTTCGCGCGCGCGAAGGATCGGCACGGCAACGACGGCTACCGCTACCTGCACGATCCCGACGGCGGTGGATGGGCGATGGTGCTCGACGCGTTCGGGTCGATGCACCGCGCGGCGAGCGCGCGCCGCATCCCGGTCGTGGTCGCGACGCTGCCGGCCTTCGCGCCGCGCGCGGATTGGAAGACCTATCCTTGGAGCGACCTGCACGAGCAGGTGATCGCGGGCGCGCGCGCCAGCGGGCTCGTGGCCTTCGACACCGTGCCGGAGTTCGTGGCCGATGGACGCCGTCCCCAGGACTTGTGCGTCGATTACGAGCACCCGAACGGCGCGGGTGCGGAGGTGATCGCAAGCGCCGTCGCGAAGGCACTCCACGAGCTCCTGTTGCGGCCCGCGGACGGTGGACCGCGCTGAGCCCTGAGCGACCCGTGTGCGTCCGTCGATCCGACGCCAGTGCACCTCAGGCGACGGGGGACTCGGAGGTGCCGGGCGCCAAGAGCGCCGTGCGCACCGCGCGGGCGAGGGTCAGCTCGTCGAAAGGCTTCTCGAGCGTGACCGTGCCCGGGAGGATCCGCCTCTGGTGGACGAGCAAGTCCGCCGGATAGGCCGACATGAAGAGCACCTTGAGGTCCGGCCGCTCGCGCGTCAGCACCTTGGCGACCTCCGAACCGCTCGTGTCGGGTAGCACCATGTCCGAGAGCAGCAGGTCGATCCGGCCCTCGAAGCCACGCGCCGCGGCGAGCGCGGAAGCAGCGTCCTCGGCGACGAGCACCTGGTAGTCCATCCGCGCGAGTAGCAGCCGCATCGCCGTGCGAATCGTGCGATCGTCCTCGACGACGAGGATGCGCGCGTTGCCGGCCTTGTCGGCGGGAGAGGGCGCGGTCGATCCGCGCAGACCCTCGAGCCCGAGATCCGCGAGCCTCGGCAAGTAGATGCGGAACACCGTGCCGAGCCCGGGCTGACTGTCCACCGCGATTCCGCCCTGTAGCTGATGCACGATCGAGTACACGGTGAAGAGGCCCAGCCCTGTGCCGCGTCCGCTCTCTCTCTTACTGGAAAATGGCTCGAACATGCGCTCGCACGTAGCGGCGTCCATACCGAGCCCGGAGTCCTCGACCTCCAGCATCACGTAATCGCCGGGGTGCAACGGGCGGCTGCGCGTCGACAGGGTCCCCACGAGTTCGATGTCGCGTGTCACGATGCGCAGCTGGCCGCCGTTCGGCATGGCTTCGCGTGCGTGGATCACCAGGTTCAGCAGGATGTCCTCGAGGTGCGCGGGATTGCCGAGGATCGACCCGCCGCTCGGGCACAGTTCGATGTGGAGCGCGATGTCTTCGCCGATCATCTGGCGCAACATCCGCTCGGCGACGCGGACGACGGAGTTGAGGCTGGCTCGGACCACGTCCACCGGTTTGCGGCGGCTGAAATCGAGCAGGTCGCGCGAGAGCGACGCGCCGCGCTGGGCCGCGCTGCACATGTCGTCGACGATCGGCAGCACGGCGTGTCCGGCCGGGAGCCCGTGCTTCAAGAGCTCGCCGCAGCCGAGGATGCCCATGAGCACGTTGTTGAAGTCGTGCGCGATGCCGCTCGCGAGCCGGCCGACCGCCTCCATTTTCTGCGCCGCTCGCAACTGGTCCTCGAGCCGACGGTGATCGTCCTCGGCCCGTTTGCGCGAGCTGATGTCGACGATGGCGCTGAGGAGAAAGAGGCCCTCCTCGGTCACGACGGGCGTCAACGAGATCTCGAGCGGGACCTCGACGCCGTCCTGGCGCAGCCCTTGGAACTCGCGGGGCAGGCCCTGGGCGCGCGCGTGCGGATCGCGGAGGACGCTCGCGCGCAGCTCGGCCTGATCGAGCCGCAAGCGCTCGGGCTCGAGCATCTCGATCGGCCGACCGAGGAGATCTTCCTGCGCGTACCCGAACAGGGACTCGATCCGACGGTTGGCGAGAACGATCCGACCGGACGCATCGGTCATCAGGATGCCGGAAGGCGCGGCATCGATCGCGGCGCGCAGTCGCAGATCGGTCGAGTTGGTGGAGTGCGTCATCCGCCCGGGCCCACCACGGGGTCCGCCTGAGTTCCAGACTAGCTGATCACCGAGTCCGAGATGGAGATGAAGCCTCGCGGTGAGCGCTCGGGGTCTCTCGGCGCGCGCACGGCCCGTGTCGCAGCGTGGCGGACGGCGATCAGTTACTGGGGTGCTTGCGACAACGAACCGTCGCTCCCGACCTCGAGCACTTGGACCCGGTCGTTGGTCCTCGTCTCGTGCACGAGCGCGTCGCGTGGATCGATCGCGATCCCGCGCGCGCTGCCTTATTGCTCCCGGCCGAGCGAGCGAGCGCGCGCGCTACCGCGGACTCTCGGGCGCCGGGAACGGCCCCACCGGCAGGATCCGAGCGGGCTTTTCGTCCTCGCCGGCGTAGCCCAGCCCGCGCAGGATCGCGAGCTCCTCGTCTGTCTCCTCGGCCGCGAGGCGCGCCGACGGAGCGGACCACGAGAGAGCTCGAGCATGAGCCTCGCTGGCCAGGAAATCGGGGCGCGATCGGGCGATGACGTCCACCGCGCGCGGGTCCGTCAGCGGGATCGGGCGCAGCTCGCCCGGGTCCGATTCGCGGTCGAAGATGAAGAACGCAGGCCGTTTCGTGGCTGCGTCGCCGGCCATGCGCGGGAGGAGGAATTGCCCCGAGGGATCCTCACCCGCGACGAGGAACCAGCGCGTCGCGGTGTAGCGCTGATCCCTCCACGAGCCTTGCAGATTGGCCGCGCCTCCGCCGGGGAAATCGATGATGCGCGACATCGCGGTGCGCGGGACGTCCGCGCGTCCTTCGATCATCGGGCGCATCGATCGACCCTCGGCCTCGGGCAGGCCCGCGACTCCGGCATAGTCGAGGAGGGTCGGCGCGAGATCGTAGATACGCACGAGCTCGGCCACGCGGCGCCCGCGCGCCTCGCCACCGGGCAGACGCACCACCATGGGGATCGCGCACAACTCGGTGTGCAAGGTCGTGCGGTGCGTGATGTACCCGTGCTCGAAAAACTCCTCGCCGTGATCGCTGACCACGGCCACGATCGTGTTCTCCCACGAGCCTTTGGCCTTCAACGCTTCGATCACGCGGCCGATGTGCGCATCGACCCAGGCGATCTCGGCGTCGTAGAGCGCCATCACGTGCGCGAGGTCGCGATCGTCGATCGTGCGTTTGCGCGTGGCCCGGTCGTACACGTCGTCGCGGACGAACCAGTCGATGCCGTCCATCGCGCCCTGGTAGTCGGGATCGAAGGTCCGCGCGAGCTCGGGCGGCGGCACGTAATCGTGGTGGACGTCGAAGTAGTGCAGGAACAAGAAGAAGGGCTCCGCGCTCTCGTGCTCGTCGAGGAACTCCAGCGCGGACTCGGTCACGCGCGGCGACGAGACGTCGAGGTGCGACACCTGGTGTTGCATCTTGTCGAGGAGCTCCGCGTCGGGTTCGGGCTGGCCGCGCGCGCGCCGTGCTTCGACGCGGATCTGGACGAGCTCGCGCATCCGGTCGGTCGGCAGGACCTCGGAACGGTAGCTCTCGAAGCCGCGATCGAAGCCGTACTTGGCGCCCACGTACGGCCCGCTGTAGACGCCGGCGGTCGCGTACCCCGCGCGCTGGAACGCTTCGGCCAGCGTCCCGCGCAACGGGTCGAGGCGGAAGCGGTCGGTCTCGACGCCGTGCACCTGATCGCTGAGGCCGGTGAAGAGCGCCATGTGCGACGGCAGCGTCCACGAGGTGGTCGTCCAGGCGCTGTCGAACACCACGCCCTCCTCGGCGAGCGCGTCGAGGTTCGGGCTGACCCGCGCGTCGGGCGCGAACTGAGGACGGTGTCCGTGCAGGCCGAGTCGGTCGCGCCGGAGCGAATCGATGCTGATGAGCACGACGTTGGGCCGCGACGGAGCCTGCGTCCCAAACCAACCGAGACGCCAGCCGACACCGACGCCCACGCCGATGACGACCGAGAGCAGCAAGAGGACGCGCGCGCGCATCGACGGGGCCTTCGAGGGGATCCGGTGGAGTCGGGGCGGGGGAGCGAGCGGTCGGCGGAAGCGAGCGGGCCTGCGGGGGAGCGCGCGGCCGACCACGTTCGTCCGCGTCGCCGAGCTGGTCGCGCGAACACGCGACGCAGCGCTCCGCGCACGGCCTCGTCGTCCGCGACGAGGAGGCTGCGCATCACGATGGTGGCGATTGGGCGGCGTCCGTGGGTGAGTGCGGGTCCGCGGATACGCGGTTCGGAACGGTACGAGATCCGCTCGTCGGACTTCCATCCCCGGTTCTGAACTTCGCCCGGATCCTATGCTCACGCGCGCGTTCGCGCAGCCGTTGCTGCTGGAATCGAAGGCGCTCGCAAGCATGGCCGCGTTCCGACCTCCGGCGCTCCGATCTCGAAAAGCGGAGCGCGTCGGAGGTCGGCCTGAACGAAAGCTGTCCAAGTCGCGCGCTGGCTTCCGAAGCCACAGCACGCCGGCGGCGCTGCGTGAAGCCGACGATGGAAGTGCACGTCCGCGTGCGCGGGCGCCGACGAGGCAGACCGCCGATCTCGACGAGCTCGAGCGTCGCCCCGAGTCCGTGCCAGCGCAGGCGCGACCACTCCATTCCCGCCCCGGTGCCAGGTCTGGGACCCGACTTGCGCCGGCCGGATGGGCACGAAAGTCGCATCACGTCAGCAGCAATTCAATTCCCTCAGTCACCTACCTGACCCTGCCAGGAGGATGCGATGCTCGAAGACAAGACCCCGCAGCCGTGCTCGGCTCATCTCTACGACCGCCTCGGTGTTCCGATCGATCTCGCCCGCTTCATCGAGCTGTGGCGGGACCAGCGCTACCGACGCATCGCGCGCGACCATGTCGGCCCGCTGTGCATCGACACGACCTGGTTGGGCGCCGACGAGGGGCCCGTCGAGCGGCCAGGCTTGTTCGAGACGCAGCTCTTCATGGACCGCATACCTACGCGGCGGCACCTCTACAGCACTTTTGTAGAAGCGGTGGAAGGACATTCCCGCACGCTCGACACGGCCCAGCGCGACGTCCAGATCTGCCACCAGTCGTAGGACGTAACAGGGCGGGTAGCTTCGACCACGTCGAGCGTGGTTCCCGGGACGCGCGGATGGAGGGCGAGCTCGAGTTCGCTGGAAGAGTGCAGTCACCGACTCCTGACGTGGTGACGAGCCGGTGCTCGAGGGCCCCGTTGCTCGAGTCTCTGAGCTCGAGCAGCGGGCCGCCTGCGGAAATAGCCCGAGGCCCTCGAGCCGGATACGCAGTCGTGTGCTTCTCCGCCGCTCACGTCTCCGGCTTGTCCGCCCACGGCACCGCCGCGATCTGATGCTCGTCCTCGTACGCGACGCGCCCCGGGTTCTCGAAGGTCTGCATCTCGACCCACACGTCGGCGTCCCGCAGCGTGTGCAGGAGTGACCAGATGTGGCTCATGCACTCCTGCGCGCTGGACTTGAAGAAGAAGACTGCGTGCCGATCTGGGATCGTCGGGATCGGGAGTTCCTTCTCGAACCAATCGAGGTCGTCCTGCAGGCGCGCGGCGAGGACCTGCTCGAGGCCGCAGTTGTCCTGGAGGTCGTACGCCACGCGGAAGATCCCGCGACGGCGCTGCGAATCCTGGTGGAGATCCGGCGCAGCGAACCGCACGAAGCTCGCGCGCGCGGGCGGCGCACTCGGGATCGCTTCCCAGGCGCGCGAAGCGTCAACCTGCGCTTCGCATTCGCGGACAGCACGCCGCGCGCGGTTGCGATCCAGCCTGCGTCGGAAGTAGCCCACGGGAATGAACCGGCAGGATAGCCGGGTGTCAGGGCGATCGCGTGCGGCGGACCTGTTGATCTAGCCGTCTCTCTCTTCGCGCCGCGAGAGCGGGTGGCCCGACAACGGAGCGCGAATCGGACGCCCGTGCGCGCTCGATAATGGCCTGTTCGGCCCAGCCGCGCCGTTCCTGCTTCTCCGCGCTTCGCACCAGAGCGAGAGGGCACCCCGGGTGGACGGGGTGAACGCGTCGGCGCCGTGCGTCGATCAGGGCTTCGCGTTCAGCCGCTTGTAGTACTGGTCGATCCAGTGCCAGTAGGGGCGCTCGAGGCGATTCGGACGTGATCGTCGTCGGCTACTGCTTGTTCGACCCGCAGATCGGGCCGTTGCAAGCGCTGCAGGGCAACTACCGCGAACCGGAGTCGTGGAAGCAATCGCACCGGCCGCGCCGACTCGTGGCTCTTCGCGCGCGAAGTCGCGCGGCACGACAACGACGCGTACCGCATACCGGCACGATCCCGATGGCGACGGCTGGGCAAGGGTCGTGCACACGTTCGACCGGATGCACAGCGCGGAGAGCGCGCGTCACGTGCCGCTCGTTGTCGCGACGTTGCCGGCTTTTTCGCCAGGACCGGACTGGAGGACCTGCCGCTGGGGCGGGCTCCACGAGCGCGCGATCGCCGACGCGCGCGCGAGGGACTCTACGCGATCGACACGGTGCTGGCGTTCTTGGCCGAGGATCGACGACTGCACGGACTCTGCGTCGGCATCGAGCACCCGAACGCCGCTGGTGCCGAACCGATCGTGCGCGCGATCGCTCACGAAGTCCTGCGTCTGGCCGCGCAGTATCCGTGACGGAAAAACCGCTCGATCCGGGCGTTCGCGCGCCGCGACGCTAGCCTGCATCGATGTTCGTGCAGCGCACGCCCGACACGAAAGAGCCCGCGCGGAGTCGTGGAACTCGCCGCGTCTTCGCACTGACGATCGGGATCGCGCTCGCGATCGGCGCGCTCCTCCTTTGGCGTGCCACACGACCGAACGAAGCACCCCAGCACGCCCGCTCAGCCGTGCGTGCGCTGCTGCTCGAGCGCAGCCGCGCGACGATCGAACCCGCGCGCACCGACGTGGACGAGAGCGATCCGCGCGCACGGCCGTGGTGGATCCCCGAGGCCGACGCGCGACTCCTCTTCGCGGTTTCGACGCGCGGGCAGCGCTACGACCCGTGGACGTACCACGCGGCGATCCCTGGTCTCGATCAGGAGGTCGTGTGGCCCGAGCACGCCGGCGGCTCCTTTCGCTACCGCGCCAACGCCCGCGGCTTGCGCGAGGACGCGGAGGTTGCGCCGGAGCGCGGCGATCTGCGCGTGCTCGTGACAGGCGACTCGCACAGCGCTGGATTCTGTGACAACTCCGAGTCGTTCTCGAACGTGCTCGAAGCACGGCTCGCGCGTCGTCATCCCGAGAGGAAGATCGACGTCGTGAACGCGGCGAACATGGGCTTCTCGTTCCACAACTACCTCGGTGCGCTCGAGAAGTATCGAGATCTGCGCCCGCATGTGTTCGTCGTGGTGGTCCACGGCGGGAACGACTTCCATGAAGTGCTGCTCCCGTACCGCTACCTCCACCGCCTGCCGCCCCCGGCCGAGGACGAGGCCCTCTACCGCAAGCGCGGCGACGCGGAAATGCGCTTCCCTGCCGCGTTGTTCCAGGGTGCGTGGTCCACCGCTTCGTTCCGCGCGCATCCGGAAGAGCGCGCGCTCGCGTCGACCGCAGCGGACGAGGTGTTCGACCGCATCCGCGCGCTCTGCGCCGAGGACGGGATCCGACTCGTCGTGGCGCTGATCCCGTCGCCGCTCGAGGTCGAGGGTGATCTGCACGCGGACAGCGTCGATCCGGTGCTGTCCTCCTTCGGAACAACGCGGCGCGACGTGGCGGAGCACGGCGAACTCGGACGCGAGCTGTTGCACCGGCTCGAGCGATCCTCGGTGGCGTGCGTCGACGCGATGGACGCGCTGCGCGAGAGTGGCGCGCCGAGTTTCTGGCGTGAGGACCTGCACCTCTCGGTCGCCGGGCACGAACGCATGGCGCGCGTGCTCGAGCCGATCGTCGCGGCCTCCGCGGGATTCGATCGCTGACGGATCGGTCTGCATCAGCGATCCGCGGGCGTGAGCTGCAACGCGGCAAGTGGTGCCGCTAACTCATCGAGTTCGTTTCGATCACGCAGCATTTCGATACGACGACTTCGGCGGGCCGCATGTTCGTGAACCTGTTGGCTTCGTTCGGGGAATACGAAGGCGAAGTCATCTCGGAGCGCACTCGGAACAAGATGCCCGCTGCACGAAGGCACGGCATGTGGACCGGCGGCGCTGTTCCGCTCGGCTACTCGCTCCTCGACAAGCGCCTCATCCCGCACGAGGTCGAGGCCGAGCACGTTCGCTGGCTGTACCAGACGTATCTGACGCTGGGCTCGCTGGCCCGCACGATCGACGCGGCGACGAAGCGCGGTCTGCTCGCGAAGAACGGCAAGCCGTTCACGCAGAACACGGTGCGGCACATCCTCGGGAACCCCGTGTACCTCGGGCGGCAGCGCGCAGGCGACGCGGTGGTTCCCGCGCTGCATGCGGCCATCCTCGACGAGACGCTGTGGAACGCTGTGAACGCGAAGCTGCGTTCGAACCACAACGACGGCGGCGCCACGACCCGCAACCGCTACGGCGCGCTGCTTCGCGGGCTGATCACATGCGCGGCTCCCGCCCCTGCTCGCCGCGGCCGTCGGCCCCGACCCGGCGACGGAGCCTATACCAAGCAATCCGCAACTTCCCGCTCTGGTCCCGTCGTTCGAAGTCACGCGTTCGAGCCACGCGTTCTCGATCCGCACGCGTAACTACGCGCAGCCTGGAGGCGTGCCACGCACTCTGGCGTTCGTCGGAGACCTGCTCGGACGCGTGCTTGTCTACGACGTATCGTGGGACAAGCTGACCCAGGCGCCATCTCCGCCGGGAGTCCCGGTGTTGCCCAACGGCACGAACAGGCCGCTGCTCTTACCCTACATCGTCCACCGTTTCGCCGCGGACCCGTACGACGGTCGGCGTCCGAACTGCACGGACTTGGAGATCGACGCGAACATCCTGTACTGCGCGACCGTGCGCGACGGCGTGCACCTGCTGGAGATCGGGCCGGCGATCCCGACCGGTCCCGGCCCGCTCCCGACCTACGCCCGGCTCGATACGCCGGGTATGGCGACGGGCATCGCCTTCCGCAGGCCGGATCCACTCAACCCCCATGCCGACCAGATGCTCGTGGGCGACAATCGAGCGGGGCTGCGGTTGTACTCCCGCACCGGGCAATGAAAGGGAACGTAGCCATGCGAATCGATATCACCACGTTGCGAGTGCTCGTCGCGCTCCTCGTAGTCTGGATCTGCCCGAGTCAGGTGCAAGGTCAGGATCGCACTCTCGCGCCCGGCCTCGGCTTCACCCGGGACTTCGAGGCGCAGTACCCCCTGCCGGTCTACTCGATGGCCGTGCA
>Ga0105049_10002886_pt1 | contig 20345 bp, 13 predicted proteins | sample MAT06_FD_78087 | JGI IMG/M metagenome (GOLD analysis project Ga0105049, IMG submission 78087) | Freshwater microbial communities from Lake Fryxell liftoff mats and glacier meltwater in Antarctica - MAT-06 | ecosystem: Environmental > Aquatic > Freshwater > Ice > Liftoff microbial mat | place...
GCCCAATCGCCAACTTGGGCCGTGCCTTACGATAGTCGTCGCTCCGATAAGGTACGACTGTGTTGAGGCCATCGTTGCCTCCGGTGAGCTGAATCACTACCAGGACGCGACCCGAAGCTACCTCATTGCCCGCCAAGGATTGAATCCAATGGTTTGGCAAAGCACTTCCAATGGCCAAACCGGCTGCGCTGGCAAAGGTGTTTTTTGCAAAACTACGTCGATCAATTACAATTCGGCTCATGGACATGTTCCGTATTTAAGATAAGTGAATTTCGGGGAAGGTAGCCAGAAGGCTGATGATCTCTTTCATCATTTCTTCTCCCGACTTACCCATGAATTTCGACGCAATCGCTTGACGATTCTCGTTTCGGATTGCAACCGCGAAAAAGTTCTGTTCCATCCAGAGCAGGAGATCCTCTGGCGACCCCCATGATTGATTCGCTGCGAATGCGCTGATGCTTCCAGATTGGAATCGCGTATTCTCATCGCGAACGACTTGATGAACGAGATTGGCCCGCCCCACCAGCGTCGATGAATTGATCCAAGCTCGACCGCCATCCCATCCCTTAACGTTGGGAGGAAAGAAGAGAGCCTGACCAATCTCTTTGAGTTGATTGGCCAAGCGTTCCAAATTGGTTGTCGCCTCCAGTGTCGTCAGGAAACCTACCGCTAAATCGATCGGCGAGCGAATCTTGCGCCCGTCGCTCCAGTCGGACAAAAAAACTTGGCTCCGAATCAGCATCCGAAGCATCCCTTGTATCTGCAGCTGGTCGCTGGCGAAGCGTTCGGCCAATGGTTTCAACAAGGTACGATCAGGTCTTGGCTCGTCGCAGACAAAGAAGCGAAACAGTTTGCTCGCTATAAAATAGGGCAAATGAGGACTATCGAGCACGCGATCTATCGCTTCCTCTCCTGACCCTACATTGGTTTTTCCAAGCAGTTCTTTCATGCCGGTATCATGTTGGTACCGATTGAACCGAAACTGTTTGCGACGAATTTCCCAACCGGTAAAACAACGTGCAAGCTGCTGGACGTCTGACTCCGAGTAATTGCCTTCACCGAGGCAAAAGAGCTCCATCAATTCGCGAGCATAGTTCTCGTTCGCGTGCGCTTTTCGATTCGTAACGCTATCGAGATAGATGAGCATTGCCGGGTCTTTCGAGATCCCGTGGATCATGGTCCGAAAGTCACCTATCGCGTGTTTGCGCAGCAACTGGTTCTGCTCCAGCATCAACTCGACATCGAGTACCTTTTCCGCGCTCGTTGCAAAATGACCATGCCAGAACAGAGTCATCTTTTCGAGAAGAGAATTTGGATTGGATACGATGCGATGCAACCACCAAGTGACTAAATTCTTGGGATCCCCGGTCGCTTTGACCGTTGCAGCGATCCCGTCGGATTCGCGTTCGAAGGGGGACTGACCCTCCATGGAAAAAAGTTGGTCCACGGACTTATCGGGTCCGTCTGCCACAGACTGGCGAAGTGTGTCCTCATTAGCGCAAAATCCGGCTCGGCGAAAGAGCTTGGCGACCCGAGCTCGGTCCCATTTTTCTTCGGCTGATTCCGTCCATGGCGCCCAGGCCCAGTCTGGATCCATCTGATTCAGACCCCCATGGTTGCTCGGTGCTATGGTCATTGCTACTCTGCCGTCCTTTCTATTCTGCCAGCCTTAACGTGACGTTCAACTCCGACTGCGATCCGAACGCCAAGTCCAATGTTCCTTTGTCGAAGAGATCGAGGATCTTGAATAGCATGTCGACTTCGTTTTCAGCTTCTTTTTTGGAATGCCCCTTCTCGACTATGTTTTGGGAGACCAAATGACTGCGATTCTCTTCCAGTGATAGGCGGATCGCTTTGGCATCGACCTCCAGTCGCGTGTTCTTCTTTTCTAGCGAGGAGGCGAGTCCAGTCTCGATGGGAGCGCTGGCGGCAATCTGCTTAGCCAATCCGACCGTACTGGAGAGTATGGCTCGGTCACCCACGAACGCTAGGCAAGGGCTGAAATTGTATTGAATGGGAATGACTTTGTTCTCTAGGCGGTCGACCTCGTCGACGTAGCGCGCCATGACGAACTGAGAGCCATCGAACGATTCCATATCCAAGTCTAGCTGTGGTTGTCCATCCTGCGCGCCGGCTACATTGAGAAAACCGACCAAGCTCTGAAAGATGCGTTTCAGTTCCGGTTTCATGCGTTTGGAGTCCTTGAGATTGACTACCAAGGCAAAGGATGGCAATCGGACTGCTGGTACTGGCCTACCTGCTTCTCTCTCGGAAAGCGCCGCGATCAGCCTAAGCTGTGGCTGGAACGAGCCTAAGATGTCTTCTCCGAAATCTCTTCCTGAAAAAAGTGTTGTTAATGTATTGTCTGCTTGCGCAAGCTGGTCGTTCACTTTTTGATCGAACAAATCACCCGCCATCAGCCAAAGCTTGGAAACGTCTCGATAGACACTTAGACTTGCCAGTTCCTGGTCCACTTTCAAAAGAGGTAGAGCCGCACCATCGCCCCCTGGCCCAAAGAAAAAATCGCGTTTTTCTTCGGAGCGAGTTGGATCGCGAGGCGCGCAGAGTTGAAGTGCAATACTACCCGCGTCAGCGACTAAAGCAGCGGACGCGCTATCGGAATTCTGCAAAGTAGAAAGCAAGCCGCCGAGAATCAACTCCGCATTGAAATCTTTGGCTTTCTCCAGAAACAGATCTTGGGCCAGACCTCGTTTTCGAATTTCCTCGAGATCGATATAGGCCCAAGCGACAGAGTTGGTTGGTCGGGCTGACTGGACAGCAACTTGGTCGCGGAAAGACTCTTTGCTACTGAGTCCGCCATCGGTCTTATCGAGAAATTGATCCAGGACTACTTTGGCCAAATCAGATTTATTGGTGACGAGCAGCGACTTGCCGATAACCGCAAAAGTCCCCTTTTGAAACTCGTAGCCGGAAATACCTCGGTACTCTGCCATCTTGATGGGATCTGGTTCCTTCTTCGTCTTGGCATCATTGCGTACCAAGTTGACGAGTGTCTGCATGTATTCCTTTAGCCAATCGCTGCTTTCTGACTGCGCAATCATTGCCACACCCTCCGTTTGGACGTCCACGGCGATGGTCACTCCCCCAGAGGTGAGTTTCGTCAGAATTGATTCGAGCGAATCCCCCATGGCTAACTCGGCAACTAACATTCCGGTCCGCATTTTTCGAACATCCGGGCTCCGCCAGATCTGACGGAACGCCTCGGAAGCGACGATTTTATTCCGAATCGGATGATCCATCCATTGGTTCGATGGTTTCAACTCGACCAGCATTGCGATCGACTCCGGAAGGCTCTGACGCGGTTCGAGCGATTGCGCCCCGACGCTGCCCATCGACGCAATGGCCGCGGACAAGGACAAAATCGACCAAGCTGGAGCAGATCGTTGAAAAACCAAGGGGGCACCTCAGAATAGATAGGTGTGGCGGGGAAGTAGCTCACCTCATTCTAGGTGATTGCCAGCCAGAGTGTGGTCGGAAATCAAGCGATTCTCTCCATTCCGGGCTTGTGCAACCTACTCACAAAGAATCAGTCCCTAAACGGTCTCTTAATGTTATCTTCATCTATCCTTCATCATTCACGAGTAACTTGATCGCCAGGAAAACCAAAAAACAATGTCACTTCATTTGAGCCAAGACCTAACCGATGCCCATAACTCGTTGCTTAAGTTATCCGGTAGTGTGGAAGACATGATTGCATCAGCGGTTCGATCGTTGGTCGAGCGGCGCGGAGCTTTGGCTGCCGAAGTGATTGGTCGGGACAGTCAAATCGATCGTAGCGAGGTTCGCATCGAAGAAGACTGCCTCAAGATGCTTGCGTTGCACCAGCCTGTAGCGGCGGATCTTCGTCGCATCACCACCATGATGAAGATCAACAATGACTTGGAACGCATCGCAGACCTTGCTTGCAATATTGCTCAACGCGCCGACAGCCTATGCCCGCATCCGGAGTTTCCGATCCCCCCCGGGATCAGCGAAATGGCCTTGATGACGACCTCCATGGTCCGACGAAGTCTCGATTCATTCGTTCAACGCAATACGGTAAGTGCGCGGCAAGTGATCGAAGATGATGATAAAGTTGATCTGAAAAACGTTGAAGTCATTCATACGCTGAATTCTTTGATGTCGCGAGATAACTCGCAAATTGCAGCCGCAATGCACTGTTTCTCTGCTTCGCGGCATTTGGAGCAGATTGCCGACCATGCGGTTAGTATTGCGGAAGACATCATTTACATGGTCGACGGAGAAATCGTTCGACATCGTCAAGCACTTCTGCGTTCCAGCGGAACGTAGTTCGCCTCCCTTACCCGTTTGTAGTGACCGTTCATGTCGAAAACAAAAGTACTAGTCGTTGAAGACGATCGAGCCCTATCGGAGATTTTGGTTTACAATTTCGAAAAGGCGGGTTTCGAAGTATCCAAAGCCCTGGACGGTCGGGACGGATTGAACCAAGCCCAATTGAAGCTGCCAGACGTCGTAATTCTCGACGTCATGTTGCCGGTACTGGATGGTATGGAGGTCTGTCGGAGATTGCGAGCGCAGCCAGAAACTGCTTCGTCGACCATTATCATGCTTACGGCCAAATCGGAGGAAGCCGATCAGTTGATCGGATTTTCGGTAGGGGCAGACGACTACGTGACGAAACCGTTCAGCGTGAGGGTACTGTTGGAACGGATCAAAGCCCTGATGCGTCGGAAGAAGAAGCCGCTCGAAGAAGAGTCAGAAACGGTTTCGAAGTTTGGGATCATGCTGGACCGACGTCGCTATCGCGTGACCGTCGATGAACAAAATATCGACTTGACGAAGAGTGAGTTTAAATTGCTGGATACGTTGATCCGCCAACCGGGCCGAGCGTTTGATCGATCGGAGTTAATCGACTCGGCGTTAGGGGAGGACACGTTGGTTTTGGAGCGAACGATCGATGTTCATATTCGAGCGCTGCGGAAAAAAATCGGCGAAAAAGCCGAAGCGATTGAAACCGTGCGGGGCGTCGGCTATCGGTTTCGCGAGGATTGAGGGTGTGGACGCGGAAACTACCTACTTGCCCAACGGCGGCAATTGGTTCAGACTAGGGCTTCACGTGCACGCCATTCTCCATCCACACGAAAACCATGAGCACCGCCACCCTATCTCAGCCAGTCCAGCTGTTGCCTGCAAAAACCATTGATGGCAAGAAGCCAACGCGAGAACAGGTGCCCAAGGGGAGCTCACTGTGCGAATATTGCACCGCCAAATGCTGTCGCTATTTCGCCCTCCCTATCGACGCTCCGACATCGGAACAAGATCTCGATTTCATTCGATGGTACCTGTTGCATGATCGGGCCACTGTTTTCATCGAAGAAGGCACTTGGTATCTGCTAGTCCATACCGACTGCAAACATTTGCAGTCCGACCACCGTTGCGGGATCTATTTAACGCGCCCGCAGATTTGCCGTTCTTACTCGACCGACAATTGCGAGTTCGATGAAGACGCTGTTTACGAAATGTATTTCGAAACGTCGGAGCAAGTCGCCGAGTACATGGAGGCTCGCTTCCGTTCGACGGATGCCAAAACTTTGCGAAGCCCTGAGCCCTCGCTCTTGCCCATTCTCTAACTGTCTGCTGAACGCAATGTAATGGCTTTGATCGAACCGAGAACGCTCAAGGGATTCCGTGACTTTTTGCCAGCGGCCATGATTCCGCGTGAGCAGTTGATGGAGACCGCACGCCGCGTTTATCGTCGCTATGGTTTCGTACCGATCGACACCCCTGCCTTGGAATATCTCGAGGTACTCACCGGCAAAGGCTCGGACGAAACCGATCGCCAGATGTATCACTTCACCGACAATGGCGGTCGAGCGGTCGGAATGCGGTTCGACTTGACCGTTCCCTTAGCTCGCTTCGCCGCTCAGCATATCCATGAACTCGGTACCCCCTTCAAACGCTACCATATCGGATCCGTTTGGAGGGGCGAGACACCTCAAGCGGGTCGATTCCGTGAGTTTGTCCAATGCGATTTTGATACGATCGGAACCAACGGGGTTGTCTCCGATATCGAGACAGCTCTCGTTATCCACGAATTGATGCACGAGATCGGCGTGCGCCGCTTCACGATTCGAATCAATAACCGTCACGTGCTTACAGGATTGCTGGAACAACTCGATTTGCAGAATGCAGGCACAGCGGTTTTGCGAGCTTTGGACAAGATCGAAAAGGTAGGGGCGGAGCAGGTCTCGAAAGAATTAGCCTCCGCCGGTTTGAGTGCAATCCAGACGGATCGCGTCTTGGCCCTAGCGGCCATGCATGGATCTACCAGCGATATCCTTTCACAATTGGACAAACTCTTGGTTGGCTCGCAGGTTGGGCAGCAGGGTGTTGCTCGCTTGCGAACCCTCTGCGGAGCCATGACGGCAGCTGGGGTCAAAGACGAATTCTTTCAATTGGACGTGTCGATCGCTCGCGGTTTGGACTACTACACCGGCGTTGTGTTCGAAACCGTGTTGGGGGATCTGCCGAGCATCGGCAGCGTTTGCAGCGGAGGCCGCTACGATAACTTGGCCGGTCTTTACACCAAACTGCATTTACCAGGCATCGGAGCTTCACTCGGCCTGGACCGCTTGTTGGCTGCGATGGAGCAACTGGATTTGATTCCCAAGTCATTCTCAGCTGCGGATGTGTTTATCCCACTCTTCGACGCCGATCGTATCAACGATTACTTCCAATTGGCATCGATCATTCGCACAGCCGGCTGGTCAGCGGAAGTGTATCCCGAACCAAAGAAACTGGGGCTGCAACTCAAGTACGCTGATCAGCGGGGGTTTCGTGTGGCCTTGATCGCAGGCTCACAAGAACTCGATGCCGGCGAAGTTCAAATCAAGAACCTAACTAACAAGGTGAGCACCACGGTGCAGTGGCGCAGCGATCCTGACGCGCTGGTATCGGCACTAAAGAACATGCTGGACCTGGGTGACAAAATCGCTTAGACGACCTGCTGCGGGTCTGTGTCTACTGGCCCAGAACGAACTGCAGTACGCCCGCTAACCCGAACAGCGACAGCCCTGCAAAGGCGATGGCTAGCCAGGACAGAAATCGGCCTGGGTAGCGAAGGCCAGTTTCGTCCGCCAGTTGACAAACGACTTTTTCGGCCTGCGGGTGCGAGAGCCCAAGCTCGTCGCGGTAGAGACATACCGCCTCGGCCCAATGGCCCTGTTGGATAAGATGCGTTGCGAGCGAATCTAAGTTCGACATGATTTCTTAAGATACCGCTACGTTAATTTGTGACAATTGCGATAGATGGGGGCTCTGGCTGCTCGTAAATTCTTCGCTTCTGCAGGCAATTTCGGCCCGACTGTCATCATCGTCGCATCGGATTTAAGGACTTTAGCTAAACCTTCGTATTGAGCCACTTTTTTTGGGCGCCTATACTCCGGCCAGCTAGCGTATCGATTGGAGCATGGAATGTGCGATCGACTCGGATGGCAAATCGTGACTTGAAGTTGATTTACCTATGGACGACTAACCCAACGGAGATCGAATCGGTAGTGGAACGGAGTCCCCCGATCGATGACAGCCGTGCCAAACCGTTGCCGCAAACTTTTCGGCAACAACGTGGCCCGGATCGCAATCGCACGGCTTGCTTTTTAGCAGGTTCGTGGTCGGTTGCGCTGTGGCTAACGGCTTGTCTAGCAGGGTTCGCAGTTTTAGAGTTTAGTGTCAGTCCGGGCAGAGCGGCAGAAGTCGGATTGCCTCTTTCCGATCCCAAGTTCGCAATCGATGCCTTCGCATATCAAGCAACGAAACAGAAGCAAGGTGTATTCGACGTTTATACCCTGTCAGGCGGTTGTCGCATCTATCAAGGTTCGTTCGCTGCCACGTGCGACAAAGCCATCATCTGGGTCGATCGAACTCAGGCCGATACTAGCGGTGAAGAGCAAGCAAAAAAGATCATCGTAAAAACGATAGGAAATTCTGACATCCGTTGGTCCGATGAGCAAAGGATGCAAGACGAAGAGTGGATGGGACGTCTCTTTAGTCACTTCGACGTCGGCTTCCATGTAGAGACTTGGACCAACGCGACGGAAAGTGTGCCCGATTTGGATTGGTCGACGCGCCCGTCGGCGACCAACGCAGTCGCTTGGAGTGCAGCCGATGCGGCCAGTCAAGTCCGGCTCGTGGCACAGCTCGAGCAATCGATGCAGGTTGGGAATACGAAGTTCGGCGCCACCGTTCTCGAAGCGGGTTCTTTACCGTTATTCGAATCCGTGCAGCCTGCTCGAGATCCACCAACTGACAGCGAGACCGTGCAAGCGTTTCAAGTGCCGGGGCAATTTGAGTTCGGGCCGGCGCCCGTTCCCGCGCCCGTTGCACTTTCAACCCCAGGTTCTTCACCCGGTAGGCAACGTATCGGGGCTCGTACGTTCAACTTCAGCGGACGCGGTGGAATTGAGCCCTTAGTCAAATTGTCCACACGGCCAGATCGCGGGGATTCGGTGGTCACGTTTTCAAGAGGGATCCGCCTAATGTTCGGTGGAGCCGCCGTCCAAACCAACTCTGGCAACCTGGAACTAGGAACCGTTCTGATCGAGGCCGACCGGGCCGTCATCTGGACGTCTGATGTAACTCGTTTGACCTCCCAGAAAATTGACGACCTTCCTGTGGAGGTCTACATCGAGGGCAACGTGGTCTTTCAACAAGGTCAGCGTAAGATCTATGCCGATCGGATGTACTACAACGTCCAAGCGGAGTATGGCATGATCCTTGGTGCCGAAATTCTTACTCCGGTCCCGCAGTACGAAGGGATCGTGCGCCTCAAAGCCGATGTGATCCAACAACGCTCACGCGAAAATTTCCTGGCGTACTCTGCGGCATTGACTAGTAGTCGGCTTGGTGTCCCTCGCTATTGGTTACAATCCGATCGCATCGAGCTATCGGACCGACGAAACGAAACCAACAGTACGCTGTTTGGTTTACCGGTCGCGGGCCGAGTTGGCGATCAAACGAATATGCAAGCCAAAGCGAGGCACAACTTTGTTTACCTCGAAGGACTCCCAGTCTTTTATTGGCCCATCCTAAATACCAATGTCGATACTTCCAGTTTTTATGTGAACGGAGTGAAATTTAATAACGACACGATCTTCGGCAATCAAGTGATGGTGGATTTCGACGCCTATCAAGTTTTGGGTTTGCAAGGTCTCGACGGTACGCGTTGGGGGATTTCTACAGACTATTTGAGCAAACGCGGCTTCGCGTTGGGGACAAGCTTCCGGTACAACGTTCCGAACCTAGGGTTAGCCCCGACCAACGGATTTCTCGACGTGTGGGGATTGCGAGACAAAGGGTTCGATACACTCGGTTCCGATCGCGTAAATCTCGTACCCGAAGAAGAAACGCGCGGACGCTTGCTCTTCCAACACAAACAGTACCTTACGCCTGATACCGAACTTTGGGCCGAAGTTGGCCTCATCAGCGATCGCAATTTTCTCGAACAATACTTCGAACAAGAATGGAACACACAAAAAGACCAATCCACTGCCATACGGCTCCGGCAATACTACGATCAACAAATGTTCGATTTATGGGGGCAAACACGGCTCAATCGATTCTTTACCGAGACTGAGTGGCTACCGCGACTTGACCACTATTGGTTGGGGCAATCGGTTGGCGACATTTTCACCTACTATACCCATTCGGACATTGGCTATGCGAGACAAAGAGTGGCCAGCACCCCGACCAATGCGTCGGAGGCTGCGAAGTTCCAGCTGCAACCCTGGGAAGCAAGCGTTGCTGGATTGCATGCAGTCACGCGACACGAGCTGAATCTGCCACTCGATACCGGATACTATAAATTCGTTCCATTCCTTTCGGGCGAGGCTGGTCAATGGGGCCAAGATGTCAACGGAAACGACATCACGCGACTTACGGGGCAAGCGGGCTTGCGTTCCTCCCTGCCCATGTGGCGAACTCAGCCGGAAGTTCAGAGCAGCCTCCTCAATCTGAACGGTCTATCGCACAAGGTCTCGTTTGAGAGCGAGTTTGTTTATGCAGATACGACCCGCGATCTCGATCAGTTCCCGCTCTACAATCCCATCGACGACAACTCGCAAGAGCACTTTCGAAGGCGACTGGTTTTCAACACATTCGGTGGCGTACTCCCCGACCAATTCGAAGCAACCAACTACGCTGCTAGGCAAGCCATGCAGCGGTTTGTCTCGGCCGCTAGTTCCGAAGTGGTCACGAACCAAATGCAGTCACGGGTTGGATTGCACCAACGCTGGCAAACCAAACGAGGTATTACCGGCCGCGAGCGCATCGCCGATGTCGTGGAGTTCGATGTCGATGCGATCTTCTTTGCGAAACCCGACCGAGACAACTTCGGTCAAAACGTTGGCGGCATCAACTTCGATTTCCGATATCACATCGGCGATCGCGTGACCATTCTGAGCGATGGCTACTACGACCTATTCGAGTCAGGACTCAAGGCGACGACGCTCGGGACCATGATTTCACGTCCCGGACGAGGTGAGGTGTATTTGGGAGTAACCAGCTTGGAGGGACCCATCAGTTCACGCCTGATAACCAGTTCCTTCAATTACCGAATGAACGAAAAATGGGTTGCAAACGGCGGAACATCCATTGATTTGGGCAAGACCGGAACCGTCAGTCAATCTGTCGGTCTGACCCGCATCGGCGAATCGTTCCTGATTCGAGTCGGGGCTGCCGGGGACAGCGGCCGCGACAACGTCAGCTTCTCCTTTAGTATCGAGCCACGTTTCTTGCAAACCATGGGGCTCGGAGTCGTCGCAGGTCAAGTGATCCCGCCCGCCGGACTCTACGGCTTGGAATAGTGAGCGGGTCCGTTGAACGCAACCTGCCTAAGTCATCCGAAAGACTCGGCCCAATAAAACCGTTGGTATCGCAAGGACGCAAACGGCCATTCCCGGAATGCTCCCTCCGAATTGCAACGCCATAGCCGCATCCAGAAAGATGATGCTAAGAATCGCTTGTTTGATGGCAGGTACAAGGGTCTGCAAACCCGGTTTTGAAACCGAGACCCAGGCCCGCCGCATCCAGGGAATCATTAATAGGACTACCAACAAAGGGTAAATCGTCTTCGGATCCAGCCGCAATTCTCGTCCGGTCGACCACCATGAACACAGGCCTATGGCCACCACTCCAAACAGGCCGACCCGCCAACCATTCGAAATTAGGGCGGACGATTGCCTAAGCTTTCCCTCGCGTCTTGCGGCCAGCGTGATACCCATGACAAAACAAACGTGCCCCATGACCGCTATTCCGATTACAGTCCAATCCGATTCCGACGGCATTCGGACACACGAACCCAGCGCAATTCCCAAGGACAAGTTCAATCCGCGGCAAACACCCATGAGAAGCGGCCCTGCTGCAGTCGCCTTCAATGGACTATCGTAGGCTAAGACGGAAGCGCCTAGCAAAACACCGAACACAGGCACCAACCAACTCGGGGCATGAGCTCCTTCCACCGAAGGCAACGATAGCGATGCCAGAATACTTAGACCGATTCCCAACCCCAAAAGAGCTCGGCCGACCATGCGGGCGGTACCGATCGGGATCATCCCGTCGACGATTGGGCCGCGCTTTCGAAGCGATCGATCTTCGTCGACATCGTTCACGTCGTTGAGCACCATTCCCGACCAATAGAAACAGATCGACGCAACCGAGATCGCGAGGAGCGAGAGGGCGAACGATTCCAATGGGAGCCAAGTTCCCGCTGCGATCGTGAAGCCAGCTAGCACGTCCGCGCTGGCGGTAAGTGTATTCGGAACACGAAATAGTTGCGCCCATGCGCGGAGCTGAGACATCATCGGGTGGGCCGTTACTTTTTTCGCTGGATCTCTTGGATCAACTCTGGGACCGAGATCCCGATGGCTCCACGTCCCTCTTTGAGCCTCGCATCGACATCCTCCTGGATGGCCTCTGCATCGATCTCCCAAAACTTTTTCATTGTTTCGCCCGTGAGCGGGATCCCCGATCGAACCAAACGCATGCCGACCATGCGAGCTGGATCAGAGGTGTACCACCATGGACTCAAAGGCACATTGGGATCTTCACTCTTCCAGTCTTCATCCGCGGAGCCCATGCGAGCAGCCGAGCGAAGTCGACTGGCTGGATCTTGCCAACCACCACCGCGAACACAGCGCGATTCCGCTTCGGTGGGCCAGCAGGTTCCGTCGAAGCCGGTAAAGGTTTTTCCTCCCCGATCTCCGAAGCCTTGGTCAGAAAACTGGTCGATCGTCCATTCCCAAACGTTGCCATGCATATCGTGCAGGCCGAATGCATTCGGGGCCTTGCTCCCCACTTTCGCAGCACCACCGATCGCGTTGCCTTCAAAGACTGCGTACTTATCGAGGTCATCCGGTTCCTCACCGAAACTATACGCGGTCTTCGAACCTGCTCTAGCGGCATACTCCCACTCCGCTTCGGTGGGTAGGCGATATTGCGTGCTGGTCAGCCCGCTAAGCCATTTGGTGTATTGTTTCGCAGAGTACTGAGTCATCGTAACCGCAGGTTGCCGCACGTCGTCGCCATACTCGTAGGTTTTTGCGGGATCGTACAGCGGAGTCGGGACTGTGATTGCGTCGGCCCGATTCTCCTCGGTCACCTTGCGAATTCCTTTAGACGAGAGCCTCTTAAACACATCATAAGAACGCATGAAAGTCATGTACTCGCCCCACGTCAACTCCGTTTTGGCCATCCAAAACGGCGACAGTTTGACGTTGAACTGAGGGCCTTCGTCCTCCGATCGGCCCCGTTCACTCAACGGTGAGCCGAGGGTGATTTCTCCACCGGGAATCGGGGTCATTTCGAAGACGATATTGGTGCGTTCGATCTTTTCCGTGTACGGCACCATATACCCTCCCTGGCCGCCGTCAATAGCAACGTAGGGTCCGCTCTCTGGCTGGGTAGCACGGATGCCGGGCGAACTGTTGACGTTAACCGCTTGGGCCAAGACACTAGATGCACAAGCCATCGCAACCAAAAAGGTCATCGCGACCAAAACGGTAGTCGAGGCCAAAACGGTAGTCGAGGCCATGCTACAGAACGGCGTCAACGAACTCGGCGTCAACGAACTCGGCGTCAACGAACTCGGCAAAAATCGATGATTCATAGATCACAAGGGTTTCGGGAGGAAAAATGGCGCAGCGGGCTCCCTAGATTAACCTGGGATCGGTTCACTATCTAGTCCGGGGCTGCCCATCCTGGCAGTTAAGCCGGATTCTCTCAGCGGTGGGAGGACGTCCTGAGTCCTAAATCATCGTTCGCAAACAGCGCAAACGCGGAGTCTTCGTAGATGACTCGCCATGACTCGGTACGGCTTCCATGCGCGCCCAGCAGTTTTCGCACGGGACTGCTTGCTTGTACTAAAATCAAGTCGGCTGGAAACTCGTCCATCACGTTCTGCCAACCGGGCTCCGCCGCATAGAACCGGTTGTGTTTGGGCAACACGTCGTCTCGGTACGCCACTTCGTAGCGGCCATCCAGACTCACCAGAACCTTTGGGTAACACATCCAGGATACATAGGCACCGCTCGCAAAGGGAGTCATCAGATTTCCAGAGAACGAGCATTTCTGCAAGTACTCCACCGCTCCAGCTGGATAGACCATGGCGCCGTCTGGATCGGTGCTTGGGAGCGTAATCTTCCACACCGGATGCCAACCGATGAAGACACAGCAGGCAACCGCGCCGAGCGAAGCGGCCCGTATTGCCAGGCTACGACAATTGACCAACAGCGCAATGGCCGTCCTTCCAAACGGAGTCGGCGTCAACCATCCGGGCATGTATGCCATCCAAACAATGGCGTAGATCGATCCATGCCGCAAATGCTTGAGCGCCATTAAGGCCGCGATACAACAAAACAGCCAGCCTCTCAATCTCCAAATTCGTCTGCTCTTGGCCACATAGCCAAGCGCAAACACAGACAGCGAGAATGCGGCCATGGCCGTGGTGCTGTCGTGCGTCATCCAGAGTGGCTGCCATTCCAACATGGTCGGTCGAGGCATCGCAATTGCCCGCAACAAATAGGGAGCGTACAGGAGCCCCCATGGATTGATCAATAGTCCGACGAGGATGGAAGGTGGCAGGAGAAAGTGATGCCATAGTCTGCCGTACGCCTTTTTCCAGCTCTCGCCCGTCCATGCGTCCCCAAGCTCTACCAACCATCGTTCCACAACGTGGAGAAAGAGCATGGCAATTCCGACAACGAAGCCTGCATGCATGTTGAGCCACACGACATAGAGTAGAGCCCACCCAACGACCCATCGCCTGCTTCCCTGCCAGTCGGACTGCTGCAGGAGAACTTGCAACAGGAGAAATAGCAGCGTGAAAATCTGCGCCCGGACCGTTGCAAAACCGACCCAAAGAAGCGGAAACAGGATGGGTGCGCAAACGCAAATCAAAAGGGGATGGGCTCCTCCGTTCCTGGCGACTCGATAGAGCGTTACGGCGATGGCCAGCACGAGCAACAGCTTGAGGATTGCCATTCCGTCCAAGCCCAGCGGGCTGGCCCCAGCGCACCAGTAGAGCACCAAGCCTGTGCCCCATTCATGATGCACCGCGGGGCGAATTGTTGGGGTGAACGCGAAAACATCGTCTCTGGGAAAATCGCCTGTTTCGACAAGCACTCGGATGAGCGCCATCTCATGAAATGCATCGTGCGTTACATCGCTTAATCGAGCAATGTAAGCCAGGAATGCGATAAACACGGCGAAGGCCAGAACGGCAACCATGCGTGCGTCGCGAAGTCGTCCCAAATGTAAGTTGCGTTGTAAGAACATAATGCTGTTGTTGTCGGACACCATTGCTAGCAGACTGGAATGATTTGTCGAATTTTCTCTACTTTCATTCAAGATTGATCTAGAGATCGTTTTGAAGCGTCTTCTAGACTTGCCATCGACGACGCGCCTGCTGCGAGCAGGACGCCAAGGTCTAGGAGCGACAGGAGGTCGACTCCGAAATAGTCCTTTCAAGGAGCTCATTTCGCATGGATGCACGAAGCTTATTGCTGGCCGTATGGATCGTGTCAGCCTGGTGCTCGACCGGAAATTCACAGGTCTTTGTCGGGGCTCGGTCGGTCGTTCAGTCCCCCAATTTTCGAATCACTGCGGCGAGCCCCGAGCTGGCAAACCAAGTCGCAAAAGTCGCCGAGGAGCACCGAAAACTCCTCGCAATGCATTGGCTTGGCCGCGAGTTGCCCAAGTGGCCGAGACCATGCCCCATTGTCGTAAACGATGGCCCTCGCAAGCCTGCGAGCGGTGAGACGAAATACACGCTCGTCGCGGGTGGCGTGGCTGACTTTCAAATGAGTGTTTCCGGAACGCCGGAACGGATCATCGACAGCGTTTTGCCGCACGAGATCACGCACACCATCATGGCCAGCCACTTCGCAGCGTTGGGCAGGCCGGTTCCGCGATGGGCCGACGAAGGAGCTTGCACAACGGTCGAGCATACGAGTGAGCGCAAAAAGCACGATATGGCGTTGATTCAATATCTCGGCGAGGGTCGAGGCATCCCGTTTGCCACCCTTTTTTCTTTGCGTGAGTATCCGCCGGACATGATGCCGCTCTATGCTCAAGGCTACAGTTTGTCTTGCTTTTTGATAGCGCAAGGTGGTCCGCAGCGATTCATTCGATTTCTTGAGCGCGGCATGGAATCCGATGACTGGGTAGCCGCCACCGACGAGTTCTATCAGTATCCGCGCCTCGGGAAGTTGCAAGTCGCTTGGCACAACTGGGTATTGGATGGCGGCGGCGCCGTGCTTGCCTATACGGCAGATGCTCAAGGCGTGTCGACGCGAGCCATCGCTGCCAGATCGCGCAACGCAGCGGCGGACCCATCTCTGCAACCATCGAATGCAATCGCGTTTGCGGATTCGCAAGGAGTTCGGACCGCCTCCGCATTGCAACCGGTCGGCGAATCATTGGCCAAAGCCGCTCGCAACCCTTCGAATGCGGTGCCCTCCATAGGCATGGTTTCACCTAGTCTCAAAGAAATAAACAAGTCAATGAACCCGAGCACAGGCAGCTATTACAAAGACCAGTTCCTCCGACAGCAACAGAGCGTCAGCCTTCCCGGTCCGATGCAAACCATCGGTGGTGGCACACTCTATCGCTAGATTCGACGTTTCGACGTTTCGACCGATCTCCGAGATACCGTTCCTTCCTCGGCAACGTCAAACCAGGTCGCTTGGGTACACTGCACAAGCGACTTCATCATGCCCAAATTACCATTTTAAAATTTCTTTCAACGATGGCCAAACTGGGCTTGACCCGTATTCGGGCAACTGCCTATTCCCGTCGTTGTAAACAAAAATTTGTCGGTACGTGTTGGTCCTGACTGTCGCATGGATGCGGCGGACGGTGACAAAACACGAATCCATAAATGATACAAGACGAGCGATTTTTTCTGGACTCTGAGCGATAAAGGAGTGTCGCGTTGAAACTTTTCAACCCCCTACGAACATTACGGTTTTTGGCAGCAATGTCAGCGGTATCCGCACCCGTCTCCATGCCTTCGGGCATGACCGCGTCGGCTGGTATCGTAGCAACGATCGCATGCTCTGCATTGAATGCGGTCGCTCAAAGCCCAACCCAGCCGGCTCTTCCACCTTTGCCACCTGCGGCTCAGTCTTATGGGACTGAACCAACACGCAGCGCAACGGCGGCAGATGCAAACACCACTGCTCCACCGAGCAGCGGTCTCAATAGCCGTGCAGCCAATGCATTGCGAAATGGTTCTGGAGCCAACCCGGCAGCTGGAACGACCAATCCACCGAGTAACGGCTTTGCGCCACCTAGCTTACTGCCACCCAACTTGTTGACTGGGAACGGTCCGGGAAGCTCTCTCGGAAACATTCCCACCACCTTGCCTGTTGCCAGCGGAGCTAACCTGGGTTTACCTCCAGCACTTCCCAATGCGAGGGCTGCTGCAGGACCTATCAATCCGCTTCGCGATCAAGCGGCCGGACTGGCAGCCCAAGCGAAGATGGCGCTGGACCGCGGCGACGCCGCTACGGCCCGTCAGTTGATTGACAAAGCTAACCAGCTTCGCGTACCGGACAATGAGTTCGGTACAGGACAGCTGCGACCATGGCAAGTTGCGATGGACATCGACCGGGTCGACCGCTTGCGAGGCAACTCGGGGGTCGTACCAGCTTCGGTGAACATGCCGCAGGGTAACCTGCAGCAAAGCAACATGCCCCAGGGTAACATGCCCCAGGGTAATGGGCCCCAGGGTAATGGGCCCCAGGGTATTATGCCTCCAGGCAACATGCCTGCGGGTAACATGCCCCCAGGTAACATGCCTGCGGGTAACTTTCCTGCGGGTAACTTTCCAGCGGGTAATATGCCGAGGGGACCTGTCCAAAATGCGACAGCCCAGTCCTTGCCGCCAGGCCTCGGACCGAACCAAGTGCAACCAAGTGTTTACCAACCGCAAAACGATCTGTCGCGTGTCGCGCCAGCTAGCGGAGTTCTCTCGTCCTACGACCCGGAAGAGACTGGTTCTGAACTCTACCAACAAGGCATCACTGCTCTGTCGGCTGGGAACAAAGATGCAGCCCTCCGTCTCTTCAAATCCGCTTGGCAAAAGCAGGCTGATCTCGATCCAGGCACACGGTCTCAGCTGAAAGACAAGCTGAATCTGTTGCAAGTAGGGGGCCGCAACAGCGGCGAGCCCGAAGGGATCGCAGCTCTCAGTGCAGAGGGACGTGAGAATCAGGTCAAACGTCAAAAGTGGTTTGCAGAAGTCACGGGTGAAATTGCTGACGCTGAAAAGATGGCAGCGAATAATCAACCTATGGAGGCACTCGATCGCCTGCGAGTACTGCGGCAACGGGTATCCCAAGCGGATATCGACGGTGCCCAGCGAAAGAACCTCTTGTCGATGGTGGACCGGGTTACCAATCACATGAACGCCTGGGCCGAAGAAAATAAGCCGATGATCGAACTTGATCAGCGGAACAAGCAGATCGAGAGCAGCATTGCGCTCGACGCGGAGACTTTAACCAAAGTCAATAACCAGGTCCAAACGCTGGTCGAGCAGTATAACGACTTGATCGATAAAGGACGCTATGCGGAAGCCGAAGCGGTTGCGAGGAAGGTATCAGAGATCAAGCCGAATAGCGAGATCGCCAATATCCTTTACAACAAAGCTAGGATTCAACGCCGTGTCGAGGAACAGGAAGCGATCAAGCTTTTGAAAGAAGATATGTTCGCGGCTCACTTCGATAGTATCGAAAAGGCTGCGACCCCCTACGATGGCGAGACCCCGCTGACGATGCCGAACGCTCGTACCTGGATGGATATCAGCCAGAAACGGCTGTCGAAGTCAACCGACCTGCGGATGCTTCCTGCGGAAAAGAAGATTCGAGACGCGCTCGAGGAACCCTTCTCTGCAAGCTTCGATAAGCGTCCTCTTTCGGAAGTGATGAACACCATTTCGGAAATGACGGGCATCACGATTGTCATCGACGACCGATCGATCGCCGAAGAGGGGATCACTGTAGATCAACCGATCTCCTTGGATCTGAGAGGCAACTCGATTTTGCTCAAGAGTGTGCTTCGCAGCATGCTGGAGCGATTGGATCTGACGTTTACGATCAAGAATGAAATGCTCTCGATCGAAAGCAGTCGATTCAACAAGAAAGAGGTGAAAACAATACCGTACAATGTCAAGGACTTGGTCATCCCAGTTCCTAACTTTGTATCGGACTACAACACCGGTATGGCAGGTGCTCTACAGTCGGCTTACCAAGCCCAAACGCACATTGCGTCGGCAAAGGTAAACGACCAAATAGGAGCAGGGGTTGCGACCGGCCGAATGGCCAGCGTCGACCCAAATTCGGAGATCCTGACGCAAATGGGCTCTTCGATGTCTCCCGGAGCGATGATCGGTTCGATTCCAAACAGTTATTCAAATTCGTCCAGCGGTTTAGGTGGGGCTTCGATGGCCAACTACCAGGAGCTAATTGGATTGATCGAAAGTACGATTACGCCCGACCAATGGCAGGCTCAAGGTGGAACGTCCTCGATGCGAGAGTTCCGACAGAACTTGAGCTTGGTAGTTACGGCTCCGCAGGAAACGCACGAAGCCATTGCGGACTTACTCAAGTCGTTGCGAGCGTTGCAAAATCTGCAGGTGACCATCGAAGTGAAGTTCATTCAGTTGTCCGACACGTTCTTTGAACGTATCGGTCTCGACTTTGACTTCAACATCGATGACCACGTCAGGCCGTTGCCACGCGAAGACGGCAGACCGAGCGTCGCAGTGGGATTGTCCAGCGGCGTTGGAACGGGAACCGCACCTCAGTTCACCACGGATTTGGATCTGCAGTTCCGAAACAACTTTGGTGTGAATCCTCCATTCGGTGCACCGGACGCGGCCGCGGGAACTCAGGTGGGCTTAGCCATCTTGAGTGATCTAGAGCTGTTCTTCTTCCTGCAAGCGGTGCAGGGGAACGCTCGAACCAATGTTCTCAATGCTCCTAAGGTGACCATGTTCGACGGACAACAAGCGTCCATCAACGACACTGCGTCTCGTCCCTTCGTGGTCTCTTTCGATCCAGTTGTGGGTGACTTCGCCGTCGCTCAACGACCGGTCATCGTGGTGCTCAACGAAGGAACTCAAATGAACGTTCAGTCCGTTGTGTCGCAGGACAAACGGTTTGTTCGAATGACCCTGGTGCCTCAATTTACTCGAATCGAGTCCGCCGATCGTCAGTTCACGTTCCAAGGGCGGCGAAGCTCGAACACCGGTACGAACCTCTTGAATCCAAACGGTACGCCAAGAAATCTTCAAGATAACCAAGCGGAAGTGATCGAAGGTACTACCGTCCAGCAGCCAACTCTCGGTACGACGAGCATCAATACGACCGTCAGTGTGCCGGACGGTGGAACGATTCTGCTCGGTGGAATCAAGCGACTTCGCGAAGGCCGAACCGAACGAGGAACGCCTATCCTCAGCAAGATTCCGTACCTCAATCGGTTGTTCAAAAACAATGCGATCGGACGGGAAACCAACACGCTGATGATGACCGTGACACCTAGGATCATCATTCCAGAGGAAGAAGAAGAAGCGATGGGAGTTCCGTTCCGGCCCTAAATTGCCCTGGACAGCAGTCAACCGTGCATACACACGATGCCAACAAAAAACCCTCGGTCTAACCGAGGGTTTTCTTTTTTCCCAGCTTCAAAAGGGCGGATTATTCCGCGAGCAATTCGTCGACGAGTTTCTCGATCGTCTTGTCCACCGTGGCTCCTCCCCAATTTAGTTCCCCCTGCCACCAGAATCGGATATACCCTTTCTTGTCGATAAC
>Ga0105049_10002888_pt1 | contig 20338 bp, 20 predicted proteins | sample MAT06_FD_78087 | JGI IMG/M metagenome (GOLD analysis project Ga0105049, IMG submission 78087) | Freshwater microbial communities from Lake Fryxell liftoff mats and glacier meltwater in Antarctica - MAT-06 | ecosystem: Environmental > Aquatic > Freshwater > Ice > Liftoff microbial mat | place...
AGGTGGTGGGGATTTTCGACGCGCAGAAAACGGCGTTCGAGTCCGAGATTTGGATGGATGCCGATGAATGTCGCGAGGTGTTCAAACGCGATTTCTATGGCGCCGTGCTGTTGCGGCCGGTGGATGCCGTGGCGGCCGCGACGCTGACGGAGCGCTTGCACAATGACAAGACGTTGAATGTGAAGGTCGTTACCGAGACGGCTTATTATCAGGAACAGACGAAATCCGCCGGCCTGTTTCAATTCATAGCGTCGTTTCTGGCGGTGATCATGAGCGTCGGCGCGGCGTTTTCGGCAATGAACACCATGTACGCCGCCGTGGGGGCGCGGACGCGGGAGATCGGGACGTTGCGGGTGCTGGGGTTCCGGCGCCGCGATATTTACACGTCCATCCTGATCGAATCCATGTTGCTATCGCTGTTGGGCGGGGCGCTTGGCTGTCTGTTGGCGCTCCCGATGAACGGATTGGCCACCGGCACGATGAGTCAGACGACATTTGCCGAGGTGGCGTTTGAATTTCGGATCACAGCGGAGCTGCTGGCGAAGGGATTGATTTTCGCGCTGGTGATGGGTGTCATCGGCGGTTTGTTGCCGGCTCGATTGGCAGCGCGCAAGCCCGTACTTGACGCGTTGCGTGCTGTCTGAGAATGATGCGAGGTACCATGAGCGACGCCAGTAATGATAATTTGTCGCGGTTGCGGATCGAGCCGAGACAGAAGACCCGACGCAAGACAGGGCCGGTCGTCTTGCTGGTCGTGATTGCGCTGTTGTTCGTGCTGGGACTCGTGCTGTTTTTCAGTTCCCGCAAACCTGGGCCAGCCGCAGCCGCGACACCGGTGTCTGCCGCTCCGGCACCGGTGGCGGTCAAATCAGGAGAGCCGGTATTAACGGTCAGCGGCTATGTCATCCCGCGGGAACGGATTGAAATCAGCCCGAAGTTCATGGGGACGGTGAAGATTATCAACGTCAAGAAAGGGGACGCCGTCGAGCGAGGCAGTGTCATTGTGGAGTTGGAGGACGAGGAATATCAGGCACGGTTGCAGGAGTCGGAGGGCCGGCTTGCGCTGGCCGAGGCGAATTTGGCGAATGCGGAGCTGAATCTAGTCCGCGCGCTCGACTTGCAGGAGAAAAACGTCGAAAGCAACCAAGTGGCCGATGAAGCGCGCCGGGCCAAGGCGGCGGCCGCGGCCGAGGTGACGGTCGCGCGTGGCACGGTGGCGTTGGCGCAGACCTATTTGAACTGGTGCATCATCCGCGCCCCGATTTCAGGGGTGATTCTTGAAAAATTGGTGGACCCAAATGAACTCGTCGCTCCGCAAAGTTTTGGCGGTTCGCGCGGGCCGAGCACCGCGTTTGTCGCGATGGCGGACTTGAACGATTTGCAGGTGGAAATTGATTTGAACGAAGCCGACGTCGGCAAAGTCCACCTCAACCAGCGTTGCCGGATCAGCCCCGAAGCCTATCCAGACAAATCGTACGGTGGGCACGTTGCCGAAATTGCGCCCGAAGCGAATCGTTCCAAAGGCACGTTGCAGGTGAAAGTGCAGATTGAGAAACCAGACCGGTTCCTGACTCCCGAACTGAGCGCGAAGGTGGAGTTCCTTGCCGATTAACCGTCAACCCGTGGTTTCGAGCGACATCTCGTCCATCGGCTACGATGACGCGAGCCAGACGCTGGAAATTGAATTCAAGGCAACCGGCGCGTATCGGTATTTCTCGGTGCCACGCGAAACCTACGATGCGCTGACGCAGACTTCATCGCCTGGCAAATACTTCCGGCTGCAGATCAAAGGTAAATTCGCGTGGGAAAAAATATAGGCGCGCCTCAACGAGACGCGCCGATATTTTGATCGAATTGAATTACTTGGCTTTGGCGAACTGCGCAGCCACTTCGTCCCAATTCACCACGTTCCACCACGCATCGAGGTAGCCCTTGCGGAGGTTCTGGTACTTCAAGTAATAGGCGTGCTCCCAGACATCCACGCCGAGGACCGGCACATCGCCTTCCATGAGCGGACTGTCCTGATTGGCTGTCGAGTAGGCCTTGAGGGCACCCTTGCTGACGACGAGCCAGCTCCAACCGCTGCCGAACCGGGTCATGCCGTTGGTGGTGATGATCTCTTTCAGCTTTGCCACCCCGCCGCATTCCGCGTTGATCGCCGTCGCCAGCGCGCCGGTCGGTTCGCCGCCGCCGCCCTTTTTCATGATCGTCCAGAACAGGCTGTGATTGTGGTGGCCGCCACCGTTGTTGCGGACAGCGCCGCGGATGGCTTCTGGCACGCTGTTGATGTCGCGGAGCAAATCTTCGATGGATTTGCTGTGCAACTCCGGCGCTTTGTCGAGCGCCGCGTTCAGGTTGGTGACGTAGGCGGCGTGATGCTTGCCGTGATGGATTTCCATCGTCCGCGCGTCAATGTGCGGTTCGAGCGCGTCAAAAGCGTAGGGTAATTTGGGTAATTCGTGAGCCATACAATTGTTTCTCCGTTAAAGGTTTCTCTGCAACCAACGCAGGCGGATGCTAGCCCGGCTTGCCCGCCGAGTCAACGCCGCACAAACCCTTTGTCAAACTCTCCGCCTTCTCCTATCGTCGCAAGTCAGATGTCTTGGGTCATGCAACACGGCAGGCGGATCGCGCGAATCATCGCGGGTTTTGCGATTTTGATCATCGGCATTGGCCTGTTGTTCCTGCCCGGACCGGGCATCCCGATTTTACTGGTGGGGCTGACCATTCTCGCCGTGGACTTCGTGTGGGCGCAGCGTCTCAAAAAGCGATTGCACGACGAAGCGATGAAGATCGTGAACAAAGTCCGTGGCAACTACAAACCGGGCTAACGCGCCGCTTGTGTCCCGCCGGGCTTCTCGGCTTCGTCAATCAACATCACCGGAATGCCGTCGCGCACCGGGTACCGCAGCCCGCATTGCGGGTTCGTACAGATGAGTTTATCGCCTTCCTCTTTGACCGGCTCCTTGCATTGGGGGCAGGCCAGTATTTCCAACAATTCTTTATCAATCATGACGGCTCCTGACAGTGGCTTCTTGGATTTCCTTGATGGACACACCATGCGCTGTGGCGGCCCGTTTACACGACTCAAATTCAGGCGACCACGACAACACCCGCTTGCCGAGTCGGCCCACTTTCACTTCAATCACGCCGTACGGCGTCGGCACCTTGATGAACTCGCGCGCCAACTTCCGGCGCTGTGCCGTTGTCACCCGCACCCCGAAACTCGTGGTGTGCGATAAAATCAGTTCCGTCAGCGCGTCCGTGTGTTTCGGTTCGCACAGGACGGCTAACACCGTCCCGGGGCGGTTTTTCTTCATGTGCACCGGCGTCAACCACACATCCAGCGCCCCGGCCGCCAGCAACCGGTCGAGCACATCACCGAACAACTGCGGATTCATGTCGTCAATGTTCGTCTCGACGACATTGACCACATCGCTCTCTCCGCCGGTGGTATCGCCGAGAATCGCCCGCAACACATTTGGCGACCGTTCCAAATCCCGGCTGCCGGCCCCATAACCAATCCGATCAATCTTCATCGCCGGCACCGGCCCAAACTGGGTGCAAAACTCCGCGAGCAACGCCGCCCCCGTCGGCGTGACCAACTCCACTGTCACGCCCGTTGGCTGCGTGGGAATCCCCCGCAACAACTCCAACGTCGCCGGTGCCGGCACCGGAAAACGGCCGTGCGCCGTCTCGACAAAACCAGACCCCAACGGCACCGGCAATGCCTGAACATCCTCCACGCCCAGTGCTTCCACCGCGAGACAGGCTCCCACGATATCCACAATGGAATCCACCGCGCCGACTTCGTGGAAGTGAATCGTCTCCAGCGGCACCCCGTGAATCTTCGCCTCCGCCTCGCCAATCCGCCGAAATACGCTCAGCGCCCGGCGTTTCACATTGTCTGACAACCCGCTGCCGGTGATCATGGCGGCGATTTCTGTATAACCCCGGTGGGAGTGGCCCTGTTTCATCACCAAGTGAGGCGTCTCGATGCAATCAAACTTTGTCGCGGAAATGTTCTGCTTCTCAACCCGCCGGGTAGAAATCGAGTACCCCGGCAAACGGAGCTTCGCGAGTTCCGAGCGAAGCTCGTCTGCCGACACACCGAGATCAATCAACGCGCCGAGCAACATATCGCCGCTGATGCCGGCAAAGCAGTCGAGGTAGAGGAGTTTCACGCCAAACCAATGTTAACAGACCCGGTCACGATGCGGCAATATTGTTCCGCCGCGTGCTCCGGACAGTTCCGCCAACGACCAGCGCCGCGGAGATGATCAGAAGATTCTTGATGATATACTGCCCCGCCATGGTCGGAGCGTAGAGGTAGCGACCGGGTTGAAAGGTGACCTCCGGCAGGATCACCAGCGGCAAGAAAGTGCCGACCATCTGCAACGCGAGCAGGGCGATGGCGACGCGGATGGTCTTGTGAAACAGGAAGGTCACCCCAATGGCCACCTCCCACCAGCCAATAATTGCCAGCCATGTTTCTGGCGGAAAGAACGGCATCCAGTGGACCGTCGCTTTCACCATCGTCGCGGCGGGCGACAGTCCAAGCGGTTTGAGCAGGCCGAACCACACAAAGATGATTGCCAGCGAAACGCGCAATGCCACCGTCCCCCAGCGTCGCATAAACGACGCAATGCGCTCATCAATTTGATTCCAATCAAGCTTCACGGCTGTGCCTGGTCAGAAGAGCGGGCGTTGATCAAGCTGGCGGCGTAGCCGGCGCCGAAGCCATTGTTGATGTTGACTACTGTGACGCCGCTGGCGCAGGAGTTGAGCATGGCGAGCAGGGCGGCGATGCCGCCGAAGCTGGCGCCGTAGCCGACGCTCGTGGGGACGGCGATGACGGGCTTGTCCACAAGACCGCCGACGACGCTCGGCAGCGCGCCTTCCATGCCGGCACAAACGATAAGGACTTGGGCGTCGAGAAGTTCCTCGTTCACGGCGAGGAGCCGATGGAGGCCGGCGACGCCGATATCGTAGTAGCGCTTCACTTGGTTGCCCATGATTTCGGTGGTGGCGATGGCCTCTTCGGCGACCGGGATGTCCGTCGTGCCGGCACAGAGGACGGCGACGATGCCGGGCCGTTTGGGGACCGGCTTGTGAACGACCGTGATGGTGCGGGCGGCTGCGTGGTAGCGCGCTTTGGGGAAAAGGCGTTTGACGGCCCGGTAGGCTTCCGGTGAGGCGCGGGTGGCGAGGAGGTTTTCGTCGTGTTGGAGAATCTTCTTTGCGATGGCGGCGACTTGAGTTGGCGTCTTGCCTTCGGCGTAGATGACCTCCGGGAATCCCTTGCGCAGTGACCGGTGGCCGTCCACCCGGGCGAAGCTGAGGTTGTGGGTGGCGAGGGATTTCAGCCGGCGGATGGCGGAGGGGGTGGAGAGTTTGCCGGTGCGGACTTGGTGGAGGAGTTCGGTAAGTTGGCTTTCGTTCATGGGGTGGAAGGTAGCAGGAGCCGGTGGCTATTTCGAGAGGAGTTCGAGGGCTTTGGCGAGCGGGCGATCGGTGGCGAGTGTGTTGGCTTTCGCGGTGGTCCCGTTGAATTGGCCAAAGCCGGTGGCGGCGAGGGTGTGTTCGATTTCGCGGGCGAGTTCGACCGGTATATCGGGGGTGAGGCCGGTGTTGTGGATGCGGCGACCGCGTGGGGTTTGGAAATAGGCAGTGGGGAGAACGAGGACCGCGCCGTCCGGTAGGGGAAAGCGGGCGCTGTGACGACCGTAGCCGGCGGTGGTCTCGCCGATGAGCCGGGCGCGTCCGTAATCTTGGAGTGCGCCGGCGAAAACTTCGGCTTCGCCGGCGGTGCCCCGGTTGACGAGGATGAGAACGGGACCGGTGAAAGGGTCGCCTTCCGCCGTGACAAATTCCGCCGCGCGGCCGGGGCGGGCGTAGGCGAGGGTGGTGACGGGTGTTTTGGGGGGCAGGAATTGTTGGGCGGCGATGACAACGGAATCGAGTGTGCCGCCGGGATTGTTACGGAGGTCGAGGATGAGGGAACGCATGCGATTGGCTGTGGCGGTGGTCAATTCGGCCAGGAATTGTTCGACGGCCGGGAACGTGAACTCAGGCAGGCGGTAGTAGCCAAGGCCGGGGGCGAGATATTGGATGGTGGGTTTGAGGATGGCCGGGGTGAGCCGTTGGAGGATGAGGTTGCGGGGGCCGGTGGCGGGGTCAATGACGCGCAGGAGAAGTTTGGAATCGGCGGCGCCATCCAGTTGGCGGGTGATGTCATTGATGCGGGCGGCGGTGGTTGGTTCGTCGTTGATGGCGACGATGCGTTCGCCGGCTAGGAGACCAGCGCGTTGGGCGGGGGTGCCGTCGCGGACGGAGATGACGGTGGGAAAACTTTCGCGCTGAGCGATCAGGGCGCCGAAATCAACGGTCGTCTCGGGGCGCTCGATTTCGGAGGGTGTGAGCAGGTCGGCGTCGGGATCGAGGGAGCGAAGGAAGGAGCGGAGGGAGGCGGTGGTGTGGGCGTGCAGGGTGAGGTTGGTGGCGTCGGAGTAGTGCTTGAGAATCGTGTCGAGGAAGCTGGCGAATTGGCTAAAGGCGTCGTAGGTGGAGGCAGCCGGCGGGGAAAGGGCAGGGGGCGCGTCGTTGGCTTGCACCCACGACGCGCCCCAGATGCCGATTGCGAGCAGAACTGGACGGCCGGCGTTCACCCCAATTCCTGGCCGGTGACCGAGTCGGCGATTTTGAATTGCTCGAAGTGGAAGGTGGGATCAGCACGGAAACTGAGTTTGCCGTGGAGTTTGTTTTCCAATTCGACGAGCAACGGTTCATCCTCGCTCCGGAGCCGGTTGAGGATTTCGGGGTGGACGTAAATGCGAAGCTGGGGCTGTTCGGTTTTGCCCTGTTCGCGCTGCCGGCGGAGGAGTTCGCTGATTTTGCGTTGGATCTCGACGGACATCGAGATGGCGCTTTTGACGAGTCCTTTACCTTTGCAGTAGGGGCAATCCTCGTAGAACGCGCTGGCCATGCTTTCGCTGTGGCGTTGGCGGGTCATTTCGAGGAGGCCGAGCGGCGAGATGGGGATGATACGCGTCTTGGCTTTGTCGCGGCGGACGCCATCGCGCATCTTCTGCGTCACCTTCTGCTGGTCGCTGCGGCTGCGCATGTCAATGAAGTCAATGACGAGGAGGCCGCCAATGTTGCGGAGCCGGATTTGCCGGCAGATTTCCTCGGCGGCTTCCATGTTGGTTTGGTAGATCGTGGTGTCCAAATCTTTTTGGGATTTGTGCCGGCCCGTGTTGACGTCAACCGCGACGAGCGCTTCGGTTTCGTCAATGCAGATGTAGCCGCCGGATTTGAGCCAGACTTGCCGGCGGAAGGCGTTTTCGATTTGTTTCTCGACGTTGAACTTCACGAAGATCGGCGTGGGTTCGGTGTAGAGTTTGACTTTACCGCGCGAGCGCCGGCTGATTTGGCCGACCATTTCGCGAATGCGTTCGTCGGCGGCTTCGTTGTCCACGACGATGCGATCCACTTCCTCGGTAAGGAAGTCGCGGACGGTTCGCTCGATGATGTCCGGTTCTTGGAAGACGCAACTGGGGGTGGGGGCGGATTTGATCTTTTCCTCCACCTGCCGCCACGTGGAGAGCAGCAGTTCCAAGTCGCGGATGAAATAGCGTTTCTTCTGATCTTCACCGGCGGTGCGGATGATGATGCCCATGTTTTCGGGGATTTTCATTCCGCGCAGAATATCTTTCAGACGGCGACGTTCTTTGTCGCTTTCAATCTTGCGGGAGATGCCGCGCAGCGGGTTGAACGGCATCAGCACCAGGTAGCGACCGGGGAGGCTGATATTGGTCGTGATGCGCGGGCCTTTGGTGCCGATGGGGCCTTTGACGACCTGCACGATGACTTCCGAGCCGGGCGGGTAGAGCTTGGGAATGTCGTTCTGGGTGATGTGGCGCTCGGGCTTGGGCGGGGCGCCTTCCTCGGCTTCGACCAGTTCCACTCGTTCGCTGAGGGATTCGGGAATGATGTCCCAGTAATGGAGAAAGGCGTTCTTCTCAAAACCAATGTCCACAAAGGCGGCCTTGAGGCCGGGTTCGAGGTTTTTGATTTTGCCCTTGAACACGCTGGCCACGATGCGTTTCTCCGTGGTGCGTTCGATGGTGAATTCTTCCAACTGACCGTCTTCGAGGACGGCCACACGATTCTCCAGCGCTTCGGCGTTGATGATGACTTCTTTGAAAACGGCACCCCGGCGACGACCTGTGAGCAGTTCCTCGCCCTTGCGTAACAGTTGTTTGATAGCTTCCACGATCAATAAGTCCTCCTGTGTATCCAAACGTTTTGTAACAGCCCGAGAGCGGTCATGGTGGCCATCACGAAGGAGCCCCCGTAGCTGAGCAATGGTAGTGGCAGACCTTTCACCGGCATCAGGCCGATGGTCATGCCAATGTTGACGAAGACATGGAAAAACAGCAACGCGACGACTCCCGTCGCCAGCAGCATTCCCAAACGATCACGCGCATGCGCGGCAATGCGCAGGCCACAAAACAAAATCACGGCGTACAATCCCAAGACAATCACACTCCCGACAAATCCTTTCTCTTCCGCAATCACACTAAACAAAAAATCATTCGGCGACACCGTCCGCGGCAAATATCCCAGCAAACTCTGCGTCCCCTGCAAATATCCTTTCCCGGTCACGCCGCCCGAACCAACTGCGATCAGCGACTGATTCAAATTCCAACCGGCTCCCAAGGGGTCCTTCGCCGGGTTCAAAAACACCGTCAATCGGTCCCGCTGATAGTCCTTCAAATGCATCCAACCGAACGGCGCCGCGCAAACCGCCGCCAACACCAACAACGCCAAATGCTTCCCGCGCGCGCCGCCCACAAACAACATCGTAAACGTCACCACCAACAAAATCATCACCGAACCCAAATCGGGCTGCACAAAAATCAAAATCTGCGGCACCGCCACGATGGCAAATGCGGTCAACACCGTCCGCCACTGCCGGCGCTGCTCCGGCGTGCGATGATACAAATAGTACGCCACCGCCACAATCACCGCCAACTTCGCAATCTCCGCCGGCTGAATCCCCAAGCTGCCAAAACCCAGCCACCGCCGCGCTCCGTACACTTTCGCTCCCATCACCAACACCATCACCAGCAAGCCCACCGCGAACAGATACCAGATCGTGGCCCACTGGCACACCGCACGATAATCCACCAAAGCCATCACGAAATACAACACCAAACCTGCGCCAAACCAAATCATCTGCATTTGATAGAAGTTCGGCATCTCCTGATCCGGCCCCCGATACGACGCGCTATAGATGAACAACACGCTCCCCACCGCCAAAAACACCATCGCGCTAAACAGCACCCAGTTCATCCGCCGCAACATTTCCCAGTACCGTTGCACTAGTCGCCCCCTCCGCCGGTGACCGCCAACTTCTCTTTCCCAAACAAACCGGCGAAAATCTGCCCCGCCACCGGCGCCGCCGTGTGACCGCCGCTATTCGCATCCTCAAACATCACCACCACCGCCACCGTCGGCCGCTCGTAAGGCGCAAACCCGATGAACCACGCGCGATTGATCCGCCGGCGCGTCCCGTTTTCATACAAATCAAACTCCGCTGTGCCGGTTTTGCCCGCCACACTCAACCCGCGAACCGCTGCCCGATGCGACGTTCCATCCGCTTCCTGCACCGCGCCCAACAGCGTCCGTCGCACGGCCTCCATATTTTGTGGAGACGCGGTCACTTGACCGCGGGTTTCTGGTTGGGTGTCTTGCAAGACCTCCCCGCCGGGCGACTCGATTCGTTGCACCACAAACGGGCGCATCACCGTCCCCCCGTTGGCAAACGCGGCGGACATCACCGCCATTTGCAACGGCGTCACCAACAGAAAACTTTGGCCGATGGACAACTGGGCGGTATCACCATCCCACCACCGCTCCTGTTTCTCGCGCCGTTTCCAGTCGGGACTCGGCACCAGACCTTGATGCTCCCGGCCCACATCGAAACCTGTTGCCCGGCCCAAACCAAACATGCGGGACATCCGCTCGATTTGTTCCACGCCGGTCGCCATTCCCTTTTGATAAAACCACACGTCACAAGACTGGCGCATCGCCATCGGCCCATCCACGCTCCCGTGCCCATCGCGTTTCCAGCAGCCGAACGACCGATTGCCAATCTGCAGCGACCCGCCGCACACCGCTCGCTCCGCCAAATTCAACCGGCGCGATTCCAATCCCGCCAACATCGTGATTGGCTTGAACGTCGAACCCGGTGGATACAGCCCACCGAAAGCGCGATTGATCATCGGACGCTCCTCATTCTGCAGCACCGACTGAATCGTTTCGCTGGGCACGCCGGGATTGAACATATTGGGATCGAACGTCGGCACGCTCGCCATCGCGAGGACAGCGCCGGTACGCACGTCCAGCACCACCGCCGCCCCGCGCAACGGATGACGCGGCGACAACGGGGCGCGCCGCAACGCATCCTCTGTCAACGCTTGAATCCGCGCATCCAACGTCAACGTCACCCGGTTCCCGCGTTCCGCCGCTTTCTCCCCAATCTCGCCCACCATCGTCCCACCCGGCGTCACCCGAATCGTCCGCCCACCCGGCGCGCCGCGCAAAAACTCATCGTACGTCCGCTCCACGCCTTGTTTCCCGACGCTGTCCGGCTGGTAATAGTAGTAGTGCTCCAATTCCTCGTCCGTCGAGACTTCGGCTTTACCCACATAACCGAGGAGGTGCGCGGCCAGCGTGCCTTGCGGATATTGGCGGACCGGCGTGACAATCAAATCCGCTCCCGGCAATCCGCTTGCCCGTTCCGCAAACGCCGCCACCCACGAAGTCGGCACATCCCGCCAGACCGGCAGGGGAATGGGCCGGCGTTTGGCATAGTGAATCCGCACATCCCGGTCCGCCAATCCCACCGGCTGGCCCAACGCCTGGCTGAGCGCGCCCAAGGTTGCGCCGGCCGCGCGCACGACATCTTGGCGTTTCGAGTCGCGGCGGATTTGTTCGAGATAAATCACAATGTCGTAGCTCGGCCGGTTGTTTGCCAACACCACGCCATTGCGATCCACAATTTCACCACGCGCCGCCGGCAGGCGAATCCGGCGCAATGATTGGGCGTCTTCCCGGTTCCCAAAATGTTCGCTCCGCCACACCTGCACCCGGGCCAAGGCGACCAGCAACACCAATAATCCCACTGCCACGGCGATCCCAAAAACAAACAGGCGCGGGTTTTGTTGCGAAGTCGGGGAACTGATGATCATTCGGTTTCCCCCCAATGCAAACGCACAAAATCCACCGCCAAGAAAATCACCGGCGTCACCACGGCTCCCATCAACGTCAGCCAGAACAATCGTCCGACGGCCACCCACGATGCGCCCACCACCACGATCGCGGCGAGCGACGCGATCAGCGCCACCAGCGCACCGGCCAGCAATTGCACCCACGGCAGATCGGGATCGAGCAATTCGCGCCACCACCACAACACGAGCGCCGCGAGCGCATACGCCGCCGCGAAACAACCAAACGGCGCGGCGGACAACGCGTCCTGCGCCAGCCCGGCCAGCCCCGCCCAGGCAACGGCGGCCAGTGGACGTTTGGCCGCCAACGCCGCATACGCCACAATTCCCGGGATGAATTCCCATCGCACATTTCCCAGCCAAGACCACGCCGGCAACGCCGACTGAATCGCGACGGCCAGCAGCATGGCAAAAATTGCGGTGATCGTCGGTAACATCAGGGTTGGCTCAGGATGACGATCACTTCTTCCAGCCGGCGAAAATCCACGGCGGGATCAATGTCGAGGTTTTGATACATCCCGCTCTGCGCGTCCAACTCCGCGCTCAGCACGGTGCCGATGCGGATGCCTTTCGGAAAAACCCCGCCCAGGCCGGACGTGAGCACTGTTTGGCCCGGCGACACTTGCGTGCTGCGATTTACATAGAGCATCCGACATTGCGGTTTGGTGGTGAACACCGCCGCCACGCCCCGCACGACGCCCGGCTCGCGTGATTCTTCAAGAATCGCGCTCACCTGACAGGCCGGGTCCAGCAGCAACAACACGCGCGATTGGCCTTTCGAGACGGCGACTGTTTTGCCGATCAAGCCATCGGCATTGAGCACCGGCATATTGATCGCGAGACCGGCCTCGCTGCCTTGGTCAATCTGAATGCTTTGCCACCAACTTGATGCATCGCGGCCGATCACACGCGCGGTCACGGTGGGGAAGGCGACGCGCCGTTTCAAGTCGAGGAGTTGTTGGAGCCGGCGATTCTCGCGCACGGTTTCGCGGACCGCCCGGTCGCGTTCGCGTAGAAAATTGATTTCCACCTGCAACACTGCGTTGGTTTGCGCGAGCGTCCGGCGCGATTGCACGGTGGGAATCCACTGACCCAGTTTCACCAATGGCGTCGTGAGCCGGCCTGTCCAGTCGCGTAAACGGGCAGAGACGCCGGTCGGTTGGCCCAAGAAAATAATCCAGCCCAACGCCAGCAAACTAATTATGACCCAGTCTTTGTGCTTCAACGATTCCTGCGCTCTGGCAACGGCTGTGGCCGCCGCGGGTTGGACAGGGTCGGGTGGGGGAGACCTGCGCCTGCTTACGACGAATTTTTGCTGAGCATTTCGAGATAGCCGAGTTCCTGCAACACGACGCCCGTGCCGAGGGCCACCGCGCTGAGCGGGTCATCGGCCACATGCACCGGCAAGCCCGTTTCTTCCGCCAGCAACTTATCAATGCCGCGAATCAACGAACCGCCCCCCGCCATCATGATGCCCCGGTCCACGAGATCAGCCGCGAGTTCGGGCGGGCAACGTTCCAACGTCACCCGAATACTTTCGACGATGGTGGAAATCGGTTCCTGTATCGCCTCGCGAATTTCTTCGGAGGTCACCGTCAACGTCTTCGGCAACCCGGCCACGAGGTCGCGTCCCTTGACCTCCATCGTCAGTTCCTGTTCGAGCGGATAGGCCGAGCCGACTTTGCATTTCACGTCTTCCGCCATGCGCTCGCCGATGGAGAGGTTGTACGCGCGTTTCATATACTGAATGACCGCTTCATCCAACTCGTCACCGGCCACCCGCACGCTGCGGCTCAACACAATCCCCGCCAAGCTGATCAGCGCGACTTCCGTCGTGCCACCGCCGATGTCCACGATCATGTTGCCGGCTGGTTCCTGCACCGGCAATCCCACCCCAATCGCGGCGGCCATCGGTTCTTCAATCAAATACACTTTACGCGCGCCGGCGTGGGTGGCGCTGTCTTTTACGGCGCGACGTTCCACTTCGGTGATTCCGCTCGGCACCGCCACGATCACGCGCGGTTTCACGCCGTACCGGCGGGTGTGAACTTTTTGGATGAAATACCGGAGCATGGCTTCGGTGATTTCAAAGTCGGCAATGACGCCGTCCTTCATCGGGCGGATGGCTTGGATATTGCCGGGCGTGCGGCCTAACATCCGCTTGGCTTCTTCACCGACAGCCAAGACGTGGCTCGTGCCGGTTTGGATGGCGACCACCGAAGGCTCGCGCAACACAATCCCCCGGTCGCGCACATACACCAACGTATTCGCCGTCCCGAGATCAATGCCAATGTCTGTCGAAAAGTAATTCAGGAAGTTATTCAACGTCTGACCTTTAATGCCTGCGCGCTCCTTGCCAAACCAACACAATCACCGTGAAAGTGTAGGCCGCTTTTACCTTGCTCCACCAACAGCGTCAAGAGGCGAATTGGCACAAACCGTTGCATTCGCCGCTTGCCACGCGCCGGTTGTTCCTGTAGAAGGTTCCCATTCTCTGATGGCGTCTCCTTCCATCCATTCGACCGCGATCGTTCATTCCCAAGCCACGCTGGGTGATGGGTGTGAAATTGGCCCGTATTGTGTCATCGGCCCCGACGTGCAGTTGGGCGAGGGGTGCCGGCTCCACTCGCATGTGGTGGTGGACGGGCGCACGACGGTGGGACCGCGGTGTGAATATTTTCCCTTCTCCGCAGTGGGGTTGAAGACGCAGGACCTGAAATTTGCGGGCGGTAAATGTTATTTGGAAATCGGTTCCGACAATGTGTTCCGCGAGCACGTGACGGTGCACACGGCGACCGGCGACGGATTGGTGACGCGCATTGGGTCACACAACAATTTTCTCGCTTACGCGCATATCGCGCATGATTGCGTGGTGGGCAGTCATGTGATCTTCAGTAATTGCGGGACGCTGGCCGGCCATGTGACGGTGGGGGATTACGCGATTGTGGGCGGGCTGGCGGCGATTCATCAGTTTTGCCGGATCGGCACGATGGCGATCATCGGCGGCTGCGCGAAAGTCGTGCAGGATGTGCCGCCGTATATGATGGCCGACGGCAACCCGGCGGAATGCCGCAGTGTGAACAAAGTCGGTTTGGAACGGAATGGAGTGACGGAGGAAGTTCAGCGCTCGTTGCGCGAGGCGTTTAAGATAGTGTTTCGCGCGGGCTTGACAGTTAGTAATGCCTTGGATAGGGTCTCGCGCGAACTTCCGCAGAGCAAAGAGCTCGAACATTTCGTCGACTTCTGTCGCAAGTCAGAACGCGGAATTGCCCGATAACGGCAAAGGAAAGTTCTATTCTGGTAGCGAATGGCCAGGTAGCAGTTCAAACCGATACTGGATGTTGCGCTTTGTGGTGTGAGACCACCATCGCGCGACGTTGGCAAACCAGAACAGTGCAGCAAACGTAAAGCAGTCGTAAACGAAAAGACTAGGATTCAATGCGGTCAGGCCCACGCCGCCGCGCAACCATACGCCGACGTCTCACGCCGGCAGAGTGATTATTGTGAACGAGAACGAACAACAGCCTCCGCAAGTCCAGCCGCAACCCATCCCAACCCCCGAGTCGCCGGTGCAGTCCCCGCCGCCACCGCCGCAGCAGCACCAGCCCAAGTCGCAACGTCACCATCACCACCGCCACCAGCACCAGCATCATCCCCAACATCAACAACACCCCCAGCAGCAGCAACAGCCACGGCCCCCGCAACCGACCACGTCCTGCAAAGGCGTCCTCGAAGTTGGCGAAAAGGGGTTCGGATTCCTGCGCAATCCCGCGCGCAACTATCAAGTCAGTCCGAACGACATCTATGTCTCGCCTGACATCATCCGTAAATACAAGCTGCGACCCGGCATTGAAGTCGAAGGCCAAGCCGCCCCGCCGCGCAAGGGCAGTCCGCAACTGGTGGAGATTGACCTCATCAATGGCGAGACGCCGGATAAATTCCAGAGCCTCAACAAATTCGATGATCTCACCGTCATCCAGCCCGACGAAGTGTTTGTGTTGGAAACGGTGCCAGATCGGTACACCACCCGCATCCTGGACATCGTCGCGCCGGTCGGGAAAGGAACGCGCGGGTTGATTGTGGCTTCACCGCGCACTGGCAAAACGACGCTCCTGCATCACATCGCGGATGCCGTGATTCAGAATTATCCCGACGTGCATACCATCGTGTTGTTGGTGGACGAACGACCGGAAGAGACCACGGATTTCCGTCGCTCGATCAAAGGCGGCGAAGTAATCGCGTCCACGAACGATCAAACCATCGAAGACCACGTGCGCACCGCCAAGATGGCCATCGAACGGGCCAAACGACTCGTCGAGGCTGGCAAGGATGTGTTTGTGGTGTTGGATTCGATCACCCGGTTGGCCCGGGCTTTCAACAATTACATCGGCTCGACCGGCCGCACGATGACCGGTGGGTTGGACGCGCGCGCGATGGAACAACCGCGCCGCATTTTCGCCTCGGCCCGCAACACCGAGGAAGCCGGCTCGCTGACCATCATCGCAACCGCCTTGGTGGATACCGGGTCGCGCATGGATGAGTTGATTTTCCAGGAGTTCAAAGGCACCGGCAACATGGAGTTGGTGCTCGACCGGAAAATCGCCGAACAGCGGTACTGGCCGGCGGTGGATATCAATATGTCCGGCACGCGCCGGGAAGAGTTGCTGCTCAAGCCGGCGGATCTGGAAGCGATTTCCCGCATGCGGCGCGCTCTGGCCGGGGCGCCGCCCGTGGAAGCGATTCAGAAATTGCTCAACGGTCTGTCGAAGTTGAAGACCAACAAGGAATTTCTCAAGGCAGTTGGTCAGGGTGGGTAAGGGTCGCATTCGCGACTACGCCGATGTGATGCGCCGGCTGCGAGTCTTGCCGGCCAAACACTGGCGCGTAACCCAAGTTCGCCGGGTCTGGGGTTACCCGTTTTTCGCTGTCGTTCGGCAACCGAATCGCCAGTGGCCGACTGTGTTCCTGACCGGCGGCATGCACGGCGAAGAGCCGGCGGGCGTCGAAGGCGTGTTGCAGTGGTTGGAAAGTCCGGCGGCGCTGCAATGGCGGGTGAACTGGTTCGTGCTCCCATGCATCAACCCCTACGGCTGGGAACGCAACCAGCGCCGGAACAAACAACGCTATGACATCAATCGCCAATTTCGCAGCCCGACGGATTGCGTCGAGGCGCAGTTGATCAAGCGGCTCATCCGGCACCGTCGGTTTCGTTTCGTCATGGAGTTTCACGAGGACGTGGATGCGACCGGCTTTTACCTCTACGAAGTCACCCGTCTGTCCCCCGAGATCGGCGAGAAGATGGTGGCTGCTGTGGGGAAAGTGGTACCGATCAACCGGGAACGCGTGATTGACAGCCGGCCGGCCAACGGTCGCGGGCTGATTCAGCGGCCGAAAGAACTCACCGCGTTGCAAAAGCGGAAGCGCTGGCCGATGGCGTATCATTTATTTCTCCATCACACCGATCATGTACTGGGGAGCGAAACGGCCATCCAGCCGCCGCTGGCGCAGCGGGCGCGCGCTCACACCACAGCCCTCCGCACGGCGTTACGTAGCTTGACTTGAGGGAGTGATTTGCCGATAAGTTACCCCGTCTCTGCTATGCCAACTTACGAATACGAATGTCAGAAGTGCGGTCATCAATTTGAGATTGTGCAATCAATCAAAGCCGATGCGTTGAAGAAATGTCCGCAGCCGAAATGCCGAGGCCACGTCAAACGCCTCTTGAGTACCGGTGCGGGGCTGATCTTCAAAGGTTCGGGGTTTTACATTACCGATTATCGCAAGCCGGGCTATCAAGAGGCCGCCAAGAAGGATTCGAACACCCCGGCACCAACGCCGACCAAAGATTCAACCACCGCCCCTGCCAAGCCGGCTGCGCCGGCAAAAAAGAAGGACTGATCCATGTTGATCTGCCTTAAATGCAATCACGACAATGAACTCGGCCGGATTTTTTGCCATCAGTGCGGCACGAAGCTCGACATCAGCCAAATCAAGCCCCCCATCCGGGGCGGCAAGAGTCTCAGGGCCAAGGGGAAGACGAATGTAGGGCGGATTTTTTCGTGGGGCATTCGGTTGGTGATTTTGGGATTATTGGGGTGGGGCATCTATTTGTTTGCGCAAGTGCCGGAAGTTAAAAAAATCAAGACAGCAAACAGCGATCTCGTTTCCTTCTACAAGAAGCGGGATCGTTTTGAAGTCGCCACCAAGTCCAAACAGCCGGCGACGGTGGCGTTCACCCAAGCGGAAATCAACGCCGCGATCAGCACGATGGACATGAAGAAAAGCGCAGGCCGAGGCGTGCAGTTTTTCCCGACCGCTTTGCAGATTCTGTTGGCAGAAGACTCCGTCACTGTCGTCTACCTCGGCAAAATCGCGGTCGGCTCGTCGTGGGAAAAACAGCTTTATCTTAGTTACACCGGCGTGCCGAGCATCGCGGATGGCAAGTTTGTGTTCCAGCCCCAAGCCGCACAATTGGGCAAATTGCCGGTGCCGCGGTTGCTGCTCGAACGAACAGGTTTCATGAAGGGGTACTTCCGCCAACTCTTTGGCAACTTGAAGGACGAACAGCACTTGATCGAGTCGGCCAGCAGCGTGAAAAGCGACACGCAACTCGTCACCCTCCGCTACGAACGTGCGGCGCCGATACCGTGAACGGCTGGCGTTTGCTTGCGTTGCTTGTCGTCCTGTCGCTGACAGCGCGGCCGGCCGCGGCAGACCCCACCAACACGCTCGCCCGCGGCGTTAGCATCACGCATCAATTTGTGGCGTATGCGCCGGATGAGTTGTTACCCCATGCAATTTGCGTTTTCGCCGAGCAAGTGAAACGCGAGTGGAACAACCTGTTGGACCAGTCGGCCCCCTGGCGCGATCCCATTGTGATTTTGGTGGATCAACAGCCGGCGGGTGGCGAACGATCCCCATCGCTCTCCGTCGCAATCACCGATCTGCACCTCAAATACCAAATCACGTGGCTCGTGCCGCCCGCCTTGGAGCACCAGCGATTCCTGCAGATTCTCTTGGAAGCGTTGGCCGCCGAACTGGCGAACCGTGACGAAGTGGTCGTGCGGCACCGGCCTTATCAGACGGCCCCCATCCCGGCTTGGCTGGTGACGGGGCTGGCCCGCAGCATCCAAGGCCGGGATGAACGGCTGATGCAGGCCGCCCGCCGCTCGCTCGACGGTGGTCATCCACAAACGGCATTCGACCTTTTGACCGCGACGCCGGCGGAGTCAACCACGGGCGATGAGTTGTTTGAAGCGAATGCGTGGATGTTCACGGAAGCCTTGCTGGGTTTGCCGCAGGGGCGGCTGAAGCTGCGAAATTATTTAGGTGCTCTCGGCAGCACGAAGTCCGTGACGAACGCTTTTTGGAAAGTGTATGGCGCTGAGTTTGCGGATGAAAAGGCGGTGGAACGGTGGTGGGCGTTGCAGCTGACCAGCCGGACCGCCACCGTCGTTGCGCAGAATCTCACCGCGGCGGAAACCGCGCGCCGGCTGGCTGGGATTCTCGCGACGCAACTCACTGTGACAACGAGCACCGGCCAGGGGGAGCAACTTGCCGTGCCACTTCAGGAATTGGGACGGTACGCCGATCAAGCCTGGCTGCCGCCGGCCATCGCGGATAAACGTCAGCGCCTCGAAATCTTGCACAGCCAGGCCGGACCCACGTTGCGGCCGGCTATTGCCCGTTATCTGGAGGCGCTGGATTGGTTGCAGGCTCGGCAATTGCCGCGCTACCGGCGCGCCGTGGCGCTGGCCGACAAAACCCGGACGGCCGCCGTGGTTCAAGCGGAACAAATCACCGCGTATTTGGATGAAGCCGAAGCGCAACACAATCCCGTGGATTTGCGGGCCGGCTTCCAAAGTCTGTTTGAGACCCTCGCGAAAGTCGAGCGACTCGAAAAGCGGCGGCGCAATCCCATCAGCGATTACCTCGACGCGTTCGACCGCTAGCGTTACATCGTCGCCAGCAACGTCGTGATCTTCTCCCGTTGCTCGTGCAGCATCGCCAGCTTGTCGCGTTCGCGTTGCACCGCGATCGGCGCGGCTTTGCTGACGAAACTTTCGTTGGCCAGCTTCGCCGCTGTCCCGGCCACTTGTTTCTCGATGTCGGCCAGTTGCTTGGTCAGTTTTTGGCGTTCCACCGCCGGGTCCACCGCACCGACCATGAAGATGGTGGCGGTCTTGACGAGCAGGCTGGGTGTGACGCCGGTCGGTGTGTACGCTGGGTCGAGCAGCACTTCTTCGGCGTTGAGGAAGGCTTGGAGCGAACGCAATTCGGCGCGAAGGAATTCCAGATGCCGGTCGGTCTTGATGACGAAGCGGACCTGTTTCTTTGGTTCAATGTTGTAATCGTTACGGAGTTGCCGGCCGGCGCCGATGAGCGCGTACAGGTCGTCCACTTGGGCCGCATGCTCAGCCGTCGCACCCGGCGCTGCTTGGGGGTGCGGCCACGAAACGAACTGGATTGTGCCGGTGCCGTATCCCATCCCGTGCCACAGTTCCTCGGTAATGAAGGGCGCGAACGGATGGAGGAGTGTGAGGATCACGCGAAAAACTTCCTGGAGCACGCCCGTGTTCGGCGCGGCTTTGCTGGCTTCGATGTACCAGTCGCAGAAATCGCCCCAAACGAAATCGTACAATTCCTTGGCCGCCTCGCTGAATTTGTAGGCATCGAGCGCGACGGTCACCTTGCTGATCGCCTCATTCATCTCGAAGAGAATCTTCAGGTCATGCGCATTGTGATCGGTGCGGCCGGGTTGTTGCATTTGAATGAACCGCGCGGCGTTCCACAACTTGTTCATGAAATTGCGACCGACTTCGCAGCGTTTTTCGTCGAACAAAATGTCCTGCCCTTGCGGCGCGATCAGCATCAATCCAAACCGGAGACCATCGGCTCCATACGTGTCAATCAGGACGCGCGGGTCCGGGGAGTTGCCAAGCGACTTTGACATCTTGCGACCTTGCGCGTCCCGGATGATGCCGGTGAAGTACACGTTGCCGAACGGCTTGGCATCTTGATACTCGTACCCGGCCATGATCATG
>Ga0105049_10002895_pt1 | contig 20318 bp, 18 predicted proteins | sample MAT06_FD_78087 | JGI IMG/M metagenome (GOLD analysis project Ga0105049, IMG submission 78087) | Freshwater microbial communities from Lake Fryxell liftoff mats and glacier meltwater in Antarctica - MAT-06 | ecosystem: Environmental > Aquatic > Freshwater > Ice > Liftoff microbial mat | place...
CGAGCGAAGTGTCGAGCGAAGTAGCGAGCGAAGTGTCGAGCGAAGTGTCGAGCAACGAATTCACCGACACCGCGTTGACGCACGCGGAAGAGGCCGACGCGGCGATCACGGTCGCCCCTCCACGTGCACGCGATGAGTTGCCGTGGATTACGGCATTCCTCGATGACATTCCTGAACGGCCGGAGCAGGACGCGATCGAAGCCGAACTCTGGCCGTTGGACGATGCCGGTTCACGAATGTGCGAGTTGGCTCACACGCTTGAGCCGCACACCGCGACCGACCAAGAGCCGAACGAGCACGTCGTCGATCATGCGCCAGTTGAACAGCAGGGCGGCCCGTCCACGGTGGCGCCACTCGCGATGTGGAGCGACGATGATTTCGTGGACGTGATGCCCGTGCATGTCACGAGTCTCCCGCGTGAGGTCGTCTTGCCGCAGGTGACCACGGCGTTGGTTGCGCCGACCTCCGAGACTGTGAACGGACGCGAGTCTGCGGCGTTGGCGCTCGAAGCCCTTGCCGGTCGAGTGCGACGGGGCGAAGTGGAATCTCCCGCACTCGATACAGAGCTTGGCGATGCAGCTGCCTTGGCCAATGCGTTGGTTTTTTTGCTCGCCCCACGGCGCTGATGTAGGACACGGGACTTGTCGACCAGTGTTGTTTCGCGCCGGTACGTGGTCAGCGGTCGCGTGCAAGGGGTCGGCTTCCGCTGGTTCGTGCGGGAACAGGCGCGCGGGCGTGGACTCGCCGGGTTTGTGCAGAATGCGGCCGATGGATCGGTGATCGCTCACGTGAGCGGCGGTGCCGAAGGATTGGCGGCCTTGGAAGGCGCGCTGCGGGTGGGCCCGCCCGGGGCGCAGGTCTCGCACCTTGATATCACAGCACTCGACCCCGGGGTGTCCGCGTCGCTCCCGGCGCCGTTCGAGATCCGTCGCTGAGCGTGGTGCGATAGTTTTCGCGCATGAGCACTGACCACGCCGTTCCATTGACGACGCGCACGCGCACGGCTATCCGCGATGTGCCGGACTTCCCGAAGCCTGGCATTCTGTTTCGCGACATCACACCGCTTCTAGCCGATGCGTCACTGCTTCGCGAAGTCATCGCAGAAATGGCCCGGCCGTTCGCGGGGGTCGGCATCACGCACGTGATCGGCGTGGAGAGCAGGGGTTTTCTGTTTGGAGTGCCCATCGCTCAGCTCCTTGCTGTCGCCTTCGTGCCCGCGCGCAAACCGGGCAAGCTTCCCCGCGCTACTGTCAGTGAGCCATTCGCGCTCGAATACGGAGCAGATACGCTCTCAATTCACGCTGACGCGATCGACGAGAATGCAACGGTGTTGATCGTCGACGACGTGCTCGCGACCGGTGGCACAGTCGCCGCCGTGCTTAGCCTGGTCGGAACGTGCGGCGGCACGGTCGCCGGTATCTCGATCCTGATCGAGCTGTCGAGTCTGGGTGGCCGGGCCGTGCTCAATGGATTGCCAGTGCATGCGCTCGTGGAGTACTAGGGCGCCTGCGGCTTGATGGTGATCTGTGCATCGCTTGGTGGGTGGCGCGGGTGGGAAATGTATGTGAATTTGCAGGATGGCCCCCGTAGCTCAGTTGGATAGAGCAGCAGTTTCCTAAACTGTTGGCCGGAGGTTCGATTCCTCTCGGGGGCACTCAGTTTCGCGAATGAGACACGTTACTTCGCTTGAACAACAGTCGTGGCGTCTTTGGGCTCGGGCAAGCGCGCCAACAGTCGTGCCGCCGTGGCCAGCGCGCGCGCCTCACCAGCAGTGAGCCGAGTGTGGTTCGCTAACCTGCGATGCAGCCGAATTTGCTGCGGCGCGACGATAATTCTGTGCGCTCGTCGGCTGCGTTGCGGTGGTCGCGTGCCGCGACACAACGGCGCCCGATGCCGAACGCGCTGCCACCTTGGAATCAACTCTCGTTCCCGCAGAGGTCGTCCCACCCGCGAGTTTCGGCATCGTGGCTGTCTACTGGCGCGGCGCGTGCGACGCCGTCCGACAACGCATCGTGCGCGAATCCGCGGGGGTTCGCGTATCGGTGTTCCCCCAGTTCGCGGCGCCTACCGGCTTCGCGTGTATCGCCAGGGTATCCCTCGACACAATCGTGCTGCGCATTGATGCACCCTACACACTCCCGTTCACGGCACGATTGGAGCGCGGAGGCCAGCCGGATACGGGTCTCGTGGTTCGGCGCCCCGCGGGATGAGTTGTAACCGCCGCGGGCGACAATCGGATCCGCCAACCAATCGGCAGTGTGAATGCGACGGGGCGCTGGAGCGTGTCCTCGTCGGCCATTGCGTCTACCGTCACGAGCGACCAGACGCGCATCGTGGTGCGTGGCCTCTGTGACGCTGTGCGCCAGCGCTTGGCGCCAGCGACATCCCACTGCGGCCTCCGGGGGCTATCTGGCAGCGGCGGTTTTGTGCGAAGATGTCGGTCGAAGAACGCGACCACGGAGTCCAGATCAACGGTGTCTCGCTCAGCGGTGGCGTGCTTCAGCGGGCTGCGTGCTGGTCGCCTTCATGGTTCCACGGTCCGATCCTGTGCACGAAATACCGCGTTGGCTGTCGCGCCATCCCACCAGCTGCCCCAGATCCCGACGACGGTCCGCGTCTTCGCCAGCGCCGGAAGGTGACCCGCCGGTCCGAGCGTGTGTTACATATGCCGTCGTGCCTTCATACGAAACTCCGGCCGCTCCTTAAACGCCGTACTGTGTTACATCATCCGAACGATCATCCAGCCCCCACCATGATTCCATGCTCGATGCCATTACACCGAGCATGCGACAACTATCCTGACACAGGGGGACTCCCAGTCATGTCGCTGCGTCCCGCCATGCGGAGTTGCCGGACGTGGACGTCGAGCGCGATGGCTTTCGACAGATCGTGGCGATCCCGTCGTCGACACCGCACCACACGCGCCTAGAACCGGCGCCCGAAATGCAACCCGGGCTCGAACAGGAAATAGCGGTTCCATTTCTTATCAGCAGCGGCGAACGCTGGCGGGACATTCGTGTTGATCGGCCACGCCGTGACGGCAACAGATGGCTCAATGAACCATCGGTCTGACCGCAGCTTCACCTGATATCCGGTCCGCAGCGTCGTGAACAGCTGAAAACCATCCTGAATCTTCTTCCCGTTTCGGTCAGAGTAGCGCTGCCACAGCGGCAGGGCATGGGCCTGCGCGTACAGCCCTTTCCAGAACAGGTGTTGATACGCGACACCCACGCCGCTTCCCCGCACGCGGCCCGGATATTCTTCTGTCTTGAGTCCGAATGACGGACCGTACGGAATGCCCAATGGCGCGCGGTACGCCCACGTGATGGCTTCCAGCGAGATCGCGTCTTTTTTCGTCACCCGATAGCCGAGGTTCGCCTGATAGAACGACGGTGGGTCCGGAAACGCATTGGCCAGTACGAACGCCGAGGATCCGACGAAACGCCTCCGGAACGTGGAATCAGTGCTCGCAATTCTGGGTTGAGCACCCGTGGTCTGCGCGACCAGTGATGACAACGCCAGCGGAGCGGTCAATGCGAGGCATCCTGCAATGACGAGACGGGGAACCGCCGACATGCTGTTAGCTGCTGTGAACATCAAATACTTCTCCCGGTGTGTGGTTGAGATGTCCTGACGGACACCTTACAGCGTAAGTTTCAAATACCTTACGTCGTAAGTCCGGGACACATAGCGGGAGCGCGTCAGCGCGGAGTTGCGGTCGCCGCCACTATCCCGCTCAGAATGACGTCCAGTCCGCGCTCGAACTCATTCCCGAACGCGTACCCAGGCTGAAGCACGTGTTCGATTGCGAACGCATGCAGATTCGGATACTGGTCAGCCGGAAATTGCTCGAGGCTCGCGTGCGTCATCGCCTCGATCTCATCGGCGCTGGCTCCTGGGAGGCTCCGTTCCTGGAGCACGAATCCAAAGACGTAGGAGTCAAGCAGGGCTCCCACTTTGGCGACCTCGCTCAGAGAAAAGCCGCCCGTGCGCAACACGCCGATCATCGTGTCGTGGTGTCGCATGGTGGCGGCGCCCATTGAGGTTCGCGAATCCATCAGGCCAACCGCCCAGCGGTGTTGCATGAGGACGCGACGGGCTGATGTCGCTCGCCAGCGCAGCGCCGCGCTCCACGAAAGCTCTGCCGGCGGCAGTCCGATTTCGTCGAAGACGATGTCGATCATCCCATCAAGGATTTGCTCCTTGTTCGCCACGTGATGGTAGAGCGACATCGCCTCGATTCCGAGGTCGCTGGCGAGCGAGCGCATCGTCAGCGCGTCGATACCGTTCGCATCCGCCAGCGCCATTGCGCGCTGCAGAACCAGTGCACGGGTGAGTGGCTGGCGAACGGTTCGGGTTCGCTTCGTCCGTTTCGTCGCCACGCTCTCCTCCTCGCGGTAAAGTCTGTCGAGCCGACGAGGCTGACCGAGGGCCAGCGGGCCGCCCCGGTCGGGTATGCCAGTCCCCCGTACTTTGTAAGGTCAGGGCGTGACGATTGACGCGAAAGGGCAGTGGGACAGGAATTTCATTCGCGGCGGTCGGAGGAGTGGTGCCCACCAAACCGCACGTCGCAGACGTGGCGGCCGGGGGACGGGACATGCGATCGAGAGGATTCCGCGGTGAGGCACTCCACAGCGAGACGAGACCTGCTATCTTCATGTGCTCAGATAGAGCGGCGCGCGAGCAGATGGTCTGCGTGCGCGTGATCCTTCCAACCCGCAGGCTTTCTCGCATGGCGCAGGCTACCCGTACCACCGTCGCGACGGCTGAAGTTTCGGACGATCCGATCGAGAACATCTCCAGCTGGTTCCAGTCGAACCTGAAGCCGATCATCTACGGCATCTCGGCGATTGCGGTCGCCGGAGCCGCGATCTTCCTCTATCGCTCAAACGACGCATCGACGCGCGCGAAAGCGTCCCGGGCGCTGTATGAGGCTCAGGCACCACTGAGCCAAGGCAAGCTGCCAGAGGCGGCGGGCGCCCTTGAAAAGGTCGCCAATCGCTATTCCAGCACGGCCGCAGGACAGCAGGCGACCTTGCTGTTGGCGCACGTGCTCTTTGATCAGAAAAAGTTCGACGCCGGAATCGCTGCGCTCGTAAAGGGCCAGGGGAGTGCCGGCGCTGACTTCGCTGCCTCCTTTGAAGGAACGATCGCGGCCGGTTATGAGGCGCAAAGCAAGTTCGTCGAAGCGGCCGAGCATTTTGGGAAAGCTGCCGCGCTTGCCAAGTTCCCGATGGAACAGGGGACCTTCCTGTCGTCCCAGGCCCGCGCGCTGATGTCTGGCAGCAAGCCAGCCGACGCCCGGAAGATCTGGGAACTGCTCGCCAAAGATGAGAGTCTGCCATTTGCGCAGGAGGCTCAGGTTCGCTTGGGCGAGATCGTCGGCAGCGCAAAGTAAGAGATGCGTGGTATTAGTTGAGCGCCCAAGTGCGCTCAACGGGCGTCACCCAAGAGTGCGGTTCGGATCGTTCGTCGATTCGGACCGCATTTCGTATGTGGCATCAAAGCCGCACTGGCGCGGTCGTGTCACCTGCTGACTGTGGGTGCAACCGTGACAGTGTTTCGCCGCGTCGACGTCTGCGATTGATCAGTTGATTCGGCCCGAGCTCGTGGCAGGGAGCGTTCGCCATCGAACGTGTCACTAATGGGCCAGTAACGGGCTTCTATGGAGCCATCTATATGAACACTCGTTTAGAGGAAGTGCGTATAATACATGTTATGTAAACCAATGTGCGTGGATAACTGTGGGAAATCCACACGAGTCCTACAACCATCAGTCCTGCTGAACTATCCTAAGTCGTTGTAAAGAAACGACATATGTGCTTCTGCGCGATCCATCATCTCAGGTAAGCTTCACCCAATCTCCAATCTGTACACCTGTCCACATGATTTTCCCGAAAAACGAGCACTATAACGCGGCCATGGTGTCAACCCAGCTGGCGGGTAGAAAATTCACGCAATCAGTGTCGCTATTCGGCCCCGAAAGACGACGCGTCCTTCCCCGCGCAGCGTTGGATTGAACCCGCCGGCAACCGTCTGCGAAGCGCTCAGGGCGACATGCAGCTCGCGGCCAGAGCTGGTAAGAATCCGGACTGGACTCGCCGAAAGCTGCCAAGTCACCAGCAGTACCGCGGTCGCCACCGCACCGGTTCCGCATGCGAGCGTCTCGCCTTCCACGCCGCGCTCGAAGGTCCGATAGCGCCATCGGCCGTCCGCCCTTGCTGAAACCCAATTCACATTCGCGCCAGGTGCTCCCAGAATCGCATGACGGCGCAGTGTGGGGCCTCGCTTCAGCACATCGACGTCCTCGGCGGCGTCGCACAGCACCACCAGATGTGGAATGCCGGCAAGCGTGAAGCCGATCCGCTGCTCGCCTGAAGCCAGATCGATGTCGATCGTTGGTAGAACCTCGGTGACAGGCTGGAGATCGATCTCGGGGATTCCATCGAGCAATCGGCTCTGGATTTCACCCGCTGGCGTCAAGAGTGAAATCGTGCCGTCTCTCGAGATCCCAAGCTCGCTGGTCATTGTAGTCGAGCATAGGGTCGCATTCCCGCACAGGTCAGCGCGAGTTCCGTCGCTATTATGGTAGTGAACTCGCGCCTGCGAAGAACCGTCGATCGGTTCGAGTACGACTATGCCGTCGGCGCCTATCCCGTTATTGCGGTTGCAGATAGCGCGTATGACATCAGGTGATGTCAGAAGAGAAAGTGGCGCGTCACGGGCGTCGAAGAAGACGAAATCATTCCCCGAGCCGGTCATTTTTACGAAGGGGATACCGGACAGCGCCTCGGTTGGAAACAGACCTGCCGGACCAGCGGAGCCCATCTTAAAGACGCCCGATGATTGCCCACCATCGGAGGCGCCATACCATGAAAATCGCCTCCCGGACGATGCCTTTCGACATCTTCGACTCGCCCTCGGTCCGGTCGTGGAAGACGATCGGAATCTCCACGATCTTGAACTTCTTCTTCCACGCGCGAAAACTCATCTCGATCTGGAAGGCGTATCCATTCGACTGAACCTCATGCAACTGAATTGACTCCAGAACCTCGCGCTTGAAGCAGCGGAAGCCTCCGGTCGCATCGCCAAGCCGCATGCCAGTAATGGCGCGGGCGTAGATGTTCGCTGAGTAGGAGAGGACGAGGCGTGACATGGGCCAGTTGACCACCGAGATCTTGCCGTCGCGGTAGCGGGAGCCGAGCACTACGTCAGCGTCCTTGGCGGCCGCTAGAAACTCCGGGAGATGATTCGGGTCGTGCGAGAAATCCGCGTCCATCTCGAAGATGTACGCATAGTCATGTTGCAGTGCCCAAGCGAACCCCGCCAAATAGGCGCGACCAAGCCCCTGCTTTCCCGGCCGATGCAGGACATGCACGCGCCCCGTGCTCGCCGCGAGCTCGTCCGCCAGCTGTCCCGTGCCGTCGGGCGAGTTGTCGTCGACGATCAGCACTTCGAGCCGCGGATCCTGATCCAGGATCATCGGTACAATGCGAGTGACGTTGTCGCTCTCGTTGTACGTGGGCACGATAACGAGCCCGCGTTCACCGATTGCTAGCGAGCCCCGTGCTGGGGTTGGGGTATGACTCACGCAATACTCCTCAAACGACCGCCGGCGGTCAACGCCGGTCGGCCAGTGTTCCGAAAACGATCAGCGCCAGCACCATTGCCAGTGCTCCGAGGGTCAGCATTCGACCCGTTTCGTACGGTGCGCTCGCGAACCTGAGCGAGACATGCTTTGCTGTGGACGGTAGTGCTACACCGATCAGTGTGTAGTCGGCTCGTCCAACCTCGGCCACTTTTCCATCCACGGTGGCAGTCCACCCAGGATAGAAATTCTCAGACACGACAAGTGCACTCCCGGCAGGCGCAGGGCCTTCAAGCGTTAAATCGATTGCACCCGGGTCATACCGCGTGACCGTCACGCCGAATCCGACCGGATTCGGCACCGGCGAATTCACCGGCTTGACGTCAATCGTGGATGCAGAATCAAAGATCGCGACTCGACGAACGTCGAACAGTGGGTTGAGCACCGTCGCCTTGGTCGCCTCGCCGCCCAGCTTTACGCGGAGCGGCGCGACCCACGCGGCCGGATGCTCGCCCGGAAGCTGGTAAAGATAGGTCATCGTCCCCGCCGCGTTCCGGACCGGTCCGGCCACGAGCGTTGCACCCTGAAACGGGACCCCGTTCGTGTTGGTGTAGAAATATCGCGCGTTCGTGAGAGACCAGAAGTTCGGATTCGCGATGGACTGATACCCTTCGTTCTTGCCGTACAGCTCTTGGAAGCGGCCAAGCTCGTTGCCGTGATACCCAAGCACCCCACGAACCCCGTGGTGCATCAGAGCGTCACCCGCGATGAACGGATCATGCGGCGCCATATTGTCGCTGAGCGGAAGCGCGATCACGCGACCGGGTTGCGGCTGCGATTTGATGTACTTGATGATCGCGTCGTCAGCGTAAAGCTCAGATGCACGGGCTGAAAACAGCCAATAGTGCCGCTCGACGCTCCACAGGTCCAGCGCGACCACGCCCACCAACAGCCAGCCGGCACGGGATGGACTGACGGCACCGCGCGCACAGGCGAGCATCACGCCGAGAGTGAGAAAGACGAAGGCAGCCGAACGCCAAGCGCCGAGGACGACGTTAGTTGCATTGGCTTGGATTGCATCGCCTCGCTGGTCGCCTAGCAACGTCATCGCAAAACTTGTTAGCGCGCCAGTCGATGACACGATCGCGACGACGATGGCGAACGCTGCCCATGCGATGGCGTATCGTGTTGTCGTCTTCCCCGCCAATACCCGCTCTGAGCCAAACGCCGCCAGCACCGACAGCGAGAATGCCGTCACGTACAAAATGGTACTCGGCGCCCGGAAAAACTTTGAGCCCGGGATAACAGCATACACAAGCCGATAGAACGGAGTGTTCCCGCCCCACGCCCAGAGGAGCGAAACGACAAACGCGATTAGCCAGAACCACGCATGGGTTCGGTGGCGGTTCAGCAGCCCTCCGCCAAACGCAAAGAGGGCGAGTACGAGCACCGCGGCGCCGGCGTAATCGCTGTGAAAGTGGATGCCGTTGCGACCCCAATAGCTGTCCAGTATCCCCGAGAACTGTGGGAGATAGCCGTTGATCGTTTCTTCCAGCGGAAACGAAAAACTCGTCGCATAATCGTAGCCTTTCCCGCCAGCGCGCGGCGACCATTCGACGTACTGGCGCACCGGCAGGTACTGCACGGCCCCCATAACCGCACCAAGCAGAACCGCGCCGAGTGCGAGTCCGAGGCGCGTGAAGTTGGGGCGCGGTGAGGTGGCAGTGGTTGACGCACCGTCATTTGTCACGGCGAGGGGTCTCAGCGTCAGAAAGAGGGCGAAGACACCGGCGACGAGCAGCAGATACTGCAACAGCTGTGGGTGCGGCGAAAGCACAGCGAGACCGACGACAAGCGCGAGCGAACCCCATGACGCGACTCGACCATCGCGCACGCCACGCACGAGTGCCCAGAGGGTTGCCGGCAGAAGCGCGCTGACAAACAGTTTGCCGTCGTGACCCGGCGAGGCATAGGAGGCAACGGCGCCACTCAGCAGATACGCGACGCCACCAAGGAGCGCACTTTCCAGTCGGACACCCGCAGCACGGAGAAAACCAAAAGTGAAGACGCCGGCCAGCACCATGTGGATGACGAAGCCCCATGTCATCGCGATGTCGGTTGGCAATACGAGCCGCAGCAGAAACGTTGGGTAGAAAATGTCGCCATGCATTGCGGCCACGTACGGCATCCCACCGAACTGGAACGGATTCCAGAGCGGGAACCCGTGGCCTTCACGAAGCGACCGCGCGGCGAACTCGCGGAACGAATAGCCGGCGATGTACTGGTCGGAGTGCGGATTGACCAGAAACGCACCGCCCAAACCGGGCCACGCGAGCATCAGCGTCACAAGGGCGCAGACGAGCGCTGCCCACACGAGCGGGTAGCGCGGCGCCGTTTCATTCGCGGCCCTCGCGTCAGTTCGAGCCATCAAGTGCGCCTGAGTGTGAACGTGAGCCGCAAGTTTGACCGCTCCCTCAGTTTGCGCGCCGCGCCGCCGAACGGGATCCGGCTCGCTTCAGGAGCAGTGCAATCAATCCTGGCATGACTTCAACAGCAGTGAGCCAGACGCGGGAGGCGAGCGAAAGGAAAAGTGCATCGGCCTCCAACGCGAGACCAACCGTCACCAACAGCCACACCATGGCGCCTTCGCGAACGCCGATTCCGCCGGGAGCGAAAAGCATCAGATACCCGAACAGATACGACGCCGTGTAAACTGCGATGAACATAGCAGGCGCGCCAGCGACGTGGGGCGTGACTCCCCTCGTGAACACCATGAAGGCGAGACCGTACCCCACCCACGAAAGCGCATGCAACGCAGTGACCAGCCAGAGCGTGCGCGACGGCAAGTGACGCTCGAGCGGCGCCAGTCCGCGCCAGGTGGAAACGCGCAGCAGCAGCGGTGGAAGCAGCCGCGGCAGCAGTGCGACGCAAATCAAGAAGAGCGCACTGAAGACGATGGACGCGCTGCGAAGCCACGGAGCGACACGGTCCATTTCGCTTGCGCCGGCGATTGCGATCACACCAAAACCTGCGCCCAGATTCAGTAGCGCGTTCAGCAGCGCTGCACCCGCAGCCGACACGCCGGAAACGCCTTCGCGCTGAGCGAGTACACCCATCGCTCCAATCGACCAGACTTTTCCCGGCAGGTACTTGCCGAGGTTTGAGATGGTCCAGATGCGGACTGCGGCACCGAAGTGAAGCTCACTCCCCCACCCTGTCAGCAGCATTCTCCAGGTCTGGATCAGCATCGCGTGCACGGCGAGGACCATCACGGTAGAGAGCGTGATGGATCCCCACTGCAGGACCACGTCATGCGCAACCGCGTTGAGCGCACCCCACTGCCTTGCGATCTCACGCGCCGCGAATGCCAGCGTGACGACCAGCAGCACCAACTGCAGCACCCTCCACAACGCGTTTCGTGGAGAACGCTTGCCGGCCGGTTCGTCGCTTCCGGCCGCAGTCACGTGACGTCGCCCACAGCTTGCCGATAGAACGCCGCATAGTGTGATGCGACGACGGTCGGCGAAAAACTGGCGAGCATCGCATCGCGTGCGAGCAGCCCACGGTGGCGCGCGTCCTCGGGCGCCTTCAGCAGTGCGGCGAGCGAGTCGGCAAGCCCTGCAATGTCGCCGGCCGCGACGAGTGATCCGCCGGCATCAGTCCGAACGACGTCAGGCAATCCACCCGACGCATACGCCACGACCGGTGTTCCGCACAGCTGTGCTTCGACCGCCACAAGACCGAGTCCCTCTTCGGTGGACGGCATCGCAACACATGCCGCACGCTGGTACAGCGGCACAAGCGACGCCTGCACGAGCACCTGGTGCCAGCGCACTCGCGACGCAACGCCAAGTAACTCCGCGCGCGCGCGCAGCGCTGCAGCGTCCGGACCGTCACCGACGACGTCGAGAGTCGCGTTCGCGAGCGCCGGCATCGCCAGCGCATCGAGCAGCGCCGCGAGGCCTTTCTGTTGGTTCAACCGGCCGACAAATAGAATGCCATCCCGCGGCACGACAGACTCGCCGAGACCGAAGTGCCGAATGTCGACGGGCATCGGAGCGACACTCACGCGCGCGTTCGGAGCAATCCGAGCGACAGCTTCAGCGAGCCATCTTGAAACGACGGTGCGCACGCTGGCCTGATCGAGTACGGCACGCATCAGTGGGTGCGCCGCCAGCGTCGCGCGCGCGAGTCGCACGTCGGAGCCGTGCATGGTCAGGACGATGGGCGGCTGGCCGCGATCAAATGCACGCCACAATGCGAGTCCCGCCGGAAACCACCAGTGCACGTGGACGACGTCATACGGGTCGCCGGCGCGCCGGGCTTCGCGCAGTTGCTCTGTGACGCTGCGACGCATCGCGCGCAGCAGGCCGAGCAGCGCGAATCGCCCTGACCAAGTTTCGCGCACGGCTTCAGCCATCGTGCCCGTGTACGCGAGCGTCATGCCGGCATCACTCGCGTAGCGCACACGCCTGATCGAAACGCCTTCGAGCGTGGCGCGCTCGGCGAGTCCGGCGGCGCCCGGAGCGATCACATCGATGCGGTGGCCTTGGTCCTGCAGCGCCACCGCAAGACGGAGCACGAACGATCCCGCCGCGTCACCGTCGAAGCGCGGAATGTTGTGCGTGATGAACAGGGCCCGCACGCGTACCGCGCGGGATCAGTCGCCGTCGCGCGGAGAATCCGCGCCGGCATCCGTCGCGGACGACCGTCCCTTGCTGGCCTCGAGTTCACGACGCAATTCACGCAACTCGGCACGCTGCTGCGCGATCTGCTCGCCCAGGATTCCCGTCGCAAAGAACATCGCACCGAGCACGAGACAGGTTTGAACCACGGTCCACACCGCACGGATGCCGACGCCGTTCACCGCGAGGACAGCGAGTGCGACCAGTCCCGCAAGAAAGCCAATGAGAAAGATGCTGGCGCCGAGCATTCCGAACGCGAGCAACGGCTTCTGACCGAAGCGGAGTTCAAACCACACCGCGAGCATGTCGAGCACGCCGATCGGAATGCGCGACCAGCCGAACTTCGAACGCCCCGCATGGCGCGGATAGAGCGGAATGGGCACTTCGGTGACGGTGTACCCCTGTGCGGCGGCGAGCACGATCATGTAGCGATGGAAATCAGGGCGCATCGGCAGCCCAGCCATGATTTCCCGTCGGTAGGCTTTCACGTTGTTGAGATCGCGAACCGGCACGTGAAAGAGCGTGCGACTCAAGCGGTTGTAGATGCTCGAGACGAAGGCTTTTTCGTACTTGCCCTGCTTGTATCCGGTGACCATGTCCGATTCGTCGGCGAGAATGGGCGCGACGAGTCTCGGGATGTCTTCGGGCTTGAACTGAAGATCGGCCGGATAGAACACGAGAATGTCGCCGCGCGCATTCAAATAGCCTGTGCGCAGCGCTTCTGCGATGCCGCGTTGTGCACGATGGCGCACTGGGCGCAGAAACGAATACTGGTCGGCGAGCTCCTGTAGCAGCGCCCAACTCCCATCGGTCGAACCATCATCGACAATGACAACCTCGTAGCGCGCGCTCTGCTCGCGCACCATCTCCGCGCACAGTTCGACGAAGAGCGGAAGATTTCCTGACTCGTCCTTGGCCGGCACCAGCACACTGATGTCGATCGGCCGCGCGAGCGCCGATCGTGAAGGCGAACTGAAAGAAAGCGCAGTCACGGGGTCGGAGATCAGATTCGCTTGCGCATGCGCGCCGGCAAAACGCCCAACTGGTCGCGATACTTGGCGACCGTGCGTCGCGCGATCTGCACGCCCGTCTGCTGCAGGATTTCGACTATAGCCTGGTCCGTGAGCGGGCTTTTGGTGTCTTCGCCTGCCACCAGTTTCTGGATCTGATCCTTGATGCCGCGCGCCGACACGTCGTCGCCGTCGTTGGTCGAAAGGCCTGACGAGAAGAAGTACTTGAGCGGCAACACACCGCGAGGTGTCTGCACAAACTTCTCGTTCGTCACGCGACTGACGGTGGACTCGTGCATGCCAACTGCTTCAGCGACTTCGCGCAATGTCAGCGGGTGCAATGACTGAACGCCGCGTTCAAAAAAATCGTGCTGACGTTCGACGATGTAGTGCATGACCTTCAGCATCGTCTGGCGCCGTTGTTCGATGGCCTGAATCATCCAGTTCGCTGAGTTCAGCTTGCTGGCGATGAAGTCCTTGCTCTCAGTGTCGAAACGTTTTTTGTCCCGCGCGATCTCCTGATAGGCCCGCGAAAGCTTCAGCCGCGGCAGATTGCCGTCGTTCAGGAAGATGTGATAGTTCCCGTCGATCTTGTCGATGACGAGATCCGGGATGATGTAGTTCTCGCTCCCGGCCGAGAAGCGTAGGCCGGGCTTCGGATCGAGCTTGGCGATTTCGTCTGCCGCCGTCTGCACATCCTGCGCGCTGATTCCGAACTTCTTGGACAGTTCGCTCCAACGGTGCGAGATGAGCTCATCGAACGTTTCATCCACGAGGCGATACGAGAGCGCGTCTTTCTGTCCGGCAGCACGCAGCTGCAGCAACAGGCACTCGCGGAGATCTCGCGCACCGACGCCCGGTGGATCGAGGTCCTGTATGACCTGGAGCATCGTGAGAAGCTCGGCATCCGAAAAGGGCGCGACGCTGTTGTTCTCGCGCTCTTCCGACTCCTTTTGCAGCAGTTCGTTCACGCCATCCCGAATCGTTTCCAGCGGGCACGCGAGATACCCATCGTCTGAAATATTTCCAACGAACTCGTCGGCAAGGAAGGCCTCGCGCGCCGAGAGGTCCAGCAGCGACAGCTGCTCGGTCAGATGATCGGAGAGGTGGCGCGTATCGACCGTGACGGGCTCGTACCAGTCGCGCTCTTCATGTTCCTCGCGCTGGCCACCGGTCTCGAACCCATCAAGCAGGACGGCTTCCCAGTCGACATCGTCGTCGCCGGTCTTTTCGGGCTCAGAGTCCGATTCGGCGGCATTCTCAGGCTCGGCGAGGTTCTCCGGCTCCGACGGTTCGTCGGGGTCCGGCGTCTCTTCATCGTCGTCCGGCTCGACCAGCTCGAGGAACGGATTGGTGAGCAGTTCTTGCTTCAAATGCTGTTGCAGGTCGAGCAGGGGCATGTACAGAAGATCCATCGCCTGATACAGACGAGGATTGACCTTCATCTCCTGTCGCAGCCCGGTGCTCTGTTGGAGACCCGTTCTCATTTGGTCAGCACCTCCTCATCGGCTTCCGCGAAGCGCGCGCGAAGTCGCGCAGTCAGCGTGGGCCCAAGATAGATCTCGGCAACGGTTTCGTCATACACCAATTCACGAACCGTGCCAGAGACCTTGACCTGCCCATCAAACATGATGTACGCGCGATCGACGATGTCCAGTGTCTGTTCAACATTGTGATCGCTGATCAACACGCCAATCCCTCGGTGTCGCAGGTCTGAAACGATTGACTGGATGTCATGCACGGCGATCGGGTCGACACCAGCAAACGGCTCGTCCAGCATCATGAACTTCGGCTGCGTCACGAGTGCGCGAGTGATTTCAAGGCGACGGCGCTCGCCACCCGAAAGCTGAAACGCGCGACTGTGCCGCAACCGCTTAATCCCCAGCTCATCGAGCAGCGTTTCGAGGCGCGCCTGCCGGTCTTCCGCCGACAGCGGCAACGTTTCGAGGATTGCCAGAATGTTCTGTTCCACGGTCAACTTGCGGAAGATGGATGGCTCCTGCGAAAGGTAGCCGATTCCCTGCCGCGCCCGCTGATACATGGGCATGTTGGTAACGTCTTTCCCATCAAGTTGGATGCGACCGGATTGCGGCGCAATCAACCCAACCAGCATATAAAACACCGTGGTCTTGCCAGCGCCGTTGGGGCCAAGCAAGCCGACGATTTCGCCCTGCCGCACGCGCAGCGCGACGTCATGCACCACTCGCCGACCCCGGTACACCTTCACCAGCCCCTCAGCCGACAGCACCGAACCGTTCTCCGGTAGGGTCGAGGTCGTGATCGGGGTCGGCGAGCGGCCCGGGGCGGCATGTTCGCCCGTGACCTTGAGCGCGCGGCTGACGTCGGCCCGGCGTTCGCCGAGCAAAACCCAGAGTGCGGAGGCCACCGCGACCGGAGTGTCGGGGTCGGACGGCGAGTGCACCGGCCACACAATGGCACCCCGTTCGGCCAATGTAGGCAGCACTGAGGCTGCGAGGTGCGTGCGGACCTCTTCGAGCGAAAGGCGGGCCGACTCAACGAGCATGTCGCGCCCTTCGAGCTGAAACCGGGCCAGCAACAAGTCACGGAACTTCGATGCGACCGCATGCAGGGGGGCGCTGCCGTGCTCATCCACGACGTCGAAAATCGCGCCGAGTGCGCTGGCAAACGATCGGTCGCCATGCGCATAGCGTGCGACGAGCGCCGACACGGCGTCGTTAGAAAACGAACTCTCAGACGGCTGATCGGTCATTGGCGGCGACGGAAATCTGAAGACATCGGCGTGATCGCGTCCAGCGACGTTGACGAGCGCTTGGGCGGTGATGGACGATCAGGGCTGGGACTGCGTGACGGCGCGGCAGAAAGCTGTGCCCCTCGGCGCCTGGTGGGCGGCGGCGGTGGAGCCTTGCGGGTTGCCTTTTTGGTGCTGTCGGCGAGGGTGTCGGCTGCTGGCTCGAAGTACGCGCCGGATGCGGCCGAATCGATGGTCACGTCGCGCACCTGTCCACTGTCGAACTGCACCAAAATCGCTTTGCCGCGCGAGTAGTTGATGGACGGCGGAAACGTTGGCCCCTGTTTGGAGGGTACTTGGAACAGCGAGCTCGCATTGCCGAGCGCATTGATCTCGCGGATGCGGGGTTGCGCCGTATCGCCGGCAAATTTGGCGCTGTCGAAGCTCGCGATGACCGTGTCCCCACGTAGCAGATCTCGGTCGTCGGACTTGATCTTGAGCGTGTCCGGAACGCCCGTCGCCACCGCAGTTCCGACCGCACGCATCTCGCTGATACGCTGATCGGGCATCACGATGTGCAACGAGTCCGCCGCGACGTCCTGCTGCGGTGTGCGTGCCGTTGCGCGGCCACCGCCGTACGCGAACGCTTCCGACAACTTTTGCGCTTTCAGGCGGAGATCGATCTTCTCGGCTTGGATGCTCACGTCGCTGTTCACCACCATCGCTTTGTGCAGCGACAACACGCGCGTCAGTTGACGGTTGGTGCTGAACAAGTCAATCGTGTCACCGTCGAGCGTGAACCGCTGCGACGAGTCCTGATTGACGACACGTGCATTGCGAATGAGTCGCGCGAGCTCTGACGCCTTGTCGAACGTCGCTGAATCCGATTTGCCAACAAGGCCACCTCGCTTGATTGTGACGTTTCCGATCGCGAACAGCACACTGTCGCCCTGATCGCTCAGCGTCGCCGCTTGAATGGTGACGGGCATACCAGGCTTGCCGGTGCTGTCCTTCTCAATGAGCGTCGCGGTCGGATTATTGGGGGCGAGGAGTTTGGAGGATGGGCGTGTGGCGGTCGGCCGGAAGTACTCGATGCTCGGCCCCGTGAACGTACTTCCACTCCCGATCTGAAACGCATTCACCATCCCGTCGGCGTAGAGGCGCTCTTCACGGGTGAAGTACGTCGCGTGCGACGACTGAATGCGAATCTTTCCCGGCTCCTGATACATCACGTTGCCAAAGAGATTCAGCACGCCGGCCGATTGAAACTGTTCGGCGCTGTCGGCACTGATGCGGTTGTTCTCACCCTGGCAATGGCCGACAAAACCGCCACCGATGTACGTGATCGCATTCGTGCTGTCGATACGGATGTAGGTGAGGCGTGTTTCAGGGGGCGACTCGCTGAAATCGAGCGCGCACGGTTTCGCGACGGTCGCAGCCTTCTTTTTGGTTTTGGCTTTTGCACTGTCGGCCGCACGCGCCGCCGAGTCAGCGGTTGCGAGTGCCGTGAGCTTCTTCGCCGAGTCTGCGTTGATGCCGGCCTTGGCCGAATCGGCTTTCCTGGCGCTGTCACCAACGATGGCAATCGTTTTCGCGCTGTCGGGGCTGGCCGTCGGCACAGCGGTCGGCGTCGTCGGCCGTGCGTTGGCGGGAGTGCGCGAGCGCCCCGCGAAGCAACCAGCCATCACGGGAACGATGAGCACAATCAGCACGCGTGCGACAGGAAGGCGACGAGTCATCGACTACTTGGCAGGAAGCTTGACGGACGCAACACCCTTGCACGCCCGCAGGCACTTGAAAGTGTTGAAATGCGGATCGGACTCAAACCCAATACCCATGATCTGACGGGAGGGTTCGATGAAGGTGAACGAGCTGTCGCTGAAGATCTGATTGCGCGCTTGATCGTAGACGAGCTGGGGCGTCATGAGTCGCTTGCCGTCGTCGCGAATGACCACGACATCGCCGCGCGCTTCGAGGCGTTGCATGCGAGTGTTGTATGCGCCGGCCTTGGACGTGAGCACGCCATCCTTCAGTCCCTGGCCGGTGAAGAACGTGAGGTTTACTCGGCGCAGTTCGAGACGAGAACCGTCGTCGTACACGAGCATCGTGTCGCTGAGCAGGCGACCGTTGGAGACACCTTGATTGGTCAGGATGACGCTTCCACCGAAGATGACCTGATCGGCCGAATCGGGGAGCGCGCTCTTCTTCGAACTGGTCTTGACTGGTGACGCTTTTGCGCGTGTCGGGCACTTCGCTCCGCCGAGTGCCGCGATCGCCGCAATGCCGATCAATACGCGCGACAATGTCCCGACGTATGGACGATGCGCTGTCCCCATCATGCGGCACCCGCGCGCATCAAGTCGTGCAAATGCACGACACCAACGAGACGATGCTCGCTATCGGTCACGGGCATCGCCATGATGCCGTACTTCTCCATCCGATGCACAACAGCACTCCCAAGTTCATGATCAAGCGCAAGCCGCGGGGATTCAGTCATGACCGACTGCACAGGCACTGAGAGCACATCCCGTTCCCGTTCGAGCAGGCGAGTCAGATCCCCCGCCGTGACGACACCGGCTACGCGCTCATGTTCCACCACGATCGCGATGCCGCGACGTTCGGCGAGCAACACAACCGCGTCGCGCATCGTTGCCGCGCGCTCGAGAATAGGGAGCTTGTCCGCGATCATCACATCACTGACACGGGTCAACAGCCGACGACCCAGTGCGCCACCAGGGTGAAGTTTCGCGAAGTCCTCGGCGAGAAATCCCTTCTCCTGCAGCAGTGCCACGGCCAGTGCATCGCCGAGGGCGATCGTGACCGTGGTGCTGGTCGTCGGCGCGAGGTCGTGTGGACACGCTTCCTCGCGCACGCCGAGGTTGAGCGTCACGTCGGCGTGCCGCGCCAGTCGCGACGACGAGTCAGACGTCATCGCGATCATCCGAACGCCCAATCGCGCGAGTGCTTCGATCAAGCCAAGCAGCTCTTCGGACTCGCCGCTCTTGGAAATCAGGATGGCGACGTCGTCGCGTCCGACAATACCGAGATCGCCATGCATCCCTTCAACGGGGTGCAAAAACGTCGCCGGTGTCCCGGTCGAGGTAAACGTCGCGGCCATCTTGCGACCGACCAATCCAGACTTGCCGACGCCCGCAACGATGATGCGTCCGGTGCAGGCGGCGAGTAGTTGCACGGCGCGCACGAAGTCCTCGCTGAGCGCCAGTTCGGCGTTGCTCAGAGCCGCGGCTTCGAGAGACAGCACGCGTCGGCCGTTGTCGAGAATGCGCGCGATGGCCACATCGAGATCGGTTGCCGTCATAGCGGTTCGTCCTCGCGGCGACTGGCGACATACCGCTCGACCAGATCGGTCCATTCACCGCGCGCGTTCAGCAATGCTTCGGCAAACTCCCGCACGGCACCAAATCCACCGCGTGCTGTCAGCTGCAACGTGGCGCATCTCCGGACTTCGCTGACGGCGTTGCCGACCGCCACCGGGAGTCCGACTTCGCGCATCACAGCAAGGTCGGGCAAGTCATCGCCAAGAAACGCGACCTCTTCAAGGCTACAATCAAGCTCAGCAAGCATGCGCTTGAGCGCCGGAAGCTTTCGCGCCTGCGGATCTTGTATGACGTGCTTGATACGCAACTCGCTGGCGCGCATCGCCACGCTCTCCGATACCCGGCCGGTAATGATTGCGAGATGCAACCCAGCCTCGCGCAGCATCGCCATGCCGAGTCCATCCTGAATGTCGTACCGCTTGAGTTCGAACGGCTGCGGGACAGCGCCTTCACTCGCGCGCGTCGCGCCGAGGTACACGCCGCCGTCAGTCAACACCCCGTCCACGTCGAAGACGACAACGCGGATGCGGCGTGCGATGTCAGGCTCGATGCGCGATGCATGCACCACCAGCGGCGGCAGACGGTCGTCGCCGAATGCGTTCGCGCTCATGGACGGACGCGATCCCAGATGTCGACGGCCCGCTTGATGAGGTCGCCAAGTGCATTGAGCTCGAGCATGTTGGGCCCATCGCTTGGCGCGTTCGCGGGATCCGGGTGCGTCTCGAGAAAAAGTCCTTGCGCCCCAGCGGCGATCGATGCCAGCACAAGCGAGGGAATGAACTCGCGCGCTCCACCACTCGCGCCACCGGCACCCATGCCCGGACGCTGCACGCTGTGCGTTCCATCGAAGATCACAGGCACGTCGCACGCGTCGCGCAGGCGGGCAAACGAGCGCATGTCGACCACGAGATCTCCGTAACCGAAGAAGGTGCCGCGTTCGGTCACGGCGAGTTCGCCGGCTTGAATTCCGGCGAGCGTTGCACCGGC
>Ga0105049_10002898_pt1 | contig 20314 bp, 14 predicted proteins | sample MAT06_FD_78087 | JGI IMG/M metagenome (GOLD analysis project Ga0105049, IMG submission 78087) | Freshwater microbial communities from Lake Fryxell liftoff mats and glacier meltwater in Antarctica - MAT-06 | ecosystem: Environmental > Aquatic > Freshwater > Ice > Liftoff microbial mat | place...
CCCATCTCTTGGCCGAAAAGATTCGCGAAGCTGCGAGGACTTTTTCGATTAAACCGGCTGAGGAGATTCAACCAGATCCTCGCAATTATCTTCGATTAGTTAAGAATTCCTAAACGGTCGACAGCTCACCAGTCCGAAGGACGTTCGATTCCATCATCTTCTATCTAGTTTTCTATCTAGTTCGGTTTGATGTGGAACATTTGTGGAACATCGACGACTCCCCACCACAAAAAAACCCGCCAGAGGCGGGTTTCTTATTCATTTAATCGGCCTCCTGGGCCGAATGAATTGGTTGCGGGGGTTAGATTTGAACTAACGACCTTCGGGTTATGAGCCCGACGAGCTACCAGGCTGCTCCACCCCGCGACCTGCTTCGGTTACGAAGAACTAGAGAGGTAACATAAAGAAATCTGCACACAAAGGCTTAAAGTCTTCTTTTAAAACCTCGGCCCAAGCGTTCGAAGAAGGCTATGAGCTCATAAGCCTGATTTAGGGCTGGCCCTCAATGACCAAGCCTGTCGCCTCATGCCGATCGTAGATCGCTTCTCACCCAACCAAACGCCCGCTCGAGCTAAATCGCCCGACTCACTTAAACTTAAGGCTTTGGGAGCAAGCAACCTTGAATACTTAAATCAAGTTTACGATTTTCATTGAGACAAGAATAAATCCAATAAACTTGCTGCCCATAACCAATCCCTTTTCGCACTGAAACCTGCTGGTCTTTAGTCACTTCACAAGGATTGTTTAGAAGACATTCTTTGCCATCTTCATTGCCCGTATTGTTGACCGCAATCACGGTTCTGGTGCCTTCGAGAACAACCGGAGAGCCCGAGGTCCCACCATAAACTTTGCACTCTGGAGAATAACGAAGCGAGTCTTCAAAAGTCCAATCGGCTTCTTTTAAGCGAAATACAAAATCGTCCGCTTTACAAAATAAACTTGCCTTCCAATAACCCGAGATCACTCTTATCTCGTCGCCAATTCGAGCCGGTGATGCCGAAAGAGTTAGAGGCTCAACATTAAATCTATCTCGAATCTCTTTATAAGTTTTCTCTAGCTCATAGATAGCCAGGTCAGTTTTCTTCATCGTCGCGTAAACCACTCGAGCAGTCCTTAGACGACCAAGATTTTTTGCTTTGGCATCCAAAACCGTCATGCTCCGAGTGACTTTTTGATCAATAACCACCTCGTCAGCGCCCATCAGCCGAATACAATGCCCATTGGTCATCATCAGTGCCAAATCATTTATCGCTCTGATCAAAACGAATAATACTTCCTGAACAATTCGAAAGAGCTACCGTGCCCTCAAAATTACCCTCTTCGGCAAAATTTAGAGCGCCGGTGAACTTCGGTAAACTAGCCTTTGGCAAGCTTACCGCTTGTGAAAATTGAATATTAAAAACAACAAAAAAAGCGGTCGCGACTAAAAGTCTCATAGAATCCCCCCCCTGGAAAAAAATTAGAACTCTATAATCTTCTTAAAAACCAAGCTCCGCTGTCAAGTAATGGAGGGCTTCGTGGCTATTCTGACAAGAGATCCAAGCCCAACTTCGCCGTCATAGGATACTTCGGCAAGCTTGTTGTTCTAATTCTCCCTGACTCGTCTCGTGGAATTTTGCCACGAGCAAAGTAGAGAATCCCGTCTGAAGCATGCACAATATTAAAGGCGTTCAGCGAAAAAACCTTATAGCCGTCTTCTCGTCGATTCGAGATCTTCCAATGCGGTCGTTGCTCGGCCAAAAACTTGAAGATCGAATCTAAAACATCGGCGCGCTTCGCTGCCGCGACTGCTGGAAATCCAACCGTATTCAAGACTCCTAAAATCAGTTCAAAATCATTGAGATCGGCAAGGATCCAGCGATAGCCTTCAAGTCCTTCAGGAATAATTTTTTTTAAGCGTTCGTACTCTGTAATTCGAGCCATTCGAAAAACAATCTCGATAGCCATACGACTGGTGGTCAGAGTTTCGCCTTCGCCCACACTCCGGCCCTCAAAGTAAGCCAACCACTCAGACCAGTGAGGATTAGAAGGCGCCTGGGTACTCGCTGGAGGCAGACTTGCAGCTCTTGCCGCCCACTTCGCCGCCCAATCCGCATAACTAATTGCCACGCCATTTGACGAGTTGACAGAAGACAGGCCCCCTAAGGCATTAGAAAGCTTCGCTATTTCTGTTGGGCAGTTGGCGGGCGCTTGATCAACAGGCTCTTTAAAATCAACACCAGGCCCCGCTGCAGGCTTTGCTGCTTTAGCCGGTGGCGCTTTAGACGCTGGCGAGGCCGCATAAAGCTGCGGCAGTAAAAAAACGACAAAGAAAAACCCCAACCAATACGCGCAAAGATTGCGCCACCTCAAACCCATAAGCAAAAGGCTATAGCAGCACTTTCTTATTTCAGTAAGAGCTTTTCCAACCAATGAATACGAATTAAGAAAATCTATGACGACCATCGACCCCAACGCCAAGGCCTCAAAAGACTCAGGAATATTCGGATTAGAATCAGACTTTGAAAATTCTCGCTTGGTTTTGCTCCCGGTTCCTTTTGAGGCCACGACCTCTTACGGAGTCGGCACGGTAGATGGACCCCAGAATATTTTAGAAGCCAGCATGCAGGTCGATCTTTATCACGACGTGTTTCCGAATGCCTGGGAACAAGGAATATTTATGCCTCGAGAATCGGTCGAGGTACGCGAGTGGAATAATCAAGCTCGCGTCTGGGTAGATAAAGATCGAGACGCCGAAACCAAAACTCACTTAGCGGCGGTGAACGAAATTACTGAAAAACTGAATCAATGGGTCTATCAAGAAACCAAAAAGAATTTAGCGGCGGGCAAAATTGCAGGCCTTGTCGGGGGCGATCACGCTACTCCTTTTGGCGCTATTCGAGCTCATTTAGAAAAGTATCCTGCCATGAGTGTACTTCATTTTGATGCCCATTTTGATTTGCGAAATGCTTATGAAGGTTTCACCGATTCTCATGCTTCGATCATGTTCAATGTTGCCACCAAGCTCCCTCTTAAAAAACTGGTACAAATAGGCTTACGAGATTTTTGCAAAGAAGAGATCGAGTTTTCAAAATCTAATCCCCGCTTAGTGGCCTTTACCGATCGTGAGATTTTTTCTCGAAAAGCTAAAGGACACACTTGGCATGCGATTACCCAAGATGTTTTGAAAACCTTGAGTGATGAGGTCTACGTATCTTTTGATATCGACGGCTTAGACCCCGCTTATTGTCCGCATACCGGCACTCCAGTCCCAGGAGGACTAAGCTTTCAAGAGTCGATTTATATTTTAAGAAGCTTGGTGGAGTCCGGAAAAAAAATTGTCGGCTTTGATTTAGTAGAAGTCGGCAATCAAGAATATGACGGCGTCGTAGGCGCGCGCCTACTCTACGAACTGGCGTGCTTGAGTTTGCGCTAAGTGCTGCTGTAATTCTTTTACGGTAAATTCAAAGTACGTATCTAATAATAAAATAGATTCTCTAGGAGATTTAGAAAATTCTCCGGCCCCGACGGCTTCAATTTCGGCGAAAATATCAGATAGCTTTTTGGCTCCCATATTTGCGGACGCTGACTTGGCAGAATGCGCGACTCGGGTCATCTGCAGGTAGTCCTTTTCTATTGCAAACTTTTTCACTTCTTCTATCTGCTTAGGAATTTTATCGACAAACAGATCAAATAACTTCGGAACCAGCAATTTATCTTTTAAAGAACTCAACAATCCGAGTTGAGTGACATCGATCCATTTCTTAGCTTGCGATTCGGGAAGCCACTCTTGCAGCACTGCATCTAGAGCCTCTCTAGAAATTGGCTTCGAAAGATAATCATTCATGCCCGCTTGAAGACAGCGCTCTCGGTCTCCCTGAAGAGCTCTCGCCGTCAAAGCGATGATCGGAATATCTTTATTCTGAATGACGTTGCCACCTCGAATAATGCGAGTGGCCTCAAAGCCGTCAAGATCTGGCATTTCACAATCCATTAAAACTAAATCATAAGGCATCGAGCGCAAGGCATCGAGTGCTTCGTGTCCGTTGGCCACGGTGGTAGCTCGAACGCCTAAAAATTCTAAGAGTCCGGCAATGACCTGCTGGTTTATCTGAACGTCTTCGGCCACCAGAACTCGACCCTGCTTTCGCGGGCCTAAAGTCGGCTGCATGTTCAGCCTCGCTTCAGATCGCAAACTGCCCTTCACAAAATCGAGCTCAACCCAAAAAGTAGACCCCTGACTAAGACTACTTTTTACTCCCAGCTTCCCACCCATCAAGTCGACCAGCTTCTTACAAATATTAAGTCCTAAGCCCGTACCTCCAAAACGACGAGTCATTGACGAATCGACTTGAGTGAAGGCCTCAAAAATTCTTTCTAAAGCCGATTCGGGAATCCCAAGTCCCGTGTCGACAATCTCAAATCGCATTCGCACTGAGTCTTTAATCTCGCTTAAGCAAATTACGTTTAGATGTACCGCACCTTCTTGAGTGAACTTAATGGCATTACTAATCAGATTGATGAGCACTTGATGTAGGCGAGCCATATCGCCCTTTAAAAAAATAATCTGCGGGCAATTATTTTGAATCTTAAAACTTAGTCTTTTGATCCGAGCCTGCTCGGCAAATAATGAACGAAAAGAATCAAGCATGGGCCCCAAACTAAAATCGATCACTTCAAGTTCTAACTTGCCGGCTTCAATTTTTGAAACATCCAGAATATCGTTGATGATATTTAAAAGTAGCTCTGAGGACTGCTTCGCACTCCCAGCGAAGTGTGCTTGCCGACTGGTGAGCTGGGTTTCGCTAAGCAAGTCTAAAAAACCCAAAATGCCATTTAAAGGAGTACGAATCTCATGACTGACAGTCGCCAAAAACTCTGACTTGGCTCGACTGCCTGCTTCAGCGAGCTCTTTAGCCAGAATAAATTCGTTCTCAATTTGCTTTCGACTTGAAATGTCACGCATGAAGCAATGATGACCAACCATCTCATTGCCGCGAGAGTATTCGGCGATCATCACCACTTCTTTATCAAAGGGGGACCCGTCTTGTCTCACGCCTCGTAGTTCGGTTTCAGATTTGCCATGCACTAAAAGATCTTCATAAGCTTTTTGGGCTTTAGGCAGATCTTCAGGCAAAACCGTTTGAGTCCAATGCGAACCGACCAGATCTTCAGATTGATAGCCACAAGTATTGGCAAAGGCTGAGTTGACAAAAATGTAGCGCCCCTCAGAATCAATTCGAGAAATTCCCTCTACCGCGTTTTCAAAAACCTGATTAAGGGCCCGCAAGTTTGCTTCAGCTTGTTTCAGTCTTTGGATCTCAAAAAATGCGCCCGCATACCCCTCTATCTCTTGGTCTTCATTCAAACGCGCAATCGCCCTCGAAGTGACCCAGCATTCTGAACCGTCCGGGCGACGAAAACGAAACTCTAAAGAAAAAGCTCGCCTCTCTAAAACGGCAGCCGACCATTCTTTAAAAACCATATCACGATCTTCGGGATGAATGGCAGAAGACCAACCCTCTTTAGCCGCTGATTCGCGACTGATTCCGGTAATCTGAACCCACTCATCATTTACAAAAACACAGCGGCCGGCGGGATCGGCCTCATAAATGCCCGCGGGAGCGACACTCAAAAATGTCTTTAAGCGAGTGTAAAGATCATCGACTTGGCGGTTTTGATTCTCAAGCCGCTCTTTAGATTTATTTAAATCAGCCGTTCGCTTCTTCACGAGCTCCTCGGCATTGGTAGCACTGCCAGAAATAGAAAGTAAAAGTGCTAACAAAAGAACGCAGAAGAAAAGCCCACCCAAAAGAGCGGCATAAGAAGACCACGTAATAGTTTTAGCCAGCCATTCGCTCGTTGGCTGAAAATCAAGAACGAAAGTCTTCCCGGCAACTTCAATTTCGCGATTAATCTGAAATCTCAAATCAATTAAACTGCTCTGAGCGCGTTTCGAAGATAATAGATCATTGTTCACCGAGTAGATTGGCTGAACACTTTCTTGATCAAGAATCCTCAGATGGTACTGCCCTTCAAAACTCTTCAGAAATTCACTGGTAAAAAAATTCTCCATTTTAAAACCGGCGGCTAAGACGCCGGCAGCTTCACTTTGAGGAAATTTCAGAAAAACTGGAGTTAAAAGAATAATCCCCGAGTTCGTTTTCTCGTGATCATTCAAAAGCGAAACGGCACCCGTAAAGGTCGGGGCATTTCTAGCCAGAGCTTTATCGATAGTCGTTCGACGCTGGGGTTCGGAGTAAAGATCGAATCCTCGATAGTGATTGTTTTGACTCGGCCAAAAATAAAAAATTCGAAAATGAAGATTCGAATTGCTGACCTCACGAGGCGCCCAACTCAAAGAGAGGAGGTTGGGATACTTCACTTGATAAACTTGAGCCATCTTCTCGAACTGAGATTTGCTTAGAACTCCATTCACTGCATAAATGGTTTTAATAGAATTCAAAACCTCCACACTCGATCGTGTGCGTTTTAAAATGTCATCAGTGATTACATCTGTAATGCTATTGAAGTTCTGAAATACTCTTTGCTCTTCCCATCTTGCAGAAGAAGCAAAAAAGAAAACCACTAAACCTAAGGCAACCGCAGTGGGAATAAAAACCGTTTTCACGCGCCGACTCCACAGATTGCGGGGCTCTGAAAACAGAATCAAGATCATCGGAGCGACTACCATTGCGCCTATCGCATCGCCAACCCACCAGTTCAACCACGAAAGAAAAAAATTAGAAGAGCTGACCAAACTCGCCGACCAAAGCGCGGTGACTCCGACCGATGCGCCAACAAGGCAAGCGAGCGGGCCAGCGACTGCAAAAAATAAAAGCAGTTCTCTGGCGCTTAAAAGCTTCATGGGAAGAGGCAGAATTCTTGCGATGAGGCGCCGAGCGAGATCGGCCTGTAAAGTCGATCCAAAACCAATTGCAATGGCCAAGAGATACGGGGTCATTGAAGAAAGATTGCTCCCCACTTCGTAACCAACCAATAAATTAAGAAAAAATGATCCAAAGAAAATCGCAGGCAGGCACGCTGGACCAAGAATCAATACCGAAGCCAAAGCCACTCCCGCAGCAGGAAATATTGCCGTAGCATAACCTGGCGGAATCGCCAAAAGCAGACCCAGTCGTCCCAAAACAATATAGGCAACGAGGACGTACAAATTATTTCGATTAATCCAAGAGTCTAAGATCGCAACGAGATTTCTCATTCAGGAATTTTAATTGTATCACTCTGTTACGAAAGCTTTCTTAAGATTTCGCAACGAATCGATAACCCACTCCGTAGATCGAAACAATGCAGTGGGCCAGGACTGTAGATTTTTTTCGTAACGCTTTCACTTGCGCATCAATCACGCGAGTATTCACTGCTTTTCGATTTTCGGAAGCCAGCTGCTGCTCGATCTCACTTCTTGAGATATTGCGATCGGGATTTCGGCAGAAATATAAAAGCAATTGAAACTCGGCTGGCGTCAAACCCACTTCGACAGCAGCTTCGCCATGAATGCAAAAGGCTTTTCGCGTCAAGAGGTTCAAAGTTACGGGATCGACTCGCACCCAAATCTCTTTATCTAGGGAGGCTTGAGCTTTTCTCAGACGCGCAGCACAACGAGCTCTGAGCTCGACCGGGTTAAAAGGCTTTGTGATGTAGTCTTCTGCTCCCAACGAAAGACCCATGGCGATGTCGTCCGCACTTTGAAGCGCGGTCACGAAAAGAATTGGAATGTGCGATGTACGAGACGATTTTTGCAAAACTTGGCAGGCCTTTCGGCCGTCTATTTTGGGTAGACCGATATCGAGAAGAATCAAGTCGGGCTTAGTTTTTTCGGTCCGATCTAGAATTCGCTCGGCATCACCACAAAAAACCAGCTCGTGATCATTCTCGAGACTTGCTCGTATGGTTAACTGGTACTCTTCAGAATCTTCGATAACTAGAATCTTGCTCATGTAAACTCGACTTCATTCTAACGCGCTTAGATTCTTAACGCACAGTAGATGAAATCTAGACCTCGAAAATCAATGCTTAATCACCGGCGCAGCGTGATAACGCTTAGCCAAAGCCCTTGAGCTTAGGGTCTTTTTTTGGAATCGGAGTAAATTTTCGACTCTCTAAAACATAGGGAACATCGACATGAAAGACGGTCCCCATCTTAAATTTTGACTGCACCCAGATCTTACATTCAAACTTCTTAGCCAGCGCCGAAGCTTCAGCCAAAGCTGGGTCAAATATCACGGGAGGATTCATCAGACCGAATTCCCCGCGAGGAAAGAAATCAAAGAGCTCCGAATTCGGAAGCAGGCCTTCGCCGGTGTCTGCGATCAGAACCCTTACGTACTCCGGAAACGGAATAAGCTGAACTTCAAGGGTATCTTCTTTGCTCGACAAACGGCTGTCCGAATAACTTGCCAATAAGAAAGCCAAATCTAGAATTTCGTCAGCGGGATAATGCAATTGAATTTCGCTAGGAGTCGGAACGTAAAAAATTGAAGCCACTGAAGTTTTTTGAAACTTTTTTAGTCTTATTTCAATTTCGGCTCCCAAATCATACATGATTTACAAACTCCCACTCTAAATCACTTCAGAGTAATGGCCGCGGCAGCAAAAAAAATGCCTAACTTTGTTTTGAAAGTCACAATATAAGTGGGCTCCTTTGTATCAAACGAAAAGCGAAGGTCCTCACTCCGAACGACGATCGGCACCGCAGGCTGCAAGGGAATCTTCTTGCCGTCCGTAAACTTAGATTTGATTCCCCCGAAAATAATATTTAAAAATTCTCCGCTTAAGTCTTGAATCTCTGAGTTAATCTCTGTGTATTTTTCTCCGAGCATCTCGCTTGCAATCGCAAGAAAGGTTTCTTTCGGAAAAGCCAAGGTAATTCCGCCCTTCACAGTGTCTCCAACAATTCCGATCGTCGCGGCAATGGCAATCGGCTCTTTAAAAGATTCAGAATCATAAATCTTTGAGATCGTCTCTAGAATCTCAAGACTGCCCTGGACTTTCATGGCGTATGTCGTCGATTCAATAAGCGTCTTAAGAAAGTCAGCCATCAAAGTTGGGTTGTCGAGATTGGTTGCTGCTGAAGGTGTCGTCATTGCTTATCTCCTTTTTTCTTATCGAGCGCCCTGAATAGAGCCGCGGCAATCGCGTGGAGAGGAAGCACCGCCGAAGCAGCATCAATTCGAACGGCTTCTCGAGGCATTCCATAAACAATCGCTGTTTCTTCGCTCTCGGCAACGGTGTGCACTCCAGCTTTCTTCAATTGAAGTAAGCCTTCGGCACCATCTCGACCCATTCCGGTAAGTAGAGCTGAAACCATTTTATATTGACGCACCAAAGGGACCAACGATCGAAAGAGATAATCTACGGAGGGTGCATGACGATTTACGGGAGGATCTTCGCGAACTACAATTTTAAGATCGGAGCCTTCGTGGACTACGGCCATTTGTTTACCGCCCGGGGCGATATAAGCATGACCTATTTTTACGAGCTCTTGATCTTCAGCCTCTTTGACTTGAATCTGACATAGATCATTGAGCCGAGCAGCAAAGGCTGCCGAAAAGAAGGGCGGCATATGTTGAACAATCAATATTGGAGGTGACATTTGCGGAAGTGCAGTCAAAACTTCTCGAAGAGCTTCTACTCCTCCAGTTGAAGCACCAATACTAATCAAAGATTTCTCGCACTGGTGCAAGAGTAAAGCCGGCACTTTAGGAGCGGGCGTTGTCGTAGTGCTTCGAACTGACTTTTTGTTCGCAGCAACCTTAAGAACCGACCGGATATGCTCTGCCTCGGTTGAAAGGCTCATGCCCTCGGGCTTCTCAATATAATCGACAGCGCCAAGCTCTAAGCAACGGAGGGCTTTAAGGGCGTCGTTATAGTTGACCGAGCTAATCATGACCACAGGAGGATGATCTTTATTCTTGCCGTGAATCGATTCTAAATAAGAAACTCCGTCCATGCCTGGCATATGAATATCGAGCGTCATTAGATCTATTTTTTCATGACTAAGAATTTTTTTGGCTTCTTCAATGTTAGCCGCTTGGCCCACCACTTTAAAACCATCAGGCTCATTCAAAACTTTGGTAAGCAGCATGCGAATGGTCGGAGAGTCATCGACAATAAGAACTCGAATCAAAGAATTATCTTTGGGGGCGCTGCCGAGATTCTTCATTTCAGCGTGAGAGTCAGAGATTCGAAGTCGGCCCCCTTGAGGGTAAAACAAGACTTTGCAATCTTTGCCTTGAGTATCGTGGGCTAAACGAACGGCCTGTAAATGGTTGAGACCTAAACGAAAATTTTCTATCAAAGCTTTATGACCTAAGAGCTTTACCCAACGACACGGAAACCCAACCAACATGGAGGTCAGATTTAAGAGCTCGGCGTTCGCATTTTCGGGAGTAATCAAGATCAGCCAATGTTTAGAAGTCTTCTCGTCGAATACGACAGCCAAGAGTTCACGACTCTTAAATTCTAATTCAAAGGCATCGCCACTCGCCGAAGGACGAACATTGGTCACTTACCGCCTCCCGCTAAAAAGTGAGTTGAATGATATTCAAAACTCGTGATCGGAACCGCACGAGTGGCTGCCAATCGCAAAAGAACATAAGAAGGCGAGCGGTAAGCTCGAAGATCTTCAGCCAGCACATGCGCGTTAGGGAGAGTTTTTATTTTACTCACGAATACTTCGGGAAGATCTCCAAGAACCATGATTGAAAGATTAATCACTTTCGAAAGTTCAGAAAAATCCCAAGCCAAATCGAGATGAGCGCAATAAAAATTCAGAGGCAACATGCTGTCGCCCGGGCGTTTGGTATGCAAAGGCTTCTTCAGCTGCTTGTTTAAATTAGAAATAAAACTATCGTAGAGATTTGCGGGCCCATGCAAAAGAACCAGAGTCGGTGGGTTCTCATAGGCTTCGTTAGGCTCGGCAAATTTTTCGACGAGCTTGGCCAAGGACTCTCGACTCGCAAAGCTCGCTATAATCACCCTCAAACAATCTTTTGGTTTTTTAATACTGTAAGAACGGCTAAATGACTTATCAAGCTGGTGATCTGACGCAAAGTCAGGAGAATGGGCTGCAAACTTCACTTTCATCCGAATTTCTTCGGCCTTCGCATTAATATCAGCCATTGAAGGCTTCTCGACGTAATCTTTCGCACCCAATTCGAGCATACGAATGCCCGTAGAAGCTTCTTCACGAGAAACCGAACTCACGACCACGACCGGGGGCATTGGCTTTTCGCGCATGGCTTCCATAAACTCAACGCCGTTTTTTACTGGCATATGAATGTCGAGAGTGATCACATCAAACTTCTCACGTTGTAAAATGGCGATGGCTTCGTCTCCATTGGCTGCAGTACCGGCCACTTGAAAGCCGTGGTCCGAAGTCAAAATCTTCTTTAGCAAAGTTAAAACCGTAGGCGAATCGTCCACGCAAAGGACTCTGACCGGGCCTGTTCGCTTCGCCACTTCGGGTGCTTTTGTCGCAGCAGCTTTCTTAGCGACCGCTTTCGCCTCTACCGCTTGAATATGCTTATAAACGGAGGGTCCTGACAGCTTTGCCGGAACCTTCAACCCGTTCAGACTCTCAGAAACTGCGATGAAGAAAGCTCCTTCGGGATGAAGGCGCTTCATGATCTCAATCGTGCACTGTTGAATTTGCTTAGGATTAAAATAGATAAAAACGTTCCGACAAAAAATAATGTCGAAAATAATTTTCTCCATTTTCGCTTGCGGCTCAAAAAGATTCTGGGTCTCAAACTTACAAAAAGACCGAAGGTTCTTCTTCACTTTAGCAAAACGACTTATCTCCCCGCTTCCCCTGCTCCAATAGTCTTGAAGATAGCGAGCGGGAATCTCTTTAATTTCATCCCAACGATAAACTCCATTAGCCGCAATCTGAACCGACTCGGGGTCTACGTCGGTCCCCAATATCTCAAAGCTAATATCTGGTGCGTGGTCTTGCATATAACGATCTAAAAACATCGCTAACGAATAGACTTCTTGACCACGACTACAAGCAGCCGACCAGAGTTTGAAAGTCTTTCTGCCCTCTGCGCGAAGACGAGCAATGAGACCGGGGAGAACTTCTTTCTCGATGTACTCGAACTGGGTAAACTCTCTAAAAAAATAGGTGTGATGCGTGGTTAAGAGAGAGACTAAAACTCCTAGCTCTTCTTCTAGGTGTTTATCGAGAAAGTCCTGATATTCTTCTGGCTCTTGAATATCTAAATCGGTCATTCGCTTTCGAACCCGAAAGAACACCATGGCCTGCTGGTTGGCACCCAGCTGCACACCAGTTTCTTTCATCACCAGTTCAGAAACGCGACTGACGAGGACCTTTGAGGCCTCAGATTGTTGAGAAGGGCGATGCAAAACTTACTCCCGATTTCCCTTAAACGCATTCAATCGTTGGCCAGGAACTGGATTCCCGGCCGGCGATTTAGGCTCTGTCTTCTTAAAGCCTTTCCATTCGGTCTTGGCCTTAGACGTATAATCTTTAGTTGCCTGATTCAGTGATTTCACCACCGCCCGTGGATTATTCATCACTCGGTTATCTCCGACAATTAGCGCATCTAGCGCGGCCACGATACTCATGAGCTTCTCTGCTTGCATCGACATTTGTTCTGCCGACTTTGAGGACTCGTGAGAGGTCGCAGCATTATTATGAGTCGCTTCGTCTAATTGATTGATGGCCTTCGTAATTTCAGCCACGCCTACGGATTGCTCCTGAGCCGCAGTCGAAATTTCTCCGATCATCTGGTTAACTTCGGATACATTTCGAACCACGTCTTCGAGAATTTCGCCGCACTGCTTTGCTACGATGGTGCCTGATTGCACCTTAGATTTTCCATCTGCAATTAATCGTCCAACTTGTGACTTGGTATTATTAACAATCCCTTCGACTCGGGCAATACTTCCGCTCAACATGTCTGAGATTTCTTTAGCGGCGTTTCCGCTCATCTGGGCTAAATTACCGACTTCTTCAGCGACGACTGCAAAGCCTTTGCCATGCTCGCCTGCTCTGGCCGCCTCAACTGAGGCATTAAACGAAAGTAGTTTAGTTTGAAAAACAATATCGTTAATCACTTTGGTCTTGTTACCAATCTCAGTAATCAGTTTCACGATCTCAGAGATCTGGCCATTACTCTCATCAATCTGACTCATGATGCTTTCGTTACTGACATTAATATCGCCAATGGCGCGAATCATTTCTTCGACCGCATCTTTACCTCTAGAGGCGGCTTCATGGCTTTGGCCTGAAACCTCTCGAGATCGAAGCGCGTTATCAGCACTCTTCTTAACCATCGCATTGGTCTCTTCGACCGCACTGGCGGTCTCTTGAATCGCCGCTGCTTGCACTGTAGAATCATGTGCAAGATTCTTAGCACCCGAAGAAATTTGAGTGGCTGCCGATTTCATGCTTGCGGATTCCATGGTTAAGCCTGAGACGATTGCATTCATGGATGCAGAAATATTTTGAATCATTAACCAACCGAAACCCATCAAAACTAAGAAAAGAATACAGGCGGCGGCAATAAGTCCCCACGCATAATCAACCGCTTTTTCTTCGGCGGTGACGTCTACGGCTGCATACCAACCTTTGCCAGGATAAATCGAATAACCCCGAGAAGGAGTCAAAGCTTGATAGGCCTTACCGCTAAAATAAGGCTCTGCGATCTTCAAAGGCGCAACCTTCGTAGTATCTTTCGCAGCAACAAAAAGTTTATCAGCACGCGGAAACTCTCCAGCAAAAGCCTTTGAAGCATCAGGATGAACTATATAATTGCCCTTAGTATCCATTAAGAATGCAAAAATATCTTTGGTCTCTGCGGTTCTGACCTTTTTTAATTCTTCAGCAGTAATGGCTTCAACCACATCGGTCCAACTCATTCGATTGGTCCAGACTCCCAAGATTGCGCCCGTATCTTTATCGCGAATCGGAGCGGTAAAGTTCATATGATAAAGGGACTGGCCTAGAGCTTTTGAAACCGCTGAATCTATTTGTGGATCTTCTACAAAAGCAGTGCCGGGCTGAACTCTTCCTGCGATAGATTCTTTAAACCAAGGCGCCGCCGAAAAGTCGTGACCGGCTAAAGCAGTCAGGTCTAATTCTTTACCCGACTTGTCGACGCCGTTTACCGCGATGACTTTCCCTGAAGCGTTTACCACCATCATCACATCATAGATGGGAGTGTAGGCGCCCATCATATCGTTCATGAAGGCCGTGATGCGAGCGGCATTTCCGCTTCGAGCGGGCTCTGACATCGCGAAAGCTTGAACGTCTCCGTAACGCTCAAATAAGTTTCTATCGATCTTATCAATATAACTCTCTGCCAAAGTCGCGGCGGTCGCCCCCTTAGAATGTTGAATGGTCGTCAACTGAGAGTAAGCCATCAGAGCAAACATGATGAGCGAAACAACAATGACCGAGCCCATGAGACCCAATAGTCTTATTCTTAAAGAAGCACTTTTAAACATAGGTTCCTCCGTAGCAATATCAATTTTTACAAATCTTGAAATCTTGGATCGTCTTCTGCAGGCAGATCTGCAGCCCCAACCACTTTGGCTTGAGCCGACTTTTCAACCTTCTTTAAGCGCTCTTCTTTAGGATGCGGACGCCATTGAATCGCTGGCTTTAGATTAGCACTTGGTCGCCCCGAAGCTTCGGCCTTCGCCATAGGTCGGTAAGTTGCGCTCTCATCTTGACCATCCACTAGATTCTTTAAAAGCTGAAGTACGCCCATCAGTTGATCTGCTTGCCCCGAAAGTTGCTCTGCCGAACTCGCCGCTTGCTGAGAAGTGGCGGCATTCTCATGCGTGGTTTGGTCTAACTGATTCATGGCCTTAGTGATCTCGCTAACGCCTTGAGCTTGCTCAGAAGCCGCAGTCGAGATCTCGCTGATCATTTCGCTTACTTCTGCAACGTTCTTCACCATTTCATCTAAAATCTCGGCACATTCTTTTGCAACCAGGCTACCCGAATCTACTTTGGCCTTACCTTGCGAAACCAATCGGCCGACTTGTTCTTTGGTGTCGGTAACAATCTTCTCTACTTTTTGAATACTACCATTCAGCATGTCGGAGATTTCTTTAGCGGCGTTTCCGCTCATTTGAGCAAGATTACCCACCTCTTCAGCGACGACCGCGAAGCCCTTGCCATGCTCGCCAGCTCTTGCAGCCTCAACCGAGGCATTAAATGAAAGTAGTTTAGTTTGAAAAACGATATCGTTAATGACTTTCGTTTTGTTGCCGATCTCTGTGATCACTTTGACGATCTCTGAGATCTGACCATTACTATGATCGACAGCCTTCATGATATCGCTATTACTGACGCTAATCTCGTTGATCGATACGAGCATTTCTTCAACTGTCTTTTTACCTTTACCCGCAACTTCTTGACTGGCAGTCGCCACTTCGCTCGACTTCGAAGCATTCTCTGCACTTTTCTTGACCATGGCGTTCATTTCTTCAATTGCACTGGCAGTCTCTTGAAGAGCTGCAGCCTGTTCGGTCGTAGCGCTCGAAAGACTCTGCGATGCGGTCTCTAAATCAGCAGAAGTCGCCTTCACGTCATCGGCTTGTTTTGCCAGCCGCACCATCACTTCTCGGATCGACTTCATAAGATCTCTAACCAAAATAAATGAAAGACTGAAGGCAACCAGCATCCCAATGAATATCAGCATGAGCTGGAGTTTTTCGTAGAAAGCCTCAGCCTTCAAAGCGATCTCGGCTTCTTCTTTAGCACTTTTTTCAATCGCACTTCCTAGGCTATCGATTTTGCCATCAAACTCAAGAAAAGTGCTCTGAAAATCAGGGATGTAACTCTCGGCCGCAGAACGTTGCCCCGCCACACCAGATTTCATAATCTTTCGAGCTTGCTCCACATAAGTTTTGGCAATCGGCAGCATCAGATTCAGTTGTGACTCGAACTCCTCGCGCATTTTTAAGGCGCTAAGCTTAGCTAAATAATCCTCATATTTCTTACTTACCTCTTCAAACTTAGCCTGGACTTCGTCTTTCTCTGCTTTGTCATTAGAGTCGGCGAGCAGAATGGCGCGAAGCGAAACTCCGCGAAGTCTATTGTGCATTGAATGAACACGGCCAGTGTAAAGAACCTCTGGCACTTGCTTACTTAGCTCACCAATAGCATGTCCCAATTTTACGGAGGAGTAATAACCCATTCCGCCTTGCAAAACAATACATGCCATTAAACATCCACTTAAGACCCAGAGTTTTTTTCTGATTGTCCAATTTTTCATAGCTTATCCCCTTCAAACTTCTTAAGCGTGTCGCTTTTCTTCTGTTGATTTTTGAATCATCTGATAATCTTTAACATCTAGAGCTCGACCAATATCGATTAAGAGCGTGAGCTTCTCTTCTTTTCGAGCCACGCCTAAAATATAGTCGGTCTTCTTGGTGTTCTCTAAATCTGGCTTGGGCGAAATATCTTCGGGATTCAGAGTCAAAACGCTATTTACCGAATTCACCACAACACCCAAACAAACCGCTCCTAAATCGCAGATGATGACAACGGTTTCGCTGCCGGGCTCAGACTTAATGCCAAACTTGGTACGAAGATCGATGATCGAAATAATCTTCCCTCGCAGATTCATAATCCCTAAAAAGTGTGAAGGCATATAGGGAATCGGCGTCACCTCCGGAAAGGCAATGACTTCTTTCACATTCAAAAGCGGGACGGCATAAACTTCATGGCCAAGAGAAAACTGCAAAAAACGTGATTCTTGGCTTACTCTCATGGCTTCATTTGCAACATCTGTCATGCGACTACTCTCCTTTTTGTTCCTGAAATCCGATTCGAAACTAACTCGACGAGATCGAGAATTAATGCCGGACGTCCATCGCCTAGGATGGCTCCACCCGTTACGCCTTCAATGTCTCTGATTTCATTTCCGAGTTGCTTAATTACGATTTGTTGTTGGCCAAAAATATCGTCGACCAAAATGCAAAATGGTTTGTCTCCTGATCGAACGACGATGGCGATGCCCGAAGTCGCGTCCCGAGTATCTGCTTTATTCGTTATCAGTTTCGATAATCGATATAACGGCAGGTGCTCGCCTCTTAGAGTAAGGACTTCTCCTAAACCCGAGACGAGATTTACATCTTCTTTTTGAGGCTGCAGAGATTCAAAGACTTGACCGAGTGGAATCACAAATCGATCATTCGTCGACTGCACGACCATGCCGTCGATGATCGCCAAAGTCAGAGGCAGCTTGATGCGAACACAAGTGCCTTTGCCGATTTCGGACTCTAACTCAATTTCGCCAGACAAGCGCTTTTCGATATTGGTTTTGACAACGTCCATGCCAACGCCGCGGCCCGAAACCTCGGTGACCTGTTCTTTGGTCGAGAAGCCCGCCGCAAAAATGAGAGCCTGACATTCTTGAGGGCTAAGCTTTTGCTCGGGCCGAAGGATTCCCTTTTCAATCGCCTTCGATCTTAACTTCTCGCCGTCAAGGCCCCTACCGTCGTCTCGCACTTCAATAACAATCTGACCTCCACGATGAAAGGCTCCCAAAGTAATGAGGCCGGCTTTCGGCTTGTTCAAACGTTCTCTATCTTCAACACCGTCGATGCCGTGATCCACGGCGTTTCGGACCAAGTGCACCAAGGGGTCGCCCAAATGATCGACAACGGTTTTATCAATCTCGGTATGCTCACCTTCCATTACAAATTGAATGTCTTTGCCAAGAGCATTCGCAGTGTCGCGAACTATTCGCTGCATCTTTTGAAAAGTTTGCTTTAAGGGTACCATTCTCAAGCTCATCGAGATTTCTTGAATGTCTTTGGTGATTTTGCCTAACTGGCCAATCGTACGATGAATGAGAGGAGAACTTATTTGAGATTTCTGCTGATTGAGTACCGTTTGCAGAATTACTAACTCTCCAACGTTATCAATGAGAGCTTCTAGACGCTTTAAACTCACTCGAATACTTTCGTCCTCAGCCGCGCCGGTTTTCTTCGTGGCAGCCGCGCTTGCAGAGGGAGCCTCGGCAACTGGGGCCGCGGTTTTCGCTGGCGATATTGGAACCGAAACAACGGGGGTCTCGCTGGCGACAGTCTCTTCGACAAAAGTCGGCTCTGGCACCGTCTCACCAAAACTCCCTGCGAAGGGCTCAGTCAATGATTCAGCCATAGCGTCTTCTGCAAACTGGCTAGCGGCCTCTAAGAGACTCTGTACATCTTGATCGACTTCGGATGTTGGAGTCTCTTCAACTTCACCGCTGATCTGGGCTTGTAAGCGCGCCAGCAATTCGGAACTCTCCATTTTAAAACTAAAATCTGAACGCAATGATGAAATAGAATTTCGAAGATGATCGTTGCAAGCAAGTAAGAGCGAAACGGTATTCGTCGTCGCGCCGAGCTCTTTATTCTTTAACTTTAAGAGTAAGGACTCTAGAACGTGAGTGAACTCTGCCATCTCAGCAAAGCCTACCGCCCGCGCGCCTCCTTTTAGATTATGAGCGAGCCGAAATAGATTCTCAACGACAGTGAGATCATCTTTGCTCGCTTCTAAAACCATGAAGTTCTGCTCGGCATCTTCGAGCAATTGAGAAGCTTCGTCCAGAAAGCAAGTTTTCATCTCTTGTTCGAAATCATCCATACGCCCTCTCATTATAATCAAATCGCCGGGCAGCATAAGGAGGTCAAAAAACTTTTTTTGGCCTGTATTCCAACTGAATCGACTGATGCCCATTGCGAATAGATATTCACAATTAGAATAGCCCCAGATTTCTTTTTCAAAGGGTGTGTTCAAGCTCCAAACTTTCGCAAATAATTGAGATTCAACAAGAAGTCAGTTCGCTCCGTTAACTAGTAAATATGCGCATGTAATTAGATTTAGAACCGAGATAAATTTTTGATCAAAGGAGACTGAGAATGTTCAAATTAGATACCAAGATATTAGTTGTCGACGACATGCTAACGATGAGGAAGATCATATCGAAGCAACTTAAAGAGTTTGGCTTCACTAACATCACCGAAGCCGACGACGGAATAAAAGCCTGGCCACTCATTGAGCAAGCTCATCAAATCGGCCACCCCTTTCAGCTGATTCTTTCAGATTGGAATATGCCGCAGATGAAAGGCATTGAACTCTTAGCTAAAGTTCGAGGCGATGAAAAATTGAAAGAAGTTCCCTTCGTACTCATCACCGCAGAATCTGAAAAGACACAAGTGATTGAAGCGGTAAAACTTCAAGTGAGTAACTACATAGTGAAGCCTTTTACTTCTGATCAACTCAAAGAGAAACTAGAAACCGCTCACAAGAAGCATAATGCTCCCAGCTCCGTAAAGATTGCCTAGGATTTTTATGAAAAATATATACCTTACTACTCTATCGTCGCTCTTTCTTCTTTCACCCTCTCTGCACGCTGAATCCGACATGTGCGCCAAAGTTAAGTCGGTGACCGGATCAAAATGTGAAGATCTGAAGGTCACCTTTGATTTATCAGCCTGTGCTGAAACTGAGAAAGGCGCGGTCGAAGTGAAATGCCAAGGCAATGTCGCTTCCGTGGCCGCATTTACCGATAGCTCCATTTATACGACTCAGTTTCAAGTCGAAGAAGTCTGGGGCAAAGCCAGCGTAAAACAAATTGGCGAAGTTAAACGATCGGGACTACTCCGCAGTTCTCCTAAAAAAGAGCCCGCCAAGAAAGCAGAAGTCGCCCCCAAAAAAGAAAGCACCAAACTAGAAGTAGCCGAAGAGAAGCCCACTCCAGCCGATCAGCCTCTTTCGATTTCTGGAACGTTCGATGCTTTCTATTCTTATAATGTTAATCGCCCGGGAGTTGTCACTCAGCCCCTGATTGGCGCGCCGGCCGGAAATTCCAACTACCGAGCTTATGACTCGTATCACAACTCGTTTGGATTAAACTTAGCCGAAATCACCATCAAGAAAACCAGTGGAGAGATTGGATTCTTAGCCGATCTCGATTTCGGACAACAAGTCGAACAAAACCATCCTGGCTCTGGATCGATCACTTTGACTGATCCTAATTCAGGAACTCCCACCACTTACGAAAACATTGCTAAAGTGGATGAAGTTTCAAAACACATCGGACAAGCCTATATCACTTACACTCCCTCATGGGGCAAGGGCCTAACCATCAACGCGGGTAAAATGTACACCCACGTCGGATTAGAAGTCGCCAAAGCGAAAGACAACTGGCAGTACTCCCGCTCTTATACTTTTTGGTATGCGATGCCGGTTTGGCATCTTGGTCTCTCGGCCAGCCTCCCGCTCTATAAAGATAAGCTTTCGGCTAGCCTCTTTATTTATAATGGTTGGAACAACCTCTAC
>Ga0105049_10002900_pt1 | contig 20304 bp, 9 predicted proteins | sample MAT06_FD_78087 | JGI IMG/M metagenome (GOLD analysis project Ga0105049, IMG submission 78087) | Freshwater microbial communities from Lake Fryxell liftoff mats and glacier meltwater in Antarctica - MAT-06 | ecosystem: Environmental > Aquatic > Freshwater > Ice > Liftoff microbial mat | place...
GAGCGGCGGAGGCGAGAATGCGCGACATATTGAGATAACTCCCTTTGAATTCGGTTCGGCGGAGCGCGGGGTTCGGTTGGGTATCCGCGTTCCGTCCAGGCCTCAGAATTTGCCCCCCGCTTCTGGCGAGATTGCGGCGGCGAAGGGGTATTCCCATGGAATTTGAGCGTCGCAGTCAAGGCGCGGCGACGCCGCACACGCCGATCTCGGCCGGATTCAGCCTTTTCCGAACAATCCACCGAGCAAATCGGTGAGATTAGGGCCTGACCCGGCAGCTGGAATCGCGCCCGATGGGGTCATTCCGTCGACGGTTTGCGGCAAGGCCTGCGTCAATCCGCCCAGAAGCTGGTCCAGCGGCAGCCCGAATCGGGCGGCCAGATCCTGCAATTGGCCGCTGCCCAGCACTTGCTGAAGCTGCCCGGCGCTGATCCCCGGATTGGGGCCGGTTGAAATCCACTGCGACATGAGATCGCCAAGTCCCGCCTGGTTGAACTTGGCGAGCAGACCGTCGAGACCGCCCTGCGACCCGCCCAGCAAGTCCTGCAGCGCGCCGCCGATTCCGCCGCCGCCGCCGCCAGCCATGCCCGAAAGTTGATCCAGCAAACCCATATGACACCTCACCTGTTAAAAGGGCATCCGATGCCCCTCCGGCGTTGCAGTCAAGGCAACGATTTAAGGCATTTCGGCTTGTCCTGACGGCGTGAAGCCGCCTTAATGGGATGCTGCGCCGCAACACGCGCCCAAGGCCAGGATTTCCTTTAAAGCCCCATGACGATCCGCGTCGCGCTCCGCCATTTCACGCGCTACCGCTATGACCGCCCCGTGCAGCTTGGGCCGCAGACGATCCGCCTGCGCCCCGCCCCGCACGCGCGCACGCCGGTCACGGCCTACCAGCTCGTCATTCATCCCAAATCGCATTTCCTGAACTGGCAGCAGGACCCGCAGGCCAACTGGCTCGCCCGCGCCGTGATGCCCGATCCGGTGGAAGAGTTTTCGGTCGAGGTCCGCCTGATCGCCGAGATGGACGTCATCAACCCGTTCGACTTCTTCGTCGAACCGGAAGCCGAGAAATGGCCGTTCGCCTACGACCCCTCGCTCGACGAAGAATTGCGCGCCTATCGCCGCGTCCATGAAAGCGGCCCGGCCTTGATGACGTGGCTCGAGACCGTTTCGCGCGAGCAGCAGCACACGGTCGACTTCATCGTCGGCCTGAACGCGCGGCTGCAAAGCGAGATCGGCTATCTCATCCGCATGGAGCCTGGCATCCAGCCCTGCGACGTCACGTTGAGTTCGAAGTCCGGATCGTGCCGCGACACCGGCTGGCTGCTTGTCCAGATCCTGCGCCATCTCGGTTTCGCCGCCCGCTTCGTCAGCGGCTATCTGATCCAGCTCAAGGCCGACGTGAAATCGCTCGACGGCCCGTCCGGCACCGAAGTCGACTTCACCGATCTCCACGCCTGGGCCGAGGTTTATATCCCCGGTGCCGGCTGGGTCGGCCTCGATCCGACCAGCGGATTGCTCACTGGCGAGGGTCACATCCCGCTCGCCGCCTCGGCCGAGCCTTCGCACGCCGCACCGATTTCCGGCCTCATCGCTGGCGACGCCAATGTCGACTTCCACTTCGAGATGTCGATCGAGCGTATCCACGAAGACCCGCGCGTCACCAAGCCCTACTCGGACGCGCAATGGGCCGAGATCGACGCAATGGGCCACGCGGTCGATGCCGAACTGAAAGCCGGCGATGTCCGCCTCACCATGGGCGGCGAGCCGACCTTCGTCTCGATCGACGATATGGATGGCGGGGAATGGACGACCGACGCGGTCGGCCCGAATAAGCGCACGCTTGCCGATCAGCTCATCCGCCGCCTGCGCGATCGTTTCGCGCCTGGGGGCATGCTCCATTACGGCCAGGGCAAATGGTATCCGGGCGAAAGCCTGCCGCGCTGGGCCTTTGCGCTCTATTGGCGCGGCGACGGCAAACCGCTCTGGGACGATGCCGACCGCATCGCACGCGAACGCCCTGAACGCCCCGCCACTATCGCCGACGCGGAGCGCTTTGCGCAGGGCGTCGCCACACGTCTCGGCCTCGAAGCCGACTATGCGATGCCGGCCTTCGAAGACCCGGCCTTCTACGAGAAGAAGGAACAGGAGCTGCCGGTCAACGTGACGGCTGCCGATTCCAAGATCGAGAACAAGGAAGACGCGGCGCGGCTGAAGGCCGTCTATGGCCGCGGCGTCAACGCACCCGTCAGCGTCGTGTTGCCGGTGCAGCGTTGGAATTCGCGCGCCTCGGGCAAACAATGGCGCTCGGAAAAATGGAAGCTGCGCAAGGAGAAGCTGTTCCTTGCGCCGGGGGACTCGCCCGCCGGTTTCCGCCTCCCGCTCGGCAGCCTGCCGTGGATCCCGCCGGCCTCATATCCTTATGTCGTCGAGCAGGACCCCTTCGATGCGCGCGGCCCCCTGCCCGACCCGACACCGGCCCAGCAGCCCTTCCTGCAGGCACCCGCCGCGCCGGTCGACGCCAACCGCCAGCAGATCACCGAACAGGACATCAGCGCCGACGGTGTGCGCACCGCGATGACCTTCGAGCCGCGCGACGGCAAGCTTTGCATCTTCATGCCGCCGGTCGAAACGGCGGACGACTATCTCGACCTCGTCGCGGTGCTCGAAGACACCGCCGCCGAAACCGGGGTACCGATCCATCTGGAAGGCTACACACCGCCCGGCGATGCGCGTCTCAACGTCATCAAGGTGACGCCCGATCCCGGCGTGATCGAGGTCAACATCCATCCGGCGGCGAGCTGGGACGAACAGGTCGCGATCACCCGCGCGGTCTACGAGGAAGCGCATCTGACGCGCCTCGGCGCCGAGAAGTTCATGATCGACGGCCGCCACACCGGCACCGGCGGCGGCAACCACATCGTACTCGGTGGACGCAAAGCATCGGATTCGCCGTTTCTCCGCCGCCCCGACCTGCTCGCCAGCCTCATCCGCTTTTGGCAGAACCACCCGGCGCTCTCCTACCTCTTCTCCGGCCTCTTCATCGGTCCGACGAGCCAGGCCCCGCGCGTCGATGAAGCGCGGCACGACTCGCTCTACGAACTTGAGATCGCACTCGCCCAGGTGCCGGCCCCCGGCGAAGGCGATGCGCCCCAGCCCTGGCTGGTCGATCGGCTATTCCGCAATCTGCTGGTCGATTCCTCGGGCAACACGCACCGCGCCGAGATCTGCATCGACAAGCTCTACTCGCCCGACGGCCCGACGGGACGTCTCGGCCTCGTTGAATTCCGCGGCTTTGAAATGCCGCCCCATCCCGACATGAGCCTCGCGCAGACGCTGCTGCTGCGCAGCCTCATCGCCCGCTTCTGGAAAACGCCCTACAAGAACAAGCTCATCCGCTGGGGCACATCACTGCACGACCGCTTCATGCTGCCGCATTTCGTGCGCGCCGATCTCGACGATCTGGTCGCCGACATGAATGCCAACGGCTATCCGCTGAAACCCGAGTGGTTCGCCCCGCACGTCGAATTCCGCTTCCCGGTCTATGGCCGCGTGCAGCAGGGCGACGTGACGCTCGAACTCCGCTCGGCGCTCGAACCCTGGCATGTCATGGGCGAAGAGGGCGCGGCCGGCGGGACCGTACGCTTCGTCGACTCATCGCTGGAGCGCCTTCAGCTTCGCCTCACCGGCGCAACGCCGGGCCGCCATGCCGTCACCGTCAATGGCCGGCCTGCGCCGATGGTCGAAACCGCAACGCGCGGCGAGTTGGTCGCGGGCGTTCGCTTCCGTGCCTGGTCGGCGCCGCATTCGCTGCACCCCAACATCAAGCCGCACGGCCCGCTTCTGGTCGAAATCATCGACACCTGGTCAGGCCGCTCGATGGGCGGCTGCACCTATCATGTCGCCCATCCCGGCGGCCGCAATTTCGAGACCTTTCCAGTCAATTCCTATGAGGCCGAAGGCCGCCGTCTCGCCCGCTTCGAGCCGCGCGGGGTGAGTCCCGGGCGCATCGATCTCGGCGAAATCCGCGCCAACCCGGACTTTCCCTTGACCCTCGATCTGCGCCGGTGAAGGTGCGGCCCTGATGCGTATTTCCTCAGCCCTGCTGGAAGGCTACGCCCCGCTGCCGGGCAGCGTGGACGAACTGGTCGATCAGGGTGGCGGCATGCGCCCGCATTGGCGCCAGCTCATCGACGGGCTTTCGGCCCTTGGCGGCGCCGAGCTGAAGCGCCTGGAAGCGACCGCGCTTCGCATGGTCCGCGACAACGGCATCACCTACAACGTCTATGGCGATCCCGAAGCGCCGCAGCGGCCGTGGGATCTCGACATCGCGCCGCTCGCCCTTTCGGGCGCCGAGTGGAGCGTGCTGGAAACCGGCCTCGTCCAGCGCGCCCGCCTGCTCGATCGCATCCTCGCTGACGTCTATGGCCCGCAGAGCCTCTTCCGTTCGGGCGATCTCCCCGCCGCCCTGATCGCTTCCTCCCCACATTTCCTCCGCCCCTTCCACGGCGCCAAGCCGCCCGGCGGCGTCCATCTCCATTTCTACGCCGTCGATCTCGGCCGCCTGCCCGATGGCGGCTGGGCCGTGCTCGCCGACCGCACAGAGGCACCCGCCGGCGCCGGCTATGCGCTCGAAAACCGCATCATCGTCTCGCAGATGCTGCCCGAGCTGTTCCGCGATTGCCGCGTCGAACGGCTCGCGACGTTCTTTGCCGGCTTCCGTGAAAAGCTGTTTCAGCTCACCGGCGTCGCGCGCCCGCATGCCGTGTTGCTGACGCCTGGCCCGCTGAACGAAGCCTATTTCGAGCACGCCTATCTCGCCCGTTATCTCGGCTTCACCCTGGTCGAAGGCGAAGACCTCACCGTGCGCGACCGCCACGTCTATCTGAAGACGCTGGCCGGCCCGCGCAAAGTCGACCTCATCCTCCGCCGTCAGGATTCCGACTATTGCGATCCACTTGAGCTGCGCAGCGAATCCGCGCTCGGCGTGCCCGGCATTACCGAGGCGGTGCGCGCCGGCAATGTCGTCGTCGCCAATGCGCTTGGCAGCGGCATTGCAGAGACGCGGCCGCTGATGCCGTTCCTGCCCGGCCTTTGCCGCAGCCTGCTCGGCGAAGACCTCAAGCTCCGCAGCATCGAAACATACTGGTGCGGCGATCCGCGCCAGCGCGCCCGCGTCGATGAGGACCGCTCGCGCCTGTCGATCTCCCAGATCGGCCGCTTCGCGCCGCTCTTCCAGGCCGGGCGCGGCCTGGCGCAGGGTGCAGATCGCGCGACGCTGTCAGAACATCTTCGCCTTCAGGGCGCGCGCTACTGGGCCGAAGCGCCGGGCCGGCTGTCATCGGCGCCGGTCGAGGAAGCCGGACGTCTGGAAGCCCGCGCGGTGACGCTGCGCTGTTTCGTGGCCCTGACGCCGGACGGCTACAAGGCGATGCCGGGCGGCCTCGCCCGCGTCGCCGAACGCGCCGGCTCCAGTGCCTCCATGCAGGCGATCACCCTGCAGAGCGGTGCGATCTCGAAAGACGTCTGGGTCATGAGCGACGCCGATGTCGCGACCTTCAGCCTGCTGCGGCAGGGCGAAGCGAAGCTCGATATCCGCCGCATCGCCGACGACATTCCAAGCCGCGCCGCCGACAATCTCTATTGGCTGGGCCGCTATGCCGAACGCGCCGAAGACATGGTGCGGACGCTCCGCGCCTTGCTCTCCCGCATCGGCGAAGTTTCAGGTTTTGCCGGCAACACGACCGCCGCCGAAGCCGCCGGACGCCTGCTCGTGCCGATGGAACAAATCTCGAAATCCGCTGCCGAGATGGCCGCCGGCGGTGAGTTCGTGCAGCTCATCACCGAACTGCACTCACTCATCTACGAGCCGAAAAACGCCCACGGCCTGCGTCCCATGCTGCAAAGCGCCGCGCGCGCCGCCTGGCGCGTCCGCGACCGTCTCTCGCTCGACGCCTGGCGCGCGCTGAACGCCCTCACGCTCCCGGAGCGCGATGGCGAGATCGACGCCATCATGTCGTCGGCGCGCGGCGATCTTGACGAACTGATCCGCACGATGGCCGCCTTCGCCGGTCTCGCCAACGAGAACATGACGCGCGGCCCAAACTGGCTGTTCCTGGAAATCGGCCGCCGCATGGAGCGTGCCGTCAACACTACCTGGCTGATCGAAGCCATGCTCGCGACCGGCGAAGACGGCACGAAGCCGCCCGACAGCGCCGATAATCTCGCGCTCACCCTCGATATCGCCGACAGCTTCATGACCTATCGCTCGCGCTATATGGGCGTCTTCGATCCCGGCGCGGTGATCGCTCTTCTGGTGCTGGACGAAAGCAACCCGCGGTCCATCGCCCACCAGATCGCGACGCTCAAAGCCCGCGCCAATGCCTTGCCCCGCGCCACGCCCGCCCAATCACGCGGCCGCGACCGCGAAATTATCGACGCCATGCATGCACGGCTGAAGAGCTTCGATGCCGGGAGCCTCACCGCCACCGACAAAAAAGGCGGGCGGCCTGAACTCCGTGCGCTGCTGGAGATGATCCAGGATCGGCTCGGCGATCTTTCGACCGAATTCGCCGAGAGCTGGTTCCGCCTCGTCAGCCGCCGCCGCTCGGGCGCTGCGCCGCGCCACCGCGCCGCCGAGGGAGCGGCCTGATGCTCTTTCACGTCCGCCACGTCACGACTTACGAATACTCCAAGCGCGTGACCGCCTCGCAGCACATCATGCGTCTGCGCCCGCGCCTCACCGACAATCAGGTCTGCGCCTCGTCGGAGGTCGCCGTCGATCCGCAGCCCGGCCGCCGCACGGCGCGCGACGATTACTTCGGCAACCGCATGGAGATCGTGACGCTCGACGAGCCGCACGAGAAACTGGTGATCGACGCCCGCAGTGTCGTGCGCGTCTCGCGCCGCCGCCCGCGCGATATCGAAATGACCGCCGCCTGGGATACGATCGGAGATACGCTGTCGCTCGCCCGGCATGATGCCGAGATCGAAGCGGCGCAGTTCATGTTCGATACGCCGCTCACCCGTGCCGAACGCGACCTGCTGAAATACGCCAATGATGATTTCGCGCCGGGCCGCCCGGTCGCCCTCGCCGCCCGCGATCTTATGAACCGTGTCCGCCGCGACATCAAATACGAGCCCGGCGTCACCGACGCCTCGACCCCGGTCGATAAGGTATTCGAGCTCGGGGCCGGCGTCTGCCAGGATCAGAGCCATGTGATGCTGGCGGTACTCCGCGCCCGCGGCATCGCCGCCCGCTATGTCAGCGGCTACCTCATGACCCGCCCCCCGCCGGGCCGCCCGCGCCTGCAGGGTGCCGACCAGAGCCATGCCTGGGTCAGCGTCTGGTGCCCGCCGCTCGGCTGGATCGACTACGACCCGACCAACGGCATCCTGCCGGACGATGAGCACATCACGCTCGCCTATGGCCGCGACTACGCCGATATTTCGCCGATCAGCGGCATCATGCTGGGCGGCGGCGAACACGAGGTTGAAGTGGGTGTCGACGTCGCGCCGGTCGAGGAAGCCAACGCGGCCTGAGAGCCGCTTGAGCCAAGGGGAACGTCATGTGGATCAAGACGGTCGATCTTCTGGACGGCCCGGTAGAACAAAAGCTGCATGACGGCGCCTTCGCCGAACTCGCAGCTATCACGCCGGCCAATGACGACGAACGCTTCGCCCGCGCCGCCGCCCTCGTGCAGATCGGGCGCTTCGACGAAGCGCGTCCCGAACTCGAAGCCCTCGCCGCCCAGCCCCGCCTCGCCGTCGCTGCGGCTCTCGAGCTCGCTGCCTGCGACCTGCGCAAGATCGGCGGCGAAGCCGATGTGCTCAAACTCATTGAGCCGGTCATCGAGCAGGGTGGCGCCGAGGCATCCGCCCGTCCCCGCGCCTTGCACTTGCGTGGCCTCATCGAAATGCGCCGCGTCGATATGCAGAACGCGGTGAAGGACCTGCTTCAGGCGGCCGATGGCTACAGCGCGCTCGGCTCGATCGCCGGCTCGGCGCAGGTCAACGACAGTCTCGGCACCGTCTACGCCGCGCTCGGCCAGGTCGATCAGGCCCTCGCCGCCTATGCCCGCTCGCTCGCCGACAAGACCGTGCTTGGCGACAGGCAGGGCGTCGCGATCACGCTCGGCAATCTCGGCCGCCTCGCCTTCCAGTCCGGTCGGTATGGCGACGCGCTCCACTATTTCAACAACGACATCGCCCTCTCGCGCCAATTGGGCGACGTGCGCGGCGAAGCCAAGCTGATGAACGACATCGGCCGCGTTCTGGCAGCCGAGGGGAAAACCACTGAAGCGCTCGCCAAGCTGGACGAGGGCCTCGTGCTGGCCCGGGCGCGCGGTCTCACCGGCATCGCCTTCTTCTGCCTCAAGGACAAGGCCGACACGCTGGCCGGCATGGGCGATACCAAAGGCGCAATGTCGGTCCTGACTGAGGCCCGGGCGCTGCTGCCCGAGCGCGGCGCGGAGTTCGAGAAATTGCTGCTCGATCTCATCGAGGCCGAAGCGCTGAAGAGCGAAGATGGCAGCCGGGCGCTTCAGCTCGCCGAAGGGGCGCTTCAGCAGCTCACCTATATGGACTTGCCAGATGTCGAAATTCAGGCACGCCTCCTCGCCTCCGATCTCTACCGCGCGCAGGGCCGCAACGGCGATGCCTCAGCCGCACTGCTGCTGGCGGTAAAGCGTTGCCGGGCGCGCGGCCTAACGCGTTATCTGCGTACGCTCTCCGAAGCGATGGCCCGCTACGGCGTCGAGGAAGGCGTGTCGGAAGAATCCGGCCGCGCCATCGGCTGGCGGCCGGACGAGGCGCTGTCGGGCTATTTCATCCGCGAGGAATTGGGGGCAGGATCGTTCGGCACCGTCTATCGTGCCCACGATCTTCAGCGCGGCCGCGACGTCGCCCTGAAACTCCTCCAGATCGACGCCGTCTATGACCGCGCCATCCGCGAAACCTTCCTCGATTCCCTGCGCCTCGAAATCGAAGCGGCGGCCCGCGCCCGCCATCCCGGTATCGCCGAGGTCTATGCCATCGGCCGCGATGCCGTCGCCAACCCGTATATCGTCCAGCAATTCGTTCAAGGGCGCCAGCTCCGCGCCGTCTTCAACGAAGGCTCGGTGAAGACGCTCGACCGCATCGCGCACTATATGTCGCTCATCTGCCACGCCATCGGTGCACTGCATCGAGGCGGCGTCGTCCACCGCGACATCAAGCCGGAAAACGTGGTGATGACCGATGCCGGCGCGCCGGTCGTTATCGATTTCGGCATTGCGCACGTTGCCGGTTTGGTTCTGCCGGGCTTCCAGGGCGGGGCCGGCACGCGCGGCTATGCGCCGCCGGAACAGGCAACGACACAGACGCCCGAGACGACGCTCGACATCTTTCCGCTCGGCATCATGGCGTGGGAGTGGTTCACCGGGACACGGCCCGACAAAGGCCGCGACTCGATCCCCGATCCCGAGCCAAAGAAGAAAAGCTGGTTTGGCGGCGGCGGAGACGAGGACGAGCGCGGCGACGCCGAGAAAGCCTTCCTCACCCTCGTCCGCGAGATGCTCGCGCCGGCCAATGAGCGGCTCGGCGACGTGGAAGTCGCCGCGCACCGCTTCGAGCGTATCCGCGAGGCGGCTGAGGCCGAGCGCGCTGCGAAGGGATGACCCGGCTCTATTGGGCCGGCATCGGCCCTTCATAGACGGTCAGCTTTACCTTGCCGGGCGGGCGGGTATCGGCAGCGACATCGCCGCCGTAGTCGTCGAACAACACGAGCTTGATCGGCAGAGGGCCGTCATACCAGATCTTATAGTTGGAGAAGAATGAGCCGCGCGCACCGACGCCGAACAGCGAGTTGTCTTCTTTCACGAAGATCGACAGGCCGATATTGCGCTCGTCCAGCGACTGCGCCAGAAAGAGATAGATCTTGCCGACCGGCGGATCGAACTCGACCACCGACGCGCGCTTGCCATCAACCAGCGCTTCGGTCGCCTTCATCTCGACTTCCTGCTCTTTCCAGACGCTGACGTTCTCCATGCCGCCGACATCGGCGGCGAGCCACGTCACCTGATCCTTCACGATGGCATCTGGCGCCTTGGAGAACCGCGCCTCGGCCTCTTTCCAGGCCGGCTTGTAGACGTTCTCCAGCCGCTCCTCGGCCCGGCCTTCCATCAACTCCACCAGCATGTCGGCGCGCTGGCCGTAGTTGATGTTGCCGGCCGACGGTACGCGCTCGTAGTCGTTATCGCCGGGGCCGACCTGAATGAAGATGTAATTGCCCGAATTGTGCAGGCCGACGACCTCACCCTTGGCATTGAACATCGCGCTGCCCGACGAGCCGCCTGCGCCCGCCGCCGTGTGCTGGATGAACTGCCGGTCCACCGCCTCGCCGCTGGAGAGGAAGAACGAGGTCATCGCCGCGATCACGCCCGAATTGGTGTTCGGCTCCGGCCGCGACACATCGGTGCCCAGAACGCGCTCCGAAGGGTAGCCGATCTGCAGCAGCGGCTGACCGGCTTTCATGGATTCCATGTCTGCCTCGGGCGCGATCTTTAACGGCGTCCCCAATTGCTCGGGGTTTTCCACCGTCATCAACGCGACGTCATAGGCGATCGGCAGCGCCACATTGCGCATCGTGCCCGCCTGCACCTTGGCATAGACGCCGTCGGCCCATTCACCCCACGCCTTGTAGCCGGGATGCTGCTTGTAGCCGGTGACGACGAAATGCTTGTAACCGGGCGCCCTGGGCTCGATCACGATGAGACGGCCATTGCCCCAGCTTGGCGTCTTGGCTTCGTCAAAGATTTCCGCGACGTGCGCGTTGGTGGCCATCTGCTTGGTGCCGTCGGGCATCTGCACGACCCAGGCTGTACCCATGCTCTCCAGCGTGCCCGAGGGCAGCTCGATCGCCACCTGATAGACCGAGCCCTTCACCGTCTCGATGATCGCGGTGAAATCGGCCGGCGCGCCCATCGCGGCGACCTGCTCCTTGATGCCGGGGATCTGCTCTTTCAGCGCCGCGACATCTTGCTGCGTCTCGGCGACCCTGGCCTGTGTGTCGGCGACCTGCTGGTTCGTCTGCTGCATGGCGGCGTCGGTCGCCGCTACTTTCTGTTCGGTGCCGCGCAGCAGGAAATAGCCGCCCGCAGCCGCCGCGATCAGCGCAGCCGCCACGAGGCCCAGCGTGCGCGAGGTCGTGCGGTCGCGCACAGCGCCTTTGCTGAGCACGCTGGCGACATTGTCGGCCGAACCGAGCACTTCAGTCTTCAGCTGGTTCGCGCCATAGGCATCGATACGCTCGATCTTGATGCGCGGCCCGGTCGGCCCCGACAGTTGAAGTTCGGCAGAGCGCGGCAGGTCCTGCCCGTCCAGAACCGGGCGCCCATCCATAAAGACGGGCTTCTCATGATTGATGATGAACTTGTAGCCGCCATACTCCTTGCGCAGCCCGAAATGCTGATGGCTGACCAGCGTCAGATCTTCAGGAAACGGAATGTCGGCATCGAGCCCCCGGCCGAAACGCACTTCGTCCTTGCTGTCCTCGATGTCGATGTCACGGCCGGCATAGGCGCCGTTCGTGTAGCGGATTTTGAGTGGCATGACGCGCAGATCCCCGAATTTCCCCGCAGGGTAAGCGTCCGCCAGCGACGGGCCAAGGTCTGAGGCGACCCTGCGTCAGCGCGCCTCAGGCGGGGCTTTCCGGTCATCAAGCGCACGCTGCATAAAGACGAGGCTGAGCCAGCGCCCGAATTTCGCGCCGACCTCGGCCATCCGCCCCGTCTCTTCAAAACTGAGCGCCCGGTGCAAGGCGAGTGAAGGCGCATTATCTGCGTCGATCCCCCCGACCATCACATGAAAACCGGCCGCTTGGCCGTGATCGATCAAGGCCGCCAGCAAGGCCCGCCCGGCCCCACGCCGCTGCGCCTCGGGCGCGACATAGACCGAGTGTTCGACCGTTAGCCGATATCCGGGAAAGCTGCGGAAGTCCCCATAGGAGGCAAAGCCGATCACCGCGCCGTCCGCCTCGGCGACCAGCACTGGAAAACCTTTCGCCCGCCGCGCCGCCGCCCATTCGGCGCGGGCTGCAACGTCCGTCTCCAACGTGCTGAAGACCGCCGTGGTCGTCCGCACCGCATGGTTGAAAATCGCGACAATGGCGGCGAGGTCGGCGTCGGTGGCGTCGCGTATAATCATGCGCCGATCATGGCCAGCGGCGGCCCCAAAAGCCAAGAGGCCCGGCGTTTCCGCCGGGCCTCTTGTCAGTTTTGGGTGATCGGCCTTAGCCCGCAGGCGTGCCGCGATAGACCCATATCTTCACCTTGCCGGGATTCTCTACCGGCTTCGGCGGCGGCGCAGTCGGCGTCGGCCCAGGAGCGGCCCCGTCGGCTGGCGGCGGGGCTTCGGCCGGGGCCTCGGCCGGCGGCGACGTCAGATCGGTCACCACGGCATAGAGTTTGCCCGCGCCTTCGCGGCCTGAGACGACGAAGGAATACGGCGTCAGGTTCACACCGCTGTCGAGATACTGGATCGTGCCATCCGGTAGGACTTCGTAAAGCGAGGTCTGGATGATGCGCTTGTCGAGCGAAGCGCCCGCGATGACATAGGTGCCGGGCTCGGTGATCTCGATCTCGGCGCCTGCTCCGAGGCGATTCTCAAGCCATGGAATGGGCGTATCCATGATGCCTTCAACCTCGGCGACCTTCACCACATTCTTCTGGTCGCCCATCTCTTGGCCGAACAGCTGGACGAGATCCTGGATGAAGACGTCGGGGGTCTTGGTCAGATCGTCCTCGGCCTTGTCGAACGAGGCGAGATAGTCCGGCATCAGCGCCTCGGCCTTGCCTTCGGCAAGGTCGATCAGCATGTCGGCGCGCTGGGCGTAGTTGACGAGGGCGCCCGAAGGCTGGCGCATCGTGCCGCCGTCAGGCGTCTGGTAGATGATGATGTTGCCGGCGTTCAGGAACGCGACAACTTCACCTTTGGTGTTGAACATCGGGCTGCCGGAGGCGCCGCCGGTAGCGGGCACCGAGTGCTGCACCAGCAGATCGTGCTTGGCGTTCTCGCGGCTCAGGAAGAATGTCGTCAGCGAGGTGATGATGCCGGTCTGCGAGGTCGGCTCGGGCCGCGCCGCGTCGGTGCCTTTGAGCTGCTCCATCGGATAGCCGATGAGGATGAGCTGCTCGCCCGCTTTCAGCGTCTCGACTTCCTGGCGGCTCGCATAGGTCAGCGGCGTGCCGAGCTTTTCGGGCTCATCGACATAGAGCAGCGCCACGTCGAAGCCGGGCACGAACTCCATGCGCGCCGCCGACAACGTCTGCGCCTTGGTGAAGTACTTTTCCTGCCAGGCGTTGAACGCGTCATAGCCCGGATGCTTCTTGACGCTCACAACCGTCAGGGTCGAATAGTCCGGACCCTTCGGCTGCGTCACGACCAGCTTGGCGCCCGACAGGCGCGGGTCGCTGCTGATGTCGGCGAGGATATCGGCGACGTGACTGTTGGTGGCCAGTGCCTTGGTGCCGTCAGGCAACTGCACAACCGAGGCTGTGCCGGTGCCCATCCGCGAACCGGATGGCAGCTGGATGGAGACGATGTAAACCGACTCCTTGTTCTTCTCGATGATCGCCGCGAGGTTTGCGGGATTGGCGCCCGCAGCTGCGGCCGCCTGCGCCCTGATCTCCGGCAGATCTTTCGAGATCGAGACGATCTGTTCCTTGATCGTGGCGACATCGCCGCCGATCGTCACCACGTCCTGCTGCAGGCCCTTCGTGATGAAGTAGCCGCCCGCACCCAGCACAGCGACCAGCGCCGCGACGCCGGCGACGATGCCGAGCGTGCGGTTACCGCGCGTCGAGGTGTCGCGAACGACTTCCGTCAGATCTTTCTGGGGTTTGAGGATCTCGGTCTTGATCTGGTTCGAAGGCCCGCCATCCGTGCGCTCCAGCCGAAGCTTGGGGCCGGTCGGACCGGAGAGCTGGACCTCGGCCGATTTCGGCAGGTCCTGATCGTCATAAACCGGACGGCCGTTCAGGAAGACCGGCTTCTCGCGGTTGATGACGAACTTGTAGCCGCCCAGTTCGCGACGCAGCGCGAAATGATCGCGGCTGACAATCGCCATATCCTCCGGGAAGCCGACATCGCAATCCACCCCGCGGCCGAACTTCACTTCGTCCTTCGCGTCGTCGATCGTCACTTCCCGGCCCGGATAGGGCTGGCCTAAAAACTTGATAACGAGGCCCATATTTCACTCCCCAAATGGCCTGAGCTCCCCCAAGCCGTGGGCGGTTTAGCACGGCGTGCCAGCTCTGTGCAGTCCGGTTTTGGGGCTTTTTGGCGCAGCCTCTCGGCAACGAAGGCGCACATAAGGCCCCATTGCTGGACTTGGCCCGGCCCCCCCGGCATGTTCGCAGGCGATGGAGACCTCCGGCCCCGACATTATCCTCGACCAGGTGCGCCGCCTCGTCGTCATCCCGCCTGAGGCCGCGCCGGAAGGCGTCATCTTCTATTGCGCCCGCATGCTCGACGGCATTTGCGCGGCGCTGGTGGTTAAACTCGGCCAGAAGCCCTCGGCCAATATCTTCTCCAATCTGATGACGGTGGAGGCGCTCCGCCTCATCGACAACATCTCCAAAGAGCTCGCCCATACCCTGCGCCGTATGGGCAATGTCGTGCGCCACAGCCTGGCGGATTCGACGCTTGAGGACGTCAAGCTCGCCATTGTGCTGACCCGCGAGCTGCTCGACTGGTTCGAGGCGCTGGAGGCCGGCGCGCAGTTCGATAAGGCGCGCGCCAAACTCGACGAGAAAATCGACCCGAGCTGGGGCGTCGTCAGCGTTGTCAGTCTGCTCGCCGGCGTCGAGGCCGGGCAAAGCGACGCGATCGAGGCCCTGCTCGACCGCCGCGCCGACATTCTCACCTCGCGTTTCCTTGCCTCGCTTTGCGCCGAAGCGCTCATCGCCTGTGGGCGGCCCCGCGATGCGGAGGACCTCCTCGCCGCCTGCGCCGGCCGCTTCGGCAGCGATCAGCGTCACCAGCAACTCTCGGCGCTGGTTCTCTCGCGTACCGGTCGGCTGGAAGAGGCCGTGAAGGCGGCAGATAGCCTGCTCAAGCGCTACCCGGACGACGATGAAACGGCCGGCATCGCCGGCGGCATCTACAAGCGCCGCTGGGACCGCGACCCGACCCAGACAAGCGCCCTCAAGAAAGCTCACGATCTCTACAAAAAGCAGTGGGAGAAGGGCAAACGCATCAACGCCTATCTGGGAGTCAACGCGGCCTCGACCGCAGTCTATCTTGGCGATCTGCCCGGCGCGCGCCTCATCGCCGCCGAAGTCGTGACCGCAATGGAGAAACGCGACACGGCGCTCACTGCCGCAAACCTCCAACCCCAGGACGGCGGCCTCTCGGCCTATTACGACGAGGTGAGCCGCGCCGAGGCGATACTGGTCTCGGGCGATGCCAAGGCGGCGCGCGCCGCCTACGACCATGCGTTCAGCACCTACCGGCAATATTCCGGCACCATCAAAGGCGCCAAGTCTCAGGCGATGAAAGTCGCAGCGCTATCAAGCACGCTCGATTTCGAGCCCTGGCCTTATGCCGTCGGCGTTACCGGCCACCGGCCGCACAAGCTGAACGCCGGAGGGATCGCACACATCGCCGCCGATATCGCGCGGGTCTTTGACGACATCGCCGCTATGTCCGGTGGGCGCAAGATGGTCTGCGTCTCTTCGCTCGCCGAAGGTGCGGACACCATGGCGGCCGAGGCGGCGCTGGCGCGCGGCTGGAGCCTCGTCGCGCCTTTGCCCTTCCCGGCCGATCTCTATGCGCTCGATTTCGCGGAAGGACCGCCGCGCGACACCTTTTACGCGCTGCTCGCACGGTCGGAGCACTTCATCTGCCGCCCCGATCGCGATGACGATATCGCCGGCTATCGCGCCGCCAGCTCGGCGATGCTCGATCTTGCCGACACCCTCGTCGCCGTCTGGGACGGCGAAGCCACGACGGCCCTGGGCGGTGCCTATGACACGCTGCGCGAAGCCGGCAAGCGCGGCCTGCCGGCGCTCCGTGTCGACGCGAACGCCGAAATCCCGCCCGCCCCGGTTACGCTCTGACGGCTCAGGGCTTCCAGTTCGCAATACGCCCGGCGACCTCGGCCACCTCCGCGCTCTTGCCCTGCCGGATCAGATAGCGCGCAAACGATGCGCGCCGCGCAAAGAGGAAATTCGAGCGCAACTGCTCGGTCGTGTCGACGAGGCCCTCGATCTCGAGCTGACGCACCGCGAGACCGTAATAGTAGAGCGACTCCAGCTCGCTCTTCTCCAGGCCCACCTCGCCGTATTCATAGTTCTGGCCGAGCGTGAAGGACGACCAGAACGATCCTTTCGCGGCGGTCTCGATATAGAGTTTCACCGCTGCGGGCTCGTCCATCGCTACGACATCCTCGCCGGTCGTGAGCTTGCGCCCCTTGATCATCTCGGACGCGAGGAGATTGCCTGCATCAACGACGCCAAGCGCCCATGCCTCGCGCACGAGATCGAAGCCCTTTTTGAGATCGTCATCGCTCGGGTCGTCTTTCCACGCGGTCAGCCAGAAGCCGAGATAATAGATCGCACCGGGATATTTCGCGTCGATCGCAAGCTGGATTTCCTTCATCCCTTCATCGACCTTGTCGCCTCGCAGCAAGGCGCGCCCGAGTTGAAGGTGAAGGCGGGGATCGTCCGGAGTTGCTTGTAGGGCCCTGCGGCAGGCGGCCTCGGCATCCGCCGTGTTGATTTTGCCGTCGGTGATGCCCGCATTGAGCCGCCCCGGGTCCGACGGGAAAGCCGCGAGGCGATGGCAAGCGCCCGCCATCGGATCGAACTGCTTCAGCGCCGTATCTTCTGTCAGATAATTGTCGCGCCGGTCCGTCGCCGTCAGCGGCTTGGAAACTGTGATCGGCGCCCAGGCCATCATCTCCTTCAGCATCTTGCCGTTCTCGGCCTGGAGCTGCGACAGGACGATGGGGCCTGACGTCGGCGTATTGGCGTTATTGGTTTCGGGCAGCTTCCAAAGATAGAGCCGGAAATCGTCACCCCCCGCCGCCAGCATCTTGCCGTCCGGGCTGAAGACCGCCGAACGAAACGGCTTCTCCGGTCCCTTGAAGGTCAAAAGCTCTGCACCGGTGTGCGCATCCCAAACCCGCGCCGTGCCGTCGAAGCCGGCAGAGGAGATCCGTTGCCCGTCGGCGCTGAACGAGGCCCAGATCACGATGTCCTCATGGCCGGACAGCAGCAACTCGGCTTGGCCGGTTGTGACATCATAGACGCGGATCGTTCGATCGCTTGATGCTGTGACGAGACGCATGGAGTCCGGCGAGAAATTGACCGCGTTGATCTGGCTCTTGTCTTCGCGCCGCTCGAACAGCAGATCGCCGCTCGCGAAATCCCAAACGAAGACTCGGCCATCCGACGAACCGGTCGCGACCTTGGTGCCGTCGGGGCTAATCGCCATCGTGTACAGGAACGCATCTGGCGCCGTGAAGGTGCGGAGTTCACTGCCTTCGGTCGCGGCGAAATCATAAACACCGACGCCGCCATAGTGCGCAACGAGCACATACTTCCCGTCTGGTGTCACGCTGACCCACTGCGCCGCAAATGTGTCAGCCAGGTTACCGATCAACCTGTCGGGCGCGCCCGTCGCTGCGTGCCAGAGCCGGACACGGCCAAGATTGTCGGCCGTCAGGATTCCCCTGCCGTCCGGCGTAAAGATCACGTTGTTGATGTTGGCCGCGGCCGGCATCGCATCATCCGATGCGGGCAGGCTGAAAGCCGGATGGCCGGTTTCGACATCCGACAGCACAACCTTGGCGCCGCCGGACTCGTTCGACGAGGTCAGCAGCGACTGGCCGTCCGGGCTCCAGGCAACCGAATTGACATTGAACGAATGGACCTGACGCGCACTTTGCGGCGTCAGGCCCTCGACGGCGTAAATCACCGCTGTGCCGTCGTCGTAATTCGCCATCACATACTGCCCGTCGGCGCTCAGCGCCTGGCCGGTAATGATGCGCGACGAACGGAACACCCGCAGCGTCACGCCCGACGCATAGTCCCAGAGCCGCAGCGTATTGTCGCCCGACGAGGTCAGGATGCGCTTGCCGTCCGCCGACAATGCCAGGCGACGCACATCGAAGGAGTGGCCGGTCAAGGTTCGCGCCGGCGCGAAGTCGGTCGACGACGCGATGTAGACGTCCTTACCGACCGTCATGACGACATTGCGCCCGTCTGGCGTGTAGAGCAGCTTGTAGAGGTAGTCGGCACCGATATTGATCTCTTGGACAAACTCGCCCGTGCCGCTGTAGACGTTGGCGATACCGCCGCCGATCAGCACGACCTGTGAACCGGACGGCGAGATCACGACATCTTCGATCTTGGTCGGATATTCGGCGTTGCCGTTCGGGACGACGATGCGCTGGGTATGCGTCGCCAGATCCCAGATGATCGCGTGGCCGGTATTGTCGGCCGTCACCGCGATCGAAAGATCGTCGGCGACCGCAATGCCTGAAATAGCGCCTTCAAACGAGCCGGCGATCGAGACGATCGTCTGGGTCGTTGTGGTGATGAAATGGACGCCGCCGGACTGGTCGGCAATCACAATCTCGCGGCCCTGGGCATCCGTATTGGCCATGACTGGCAGTGCAGGAAAGGTGAAGTTATTCACGACGCTGAGGTCGCCCGCCTTCAGAAGCTGCGCCGTTTTGTCATCGAACATGATGAGGAGATAATTGCCGCCGGTGTCGGAGGTCATTCCGGAGACCCACTGCCCGGACTTGCCCCAGAAAGCGCGCTCGAACCCGAAGAACGTGTTCCAGGCGATCAGACGTCCGTCGCCGAACGTGTAGGCATTGGCGACGTCCGCCGCGAATTCGACATTGGTGATCTCGGCCGACGAATTGGCCAGCACCGAGACGATCGTGTCGGTCGAGGCGGCATGTTGCAGCGCCGAGAGAGAAGCCTGCGGCAGCTCGCGCCCGGTCTGCTCGGCGATCCGCACCGATTCCACGGCCAGCGCGAGCGACAACTCGGAGTTACCCGCTTTCGAGGCAAGATTGGCCTGCCGCGCGACCAGCCGCGCGCTGCCGATCTGCGTTTCCTTCAGCTGGTCCTCGGCGCGCGATTCTGCCGCCTTGGCGCGCTCGCTCTCGCCCTGCGCGATGACGGTCTGCTCCTGCGCGCGGTCGCTCGCCTGCTGCGCAAAATAACCCAGCACCACCGCGCCCGCTGCCAGCACCGCCATCACCGCCGCGATCCCGGTCACGATGCGGAACGAGCGCCGCCGACGGTTGTTCGCAGCCTTGAGGCTCTCGGCGATATAATCCTTCAGCGATTGCGGCAGCTCGTCGTCCCACTTGCCGACGAGGTCCTTGCCCTCTTCCAGCGCCAGACCTTCCAGCAGACGCGCCGATTTTTCGGCCGGCGGCGCTGCACGCCACAGCGCCTCGTCTTCTTCGAGCCGCGCCCGCGTTTCGAGGTCGCGGCGGTCGCGATTGATCTGCTCACGAGCCCGCGCCCAGTGATTGATGAGCGCTTCGTGCGCCACACGCACCCGCGCTTCGCCGCCATCGCCATCGGCGATCAGCAAACGCGCCGATTGATCGAGAAACGCATCGACCAGCGCCCGGCGCGCCGATCCGGCGGGGAACGCCGTCAGCGGCGCCATGCGCGCCGTGGCGTTCTGGTCGCGGTCGCCATCGACCGTCACCAGCGCGCGCAACACCGAAGCCAGCGCCGCCTGCACATCGGGGGCTTGCGCGTTCAGGATCTCATCGGCCCGCGTCGCGATCGCCCCCTTGATACCGCCAAGCGCCTCATAGGTGTCGTAGGTAAGGACGCTGCCCTTGGTCTTCTCGACGTCGGCCTTGTAGAGCGCGTCGAGCATAAACGAGACGAGCGGCAGCGACCCCGGATCGCGCGCGGCTTCCTCTGCAATCACCGCATCGAGCCCGATGCGGGTCTCCGAATGATCTTCAAACGACAGTCCCGCCGCTGCAGCGGGCCGGCGGATCATCTCGGCCAGCTCAGCCTGGCTCGGCGGCAAGAGATCGATCCGCCCCATCCCATCCGCCAATGCCACCAGCTCCGGCGAGGCCGCCGCGCGGTGCCAGAAGTCGGAGCGCATCGAGGCCACCACCCAGACCATCCCGGTCTTGGTCAGCGAGGCAATCAGGCGCACGAAGCTGTTGCGCTCCTCGGTGGAAATCGCCGGATCCGTGAAGATCTCTTCAAGCTGGTCCAGCACCAGTGCCAGCTTGGCGTTCTCGTGCCCCATGATGCGGCCGTCGGC
>Ga0105049_10002901_pt1 | contig 20302 bp, 19 predicted proteins | sample MAT06_FD_78087 | JGI IMG/M metagenome (GOLD analysis project Ga0105049, IMG submission 78087) | Freshwater microbial communities from Lake Fryxell liftoff mats and glacier meltwater in Antarctica - MAT-06 | ecosystem: Environmental > Aquatic > Freshwater > Ice > Liftoff microbial mat | place...
ATCCTGCCGGGGCTTGCTGCTGCGCCGTCGCCACCGTCCTCTGGCAAGATTGCGGTCTATGCCCGCAACCGCGCTGGTGCGCCGTGGATCGACGTGATGCGTCCCTCCGGCAGTGATTTTCCGCTGCAGCCCCACTTCGGCGTCAACCGGATTGCCAACTGGTCGCCCTCGGTCACTACCACGATCACTACCGAAGCCCTGCCCATTACCTCGGTCGGGACCGTCTCGACCCCAGCTTTGGCAGCAACGAACCTGACCGCCTCGATGCGCCGCTGGCGCCTGACTCCGGCGGCACTGGTGGATTCTGTTGCCGACCAGCGCTCCGCTGGCCGGGCCTGCTGGCGCGGCAAGGGCAGGAGTTTACCGTTCCCGCTGAGTTTGCGCGAATGGTGGTCGTGTTTTCCGGTTTCTCGACGCATTCGGCGACCACACCGATTGGCAGGCATCTTTGCATGTTCGAAAGCATGAGAATCGGGAGTCTCCCCAAAGACTGACCGAAATGTAGGAGCATTGTCCCCTCCAACCACATGACATGCGACAGAGCCAATTTTGCACGCCGAAACACAAATCGGGCAGGTTCCAATTGTGGCGCCGCAGCTCGGAACCGGCGATCATGGCATGGCAGAATCATTCTGGGAGAGAAAGAAATGTACGTGGTAACCGTGCTCTTTGCGCTGAACCCGGGGCTGCAGCACGATTTTCTGCCGCTGATGTCCGCCAATGCATCGGCCTCTTTGGCGTTGGAAGCCGGTTGCCGCCAGTTCGACGTCTGCCTCGACCCGGATCGCCCGGACGAGGTCTTCCTTTACGAGCTGTACGATGATGGCGAGGCCTTTCAGGCACACCTGATGACGCCGCATTTCAAGGCCTTTGCCAGCGAGACGGCGCCGATGATCGCGGAACGCGACATCAGAACCTTTCGTCGTCTTTCGCCGGAGGTCGGCGGACGCTGAAGCCGCCTGGAGTGGCGTTTCAGATGATCGGAACTGGGCGGGCCACGCGCTTCGAGGGGCCGGTTCTGACAGGTGCCGAGCGCCCTAGAAGCCGCGATGATCGTAGGTCTTCGCGCGATGCAGATGCATCAGCGCCTTGACCCCTTGCGCAATGAATCCGGTGTCGGCACCCAGCCCGACCATGCCGAAGCCCTGGTTGATCCGGCGCTTCTGATCCTCGGGGTTAAGCCCGACCACCCCGCTGGTGATGCCCCGGCGCGCAGCGATGGCCTTGATGCGCAGGATGTCTTCGGCGACGCCCGGGCCCTCCCACTGGCCGGTGTGGCCCCAACTGGCCGAGAAATCGGCGGGGCCAAAGAAAATGGTCTCCAGACCCTGAACCGCGGCGATTGCCTCGAAGTCGGCCGAGGCGGCGCGGGTTTCGATCAACGGGATCACAAGCGTTTCGCGATCCGCTACCCGCAGATAATCCTGCATCCGCAAGCCCCAATGCACTGCACGTTCGCCACCGATGCCCCGTTCGCCGCGCGGCGGATAACGGCAGATCCGAAAGGCCTCTTCCACCTCTGCGGCAGATTTCACGTAAGGAACAATCACCCCGTCCACGCCAAGATCCAGCGCGCGTTTGAGGTGGTCGACGGCCAGCGACGGAACCCGCGTCAGGACCGCCACGCCGGTTCCCTTGGCCGCGCGGGCATGGGCGACCACGTCTTGGTGGCTGAGGCTGCCATGCTCCATGTCGATCACGACCCAGTCGATCCCGAGGGTTGCGACCAGTTCGGTCACCCCCGGGTCACGCAGCGTGATCCAGACGCCGAAGGTCGTCGCGCCAGAGGCGAGTTTGGGCCGAAGCGGGTTCATCATTGTTTCGAATGTCATCGGACCGGCCTTTCCCGAAACGTCAATAGGGCATCAGTGGGGTTGGTGACCCCGTACCATAATTCATGTAGACCGTCTTTTTCTTCAGATAGATTTCCAGCCCCGCCACCCCGTCGTCGCCCCCCACGCCGCTTTGGCGATATCCGACATGGAACCCCTGCAGGGCTTCGGGTCCGATCCGGTTGATGTAGAGTTCGCCAAAGTCGATGTCGCGCACGGCGCGCATGATCAGCGGCATGTCGCGGGTGAAAAGATAGGCCGACAGGCCATAGCGGCTGTCATTGGCAATGGCGAGTGCATCTTCGAAGGTGGCGAACGGCGCAATCGGCACCACTGGTCCGAAGATTTCGGCCCGCATGATCGCCATGTCGGGACGCACGTCCGAAAGGATTGTCGGCAAGTACCAGTTCCCGCCTTCGACCGGCGCGACCTTTGGCTTTGCGCCGCCCAGCACCAGACGCGCCCCTTCACCGATGGCCTGTGCCACAAAACCTTCGACCTTGGCCAGTTCCGGCGCGCTGACCTTGGGGCCGACGTCGGTCGTTTCGGACATCGGGTCGCCCAGTCGCAGGGCGCGCGTCGCGGCGACGAATGCCTCCAGAAAATCGGCATAGATGTCCTTGTGAACCAGCGTGCGCTCGTTGCAGATGCAGACCTGCCCGCAGTTCATGAAACGCGAGGTCAGCGCGCTTTTCACTGCAAGATCGAGGTCGGCATCCGGCATCACGATGAACGGGGCCTTGCCGCCCAGTTCCAGCGAGACGGGTTTGATGTGATCCGCCGACGTGCGCAGGATCTTCTGGCCGGTCGGCACGCTGCCGGTCATCGTGACCAGATCGACGAGGGGAGAGGCGACGAGTGCCTCGCCAACCACCGGGCCTGCGCCGGTGACGATGTTGATGACCCCGGCAGGTACCCCCGCCTCGACAAACAGCCTTGCCATGTACAGCGCCGAAAGCGGGGTCAGTTCATGCGGTTTCAGCACGATCGTGTCGCCCGCAATCATGGCCGGTGCCACCTTGCGCGAGACCAGCGCCGCCGGATAGTTCCATGGGATGATGCCGACCACGACGCCAACCGGAAGTCGCTGGATCCAGACCTGCTCATCGGCGGCGTCCGAGGGCAGGATCTGCCCCTCGATCCGGCGTGCGAACTCGGCGAAGTAGCGAAAGAACTCGGCCGCGCCCCCGACTTCGCCGCGCGCCTCGGTGATCGGCTTGCCCTGTTCGGCGACGACGATCCGCGCCAGTGCCTCGGAATCGCGGTCGATCAGGTCGGCGATCCGGCGCATGATGACGGCGCGCGCCAGCGGTGCCATCCGCCCCCAGGCGGGCTGTGCGGCGCGCGCTGCGCGAAGGGCCCGCTCTGCTTCGGCCGCGCCGCCCTCGGGTGCCTGTGCGATGGGCTGGCCGGTCGTCGGGCTGACTATGACGCGGGTAGCGAGTGTCGTTTCCAACGCGCCGCCGATCAGGAGTTTCAGGTCTTGGTACTGCATCTTTCGCGTCCTTTCGCTGCCTGCGCCGGCAGGGTTCAGATCATGAAGTCGCCTGCCCGAACGCCGACCGATTCTGCGGTCGTTTCAAGTTGTCGCCACGTCTCCTCGTCCACCGGGATACCCTTTTCCAAGCGATCGGTCCGGGTTCGCGCCTCGATCTCGCCTGGAAGCAGCACCGGCGCATCAGGGGTCAGGGGCGGCGATGCCGTTGCCCATGCACCAAGGCGGGAAATGTCGGCGGAAAAGAAGTCTGCGCCGCCGAACATGGCGGGATTGAATGCGACAGACAGCATGTTGTTGACCAGACGCCCGGCCGTCGGGCTGGCGGGATTGCTGGCGAACCCCCCGCTCAGCGAACCGGCGAATATCTCGCAGAAGACCGAGAGCCCCGACCCCTTGTGCCCTCCGAACGGAAGGATCGCCCCCGGCGGATCGGCATAGAACGACCGGGCGTCGGTCGTCGGGTGGCCCTGCCCGTCGATCACCGCACCTTCCGGCAGCGGCAGATCCTTGTTGCGCAACAACTGGATCTTGCCTTCGGCAATCACCGATGTCGCGATATCGAGGATCAGCGGCGGCCCGTCCTGACGGGGCGATCCGGCGGCAATCGGGTTGGCGGAAAGGCGTCTGTCGGATCCGCCATGGGGCGCGACCAGAATGCCGTAGCCCGAGGTGTTGACGAAATGAAAAGACGGAAAGCCCGCCTCGGCCAGTTGTTCGGGCCAGGCCCCGATCCGCCCCAGATGTCCTGCATTGCGGATGGACAGTGCCGCAAACCCCAGCCGCGAAACGCGCTCGGCCAGCATTTGCATCGCCTCGCGCCCGATGACCTGGCCATAACCAAATCCGCCATCGACAAGGATCGTGCCACCGTGATCCGAAATGACCGTGGCGTGCCGGTTTGCGACCACCTCGCCTGCCGCCACCCAGGCCAGATACTTGCGGACCCGAACAATCCCGTGGGAATCGTGCCCGGCAAGGTTCGATCCGACCAGATGATCCGCGACGACCTGCGCCTCGTCTGCCTCCGATCCGGCGGCCCGGAACACTGCTGCCACGAAGTCGGTCAGCTTGCTGGGGTCAAGAAGCCTCATCGCGCAGGCTCGCCTGCGGGCAGGGTGCCCTGCGGTCCGGCATCGCTCAGGCGCACGGCAAAGTCGATCGCCTCGATCAGGCTCTGGGCCGAGGCGACACCCTTTCCCGCAATGTCGAAGGCGGTGCCATGGTCGACCGACGTACGGATGAAGGGCAGTCCCATCGTCACGTTGACACCGCTGAGGCTCAGCCACGCGCCCGTTGCCGGATCGATGCTGAAACCCAGCAGCTTGATCGGGATGTGGCCTTGATCATGATACATGGCGATCACCGCATCAAACTCGCCCGCAAGAGCCCGCACGAAGACGATGTCGCCGGAGATCGGTCCGCTGACATCAAGCTCACGCGCGCGGTAGTCTGCCACGACTGGGCCGGTCACATCGATATCCTCGCGCCCGAAAAGCCCGCCTTCGCCTGCATGGGGATTGAGCGCCGCAACCGCAATCCGCGGCCGCGCGATGCCCAGACTGCGCAGGGCATCGAAGGTCAGATCCAGCACCCTGCCGAGGCGCTCGGGTGTCAGCAGCGCCGACGCGTTTGCCAGAGCCGTATGGGTGGACACGTGGGCCACGCGCAGTTTGTCATGCGCAAGCAACATGCATGTGCCCTTGCTGTCCGAGAGGTCCGCCAGCAACTCCGTATGACCGGCGTAGGGATGCCCGGCCAGGTTCAGCGCCTCCTTCGAAATCGGCGCCGTCACAATCGCCCGCAACCGGCCGGCCATGGCATCGCGCACGGCGACCGCAATCGCGTTGTAAGCGATTTCGCCGGCCTCGGCAGCGATTTGCCCGATTGCAATGGGACCCGCAGGTTCACCGACTGAAACGACCGATAGTTTTGGCCAGACCGACGGAAGGTCAGACTGCAGGATTTCAACATCCAGCCCCTCGCGTGCCGCCGAGTCCTTCATCACTTCGACAGATCCATAGACGATCATGGCGACCTGCGCCGCGACAGGGCGCGAGGCAATGGATCTTGCGGCCCTGAGAATGATCTCGGGACCGATCCCCGCCGGATCACCTGCCGTGATCGCAATGGGCCTAGTGTGCACGGGCGACGCCTCCTCGAAGGCTGAAGCCGATCAGGCCCCGGTCGTCAAAGGAACCCGACTTGGTATAAAGCCAGCCGCCGTCCCACAGGCCGCCGCGCACTCGTGACAGGGGCAACCCTTCCGCCCAGGCGCCGACAACCTCCAGATTGCGTGCGCCTGCGGCTTCAACAAGGATGCTGGCGGTATCTCCGCCGATCACCAGCGCGGCGGCAGGGGCCGGAACCGCCGAAACAAGCCAGCGCAAAACCCGGCGATAGATGCTGCTCGCCTCTTGTGGGTCAAGGTGCGGCAGATCGAAGCTCAGGGCAACAAGGCGGCGGGACAGCGGGGCGTTGCGCGGAACCGGGTTCTTGGCATCGGTGATCCGGATGGCGGCCACGTCGGGCCTGTCGGCCAGCCGTGCCAAATCCGCGCGGCTTCGGTCGGTCTGACTGCCAACGATGATCATCTCGGGCCGCGGCGGGTCTTGCAACGGTTCATGGCGTCCGGCAAGCGCCATTGCCAGCCCGGCACTGCCGCACCAAAGTATGGGTGGCGTCATGGCAGATCCCTGGCGCACGACCTTTGCCAGATCCTCGCTGCTTTGCGCGTCACACAGGACCAGCCCGGCGACCGGCCAGTCCGCGTCGGGCGCTGTCACGGTTGCGCTGATGCCTGCCACCCGCAGCCCCGAGGCCAGATTTTGCCCGGTACGGGCGCTGTCGACGATCAACTCTCCACCAACGATGCTTCGCCCCTGAGCCGGAAAGGCCGGCGCGACAATCCGTGAAACGAAATTCGGGCTTTGCGCGCAGGCGGCGAGTTCGGCAAAGGTATTGCCCCGCAGAAGCGAATCGACCTTCTTGAAGGCAATATCGAGACCACCAAGCAGACCGAGGCCGGATCTGACTGCGTCGCTGGCATGCTGCGGCAAGGCCTGGCGTGTGCCGGTGTCGATTGCGAACCGCCGGGTCGTCGGCCTCGCATCCCAGCGCCCCTCGACCGGGCAGCCCGGCGACGCGAAGGCTGCGGCGGCATCAAGGGCACCCGTCAGGTCATCGGCTAGGATGCCAAGGTTCAAGATAGCGCCTCCCGGTAGTATCGACTCATGTTGCAAGACTGGCATGTTCTGATGCAAAAGGGAATATATTGAAGTGTTTGGGTCACGATCTTTCTGGCCACGCAGCACGCTACCGGGAATCCGCTGGGTAATTCGGTCGCCTGGGCGGTGCAAGCCTTCACCATTTGACAGAATTGGGCGATGCCATGTATCAGTTTGCGTCAGAGGCGCGTAAGCTTGCCTGATGAATGCAATGAATGGTTCGGCACCTCCAAGATGATCACAGCACAGCGGCGCGGCCTGATTCTGGACCTTTTGTCAAGAAATGGGGGCGGTTCCATCGTCGATATAGCGGAAACGATTGGCGTATCAAGTTCCAGCGTGCGGCGGGACCTCGACCATCTGGCAGCGCTCGGGGCGATCACGCGCAGCCGTGGCGGGGCGATTGTCGGAACCAACGTGCCAACAACGTTCGAGCCACCGCGCATGATCGGCTCTTACACACTGCATGATGAAAAGGTGGCAATCGGCAGGGCTGCCGCAGCCATGGTCAAACACGGGCAAAGCGTCATCATGGACTCCGGTACCACCGTGCTTGAGGCCGCCCGGGAGCTAGCGGCGCGGAATGTGGCCGCCACAGTCTGCACGAATGATCTGGAGGTGGCGCAGGTTCTTTCACCGGTCCAGCACCTCAGCGTGATCGTCCTGGGGGGGGCGGTGCGCAGCGGTTCCTACACCATGATGGGGGAACCCGGGATCAGCTTTCTTGATCGGCTCCACGCCGATCTGGCGTTCATCGGAATCCATTCGCTGGCCGGGGGCAGGCTTTCCGAAACCTCTATTGAAGTTGCCACGATCAAGCGGCGGATGATCCAGGGGGCATCACACGTGATTGCGCTGGTCGACTCATCAAAGTTCACGCGCCCCGCCTTTTACGAAGTCGGAATGCTGGAAGATGTCCACACGCTGATCTCGGACGACGGTCTTGCCGAACCGGTGCGGAAAATGGTGCGCGACGCGGGCGTGGAACTGGTTCTGGTCCCTGTCGATCAGTCGAAAACCCCAAAGACATAAAGGCTTCGACTGGTGAAAACCTGACCCGGATCAAGCCGGGCGGAGGGAAACTCCGGCCTGTTGGGCGTGTCCGGAAAATGATGCGGCTCGATGCAAAAGCCGGCATATTGTGCGTATCGAGTGCCGGATTTTCCTTGAATCGTGCCGTCCAGCATGTTGCCGCCATAGAACTGAAAACCCGGCTCGGTGGTCAAGATGTCCAGCGTGCGGCCACTTTGCGGATCGCGGACCCGCGCAGCAGGCCGAAGCTCTGCCGAGTTGGTGGTCTTGAGCACATAGTTCACGTCATATCCACGACCGGCCCGAAGCATCGGGTGTTCAGCGTTCAACCGCTCTCCGATCGGTCGTTCGTGGCGAAAGTCGAACGGTGTTCCGGCTACCTGCGCGATCTCTCCGGTCGGTACAAGTTGCGCGTCCGAAGGGGTGAAGTGCGTCGACGGGATGTGCAGCAGGTGGTCGTTGATCGCGCCGCAGCCCTCTCCGGCAAGGTTGAAGTAACTGTGGTTGGTCAGATTGAGCACCGTCGGGCGCGTGGTCGTCGCGTGATAGGCGATCTCGAAACGACCGTCACGGTAAAGGCTGTAGGTCATCCTGGCGGTGATTGCCCCCGGAAATCCTTCGTCCCCGTCCGGGCTTTGATGGGTCAGAACGGCGCAATCGGCATCGTCGGTCCGCCTCATCCGGACCTGCCATCTCGCCTTGTCCCAACCGCGTCTTCCGCCATGGACACAGGATGTGCCGTCGGTCGCGTGGAGTTCATGGCGAACGCCGTCCAGCGCAAAGGCTGCACCAGCAATGCGGTTGGCATAGCGGCCGCAGACCACCCCCAGAAAGGCCGACTGATCGCGATAGGCGGCAAGCACGGCATGGCCAAGCACCACGTTGGCACTGTGACCGGTCCGGTCCGGTGTTCTGACCTCGATCAGGGCACCGCCTGTTGCGATGAAATCGATTTCCACCCCGACCGGCGATGACAGCATGAAGCGCCGCATTCCTGATTCCAGTCGGCAGATCAGATCAAGCCATTATATTTCACTTTGATCCATATCGTGTCAATGCCAGACTGGGGCCTGGCGAATCATGTCGCCTCAATGGGAGGAAAAAATGATGCAACGCGTTGCGAGGATGATGGCATTGGGCGTGGCAGCGATGTTGAGCAGCAGCCTTCTGCTGTCCAACGTGGCTTTCGCCGAAAGCATGAAGATCGGCGTCAGTTGGCGGCACTTTCAGGAAGAGCGGTGGAAGATCGACGAGGCTGGAATCAAAAGCGTATTGGAGCCGGCAGGATACGAATATGTCAGCACCGACGCACAGGCTGACCCGGTAAAGCAGTTGGCCGATGTCGAGAGCCTGATTGCCTCGGGTGTCGATGCGATCATCGTTCTGGCGCAGGATTCGCAGGCCATCCTTCCGGCGCTTGAAGCGGCCCACGCCGCAGGGATTCCGGTGATCGCCTATGACGCCCCGGTGGACGACGCGAACGCTGTTTTTGTCAGCTTTGACAACTTTGCGGTCGGCAAACTGATGGCCGAAGCGATGGTAGCGGCCCAGCCGAACGGCAACTGGGTGCAGATCGAGGGCGACTCGGCCCATTCGATCGTCAAGATCTTCCGCGACGGACAGATGGAGGTTCTGCAGCCGCTGATCGACAATGGAACGATCAAGATCGTCGGACAGCAGAACATCACCAACTGGCAGCCCGACGGCGCACAGGCCGCCCTGGACCAGATCCTGACGGCCAACAACAACGACGTTCAGGCCGTGCTGGCGATGAATGACGGGACGGCTGGCGGGTCCTATGCAGCGCTTGAAGCGCAGGGGCTTGAGGGTGTGGCCCTGTCCGGGCAAGACGGCGACAAGGCCGCCCTCAACCGGATCGCCAGAGGCGAACAGACCGTCACGATCTGGAAGAACTCGATGAACCTTGGCATGGCCGCCGCCGAGGCCGCCATCGAACTGGCCAAGGGTGGCAAGATGGCCGACCTGAAGGGCATGGTGATGACCAAGACGGAAAGCGGCAAGGACCAGTCTGCGGTGCTTCTGACGCCTTACGCCATCACCAAGGACTCCCTGAACCTTGTGCTCGACGCCGGGTGGATCAGCAAGGACGACCTCTGCAAGGGTGCCGACGCCGGAACGGTTGCGGTCTGCAAGTGACTGTCGGACCGGCCGTAGAACCATCTACCCCGGCGGTCATTTCGGCCGCCGGGGCCATACCGCAAAGAATGGCCCCAGATCAGCGGCTGGTGGCGATGGTCGTCATTCTGGCGGCCGTCTGGGCAGGTTTCGGCCTGTTTACCGGGGGGATTTTTCTGTCGCCCCGCAACCTGTTCAACCTGTCGCTGCAGGTGGCCGTTGTCGGTGTGATGACGACGGGAATGGTTCTGCTGATCGTGGCGCGACAGATCGACCTGTCGGTCGGATCGCAGGTGGGCTTCATCGGCGTGTTTGGCGCAATGGTACAGACCCAATTCCTGCCGGTAGACGGCAGCCATACTTGGTGGATTGCGATTGTCTGCATGCTGTTGGCCGGGGTCGCCATCGGCGCCCTGAACGGGTGGCTTGTTGCCTACATCGGCATACCGTCGTTTGTGGTCACACTGGCGGGGCTCATGTTCTTTCGCAACGCCGCCTACATGCTCAACGCAGGCGAAACCATTGCGCCCCTGAGCGACATGTTCCGGCGGGTGGGCGGTGGCCTTGACGGCACCATCGGCCCGACCCTGAGTTGGCTGTGCGGCGCTCTGGCGGTACTGCTGATCTGCGCAATGACGTGGCGAAACCGGCACCGCCGCGAGAGGTTCGGGTTTTCGAACCCGCCGCCATGGGTCGCGGCACTGCGGGTGGCGGCGCAGATCGCCGCCATCATCGGGTTCGTGCTGGTCCTGAACGCCTATCAGTTGCCCAGTTCGAAAAGCCCCGCAGGGATACCGATTCCGGTGGTCATCCTGATTGTCGTCGGCGTGGTGGTGTCGGCGATATCGGTCCGGCACCGTTTCGGTCGGCATGTGTTCGCGCTTGGCGGCAATCCGGAAAGCACTTCGCTTGCGGGTATCGACACGCGCCTGCTGACGCTCAAGCTGTTCATCCTGATGGGGTTTCTTTGTGGGGTCGGATCGGTGATCCTGTCGGCACGGCTCAACGCCGGTGCCAGCCTGACCGGCACGATGATGGAACTGAACGTGATTGCCGCCGCCGTCATTGGCGGCACATCGCTGGCGGGCGGGATCGGCACGGTGGCGGGCGGACTGCTGGGTGCCCTCATCATGCAGAGCCTAGAAGGCGGCATGATCCTGATGGGTGTTCCGTCACCCTTGCAGCGCATGGTTCTGGCCGTTGTGCTGATCCTCGCCGTCCTGATCGATATCACATATCGAAAGCGGGCAAAGCGATGACCGGAGCACCGCTTGAAGCGCCGCTGATCGAATTGCGCAACGTCTCCAAGGCATTCGGCGGTGTCCACGCGGTTGACGATGTCAGCCTGCAGTTGAATCGCGGCGAGGTGCTTGGGCTGCTTGGCCACAACGGGGCCGGGAAATCCACGCTGATCAAGATTCTTTCCGGCGTCTTTCCGGCGGATTCCGGCGAGGTCTTCGTTCGCGGTCGCCAGGTCGACATCCGGAGCACCCGCGACGCAAAGCTGCTGAAGATCGAGACCATCTACCAGACCCTCGCCCTGTCGGAGAACCTGGACGCCGTGGCCAATCTGTTCCTCGGGCGCGAGATGACCTCGTTCCTTGGCTTCATGGATGAGGTTGCGATGGAAAGCGCTGCGCGGGCGACCCTGGCGCGCATGAAACTGAACCTGCCCGGCCTCGACAGGGTTGTATCGGATCTTTCGGGCGGCCAGCGACAGGCGGTTGCCATCGCCCGCGCGGTCCATTTCAACGCCGAAATCCTTGTCATGGATGAACCGACCGCCGCCCTTGGCCCGGAAGAAACGGCCAAGGTCGGTGAACTGATCCGCGAACTGGCGGCGCAGGGCATCGGCATCATCCTGATCAGCCATGACATCCATGATGTGTTCATTCTGGCCGACCGGCTTCTGGTCATGCGGAACGGGCGCACGGTGGGCACGGTGCGAACCGCCGACGTGACCGAAGACGAAGCGCTGGCCATGATCATCGCCGGCAGCCTTCCTGCGGGACTTGCGCGATGATTGTCGATGCCCATGTCCATTTCTGGAGGCTGGCGCGGGGTGTCAACACGGCGCTGACCCTGGATATGGGCCCGATCCACCGCGACCGCGAGCCGCCGGATTTGGAGCCGATGCTGGCAGCAGCCGGGGTTGATGCGGTGGTTCTGGTGCAGGCCTCGGAGACCCTGGGCGAGAACCTTTATCATCTTGGCCTGGCCGAGCGTTTCGGCTGGATCGCCGGGGTGGTCGGCTGGCTCGACCCTGCCTCATCTGCGCTGGACGAAGAGGTTGCAGCGCTGCGATCCCATCCGCGGTTCAAGGGCGTCCGTCCGGTGCGCGACGACAACCGGAGCATTGCGTGGATGCTGGACCCGGCGCTGACTGCGGGCTGGAACCGGCTTGCCGCGTCGGGGCTGGTGATCGACCTTCTTGTTCAGGATTGGCGGGAACTGCCGCTGGCCCTTCGCCTGATCGAACGGCATCCTGCCGCCCGCTTTGTGCTGGACCATTGCGGCAAGCCGGACATCGCAGGGGGTCATTTCGATGGCTGGGCAAAGACGATATCCCTGCTTGCCCTGAACCCGAACTTGTCGTGCAAACTGTCTGGGCTGATGAATTGCGCCGGGCCGGGCACTGGGGCGGACGGTATCGAGCGCTGGTCGGACCATGTGCTGGTTTCCTTTGGGGCTGACCGGGTCCTGTGGGCCAGCGACTGGCCGCCGCTTGATCTGGCAGGTGACTATGAGGGCTGGTCCGCCGTCAGCGATGCATTGCTGACCGCCTGCTCGCCACAGGAAACCGCACAGATTCGCGGCGGAACGGCCGCGCGCATTTATGGCCTGAAACGGGAACATGGGGGAAAAAGATGACCAGAAATCCAAGGATCGGCTTCATCGGAGTTGGCCTCATGGGGCACGGCGCGGCCAAGAACATCCTCGCCCGGGGCGGCTATCCGCTGACCGTGCTCGCCCACAAGAACCGCGCGCCGGTTGACGACCTGGTGCAGCGCGGCGCGACCGAGGCGGCAACGGCGGCCGAACTGGGGCGGCAAAGCGACATCGTTTTTCTTTGCCTGCCATCCTCGGCAGTGGTCGAAGCCACGATCCATGGCACAGAGGGGCTGGCCTCCGGTCTGGAAAAGGGTGCCATGATCATCGACACCACCACGGCAGACCCCATGGTGACCCGGCGCATCGGGGCCGATCTTGCCGAACGGGGCATCGCGCTGATGGACGCAGCACTCGGCCGGACGCCGAAAGAGGCCGAGGCTGGCACGCTGAGCACCTATGTCGGCGGCGAGGCGGCCGATCTGGCACGGGTGCGGCCGGTGATGGAATGCTATGCCGACACCATCATTCACTGCGGGCCACTGGGCGCGGGCACCACCTGCAAGCTCGTCAACAACTCGATCACGGTCGGCATGGCGGCCCTGATCGCGGAAGGCTTCGTCACCGCAGCCAAGGTCGGGGTCGATCTGGACGCGCTTTGCAGCGTGCTGTCGGCGGGCGGGGCCGACGGGCGCATGTGGCAGATGATGGCACCCTGGATCAGGGAGGGCGACGACAGTTTCCTGAAAGGCCCGATACGCGGTGCCGCCAAGGACCTGCGCGCCTATGGGCTGATGGCACAATCCGCCGGGAGCGCCGTGTTCATTGCGCAGGCGGTGAACCAGACCCTCAGCCTGGCGATCAACCAGGGCCAGGCCGATGCCTTCCTGCCACGGCTGCCGGGGATTCTGGCAACGCTGAACGGAACCCGGATCCGGTAGCGCCGGTCACAGGCCCATCATCAGGTCCGTGAAGCGTTCGCCGGTGCCTGGCAAGCGAATTCTTCGACCGCCCCGTCGCCCTGCGACATCGTGATCTTACGGGCCCCGGGCGAACTCCGGCACCCCAAGACTCGCAAGGTATGCTCTGCTGACCGTCAACAGCGGCACCATCTTGGCTTCGGTCGGAAAATCGGCCCCTGTTTCCAACAGCCAGACAGCCCGGCACGGCTCTTCCGACAGCCGCGCCCCCGCCCGGTCCGGCACCGGTCACGATGGTATCGAATTGTTCTGTCAAGCCGGCATCGCTTTCCTGTCAGGCCATGATCAGCCCGGCCTCCACCAGTGCCGCCCAGAGAGCCTCGGGAACCGTGGCGCGGGCAAATGCAAGCGTTGTCTGCAACTCTTCCACCGTCGCAACCCCCGGTATCACCGTGGCGACCGGGGCCGACCGCAGCACAAATGCCAGTGCCGCCGTCCCAAGCCGCACGCCGAACCGATCCGCAACCGCCTGAATCCGGCGGACCCGCTGCCGGATCTCGGGCTTTGCCGGTGCATAGTCGTAAAGCGCCCCGTCTACATCCCCACTGGCCAGGATGCCGCTGTTGTAGGGTCCGCCAATGACCAGCCCGATACCATGCTCGGCACAAAATGGTGTAAACTGGCGCGCCGCATCCTGCTGAAGCAGGCTGTGGCGGCCAGCCAGCAGAATGCAGTCGACCGGCACCGCCCGGGCGAAATCCTCGCAGACCTGCCATTCGTTGACACCCAGACCGATTGCCCGGATCAATCCCTGTGCCTTCAGTTCTGCCAGCGCCGGATAGGCACCCTCCAACGCCTGACGAAACCGCTCGGGCTGGTCGGTGCCGTGGGTCCAGCCGTCGATGTCGTGGATCAGAGCGATGTCGATCCGTCCGGTGCCCAGGCGTTCCAGGCTTTCCTCGACCGAGCGCAGCACTCCCTCCCGGCTATAGTCAAAGCGCACCTGTTCGGGCGAACGGTCGCCAGGAAACGCGGGCCGGATCAGCCGCCCGACCTTTGTCGACAGCACAAAGCTGCCCCGCGCCTGTGTCGCGAGAAACCGGCCGACGCGGCGCTCGCTGTTGCCATAGCCATAGAACGGCGCGGTATCGAAATAGCGGATGCCCGCTGCCCAGGCCGCGATCATCAACCGGTCCGCCTCTGCCTCGGCGTCAGGCGTGGCGCGCCATCCGACCGGCCCGCCCCCGAAACCCGGCACGCTCACTTGCAGACCGGTCCGGCCCAGTTCGCGCACCGGAAATGGTTCAAGCTCCGTCATGTGCGTTTCCTCGCAACTACGCCTTGCAGAACGACGACGAGTGTCAGAAGCAGCCCGCGCACCACCTTCTGCAGAAACGGGTCGAGCGTGGCATCAAGGTTGAACAGGTTGAACAGAAAGCCGATCAGCAGCACCCCCAGAAGCGTGCCGCCCACCCCGCCGACGCCCCCGGTCAAAAGCGTGCCACCCAGCGCCACGGCAGTGATCGCGTCAAGTTCCAGCCCGAGCCCGTAATTGGTGATCCCCGCCCCGATCCGCGCCGCGAACAGGGCACCGGCGCCACCGGCCAGTGCACCGGAAATCACATAGATCATGACCTTCACCCGGTCCACGCGAAGCCCGAGCAAACGGGCGGAATGCTCGTTCCCGCCTACGGCATGCACGGCACGCCCAAACCGGGTGAAGCCCAGCACAAAGGCCACCGCCAATGCGGCGACGATCACGATGGGCACCTGCACCGGAATGCCCGCGACGGTTGCGCGGCCAAAGGCCATGAAGGCCGCGCGGCCGTCGGTCAGGGGCACGGTTTCCTCGCCGAAGGCGGCGATGGTCAGGCCGCGCAGGGCGAGCAGCGTCGCCAGTGTTGCGATGAACGGCGCGATTTTCAGCCGCGCCACGATCAGCCCGTTGCCAAGCCCGATGACCGCCCCCAATGCCACCGGCACGATCAGGGCCAGCGGAATGCTGACGGCCACCAGCTTTACCGCGACCACGCTGGTCAGGGCGAGCACCGAGCCCACCGACAGGTCGATGCCGCCACCGATGATCACGACCGTCATCCCCAGAGCGATCAGCGCCAGCACGGCGTTCTGCCGCAACACGTTCATCACATTCTCGACCGCAAGGAAATCCGGGCTTCGGGCGGTTCCGATCGCCAGCACGATCAGCAACGCGACGGCCACCGCCGAACGCCTGATCGTATCGGGCGACAGGCCAGCGCGGGTGACTGTTGCGGGAGGGATCACATTCATGACCTTTCAGCCTGTTGCATGCGGACCGCCCACAGGATGATCACCGCCTTGACGATCAGCGCATAGTGAAAGCTGACATTGTTCATGATCATCGCAGCCGTCACCAGTTGCAGCATCAGGGCGCCGATCACTGTTCCCAGCACATTCGCCCGCCCTCCGGCGAGGGCGGTTCCGCCCACCACTGCCGCTGCAATGGCGTCAAGCTCGATCAGGACACCGAAATTCGTCGGGTCGGAACTGCCGACACGGGCGGTTATGAACACCCCGGCCAGCCCGGCCAACATGCCGCACAGCGCGTAGGCCGTGACGGTTGTCGCCATGAACGGCAGCCCCGCGAGGCGCGCGGCATTGGGATTGCCCCCGATGGCCACCAGCCAACGGCCAAACACCGTCCGTGCGACCAGCATGGCCACCAGCAGTGCCACCACTGCGGCAACCAGAACCTGGACCGGGATACCGAACACCCGACCCAGCCCGATGAACGCCATGGCGGGATCCTGGAAATACTCTTTCCGCCCCCCGCTCAGCACCTGCGCCAGCCCGCGCACCCATATCAGCGAACCCAGGGTAACCAGAAGCGGCTGCACGCCGAAGCTGGCGATCAGAATGCCGTTTGACAGCCCCACCGCCAGTCCGGTCAGCAGTCCCGCTCCGATCACCACCACCGGCCCGTAGGGCAGAAGCTGAAAGGTGATGACCGAAGCCAGCCCCATCACCGCACCGACCGACAGGTCGATGCCGCCAAGTGCGATCACCAATGTCATGCCAGTGCCGACCAGCACAACGAACACCACCTGGATCAGCGTGATCTCGGCATTGCGCAGTGTCGCGAAGTTCGGGGTGAAAAGCACGTTCAGCAGGATGATCAGCGCCAGCACGACAAGCAGCCCGTGGCGCCGACCCATCGCCCTCGGCCAGCCCTGATCCGGTGCCGGTTCCGTTGATCCCGATCTTTCGGCCGGTTCTGGTCGCCCGGGTCCGGTCATCGCGGCCCCGTCCCGCCATCACCGGCGATGGCCTGCATGACCGCCGCGCCGCTGGCATCGGCGCGGTCGAATGCCGCCTCTGTCCGTCCCTCCCGCATCACCACCACACGGTCACTGAGCGACAGCACCTCTTCGAGTTCGGACGAGGCGATCAACACCCCCATCCCGGCCTCGGACAACTCAAGGATCAGCCGCTCGATCTCTGCCTTGGCACCGATGTCGATCCCCCGCATCGGATCGTCCAGCAGCAGATAGTGCGGCGCGGTGCACAACAGCCGCGCGATCAGCACCTTTTGCTGATTGCCACCGCTGAGGTCACGGATCGGAACCTCGGAACTGGCCGCCCGGATCCCGAGGCTTGCAATGAACTGGTCCACAATGGCGCGCTCTCGGCCACGCATGACCACGCCAAGGCGTGTCAGGGCCGGCAGAACGATCAGAGTCAGGTTTTCCCGCAGCGACAGACCGGGCACGATCCCCTGTGCCTTGCGGTCTTCGGGCAAGAAGGCCACGCCACGGCGAAGCGATGTCGCCGGGGTTGTGGGCAGGGCATCGGTTCCGTCAACGCTCACATGCCCGCCCCGCGCCGTGTCGGCCCCGAAAATCGTGCGCATGGTTTCGCTGCGCCCGCTACCCTGCAGCCCGGCAAGCCCGACGACTTCGCCCGCCCGAACCGCAAAGGTGGCCGCGCGCAGGCGTGGCGGGCAAGACAGGTTTTCCACCGTCAGCGCACCGCCTGCCCGCGGTGTTGGCCGGGTGCCCGATTGCACCCGCGCGTCTTGCCGGCCCAGCATCGCCTCGACCAGCCTGCCATGTGTCAGGTTTGCGGTGTCCTCGGTCAGGATGCGGCGGCCGTCGCGCATTACGGTGACGCGCTGGGTCACCCTGAATAATTCCCCCAGCCTGTGGGTGATATAGGCCACCGACACACCGCTGGCGCTGATCTGCCGGGTGATCTCCAGCAACTGATCAACTTCGCGGTCGGACAGGGCCGAGGTCGGCTCGTCCATGATCAGAACGCGCCCGCCTTGCGACAAGGCGCGCAGGATCGCCACTTGCTGCTGCGCCGCCAGACCCAGGCTGCCAACGGTCCGGCGCAGGTCGATCAACAGGCCGAAACGCTGCATGATCGCTTCGGCGCGGTCCTGCAGCGCGCGCCAATTCACCGCGCCCATCCGCGTCAGGGGTTCGCTACCGATGCAGATATTCTCGGCGGCGGTCAGGGTGGGGATCAGGTTGATTTCCTGATAGATGCAGGCGATCCCGGCTGCCTGCGCCCGGTGCGGGGCATCAAAGGCAACCTTGCGCCCGTCCAGCGTGATGGTGCCGCCGTCGGGCAGGTGGACACCGGTCAGCACCTTGATCAGCGTCGACTTCCCAGCGCCGTTCTCACCGACCAGCCCGTGCACTTCGCCGGGCAGAAGCTCGAAATCGACCGAGTCGAGCGCCGTCACCCCGCGGAAGCGCTTGGTGATCCCGCGCGCAGCCAGGCGCAATTGGTTCATTGCCATGGATCACCTGCCCAGACGCCGTGCTGCGGCCGCTTCGGCACGCCCCGCCCATGCGGCGGAGCGCGCCATTGTCGCTGCCCGATCAGAATGCGGCTTCCACCGCTGCAGCATCAACATTGGACGCGTCGAAGACACGGTCCTGTACCGGAAGATAGCCCGGCAGCGTCTCGCATTTCAGATAGCTGTCGATGGCGTCGAACAGCATCGGCCCGAAGCGCGGGTTGGTTTCGACCGACATCGCAAGCTTGCCGTCCAGAACAGACTGCAACGCGGCCTTGTTGCCATCCATTCCGGTCACGATCACGCCGCTGTCGCCCCCAACGGCGATGCCCGCCGCCTCCAGCGCTGCAATGGCACCAAGGGCCATCACGTCTGCCGACGTATAAACGACCTGAAAATCGCCGCCGGTCGACTGAATCAGTTGCTCCATCACCTGTTGCGCCGTCGCCTGATCGAAGTTGGCCGACTGCGATGCGATCACCTCGATGCCGGTTCCGGCAACCGCGTCGACAAAACCCTTGGACCGCTCGATCGAGGCCGAGGCGCCCGGTGTGCCCGTCAATTCCACGACCCTGGCCGTGCCGCCGGTGCGCTTGGTCACCCAATCCGCCGCCATCTTGCCCTGATTGATGAAATCCGACGACATCACCGTGACATAGTCTACTCCCGCTTCGCCCTTTGCGCTTCGGTCGACGAGAAAGACCGGGATGCCCTTCTCCTTTGCTGCGGCAAGTGCCGCCGCCGAGGCTTCGAACTCGCGGGGCGGAATGGCAAGAATGTCGATCCCGCGCGCCATGAGATCCTCGACATCGTTCAACTGCTTGGCGGTGTCGTCATTGGCATCCGTCTGCACCAGATCAAAGCCGCGCTTTGCCGCCTCATCCACGATGCTCTGGGTTTCGGTCAGACGGAACGAGTTGTTGTTGCTGATCTGCGCCCAGCCCACGGTATAGCGATCCGCCTTGGGGATCGGGGCACAGTCCTGGGCAAGAACCGCCCCCGCACCAACCATGCCCAGAGCGCTTCCCGTCAGCATGGAAAGCACGAGTCGCCGCCGCATCGAAATCAGCGAAGTCATTCTGAATCCTCCCAAATCTTTGCCAAATACAGCGCAGTTTGTGCGTCTGCACAGCCATATTGACATATAGTGAAGCAATTTGGAATAGTGTGGTATGCATTGGGACGAAACGTGATGAAACTGGTCGATACTCACCTTCATCTGATCGACCGTCGGCGGCTGCGCCACGACTGGCTGCGCCTCGACTGGCTGCGCCACGACTGGCTGCGCCACGACTGGCTGCGCCACGACTGGCTGCGCCACGACTGGCTGCGCGGCTACCCGCAGATCACCGGCGACTGCCTTTATCCCGAATATGCCGAAGAGGCGCGGCGGGTCGGCATCACTGCGGCGTTGCTGATGGAGGTTGAAGTCGCGCCGCATCGGTTAGAGGGCGAAACCGCGATGGCGGCCGAGTTTGCCGCCAGGGACGGCCCGCCGCTTTCGGGTGCCGTCAGCAACTGCCGGCCCGAAGCCCCGGGTTTTCCCGAATTTCCGGAACGCCAGTTCGCTGGTCCCTTTGTCGGGGGCTTCCTGCGGATCCTGCATATGGGCGTGGATGGCGTTGCTGAAAGCCGCCTGTCCCAGCAGAACCTCCGGCGCATCGGCGAGGTCGGCTATTGGACATCGAAAAGCACCTTGAAGTTCCGAAGTACTGAGACGGTACGCCTCGCTGCGCGAACCAAGGATCGAGATCAGCCACCAGATTTCCCGGTCGAAGGAGAACCGCATCTCTGCGGTTTGAATATTCGGCATCAGGTGAAAGGTTTGCAACCGTTCCGACAGCCAAGTGGTAAAATATATATATAACAATGATTTACGCCCCAGAGATGGGGTGGATGCCGCTCACCCCTGACGGCATCGCGATGTGCCATACTCGTGGTGTCGAAACACAAGTTGAAAGAGAGGGCATCCATGGGCGACGTCAGCATCATCGGCGTCGACCTGGCAAAGAACGTGTTCCAGTTGCATGGTGCGGCGGCGAACG
>Ga0105049_10002902_pt1 | contig 20300 bp, 22 predicted proteins | sample MAT06_FD_78087 | JGI IMG/M metagenome (GOLD analysis project Ga0105049, IMG submission 78087) | Freshwater microbial communities from Lake Fryxell liftoff mats and glacier meltwater in Antarctica - MAT-06 | ecosystem: Environmental > Aquatic > Freshwater > Ice > Liftoff microbial mat | place...
CATAAAGTTTCTGGCAGAGAGTCCGAACGTGGATGTCTCGAGGGCCTGGGAACGGTGCTGGAACATTCAGGCGAAGATCGGCACCATCCCCAAACTGTACTTCTATGCGGAGTACACGCCACGGGTTGATCTGCGGACGAACGACGAGTACCTGCTGAAGTCTTACGAGCCGGCCAACGCGGAGTTCCCGAAATTCCGCAGCGATCCCTCCTGGACCCGCTTCGTCAGTCGCGGACCTTACCTGCGGGACTCGATGTCGCCGATTGCCAGCAGGCCTTCGATTACCAGGCCCGCGAGCTGGGTTATCGCCACGACCCGATGAACGCGCTGCCCCAGAAGATGCTGGGTATGCCGGAGTTCAAGCGCCGCCTCGAGATGCGCATTGGCACCCGGCAGTTGGCCGCGACCAGGGATCGCTGGACACGGCGTTGATCCTCAAGGCCCTGGCCAATTTCGTCGGGTTCCAGTCCGTCTGGTTCCTGAGCCTGTTCGGGGCCGGCACTCAGCGTTCCTGGCTTGGGGCGGTGGCGCTGGTCCTGTTCACGGCCTGGCACTTTCGCATGGCGCACAACTGGCGGGCTGAGCTGCTGCTGGTGGCGGTTGCCTGCGGGGTCGGACTGGTCGTGGATACGACCTTCATCCAGGCGCATCTGCTGGCCTACTCGGAGCCACTGCCATTTGCAGCGGTAGCGCCCTACTGGATTCTGGGGATGTGGATCAATTTCGCCTTGACCCTGAACGGGTCAATGCGCTGGTTGCAGGGCCGTTACCTGCTGGCCGCCGGACTGGGCGCCATCGGTGGCCCATTGGCCTACGTTGCGGGGGTCAAGCTCGGCGCAGCGGCCCTGCTGGCCAGTAGTACGGTGGTCTACGGTGCGCTGGCTGTGGTGTGGGCAGGCGCTGTGCCCTTGCTGGTCTGGGTAACGGAGCGGGTGAACAGACTCTGGCCGCCAGAGGCGCCAGAAAGGCACCAGTTGCGAGCCGGAGCTGGAGGATAGCCGCTCCAGCCCGCACTGGTTACATCGTGAGGAACAATACCAGGGTCAGCACGGGGATCAGCAAGGCCACGCCGGCCAGCATCACTTCCCCAAGCAAGTCGATATCGTCAAACGTAAAATTCCGAAACATCAGCCACTCTCCTTGTGTCTACTAATCCCAAGTCCTTTGGGTGCGCGTACTATAGGCAGGGCAAGTTGCACTTTCCTTTCACTCAGGTAACGCCCTGTAACAGTTTGTAACGACCGACCTGCCGTTTCCGGTCAAGGGCTTAAGATCCGGTCGTGAAAGAAAAGTCAGCACCCACTCAAGCGCCGCGCATTACATCGGAACGTGCACGGGAAAACTGTGACCCATGACACGCATTCTCCTCATCGATGACGACGAGAAACTCGGCGAGCTGCTGAAAGCCTATTTCCAGCGCTTCGATCTCCAGCTCGACGCCGCCACGCTGCCCTCGATCGGGCTCGGCAAGCTTCAGCGCGACAAGCCGGACCTCGTGATTCTCGACGTCATGTTGCCGGAGCAGGACGGGTTTGAGGTCTGCCGGACCATCCGCAAGACCAGTTCCGTGCCCGTGATCATGCTGACGGCCCGGGGCGAGGTGACTGATCGCATCGTTGGGCTCGAGATCGGTGCGGATGACTACCTGCCCAAGCCCTTTGAGCCGCGGGAGCTCGTGGCCCGGATCCAGAACGTGCTCCGCCGCGGGCGGTCGCGAAGCGACGACAAGTCACTCCGGTTTGGTGATCTCGGCATCAACCTGGAGCGGCGGTCCGCGGAGCTCGAGGGTGAGGCCCTTGACCTGACGACGATGGAGTACCAGTTGCTGGTGCTCTTCGCTACCAATCCCGGCAAGACCTTCAACCGGGACGAGATCCTGAACGAACTCCGTGGTATCGATGCCCAGCTGTTCTCCCGCTCCGTGGATATTCTCGTGAGCCGCCTGCGCCAGAAACTGAAAGACACCAGCCGTCAGCCCCGCTTCATCAAGACCGTGTGGGGCACGGGGTATGCGTTCATCGGTGAAGAGGTGCAGCCCTCGTGATCAAGGAGATCAGCCGGTCCCTGTCTGCCCGCCTGCTGGGGATCTTCATCCTCACCGGCATCGTGTATGCCCTTGCGGGCCGCTACGTCTACGCGCTGGTGCTCGACCAGGATTACCTGCGGGAGGTTGTCGGCGCGCACATTTCCCTGCACGCGGACTACGTCCTGAACGACATTGGCTTCCCGCCGGACATCAAACGGGCCAAGGCGATCACGGAACGGGTGCCCGTGGACATTCGCATCAGCGGCCCTGGCATGGAGTGGAGTTCTGCGCCAGCCTTCCCGAGGATGGAGCAGATTCCCTTCGGTCCTATTCCCATTGGCTTTCTGGGGCTCGACGAGAAAGGCCAGCAGAACCTGGAGAGCTGGGCAACCAAGCTGAAGCTGGTCCGTTACGGCCAGTACAACCGGCACTCCTTCCTGGAGCTCGCCCGGAATGGCTACCGGATTGTCATCGCGTCACCGCGCATTGCCGAGGTGCCCCGGGCGGACTTCACCCAGCTCGCTATCGCACTGATGTCCATCGTGGTGCTCTCGGGCTGCTACTTTGCCGTGCGCTGGCTGGTCCGGCCGATCAAGTGGATCCAGAAGGGCACCGCCCGCATCGGGCAGGGAGATCTGGATTACCGTATCCGGGAAACCCGGCGGGATGACCTGGGTGATCTGGCTGCCGACATCAACCACATGGCTGATGATGTCCGGGACATGCTGGAGGCCAAGCGTCAGCTCCTGCTGGCGATCAGTCACGAGCTGCGCTCGCCCCTGACCCGCGCAAAAGTGGCACTTGAGTTTCTCGAAGATGGCCAGGTCAAGCACAACCTTCTCGGTGACGTTCGGGAGATGGAGCGGCTGATCGCTGATCTGCTCGAGAGCGAGCGCATGAACGCGGGGCACACCACGCTCCGGCGCTCGACGGTAGAGCTGAGCTCCATGCTCCAGGCGCTGGTACAAAACGACTTTCGCGAGCGCTTTGGCCAGATCAACCTCCACCTGCCGGTGCAACCGGTAGTCCGGGAGGTCGACGAAGTGCGCCTGCGGCTGGTGGCCAAGAACCTGATCGAGAACGCGCTCCGCTACACGCCCCCGGGCGCGGCCCCCGTCGAAGTGGATCTCACTGCCAAGCCCGGCATGGTCGTTCTTCGGGTCCGGGATCACGGTCCGGGCATTCCCAAGGAGCATCTCCCCCGCGTCACGGAGCCCTTCTACCGGGCCGACCCCGCCCGCAGCCGGAGTACCGGCGGTCTGGGTCTCGGCCTGTACCTTGCCCGGCGCATCGCCGAGGCCCACCGCGGGTCCCTGGTGATCGAAAGCGAACTGGGGCAGGGCACCCTCTGCACCGTCACGATTCCGGATTTTGTGGCCACGGCGGTGGTCTGATGCATTCCCGTAGGAGCGCCTTTAGGCGCGATCCCACTTTCCGATCGCGCCTGAAGGCGCTCCTACTGCTTTTGGTGGTGACAGCGCCTACTTTGGCCGCCGACGAATTGCGCGGCATCGAGATCACACCGTTTGCCGGCTATGTGCTGGGCGGGTCGTTCACCAACGAGGATGAGACGGGGAGCAGTGACCAGGATGTCGATCTGGACGACGCCGCCAGTTACGGGCTGATCGTGAACTGGCCTGCCGAGGCGAACACGGAGTGGGAAATCTACCTGAGTCGCCAGTCCACGTCCCTGGAACTGGACAGCCTGTTTGCCCCCGACGAGACGTCCCTGGCAGACCTGGACATCACCTTTCTCCAGGCGGGTGGTACCTACTTCTTCGAGGGCGAGAAAGCCCGGCCCTATATCGTGGCCACGGTGGGCGCCTCCCGTTTCGAACCGGACGACGGCGCTTTCGACGTAGAGACGTTCTTTGCCTTTGGCCTTGGCGGGGGCGTCAAGCTGGCGCCCACCTCGCGGCTGGGTCTGCGGCTGGAAGGGCGCGTGCTCGGCTCTCTGGTCAACAGCGACTCCGCCGTTTTCTGTCGGTCTGGTCCCGCAGCGAACGGCTGCCTGGTGGCGGTCAGCGGCAGTGTGGTCTGGCAGTGGGAAGTGCTGGCGGGACTGGTGTTCCGCCTCTGATAGCATCGCGCAGTGGAGGTACCTGGATGAATCACGCCATGGATGACGACAAGACGGTGATGGATGATGCTGCAGAGCAGGTTATAGAGCTCGGCAACCGGCTGCTGGACGCGGACGAAGAGCCAGACTCCTGGGACGTGGCAGACGGCCTGCTGGCCGGCGCCATCCAGTTCTGGCTGTATTCCCGCCAGCCCTGCGACGATCCGCGCTGCGAAAACTGCGCCGAGGTAGGCACCGCGGAACTGCGGATGCGCAAGATGCTGGAAGAGGCAAAGCGCTGGGCGGAAGACAGCACCTACTACCAGACGCCCTTCGACATGAACGTGGGTCGGTGCTAGACGGCCGTGCTATATTGCCGCGCCTTTTTTTCAGACAGTAGAGCACCGATATGCCCACCCTTTACATCACGGACCGGACCGGCAAGGCCCACACGGTCCAGGTCGACAACGGACTGACCCTGATGGAGCCGCTGCGGGAACTCGATGACGGCATCGAGGCCCTGTGTGGCGGCATGTGCTCCTGCGCGACGTGTCATGTCTTCGTCACTCCCGAATGGTTCTCGAAGCTGAGCACCGTGCACAGCGATGAGCAGGAGCTCCTCGAGAGCACGGAAAACTTCCGGGCGGGTGAATCGCGCCTCGCCTGCCAGGTGAAAGTGACCGACGCCATCAACGGAATTCGCCTGACCGTCGCTCCCGAAGAGTAAGGATGCCCATCGACTACGAGCACCTGATGTCGCTGCGTTCCCGGGGCGAGCGGGTGCCCTACACGGATCGCGACGTCCTCCTCTATGCCCTGGGGGTCGGGCTCGGAAGGGATCCCACCCAGCAGAACGAACGACCCTATCTCACTGAGCCCGGCGGACTGAAAACCCTGCCGAGCTTCGCCAGTGTCCTGGTGAGCAAGGGTGCGAGCAACAACCTCCTCGACGATTGCGGCTGGGACGCCTCCCGGGTCGAGCCGCGGGGCGAAACCTTCAGTCTGGACCGTCCGCTGGACGATTCCGGCACGCTGCTCGTGGACAGCGATGTTGCCGCCGTCTTCGACAAGGGGGCGGAGGAGGGTGCCCTGATCACGGTGGAGAGCCGCGCGCGCCGGGAGAGCGATGGCCAGCCGGTGTTCACCGTCCGCCGCGCCTGGCTCGCCGGGGGCGACGGGGGCTTTGGCGGCCCCCGGGGTAACCGTGGAACACCCCACGGGGTCCCCCAGCGTCGTCCGGACATGACCGCCACGGTGGCGACGCGCCCGGACCAGGGCCTGTTGTTTCGCTTGTCTGCCGCCCCGAAGTTTCCGCACCCGGCGCCTCGGCTGCCGGCGTTGGGCCTGCCGGGGCTGTGCCTGCAGGGCATCGCCTGCCACGCCATCCTTCAGGTGATCTGCGAGTACGACCACACCCTGATCCGCTCCCTGGCGGTCAGTTACGGGGGCCCCGCCTACCCCGGAGAAACCCTCTTGGCCGAGCTCTGGCAGGATGCCAATATCGTCTCCTGCCGCCTCCGGGCCCTGGAGCGTGACGCGTTGGTTCTCGATCAGGGGCGCTGCGTCCTCGCCACCTGATCGGGCCCCTGATTTCTAGACCCGCGTCTTTCCGCTAGACTGTGCCCTGCGGTGGGGTCGTAGCTCAGCTGGGAGAGCGCCGCGTTCGCAATGCGGAGGTCGGGAGTTCGATCCTCCTCGACTCCACCATTAAATCAACGGCTTACTGACGAGCTGGATAAAAGTAGTGCCATTAACGTAGAAATGGCGCTAATATTATCCACCGTGCGTCAAACCCGCGATTTTCACGCAGCAATGGCCACCTTTCGCCGCCACGGCGGGGTGCTGAAAACCAGCCAGGCCCTGGCCGGTGGCATTCACCCCGAGACGCTGTACCAGCTGCTGAAGGATGGGGAGCTGACGCGGCTTGCCCGCGGGCTCTATCGCCTGTCTTCGGCCAGGGAGTTCACCAATCCAGATCTCGCCGTCGTCGCCGCCAAGGCGCCGGGCGGTGTGGTCTGCCTGGTATCCGCGCTTGCTTTCCATGGCATCACGACGCAGATACCGCGGGCTGTGCAGCTGGCGGTGCCACGGGGCCGATATGCGGGACTTCAACTCCGGACTCCCCCCGTGAAGATCTATCGGTTCGATCCGCCCACCTTCGATCAGGGAATCGAAGTTCACAAGATTGACGGTGGCACAGTGCGCGTCTACAGCGTTGCGCGAACGCTGGTCGACTGCTTCAAGTACCGGAATAAGATCGGTCTTGATATCCCGCTGGAGGCGCTGCGCTTCGCACGGTCGCGCAAGCGGACCAGCAATCGGGAAATACTGCAGTTCGCGCGTCTGCTTCGACAGGATCGGGTCATGGCGCCGTACCTGGAAAGCGTGACGTGACGGGCACCTCCAAAAATGTCGTCGCTTCAGTGCTTGCGCGGCTGCGCAACGTCGCGGACTCGCCGGGGTTGAGTTTCAACGACGTACTGCAGACCTACGTGATCGAGCGGTTCCTGGCGCGCCTTGCTCGATCGCCACATGCCGGGACCGTGCTGCTCAAGGGCGCTCTGATGCTGCGCGTGTGGGGTGTGCCGCGAGCGCGGCCGACCATGGATATAGATCTGTTGCGCCGAGGTGTCGCTGATCAGGCGAGCCTCGTGCAGTTGGTCAAGCAGTGCGCAGCCATCCAGGACGGTGCCGACGGGGTTGTCTACGATTCCCACACCATCGTCGTCGAAGCCATTCGCGATGACACCGAGTATGGCGGCACCCGGATTCGCCGGCAGGCCCGCCTCGATAACGTCCGACAGACCGTGCAGATCGATTTCGGCATCGGCGATGCCGTTTATCCATCCCCGCACGCGGTGGATTACCCGGTCCTTCTGGGTGGAACGGAAGGAGTCGCCGCAAGAGCTGTCCCGAGAGTTTGAATCCAATGCCCAGCCCATCGCGAAGTGCGTCTGTCGGGACAAGCGTTGCGAGTTGACCCGACTTTGTCATGAGAATCAGCAACTGAAGACCGAGCGGGAGATCTTGTCAAAAGCCGCGGCCTGGATCGGCCGGGAGAACGTGCCGAACTCGAAGCGATCTTCGGGTTCATAGGCGCGAATCACGTCACCTGCGGTCCGGGTCATGGGCCGGCTGCTGGGCGTCTCCGCCAGCGGGTTTCATGTTCGGGTGAAGCGGCCGCCGTCGGCGCGGGCCCTGCCCGACATCGGGCTGCTGCCCAAGATCTATGCCATTATTATGCGGTAAGTAGGCATATAGAGATGATCATTACAGCCAGATGATCGGTACCCCGGATTCGCTAGTCAAGGCCAAGCTGCTGCCCGGTATGTCCGTCGGACAGGTACTGCAGTTCTTCGTTCTAATGCCCGCAGTCCTTGGCATGTTTCTCGGCATGGCCAGACTCGGGTCTCAAGCGTTCGTGTCTGTTGAGTACCATATCGCCTACACGTCCGTAGTCTTCGTACTCAGCTGGATCTGCTCGGGCGTCGGCACGAAGGTGACGTCCTGGGCGTTGCGTCCGTGGCAGCCGTCTCTGTTGGTTGTGCTGCTGGTCGGGTACCAGCTGGGGAGCTTTGGCCTGTGGTGGCCAGTGCGGGATGTGGTGAACGCCGCCTTCGCCGGGTTTCTGGTTCCTGGCTCCCGTTTTCACCCTTACTGGCCCCCAGAACCGGATCGTTGGGTCTCCACCGCTGTGTACGCCTTTCAGGGAATTAGTTGGTGGCTCATCGCCAATTGGATTGATTTTCGTTATCGGCGGGTTTCCCGCTTTGGGTTCGCGCCGGCGCCTGAGGCAGAGGCGTTGAAAGTTGCGGCGGGACAAGTTGCGGCGGTAAACGGGCTAGCGGTCGAGAGGGGAGACCCGGGCCGGGCGATGCCAGCAGATGAAGGCTCAACTGCGTTTGATGCAGGTACAAATTCCAGCTCCGTGATCGACACCGGGCCTCCCGGCGTAGCCGATGCAACCGGGGTATTGCCGCCGCGACTTCAGGCGCGGCTGCCAGCCCACCTGCGCGACGGGCAGATCTATGTGCTGGAAGCCGAGGAGCACTACACCAACATCTACACCAGCAAGGGCAAGTTCCTCCTGCTGATCCGATTTTCCGATGCCATTGCCGAAATGACGCCGCAGCAGGGCCTCCAGGTGCACCGGTCGTTCTGGGTCAGCCGGCACGCGGTCGACCACTTGCTAAGGGTCGACCGGCGTTGGGTGCTCCGCCTCGTCGATGGGATGGAGATTCCGGTGAGTCGTTCATATCTGATACCGGTGCAATCGGCCGGGCTGACGGGTGGAGCACCTATGCCGGACGGCTGAGGCGGCGCGGGGGCTCCCCTTGCCCGACAGCCCCTTATGTCCAGTTCCCCGGCGTGATTCGTGCAGCACGAACGGGTTTTGGGGGCGAAGAAAGCTTGCTTCCGGGTAATCCATGCGACGTGAGGCTAACCCGAACATTTATCGACCCAACTGTGAAAAGGGCCTCCCCACCGTCAGACGCAGGCGTTAAGCTTTCGTCAACCGGCTAACCCTCAGATTTGGGGGCCAATAATGAAGAGCAGACTGATATGCAGGAGCCGGATCAGCCGAGTCAACAACCTTATAAGGACTACTTCACAATGAAAATGAAAATTATGAGAAGCGTGGGTTCCGCCACTTTGCTCGTTATAGCCGGCGGAGCGGCCCTTGATGCCAATGCTGCGGTCGTTATCTACTCAGTCAGCGGCTCCCTGAATGCCCTGTCGTCCCAGAACTCCTTCAACACCGTGGCGCCAGGGACAAACGTGTGGACCGTCGCGCCGAATGTGACGCCGGCCGGTGGCGCGCCGACGCCCCCCACCGGCGCCACCAACCAGGGCTTGGGGACCCTGCAGGTGAGCGGCACCATCACGTTCGATGACGCCAATCCCAACAGCACCGTAACCTCGTTGGTCCTGAACCAGGTCGGATCCATGACGCGGTACATAAATGCCGGTTCCAACGCCACGCCCGCGCTGTTTTCCACCCAGGAATACATTACCTATAGCGGGTTCTCATGGAATCTGGGCAGCACAGCCAACGTCGCGAACGTGAGTGGCGCTGGTCCGGCGCTGCTGCAGGCCAGTGGCACGGCGGCGTGCGCCAGCAACGCTGGTGGCTGCGGTAACACTACGGCATACAGCCACGCGTGGATCAACAGCAATGGGGCAGACGCAAATCAGTCGCTGTTGAACTTTGCTGGCCACCCGATTAATTTCGGTATCGCATTCGGCACGGTGGTCGCGCCTGGAGACAATGGCGTCGACTTCGCCTTTGCCGGTGTGGGCACTGGGGACTTGGTCTCACTCGCACTCAAGTCCATCTCGGGTGGATCCTCAATCGTTTTCCACAGCTACGGTTACAGCAACGCGTCCCTGACTCTGGGTGCGCAGGTTCCGGCGCCAGCGGCCATCTGGCTGTTGGGAGCGGCTCTGGGCGTTCTGGGCGTTTGCCGGCGCGGCAGGAAGGTTTTGCCGAGCTGACAACGAGCAAGTCCGCAGGGGGCGGGCGACACCGATGCGTGTTGCCTGCCCCTTTTTTGTGCCCCCTCACTGAAACCACGAAGAAGAACAATAATGGTCCTGGCCACGATAAGGGTTTTGGCCGGATCGACCACGCTGCTGTCCCTGCTGGCTCTCCCGACCTCGGCGCTAGCCGCAGATCCGGCCACGGCCGATGAACCGGGCGAACCGACCATCGAGATCCTCGTTACGGCACGCAAGAAAGCGGAGAACCTCCAGGAAGTTCCACTGGCCATCACGGTATTTGGTGCCGAGGAACTGGCGAACCGCACCATCCAAAGCCTGGGCGACGTGGCCCTGCAGACGCCGGGCCTGTCGTTCGAGAGTTTTGCAACCGGCACCTACGGCACACCCGTGATCAGGGGCCTTGCCCAGACCGATATCACCTCGCCGCTGCCCAATGTCTCGACCTTCGTCGACGGCATCTACCTGCAGCGACCCTACTCGGTGGATCTCGGCGTGTTCGACCTGGAACGCATCGAGGTCGTCAAGGGGCCGCAGAGCGCCCTCTACGGCAAGAATGCCTTCGCCGGCGCGATCAACTATGTCACGCGGAGGCCCGGTGACACCTTCGCCCTGAACCTGTCCTCGACTGTGGGCTCCGATGAGCGCCGGGACCTCAGCGCCCGCGTGGACCTGCCTCTTACAACCTCGCTGAGCCTGGCTGTCACCATGGCCCAGTCGTCATTCGACGGCACATGGCAGAACAACCACCCGGCGAGCCCGGCGGTGAACCCGGAGCTGGAAAACGTCGGTGGCTATGAGAACCAGGCCTATGGCTTTGCCGCGCGACTGCTGCCATCGGATAGCCTCGAGATCAATTTGGCTTACTACGACATCGACAAGCGTCTGGAGCCCGCCGCAAATTTCTTCGTGTCGAGTGCGGACCAGACGAACACCTCGCAGCTTGAGTGCGGGCCTGAATCGGCGCCGCGAAACTTCATCTGCAGCCAGATATCGATCGACCCGCTCCAGTACGCGGCGCCCAACTCCACGCGCCTGCCAGGAATCGTACTGGACCCCCAGGCCCAATTCACCAATGCGTCCACCACGATCTACCGCGCCAATGTGGACTACACGATTAGCCCCGCGTTGATCCTGCACTACCTGTTCGGACGGGTCGAGGCTAAGGCCTTCTCCATCACCGGGGGCGACTGGGATCCCCTCAATCCGGGGCTGACTGCCCTCGGCACGTTGAATTTCGGCAAGGGACCCGCCGGCAGAAACGAGTTCAGCAGTCACGAACTGCGCCTGGACTACGAGATCGGGACGGCGCTCAGCGGGACGTTAGGACTCTACTATGCAGAATCCCGGGACCGCTCCGTGGGGGAAAACATCTTTTTGCCGTTAGGCACTCGATTGCGGACCGTCGACGTCGGCGACGCTCTCACTCTGTCCGATCTGCCGCGGGGCGCTGGCGGCAGCACCACCCAGCCCATCAGTTTTCCGCTGGAAGACGGGAACGGCCGCGACGAAACCCGGTCGATCTTCGGGTCCACAACCTGGACAGTACTGGACGAGCGGCTACGTCTCACTGCGGAGGCACGGTACACGTCGGAACTGCGAGAGGCGGACTGGCAGGTGTTCGTGCTGGCGCTCGGTGACTTCACGCCGTTCAGCGCCAGTGAGACCTTCTATCAGTTCACACCGCGCCTGTCCGTGGATTACACGCTCGGCGAGGGCCACACGCTGTACGCATCTGCGGCGCGAGGCATCAAGTCCGGCGGCTTCAATTTCGCGGCGGGCCTGCCCGATGAGCAGACGTTCGGCGCCGAAAAGAACTGGACCTATGAAATCGGCTCCAAAAACGAATTCTTCGCGGGCCGCCTCACGGCGAACATCGCCGTCTACTACATAGACTGGTCGGACATGGCGATCCGCGTCCAGTCCACGCCGCCGCCCTTCGCCAACATCGCCGGCGCGATCTCCCAAATCATCGGTGCCGCGACGTCGACGGGTATAGAGCTGGACGGCAGATGGCTGATCAGCGATCAGTTGACCCTGAACTACGGACTCTCCGTAAACCGTCCGGAGTTCGCGAACGGCGTGCGCTCCTTCCGTGCCAACAATCTTTGTGCGCCGGACACGGACGACAATGGCGCGCCCGACGGTGGCGCGCCGTGCCTGCTGCTGACCGAGGCGGACACCGGCCGCAGCTACGCCCCCATCGGCGGCAACACGCTGCCGAGAACCCCCACCTCCAACGGCAACCTCGGGCTCCAGTGGGACGACAACCTGGGCAACCTGGACTACTTCCTGCGCAGCGACGTGGTCCACCAGTCAAAGCAGTACGGCGAGGAATTCAACCTGTCCACGATCGAGGCCCGGACCCTGGTCAATGCCAGTGCGGGACTCACGGATGGCAACTGGCGCGTGCAGCTCTGGGCCAAAAACCTGCTGGGCAAGGAGTACGTCTCCAGCTCGTTCTTCATCTACATCCCGAACCTAGGCGCTGCCACCTACATACCCTCGCTGGGCGAGAAACGCACGTTCGGTGTCACAGCGTCAGTTCAGTTCTAGGGGCATGGGCATGACATCACGCAGGTCAACAATCAGGTCCGGGCTCTGGCGCAGTACCCCGATGCTGATGTCCTGCCTGTCCGCCCTCTGCTGGGCCGGTGGAGCACGGGCCGAAGTCATTTCCGCCACGGTGACGGGCACCCTGTCGGGTCAGCGGTTGCAGAACGCCTTCATGACCATGGCGCCCGGGTCCACGACATGGATCGACCCGACCGGAGTCAAGCCGGACTCCACGCCGGTGGCAGGGCCGGGACTGGTCGTGCCGGTCACCGGCACCATCACCTTCGACGATGCTGCCAGCGATACGACGGTCAGCCAGCTCACCTTGGCGCAGACAGGCACGTGGCCTGCGGCCCCGGTGCCGCCAGGAACGCTGGTCGGTGCGCGGCCCGACGCCGACAGCACGGAGCAATTCGCCGATGTCTTCTCGATGGACCCGTACATCACGTTTTCGGGCTTCACCTGGATCCTGGGCGACACGGGGCTGCGGCTGCAGGCGGCTGGACCGGTGGTGACCTGCTTCTCCGCCAATGCCGCCGGGCCCTGCGACCCGGTGCAGAGGAATGGCGTGATTGGTGTCTACACCAACTGGCTTCAGGACGTGAACGGTGTGAATGGCTCGCCGTGGGATTTCCGCGGCATCCCGAACGGCTACGCGATCGCGTTTGGTACGGTCCCAATACCCCCGCAGCCTGGCGTCACCTTCAATTTTGCGGGGGTGACTGCGGGTAGTGAAGTGACGCTGCAACTGGTCGCGACCACGGGCAACTCGTCGGCCCTGTTCCGGACAGTTTCCCGCGCGCGGATGGTGCTGACCCTCGGCAGCATCGAGGACAGCAATCCGGACCCCTTCAGTTTCCCCGCCGTGAACTCGGCCGTGGCCGGCAGCGCGACGGTGTCGGCCCCCATCACGGTGACGGACATCACGGTGCCGGCGTCCATCTCGATTGCCGGCGGCGAGTACTCCATCGATGGCGGCGCGTTCTTGTCGTCCCCTGGCACCGTCAGCGCTGGCGCCTTGGTGCGGGTGCGGGTCACCGCGTCTTCGGTGCCGAGCGCGGTGGTGAGCACCACGCTTACCATCGGCAGCCAGGACGGAACCTTTACTGTCACCACCGAGTCCACGCAGGCGTCCCTGACGATCGATAAGGTCGTCCTCAGGAATGGAAACCCGGCGGCGGTGGCAGTCCCCGGCGACACGCTTGTATACCGGCTGACCGTGACCAACGAGAGCAGCGTGGCGGCAGCGAACATTGGCGTGGACGATCCCCTGGGGCCCGACGTTGTGCTGGTCGATGCGCCGCCGGCCTGGGATGCCGTCGCCGGCCGCTGGAACATCCCGTTCCTCCCGGGTCTGCTGGCGGCACCGGCCAACGTGGCCGAGATCGACCTCACGGTGCTGGTCAGCGCCGACGCTCCGGTGGGGGGAATACTGAGCAACACGGCTACCATCGCGGCGGTCGACCCGCCTTTCTCGTCCGGGGGTACCGCGACTGCACAGGTGACGATCGCGCCGGCCTCGTTCCCTGACGTCGTGGTGACGGCGGAGGTCTTCGACCTGGGCGGTCAGGTCATCACGACAGCCGCTCCGGGGCAGAGGGTTCGCTACCGGCTGACCGTGAGCAACAACGCGTCGGATCCGGCGGCGGTCGTGGTGCGCGATCTGCTGCCGGGCGCCCTCACGTTCGTGGCGAGCGACGGTGCCTACGACCCGTCGTCCGGCTTCTGGTCGCCGCCGCCGATTGCCTCGGGTGGCAGTGCCGCGCTGGAGATCGAGGCCGACGTGGGCGCCGTCCCGGTCGGGACCGTGATCAACAACGTGACCACCTTAACTTCCGTCAACGGCCTGGTCGTGACCCCCGCGGACGACCCGGACTATCAGGCATCGGTCGCCGTGACCGTGGGGGCCTACGATCTGGCGCTGGCGTTCGTCGAGGCTCGTTCCGCCAGCGGCGCCAGGATCGACACCGCCACTCTTGGAGATTCGCCGTCGCTGCTCTATTCAGTCACCAACCTCGGTGCCGCCGAAATCGAGTTGGCAACAGCGACGGTCCGGGCGGACATCGCCGGCAGCCTGCGCCTGACCGGACTTCGCGCGTCGACCAACCCCGAATTCCCGGTGGGGGACACCGCACTCCTTGATCCCGCAACCTGTGCCATGACCGGTACCAGCGTCGAATGTCCGCTCGGGCAGGCCGCGCCGTCGGGCGTGCTGCCGGCGACGCTCCGCCGGAACGAACGGCTGTACGTGTTGCTGGACTTCTCCGTGCTGGTGGCGCAAGGCGCGACCAGCCTGGTCCCGGTGACCGTCACGGCAACCGGCATCGACGGGTTCAACGACAACAATGCCGCCACGGGCCGCATCTTCCTGGAGGTGCCGCTGGACGCGGTGCTCGACGGCTCTTCCGGCGGCGGGTGCTTCATCGCCACGGCGGCCTACGGGTCCCGGCTCGCGCCAGAGGTGCAGGTTCTGCGGGATTTCCGCGACCGGTGGCTGCTGCAGAATGCGATGGGTCGAGCGCTGGTGGCGTTCTACTATCGCGTGTCGCCGCCGCTCGCTGCCGGGATTGCGCCGTCGCCCACGTTGCGCGCGCTGGTCCGTGCCGGACTGACACCGGTCATCTACACGCTCAAGTACCCGCTCGCCGCGTGGGTGGTCGGGCTGGGCTTCGTCGCCCTCTTGCTCGGCCGCCGCAGGGCGCTCAGGGCCGGGATGGTAAGGGAGGGACTGGCATGAGGACCAAGGGGGCCATCGTCATTTTAGGTTTGCTCTGCATGCCGCTGAATGCGCACGCGGAACCCTACGCTGGCGCCGCCATCGGCTATGCGGCGGTCCAGTTCAAGGAGAGCGGATTCGATTTCGACGCCGCCGACACGAGCACGCACTGGTTCGTTGGCTACGCAACGCCGCTGGCGTGGCTCCCCGAGCAATGGCAGCTCGGCGTCGAGGGGGGTTACATCAATTTCGGCCGGCCGGACGACACCATCGGTGACCAGCAGGTCGAGATTGCCATCGACGGATTTCCAGTCGTCGTCACCGGCAGCCTGCCGCTCGGTCCCCGACTCGAGCTGCTGGCCCGCGCCGGGGTCATCTTCTGGCAGCTCGACATCAAGACCGAGGGCTTCAACTTTGTCGGTGACGATAGTGGTACTGACCTGACGGCGGGCATGGGGCTGGCATTCCAGCCACCGGAGAGCCCGTTCCGCGTCCGCCTCGCGGCCGATGCCTTCGCGATCGGCGGCGAGGGCACCTGGTCCCTGAGCCTGGGCGTCGACTACCGGTTCGGGCGCGAAGGAGCCGGCGATGAGCCCTGATTTCGCAGCAAGCCGGAAGTCGCTGCCTGCGCTGCTGGCACTGCTGATGCTGGCCGTGGTGCCGCTGTCCACATCCCGGGCCACGGTCGTCACTGTCACGATGGTGGTGGATGGCACGGTGCAGCGGGCTGGCGGCATCGACTATTTCAACGATCACCGGTACAACACAGTGGCGAACCTGCTGGCCTGCTGTGGCGGGCCTGTCGAGGCCCGGGGTGTGGAGGAGTTCAGCCTGCCGTCGCTGGATGGCACCGTTGTTTCGGCGCAGCTCTCGGTGGCTTTGTTCAGCCTGATCTCCGGCGGAGGCACCGTCGACGTCTGGGGCTACCGGGGCAACGGGCTGATCGACGGAGCGCCGCTTGCACCCGCGCCGACGGGCATCTATGCAGGCAGCTTCCCCGACTTCGACGCCGGCGACACGCTGCTCGGCACCTTCGACTTCTACGCCGCGGATGTGGGCAGTCGGGTCGAGCTGGACGTCACCGGTTTCCTGACGACACTGGTGGCCAGCGGCGGCAGCTACGCCGGGTTCAACTTCCGTCTCGCTGCCAACCCGTTCTCCCGGCTCTCCATCCGGGGCGATGCAGCCACGCTGGCAGACGCCACCTACCTGCGCATCACGACGCTGACCCCCGTGCCGCTACCGCCCGCCGCGCTGCTGTTCGCTTCGGCCCTGTCCCTGCTCCTCACCCGCCGTAGGAGCGGCTTCAGCCGCGCTCCCCAACAACCGCCCGGCCCTCCCACGGCCACACAGGCACCGCCACACAGGCACCGTGAGTTCACGCCTTAGCGCACGCACGGTCGTGTTGTCGAGCTGGACCCGTGCCGCGTGCCGCGCCTCCTCGGTCACCTTTAGCGCGCTTTGCTGACTGACGAGGCGCGCGCGCTATTTCTTTTTAAGCTTGCCCTTGCGGCCGGCCTTGGGCGCCGCCTTAAAGGGCGCCGCCTTGAAGCGCGCCGCTTCCTCAGACCCGCCGGTCGTGTTGCCGGCGCTATAGGAATGCGCCCCGGCACCGGCCAGCTTGCCGCCGTCCACGATCAGGTACTCATTGCGGATCGGCCTGCCGGCGAACCAGCATTCGAGGATTTCGCGCGTGCCGGCGGCATAGCGCGCCTGCGCCGACAGAGAGGAACCGGAGATGTGCGGCGTCATACCGTGGTGCGGCATGCTGCGCCAGGGGTGATTCTTCGGCGCCGGTTGCGGAAACCACACGTCACCCGCGTAGCCGGCGAGCTGGCCTTTCTCCAGCGCACGCGCAATTGCCTCGGGATCGCAGATCTTGCCGCGCGCCGTGTTCACGAGATAGGCGCCGCGCTTCATCTTGCTGATCATCCGCGCGTTGAAAAGATTCTCGGTCTCCGGGTGGAGAGGGCAGTTGATGGTCACGACATCGCAGACGCGGACCATGGACTCGGCGTCCGGATGAAATGTCAGGTTCAGCTCTGTCTCCACGCTCTCCGGCAGGCGGTGCCGGTCCGTGTAATGCAGATGCATGTCGAAAGGCTTGAGCCGGCGCAGCACCGCAAGCCCGATGCGCCCCGCCGCGACCGTGCCGACGTGCATGCCTTCAACGTCATAGGAACGCGCCACGCAGTCAGCGATGTTCCAGCCACCCTTGACCACCCATTGCCAGGACGGGATGTAGTTGCGGACCAGGCTCAGGATCATCATCACGACGTGCTCGGACACGCTGATGCTGTTGCAGTAGGTGACTTCGGCCACCGTGATTCGGCGCTCGATCGCAGCCTGCAAATCCACATGATCCGAGCCGATACCGGCAGTGATGGCAAGCTTGAGCTTCGGTGCCTTGGCGATGCGTGCCGCGGTCAGGTAGGCCGGCCAGAATGGCTGCGAGATGACAATTTCAGCGTCGACCAGTTCTTTGTCGAGGACCGAATTTGGCCTGTCCTTGTCCGACGTGACCACGAGCTTGTGGCCGTGACGCTTCAGGTACTTCTTGAGGCCCAGCGCGCCCGAGACGCTCCCCAGGAGCTCGCCGGGTGTGAAGTCGATCGCACCCGGTGTTGGCAGGGACTGCCCGTCGGGGTACCGGTCGAGATGCGGAAGGCCCTTGCGGGCATAGGATTTCGGGTAACCGGTAACCGGATCGTCATACAGTACGCAAACTACTTTAGCCATCGGAAGTTCTCCTGCTTTCTCGCTGGGTGGCTGTCGGTCAATGTTGCCCTAATCGGCGCGCCAGCGGGAGCTGGCGCCGGCGATGGCGAGGAAGGGGTCGATGCCAAGGCTTCAGACGCGATGCGCAGCCATTTTTGCGCCCCTTCCAGCGAGTACCAGACCGCGGACAGCAGCATCATTGGCCACGACACGAGGTTGATGATGCCGTTGGCGAGTTCCTCGCTGGTGAATCGGGTCGCAACCAGGAAGCCGAGCGAAATCATGCACATCGCGCCGAGCACGGCGTGGCGAGCAACAGCATCTGCTGCTGCCGGCCCTTCAGCTCGCGGGTGAGTACGACGGCCAGCGTCAGGATGGTCAGCGGGATTACTCCCCAGCGCATGGGGATAGTGTAATTCGTCAGCAGGTCAGGTAGTTTGAAAGTACTATCCGCCGAAGACCACGTCGGTGGTGCCGTCGCGATAGGGCGTCTTCAGCGTGTAGCGCACCTGGCCCTGGCTGGTGAGTGACATGGCCCGGTGGCGATCGCCGGCACGGGTCAATCAGGCTTCATACAGCGCCGGCAACTCGTGCACCCCGACACCAGGCGAAGCGAACGGGTTCACCACCCGGACGCCGCCGTAATGCCTACCGTGCTGAAAGTCCTCCGACAGGATTTCAGGCAGGCCATTGACCTCAGCGCAGGCCCAGATTTGCGCATCGAACCACGGCAGGCCATAGGTGGCGGTGCCGCGCATCGCGGTCACCACGACCTCGCGCGTGGGGTAAAGGACCGGGAACTGCGCCATCAGCGCCTCGGCCTCGATCCGCGCCTCTGCCAGTGACATCAGCGTCAGGCCGCGGGAGTTGCGTAGCGGACGAGTTACGGCCGCGACGAACTCGACGATCGACTGATGCGAGAGTACCAGCGACTGGCCGCTAATGCCCTGTTCGAGCAATCGCGTGGCGATGCCTTGTTTAGCCGAATCGCGCGGATCAAACCGATAGACGAGGACATTCGTGTCAACGAGGCTTGCCACGGGCGTACAGCTCCTCGCGTGTCCAGCCGCGGGAACCGGAAGGCCGTGACGGTAGCTTCATGGTCTTTTCCCGGGCGCGCTGGCGACCGCTCGCGTCGCGGAACAGGCGCGACCGTTCCGCGACGCTCAGCTTTGCAGGGCCGCTCTTTCCTGCCGGCACGATGCGAATACCGTCACCCGCTGCGACGAACTCGAGGTTATCGCCCGGCGCAATGGCATAGCGCTCAGCGATCCTCTTGGGGATCGTAACCTGCAGCTTGCTGGTGACTTTCGCCATGTCCTTACTTTAGCAAGGATGGATTCCTTGCGAAAGGGTGCGACAGGGCCTCGATGGCTGCTTCTGGCTTGCAGATCTCCCGGCAAGGCGGTCGGAAAACCTGCTGGCCGACCCACCGATCTGATGTCCGGGCATCCGGGCCGCCCTTGCGGCTGACCCCCGTGCCGCTAGGGCCCGCCGCGCTCCTGCCCCGGTTACCAGGACCACATTGCGAAGCCGGTGGACCTTCTCGGCCCCTGCGGCCTTGAGTCGCGTGGCACAGGTGTGACGAAGATCGCGCACCCGCAGCCAGGCCTAATCTTCGGCATAGCCCGCTTCGAGCTGCTGGCGCACAGCCAGGATCAGCACGACGTCAACGGCCGGCAGCCAGCAGTATTTCGCGAGATAGCCGTAACGGCCGCGCGCTAACGCGAGTTCACGTCGGCCGTCTTCCGCCAGACGACCCAGCAAAGGGTGTTCTGACAGTAACTCGAAAGCACGGCGTACGCTTTTCAAATGCTCTCGAGCGCGTTTTTGTTGTCGGCAGCAATGAAGTCTGCGAGACGCTCCAGATCCGCCAGCGCCTGCGCAGTTACTTCGACGCGCGCCATGCCTGCGCTCGCCGGTGCCGAACCTTTCGGCCAGACACGCGCTTGTCCAGATAGTCGAACGTGGGCGCAAGGGAATACGTCTTCCCGCCAGCCGTGGCTTCCTTTTCAGACAGCGCCGAGTCCGCAGCGAATCTCTGGCGAAGTTCCGACCGCTCAGCTTCACGCATCAAGGCCTCTACCATGAAGGCATGCGCAGACTTTCCCGCAGTGCTTGCCAGTCGATCGATTCGGCGTTTCAGATCTTCAGGCAGTTTGAGGCTCGTTGCGGCCATGAAACTGGGCTCTTGGGGGGATAGTAGTCATAAAGGAATACCTCCAGGCGGGATCGTCAAGCAACGCGCTGAATCCGGTCGTTCAACTCTGCCCATCACCACCAGTTTCATCGGGCACTTACCGGGTCTCATGTGGCCATGGCAGACCACCAGCCGGTTCCGTTTGTTCTTCAGCCATTCTACCCAGCCAGGTGTTTCAAGTTTTCCTCCATCAGACTTAACCGCCGCTGGAATCCGCCAATAATGGATCCACTGATTGATTCCGGGAAATCGTCTGGTAGCTGTTCCTGTGCGGTGGCGATGGCCTGCGGTGCTTGCTCAAGCAGTTCGGTCATGACTGCGTTAACCACGCCAGCTGACATCCCGGCCTGAGCCGCCGACTGGATAAAGTGGCGAGGCAGGATGGTGTCAAGGATGTAATGGCGAGTGTCGCCGACAGCCATGGCAAGTCTCATCTGCTTGCGCTGAATGTGCTTCGCATCCAGTAGTGGTTGGGCTGACATCACATCGTAGAGAGGCGTCAGCCGAAATCCGCCGCCGGGATGGA
>Ga0105049_10002906_pt1 | contig 20291 bp, 20 predicted proteins | sample MAT06_FD_78087 | JGI IMG/M metagenome (GOLD analysis project Ga0105049, IMG submission 78087) | Freshwater microbial communities from Lake Fryxell liftoff mats and glacier meltwater in Antarctica - MAT-06 | ecosystem: Environmental > Aquatic > Freshwater > Ice > Liftoff microbial mat | place...
CGAGTTTCAAGAATCCTCGCCTCCCGCGGACTTTTTATTCTCCTTGGACTTAGGTTCCCAAGAGAATTTGGCTTCGACCTTAAGATCATAATTCTCTGCCAAATGCTGAGATACTTTTTTGGCTAAATCTGGAAGATCTATTTTCGAAACCTGACCGGCAATCTCTTGTTTGATACGGTCCTGCAAATCTTCTCTAAGGCCCTTGAACCAGTCAATCGCGGACTGAGGATCCCTCAGCTTTCCAGGAGTCGCTGCAATCTTTTCGAGAGTTCCAAAGAGCAACTCTTCCCAACCTTTCTTTCCGTCTTTTGGTTCTGAAGAACTCATGCTTTCTCCTTTTTCATTTTGCTGGCGTACAAACTTTCAACTCGGTTCTGAAACCCGCTCATAACCTCTGGCAACTGAACCTCGGTCAATATCTCGACAATAGTTTTAGGAACCAACCACCCAAACTCAACATCAATTTGATAAGTACATTTCGTGAGCTGAGGGCTAATCACTTCAAGTATCCAAGCTCCAGAATTCTTTTCCATCATATCGCCCTTAACCAGACTCCAATCCATCCGCTCCGGCTTGCTCATTCTAAAATCCAGGCTGTAAGAAATTGTTTTTACAATAAAGACTTTAAATTCAGCGATCACATTCTCAGCTTTTTTAGTCGTCGTTACGGCAGAAATCGTCTTTAGAAATTCTGGATAGCTCTCAAAGTCAGCAATAACCTCAAAACAAAATTCTCGGGGGGCGGCTATTTCAATTACTCGTTCTACCATTACGGCTCCTTAGTAGGTTTTCGCAAGATCCGGCTTTAAGCCGAAATGATGTCGAGTCGTCAGCAATCTCACGGTGCCACTTTGCGAACGCATCACAATCGAATGAGTGACACAGCCTCCCGGAAAAAAATTCACGCCCTTTAAAAATGCCCCGGTCGTTACCCCTGTAGCGGTGAACATGACTTTACCCTTGGCAAGGTCTTCCATGGCATAGATTCGATCTAAATCTTTAATCCCCATTTTTTGAGCCCGGACTCTTTCATCATCAGTACGAAAAATAAGCCGCCCTTGAAGCTCGCCTCCCATGCATCGGAGGGCTGCCGCGGCAATCACTCCTTCAGGGGCACCACCGATTCCTATTAAAACATCAATTCCGGCCTCGGGCTCACAGACTGCAATCGCCGCCGATACGTCGCCGTCTTCGATCAGACGAATGCGACAACCTAAAGCCCGAAGTTCGCCAATTAAATCTTTGTGTCGCGGGCGATTGAGAATCACCGCGGTTAGGTCATTCACTTTGCAATTCTTTGCCTTCGCGATTTGTTGCATATTCCAAGTTGCCGATTGCGAAAGATCAATAACGCCTCGCGCCGCGGCCCCCACGGCAATTTTCATCATATAGACGTCGGGCGCATGCAAGAATCCACCAGGCTCTGCAAAAGCCGCCACTGAAATGGCGTTTGATAACCCGCTTGCACAAATAGTCGTGCCCTCGAGGGGATCAATCGCAAGCTCCACTTCAGGTCCTGAGCCTGACCCCAACTGCTCGCCAATAAAAAGCATGGGAGCTTCGTCTCTTTCTCCCTCGCCAATCACTACCCGGGCCTTCATGTCGATTTTATTAAATGCAGTTCGCATGGCCTCTACCGCTGCATGATCGGAGAGCTTTTCATTTCCTAAACCGGAGGTTCTGGCCGACGCAATGGCGGCAGCTTCGGTTACTCGCACACTTTCGAGGGCTAAATTACGATCCATGACACTAATAAAACGAGCTTTCGCAACTGATGTCCAAGCTTGTTTTCAAGGGAGTGCGTTGCTAGGCTCAGACCATGCATCGATTCGGGCTCGTTCACGAAAAGCTCTTACTTAAGCTTGGGAAGTCCAATGCTGAGGGGGCAAAAATTCGTGGGCTTTCTTTAGAAGAAGCCAAAGGATGCTGAGGCCCATTGCCATGTCAAATCGAAGCGCTAAGATCGAATTTTTTTTTAAAGCTCTACGGCTCGAGACCATCGACCTATGCGATCAGTTTTATCACCCTCAAATATTCTTTCAGGACCCAATTGGAGAGCTTCGAGGTAGAGAAGCGATGAAGGATTATTATCGAAACCTTTATGCCAAGGTAATTGATATTCGCTTTGATTTTACAGAAATCAGTCACGATCAGAACCGATCCTTCGCACCATGGACCATGCATGTGCGAACGAAAGCTTTGAAAGGCGGCGATTGGATCGTCGTTCCTGGGCTTTCTCAGATTCATTTTGATGCAGACACCGAACTCGCCATCTATCACCGGGACTATTTTGACATGGGCGGATTTCTTTATGAGAATATTCCAGTCTTAGGAAGCTTGGTCCGAACGATTCGAAATCGGTTGAAGCATGAATAAACTATTTTTGTTTTTAATTATTCTTCTCCCTACATTCTCTTGGGGTTGTGCGCAAGAAAAGCGCAAGCAACAGATTTTTCGAGTGGCCGAAAATCAGATTGAAAAAGTTCGCTTTCAACAGATTTTTATTAGCTTTAAAGAAGTGGATACCTCTAAAAATCGCACCAAAGCCGAAGCAAAAGCGCTAGCCGAAAAGCTTTTTGCAGACTTAACGAAGCGACCTGCGGACTTTCCAGATCTAGTTCGAAAGTATTCAGACGATAAATTTCCGGCGGTTTATTCTTTGGCAAACTTCGGACAGCCGTTGGCCGAAGGCGATCGAGAGCGAAATGACTTTCCGCCCGCGGTTGGATTAAAGGCCTTCGAATTAAAAATGGGTGAGTTGGCCTTAATTGAATTTGACGAGAAGTCGTCTCCAGCCGGTTATCATCTCTTGATGCGGCTGCCATTGTAGAATGTTAAAATTTCAGAGCCAAAAAAAGTGCTCTTACGGATTAGGACCACGCAGTTTTTTTAGCATTTGGTCAATTTGATCCCGAACAGCTTTAGCCGCAGCGAGGTCAAACCTCCATCGTTCAAGCACCGTAGCTTCGACTTTTGAGTTGGGATCACTTATTTTCTCATCTAGAGATTGAGTTAATTCGTCGATTCTCTTTAAATCTTTCTCAAGACTTTCAATCTTTGCAACTGCCTCGTTAACCTGCAACCAAACTTGATAAGCCGGCTTTAACTTTTGGTAGAGATCTTGATAAACAAAAAGAAAACTTCGTGAATTCGACAAACGCTGAACCAAAAGATGGGGTCCAAAGAGCCCCCCTCTGCTTGATAGAAACTTCTCATCAACTTCGAGGCTAGCAACTAAACTATCATAACTTTTTACGAAGGCTTCAATGAGTCTACCTTCTTCAAGACTTGGGGTTTTACTTAAATCGAGATTCCGCTCTCGAACTTGCTTAAGAGCTTCTCCGAAATCAGCAAGTTTCTGGTCTTGATCTTCAACCCGCTTTTTAATTTCACCCGTGTCGGCTCGTTGAGAACTCTCTAGCTTCTCTCGCTCTTTGATTTGCAATTGTAGCCGAGCGTCTAACTCAGCAATTTTTAGCTCGGCAGCGTCCAATCCATTCTTTTGATCCCATACCGCTATTGAAACAAATCCAGCAAAAGCCAATAATACGCCGCAGCCGGCAATCACTGAAAGACGCCGAAGCCCTGAGGGCTTAGGGCCCGGAGTCTCTGCGTGAAGTGCACCAGCGAGAAGAATTAAAGCGACTGAAGTTGAAATTAGTTTTTTCATTCTTTATTAAAGATACCCAAAGGGCGGGAGTTCAAAGCTGAACCCCCGCCACATTTAATTTAATCAATAAATTTAAACCATCACCCTTTGTTAGGATTCGACCTCGATTTGCTGGTTTCAGAACTCTCTGACCGAGGGTTTACTTGATCATTCAGTATCTTCAGTCGATCTTGAAGCTCTTTGATTTTATTTTCCATGGTTTCTACTTTGAGTGAAAGAGCGGGATCTCTCTTTTTGAGCTCACCATCCACAAACGCACGAAGCGCTGTGACCGTGTCGGTGACCTTTTTCACTTCATCGGCTGCGGCTGCACGATTTGCATCTACTTTCGTGTTTAAGCCTTCGAGATTTAGAGTCAACTTGGCGGTCCGACTCTGAAGATCAGAAATTTTGCTTTCAGCATCGGCTACATCTTTTTGAGTCGTAGCTAAGCTCTCATTGGTCTTATCTACGCGGGCATTAGTTGCAGTCACTGTTGCATTGGTTTTAACGAGTTCCGAATTCAGATCGGTGATCTTAACACCTTGCTCGTTAAAGCTCGCTTCGGTGTCAGCCTGCAAAGTGGCGTCAAACGGAAGATAAATAGTTTGCCAAGTTTCGTCCGGTCCAAAGACCATAACCGTTGCCTTCTTGGGATCCCGACGCTTAATTTCGCCAGTCATCGCCTCTTCAATAACTACACTCGTACTGTTATTAAATAGATCTGCCAACTCTTGTGCACTTTTTCGAATATCAGCGTGATCAGCATTTTCACCTGCTTCGGGCTTGTCGAGAGTTTCTCGAACCAACGGAATAATGTCCCAACGTGCAATGTTCTCGTCCGTACTCAATCGCTTCGAGTTTCGTGACCACCAATCATTAATGACCGGCAGCGCGCGAGGATCATTAAAGCGTGTGAGTGCATAGAAGTAGTGAACTTTGTTCCAATGTTCGTCCGTATCAAAATAAAGCCGAACTAAAACAGGAACCACTTCATTTGCTTTATGCGCTGCCAAAACTTCAGCAACCGGAACGATTGGAGAAACGTATTGTCCCTTGCGCATAATCTTTTTGGTAGTTCGTGCTAAGCTTTCTTCAGTGCCAGCGAACTCTTTCAGCTTATTTAGAACCTGCTTCCATTCTTGTTCGGTATAATACGGAAAGGGATTCCATTCGTTTGGCTCATCGGTTCCACGCAACATAATAGTCAAAATCGCTTTTGTTTGGGTGTTTAGACGCTCGGCTCTTTGCATACGCTCCAAAGAGTCACTCGCAAGCCGTGCCCAGCTTCGATAGTTTTCGCCAAAGCTAAAAGTGCTGGTTTCGATTGTATTCTTTAAAAGCTGAGATTGAGAGAATTTATCAGCTCTTTTTGTAGGCTCAGCTGTGGTTACTTGAACCGAAGCCATCGCCATCACGAATGCCAACCCGAGTTGGAAAATTCTATTTCTAGTGTTCATCATTTACTCCTTAGGTATATTTTTTTTACTGGGGAGTTAAATGAAACTTATTTACACAGAAGTCACTAGAATAAGTGTTGTGCTTTCGCCACTCTAGCGAATTAACTCTCGACTTTAGTTAGGTCGCATTTCAAACAAAGATATGCCTTAGTCTATTCGAGGTTTTAATCTAAAATAAGGAAGTGCTTTTCGATTATAAAACTTATCGTATTGACCTTCCCCCATTGATTGGAGGGTTGATAAGTTCCTAGATCAGTTGTAGCGGCATCCACGAAAAACAGTTTCGAAGAAATTAAGAAGCATAAACTCCCAAGCAACCAAGCCCGCACAACGTTCAACATAGGGCTCGACTATCATGGAAGACTTTGGATTTCAAGTTCGTGAGCTTGATTGGCTTGAGGACCGAACTTCTGGCCCAATTCTAGAGCTTTAAAGAAGCTCTTGGTGGAAATTCTCCCTTTAATCCTCTTTTTGCTAGTCATTAAAGTCAAAAAACCCTTAATATTTCGAGAGTTTAGAAAACGAAATCTATGAAAATAAAATTTATGAAAACAAGACAAATCAAATCACTGTTTTTTAGCCTCGCCGGTGTAATAACCGTCGGATCTCTTTACGCAGAAGTCAAAGCTCCCAAAATCTCAGGATTCTTGGATGCTCAATATCAATATAAAAAGAAAGCGATCGATCCGGGCTTTATTTTGAACGACGGAGCTTTGTATTTTTCGGCCGAATTCGATTCGGTTAAGGGAATGATCGATTTGCCTTTCAAAGGGGCGGTCGGCGAAAACAGTAGCTTTGATTTTGCTAAAGGCAAGGCTCAAGCTTACCTCACCTGGACAGCCATGGAAGGTCTTGAAATCTCGGCCGGGCAGTTTGATACCATTTTCGGTTTTGAACTAAACGACAGCAAAGATCTTACTTTCACAGCTCCAGGAGCTGTGTCTGCTTATCTTTTGCCGGTTACTCATTTGGGTGGAATGTTTGCCTACAGCAGCGATGGCTTAAGCTTGAAGGCTTTAATTTCTAACTCCGGCAATAAGAGCCAACTCTACAAGACAGATCCTAATCAGAAAACAGATCCTAATCAGAAATCGGAATTCCCTGAAGTTGGAGCTCAGTTAGGATATTCAACTGATATGCTCAGAGCTTCGGTCGGAATGCTTCATCATCAACAAAAAGGATCTCCTGGGGCGTCTAATTTCTATAGCGTGCTTTTGGGAGCTACTTTTGATCCCATTACCGTTGACGCTGAGTTAGATGCGAAGAAAATTGGCTCAACTGCCGTGGGTTATGGTGGATTGCTAAATGCAGTGGCTAAAGCATCAGACGAACTTTCAGTGGGCGCTCGATTCGAATGGCTTCGCAAAGTGCCTGTTGCCGGGTACGAAGTGATCAATGCCACTTTCGGACCTCAGTATGCCTTTAACGAGAACTTAAAATTCAAAGGTGACTACACTTGGACAGGAGTCAAACCGGTTAAAGGCGATAAGCGTAAGAACGAGCAATCGGTCAACGCAGCCGCATTGTTCATGTTCTAAGGTTTTTTTAATTTTGAGATTGATTTAGCCCTCGAGCTCGAAAGACTCGGGGGCTTTTATTTTTTAACCCCCTCAAAGACACCCGCTTAAGCCCTCAGAAACACCTATTTTTCTTCGTTAAGATAATTCCCGCAGATTCTCTGATTTCTGCTAAATCCCTCCCATGCAATTTCGTCACTGGGGCTTTGCCTTTCTTTTTATGAACCCTTTGAATTTGGAAGATCGCTCGTGCCTCACTCTGGTAGACAAGAGTGGGTGGCGGTCACTTGCGCCGGTGACAATCGATTGGTTCAGAGACGAGTCAGTCGCAGCACTCAAAGTGAGCATTACTATTCTCCTAAAAGAAAAGGTGAGATCGAAGCTAAGATTCGATATCGACGTTAGGCATTCCTTATCGAATTTATAAAGTTGTACTCATGAAAAATTTTAAATCTAGAATTATACGGTGTGGGTGGTGCGGTACGGATCCGCTTTACGTTAAGTATCATGATGAAGAATGGGGAAGGCCGACCTTCGACGACCAAACCTTGTTTGAGTTCATCGTGCTTGAAAGCGCGCAAGCCGGGCTCAGCTGGATTACGGTGCTTCGAAAGCGCGAAAACTATCGCGACGTCTTTGATAACTTTGATGTCGAAAAAGTCTCAAGATTTGATTCTGCCGACGTCGATAGGCTCGTGCAAAACCCTGGCATCATTCGCAATCGTGCCAAGATCGAAGCTACGATCACTAACGCACTGGCTTTTATTGCAGTACAAGACGAGTTTGGCAGTTTTGGACGCTACCTTTGGAGTTTTGTGGGCGGCCAACCTGTGGCAGGCAATCGAAAAACTCTAAAAGACCTTCCGCCCTTCACTCCCCTCTCAGAAGCTATCGCAAAAGATCTTAAGAAAAGAGGCTTCAAATTTTTAGGGCCCACCGTGATCTATGCCCATATGCAAGCGACGGGAATGGTGAATGATCATTTGCAAAGCTGCTTTAGACACGCTCCAGTAAGAGAATATTTGGGCTGACAGTATTTGGGCTGATAGTATTCAAAGCAGAATTAACTATCCGAAACAGCCGGTCACATATTGTTCTGTTAGTTTTTGAGTCGGATTGGTAAATATTTTTGAAGTGCGATCGAATTCTACTAACTCACCCAAATACATAAAAGCGGTATAGTCAGCGACTCGCCCCGCCTGTTGCATATTATGAGTGACGATAATAATCGTCACTCTCGACTTGAGTTCATCAATCAACTCTTCGATTCGAGCGGTAGCAATCGGATCTAAAGCACTCGTCGGCTCATCAAACAACATGATGTCGGGGTCTGTTGCAAGAGAACGCGCCATACACAGTCTTTGTTGTTGGCCCCCTGATAAGCTAGACGCTGAACTGTGCAATCTTTCTTTCACTTCATCCCAAAGCGCCGCATCACGAAGCGCTGCCTCGACCTTACCGTCAATATACGAGGCCACCTTCTCCCCTCGAATTCGCAAACCATAGGCCACATTCTCAAAAATTGATTTAGGAAAAGGATTCGGCTTCTGAAAAACCATCCCGATCTTCATCCGCAATTCGATGGGGTCTACTTTCTTGCTGAGAATATCTAATCCACTAGGCTCTAAAAAAATACGCCCCGTCGACCGCATATTTGCATAAAGATCGTGCATTCGATTGAAGCAGCGAAGCAAAGTAGTCTTCCCACAACCCGAAGGCCCAATTAAAGCGACAACCTTCTTATCGGGAACAAAAAAATTCACATCTTTTAGAGCCTGAGTTTCACCATAGAAAAAATTTAAACTATCCACTCGGGCTTTAATTCTCTCTTCAGCAAAAAGAGGCGCCACTGCTACCATCTTGTTCTCCTTCGAAATTGCACTCTTAAGAAGATCGCAATGGCATTCATGCTGACGGTAATAATCAAAAGAACCAAGCCTGCAGCGGCAGCATTTTTATGAAACTCAGGGTCTGGCCGAGAGACCCAATTGAACATTTGAATCGGTAATACGGTAAAGGGAGAATTTAACCAGTCAAAATTAATAAATGGGGCCGTCGTCTGCACCGGGCTAGGTGGCAAAAAGGCAATAAAAGTAAGTGCCCCAATCGTTACTAGCGGTGCGGTTTCTCCGATAGCGCGCGACATCGCGATAATGATCCCGGTTAGCACTCCACCTAACGAATAAGGAAGAACATGATCCTTCGTCACCTGCCATTTTGTAGCGCCCAATGCATAAGCGGCTTCTCGAATTGAAAGCGGGATCGCGCGAATGGCTTCTCGAGTGGTCACAATAATAATGGGGAGAATCAAAAGAGCAAGTGTTAAGCCGGCCGTTAATACGCTTTGGCCAAGAGCGAATTTATAAACGAAGATTCCCAATGCCATCAAACCAAAAACGATTGAGGGAACTCCCGCTAAATTTGAAATATTTATTTCAATTAATGTCGTAATCCGATTTTTGGGAGCATATTCTTCGAGGTAAATTCCGGCTGCTACTCCTAAAGGAATGGCCGCCAAACAAGTGACCAGCATTACCAGAAGCGTTCCCACCCACGCCGAGAGAATCCCCGCCTTCTCTGGAAATCGTGATGGAAAGTTAGAGAACAAATTCCAAGAAATTCGACTTGTTCCCGATTGTGCCAAGTCTAAAAGAAGGGCTCCTAATACCAGCCCAGAACAAATCAGAAAGAATACGCTGACTACCAAAAATATTTTCTCGTAGATCTTTTGGCGTAGGATCCAAGTGCTACGATCGTGGCTCATGCATAGACCTCTCGAAATCGCTTTCTTAACCAATGCCCAAATAAATTGAAGCTCAAAGTGAAAACCAAAAGAGTAAGCCCCGCCACAAAAATGCTTTGGTATCCTAGAGACCCATGAGGAAGATCTCCCAAACTCACTTGAACAATAAATGCGGTGATCGTCGAGGCCGGTTGCAAGGGGTTGAGTGTGAGAGTCGGTTGCATACCCGCGGCAATGGCGACAATCATGGTCTCCCCGACGGCTCGAGAAATCGCCAAAGTGTAGGCCGCGGTAATGCCCGAAAAAGCCGAAGGTACTACGACTTTAATAGCGGTCTGAAATCGAGTGGCGCCTAAAGCAAAACTCGCTTCTCGCAAATACATGGGCACCGCTCGCATGGCATCTTCGCTCAGCGAACTCACGTACGGAATAATCATGATGCCCATCACCAAGCCGGCACTCAACATGCTAAAACCCGAGATCAAGGGATCACCAAAGATTAGGCTAAACACTTTTTGTAAAAATGGAGCGACCACCAAAAGCGCAAAATACCCATAAACGACTGTGGGGATAGCGCTCAAAAGCTCTAAAGCCGGCTTCACCCATTCTCTTAATTTTGCAGGGGCGTACTCACTTAAAAAAATAGCGATCATGGATCCGACCGGAATGGCGACAAACAAAGCGACTAAAGTAGTGACGAGAGTTCCGGCCACCAAAGAGCCAATGCCATAACGAGGATTCGAAAAGAGAGGGGTCCAATATGGATCAAAAAGAAAATTGGTTAAAGGCACGCTCTTAAAAAAAGGAATACTCTCCAAAACTAAAATGAAAACGATTCCAAGTGTTACCAACACCGAAGAAAGTGCGGCCAATAATAAGATCTTCTCAATCAACCATTCACGAAGGTGCTGAAAAGACTTCTGACGCTTTAACAAAGAAAGAGAGCTCCCTCGTTTGAAAGAGCTCTCTTTAGAAAAATGGCTTCTTAAATGAGACCGAATTTAGAGTTGTCCTTCTCGCTTTAAGAGATCTTGAATCTTAATCCCTACTTCAGACTTACCCCCAAAAGCGGTGCCCAATTTGCCTTGCCGAAAATTATTGAGACCTAACTGATAAGAATCGGCGGTCAGAGGAACATATTTCGCTTCTTTTACGAGCTTCAAAGCGTTGTCTAAGAAGAACTCGATGAAGGCTTTTACTTCGGGCTTCTGAGCAGAAGTCGCATTGATGTAGATAAAAACCGGACGCGAAAGAGGAAAGTACGAGCCGGCTACGACCGCTTCGTCGGTCGGCAGTACAGCTTTCCCTTTAAGAGGCGCTTTTTCGTGATTCGAAATAATGCCCAGAGCTTTTAACTTTCCATTTCCTTTTGCGTCTTTTTTATTTTGCTCATAATAAGAGTGAGGAATATACCCCAATGCGTTCTCATTATTGGCAATTCCTTGAACCAAAGAATTATCATCTTCGCTCGCCGTATAGTCCCCGCGACTTGCTTTGGCTTTGCCGTTCACTGCTTCAGTGAAATAATCAAAAGTACCCGAGTCTGAGCCCGCGCCAAAAAGCTTAATTTCGACGTTGGGCCATTCTTTTCGAACTTGATTCCACTTCGTAACTTTACCCTGTGCGGATGGCTCCCAAATCTTTTTTAAATCTTCGATCGTGATTTCAGAAAGCCAAGTATTCTTAGGATTCACCACCACCGAAATGGCATCAAAGGCTACCGGAAGTTCAAAGTAGGAAACGGAGTTCGCTTTGCACTTTGCCATCTCTTCAGTCGAGATCGGACGAGAAGCATTTTGAATATCAGTTTGCACTGCAGCTTTCGATTCGCAAAATTTCTTAAACCCGCCGCCGGTACCCGAGATTCCAACGGTGACTTGAATCTTCTTTAGCTTTTGAAATTCTTCGGCCACAGCCTCTGTAATGGGGTAAACCGTGCTAGACCCATCAATCTTAATAATCTTAGTGGCAGCTCGTAAGCCCGAATTTGAACCAAAATTTGAACCCAATAGAGCGATCAAGCTAAAGCTAAATAAGCCTGCTTTCAGTAATTTTTGTGTATGTTTCATAGAGGTCCTTTCTGAGGTACTTTCTAGCTTGAATCGCCATAGATTGGGCAATGAAGCTTTATTCAACTTGCACAACAACCAGCAAAGACTTGGTTAAGAATGCGTTAGCTTTGAGACCTGGGGTTAATGCCGAAATCTGGCGATTCAGAACCCGTAAGAGCCACCCGGGCTTAGGATTTTCGGCTTAGGATTTGATCCCTTTATAGAACATTCGTTCTATAAAATTGAAACGACAGGTCTATTATTTTTTGGAGTGCAAGGATACAAAGTTGTGAGTTCTAAGAAGCGGCCCTCCGCGAAAACTAAAAATGCTCCTATAGATCCAAAGCTTTTAAAAATGTTTTCAACGGGGATTGGGAAGACCGAACTCCGAAGAGCGGCTATTATTCAAGTGGCGATTCGAATCATCGATCAAGAAGGCCTCGAAAAATTGAGTTTTGAGAAAATTGGCAATGCGGTAGGCATCGCTAAGTCTCACGTCGTATATTATTTTTCACAGAAAGATGAAATTCTTGCCCGATGTGCAGAATACAGCACGATCGTTGGCCAGTCGTACGTGGTTCCGGCGGTCGCCGCCGCCAAAGCGGGAGGTCCTCGTCTTCAAGCGTATATAGAAGCTAATTTTGAATGGATCAAAAACCACCCCGATCAAGCGAGGGTTTTCATTCTGCTCATCGCCAACTATAGTCTCAATGCAAGAATGAGTGCTTTTTATCACGAGGTAAGAAGCACGTCTTTGCCGAGAATCAGTGCTAATCTTGAAGAAATGGGCTTCAAAGATTCTCCAAAAAAGAAGGCCATCGCTCTCGCGGAGACTAAATCGTTGAAAAGTCATCTAAAATTTAAGTCTTTATACCCTTACGAAATCGAAAGGCTAATCGATCATGACAAAGAAAGGGGCCCTACCTGGGCCCCTTTCTTATAAGATAACACCCGAAAATCTAGTTAGAACTTCCACTGATAGTCAAACACGCCTGTCACGGTCTGGCCGGTATACTTTCCGGTATAACTTTGAGACTGGTTGATCGAAGCATCGAGCGTATCTACCTTCTTATTGTTATCATAAAAAGTAGCTCCCAAACCAAACTCATGAGGCCCTCGAAGCCAACTTGCACCAAGACCATAAATCACACCGACGTTAGCAGGTTGCAAAACAGGACTTGCAAGACTCTCGGTGGTAAAAGTCAAATCAACGCCCGCACCAGCCCCCACTCTAAATCGATCTCCGTTTTCTGGATGAAAAGTATACTCTGCCCCACCATGAAAGGTCTGGCCGTCTTTGTAGCCAAGCTTTCGAGACACACGATCTGCCTGAAAGCCAAGAGCGCTTGAGCCCTTAAGAATCGCCTCATCTTTTTTCAACACGCTATTGAAAGTGTATTGATAAGCGAAGTGAGTGAGGAAGGTATCAGGCACCCATTCGTAAGCGATAGAGGCTTCAAATTGCCCTGGCAAAGTTAGGCTTTGAGTCGTATCAAATTTTGTGGGCCCAAGCGCCGTTGTGACTGTCGTTGACCCCTTCATTTTCAACTTCACCGGAATTCGATAAGCAATCGCCCCCGAAAGACCTTTGTACTTTCCGAAATGTGCGCTGACTTTTGCGCCCTTGAAATCCCACTGCTTCACCTTCGAAGAAAGATGAAAAGACGTTGGTGGATTAAGAGGATTGCTCACCCCCGTCTCTTTTTTATACTCGTTGTAGGCAATATTATAAGACGCTCCCAAAGAAAAATAGTCGTTCACTTTGAATGCGATCGAAGGCCCTATCACTATTCGAGCAAGACTAACCGACACATCTTTATCCGTAACCAATCCAAAATTCTGGCCCGAGTACTTACCACCTTGCAAGGCAGTCGGATAAGCTGCCAAGCCCACCGCCCAACGATCTCCAAGTTTATAGGCACCTCCCACATAGAACAAGGGTCCAAAAACCCAATCGCCAGTCTTTTGCGCATTGTTGGCGCCCATCGGAGCTTTGTATCGATTGAAGAGAGGCACAAAGTTAATCGCCGTCGCCGCTTTTTCGATTTTGGTCATTGCGGCCGGGTTGTAAAATGGCGCATAGCCATCGGTCGCAGTCGCCAAAGCTGCGCCGCCTAATCCGGTCGATCGAGTTCCGTAATACATGATGAGATCTAGTCCGCTGGCAAAGCTTGAACCGGAGATCATGCTAAAGCTGATCATCCCGAGCAAAGTCCGAAATATAAATCTGGTTTTAGTACCTTGGCAGAAAGAAAGAAATCGCAATGAAATTCGCATGTTCGAAGGATGACGCATGGTTGAATCTAAGAAAAGCGTTTTTTGACGAAGAACTAAAATTCTAACGCGCGCATTAACCCCGGAGATCCTTGCCGAGTGATAAAATGAATCTGGAATCCAACTGCCTTGGATTCCCGCTTTTTTATGGGGGAAAAGTGGACGCGGGGAAAAAAAGCAATTTAGAGCCTAAAGATATCGATGGTCGACAAGCAGCTGTCGGCCTTTATTCTCATTTTATTCCCTTTCAGTATCGTGAACCTCATTATAGTACAAAAATCTGGCGCTCTTACTTCAACTATCTAGACCGATACTACAACAAGAGCGTGTTTCACGAGATCTGCGACGAACTGAAGATGCCGCCTGAGTACGTCATGCGAGATGATAACTGGGTTTCAAGGGACTTTGCCCAAGATTTCGTCGACCTCATGATCGAAAAGACTGGAAACCCTCAAGCCAACTACGAAGCCGGAAAAGATCTTCTCCGACCTGAGAATCTAGGCTTTATCGATTACGAACTAATTCGCATCTTGGGGTTTCCCGCCCTTTTCTTCTGGCTACTTCCTAAACAAATCCAGTGGATCAATCGTCTTATGAAAGTAAAGCAGATTAAGGTCGGCTGGGGTCGTGCCCACTTTCAACTAGAACCTCGCGGTGAAATCTTCCCCTCTCCTCAGACCTGTGAAAACATTCGGGGCGGCTCCGAGAGTGTCGCCACGCTCTATGAACTCGATAAAATCGAAGTCAATCATAGCCAATGCATTCACCGAGGCGATCCGACCTGCGCTTACGATATAAAATACTCTGCGAAAACACTTTGGCAAAAAAGAATTCGCGATCTGTTGATCATAGTGTCCCTTTTGGTCGGGGGACCTTTTCTCATTCGCTTCGTGGCTAGCTTCTTTAGCCTTTCCAACAATCTTATCGCCAACATTCTGGCTGCCGTTTGCTCGGCCCTGATTTTAGGCACCGGAATTCTGATTCATAGATATTTACGAATTCGCAATCGGGTTCAACAATATCACGATCAGTCGCACACCAAGTCACAAACTATTTACGAGAGCTACCAAAAGCTCGATCGTCGTTACCGAGAGAGCAAGCTCTTGAATGAACTCTCCAACTCCTTAATTCGAGAATCCGACACTCAATCTGTCATTTCGCGCTGTCTTGACTCGTTGGTACGGTCGTTTAACTATTCTCGTAGTATCGTGATGCTGCTTAATTCTGATGAAAACTCTTTAGAAACCAAAGCCATTCGTGGATTTGAAGACGGACCTCCGCAACTACACGATCTACGAGTGAAGTATGGCAAAGATGTGAAGCCAGGACTTTTCGCAGCCATCTTGAGTATTGGAAAAAGCCAAAAGATTTTTGACATTGAGACATTTAGAGAAAGTCTAAAGCCGGAGAATCGGGAGCTGCTTGATCAACTCAAGGTAAACAAATTAATTGCCTGCCCGCTCCAAGATGACGACTACAAGTTTGGATTATTGATTGTAGGATCAAGAGCCGTAGACCACAGCTTACGAGAAGAAGATGCTTTTTTCTTGGAACATATTTCAAAGCTGCTTTCGCTTTACTTACGAAGCATTCGCAACCTCGAGAATGAGAGAAATTTAAGAAACCTTTTCGAACAGTATGTTCCGCCTCCGGTGCTTCAAGGGATCAAGAACTTCAATCTTGAACATGCGGTTTCACTAGCTCCTCGGGACGTTGAACTCACGTCTTTCTTCTTGGACATCCGGGGATTCACTACCATCAGCGAGCACCTCTCGGCCGAACGCATTGTCGAGTTCGTAAATATCTGCCTGCAGTTTGTCTCGGAACGCATCAACGCGGAGGGTGGAATCATTGACAAGTATGTAGGCGATGAAGTGGTGGCCTTCTTTTTGCCACTCGCTGGAAATCCCAACCACTCCTCACGTGCCGCCATGCAAGCCGCCTATCGCATTCGTTTTGAACATCACATCTTGGATCGCCAGTTAGAAGCCAGAGGATTTCCCTCCGTGCGAATGGGTATAGGACTCCAATCTGGCCCCGCCGTGCTAGGCAGTATGGGTGGAAGCTTTCGACTCAGCTATACTGCGGTGGGCGATACCATTAACGTCGCATCTCGATTACAAGCACTCACCAAAGAGTACTTCGAACAGTTTCCGGAGAGCCGAATTCTTATCTGCACTTCTAAGAACACGTTCCAAAGAGCCGGGCTCGATATCGTCGGCCTGGAAGTAGGCAGTGTTTCGTTGCGAGGAAGAACTGGACAACTTGAGGTCGTACTTGCTGGCCATATCGAAGGAAGAATTGAGCAAGAAGAAAGAGGCTCTTCATGATGAAGGACCTTCGCCCCGAAAGTATTCGGGTTCGGCGTCGCATCGAAAGACTGGTGAATGGTCCAGAAGTTGGCTTGCGAACCTATTTAAAATTTAATGGGCAAGAGGATGAAGTTGAAGTTGAAATGAAGAACTTCTCTTCTACCGGAGCACTAGTAAAACTTCCGGTAGATATTCAAGAACCCGGAGTTATCGACCACTTAAGAATTCAACTGGGTTTTAAGACTTTGGGTCGAGTGACCCGCCTACTGCCCGTACGCTGGAACGGAGAAAGCCAAGAACTTGGTTTAGAATTTAGAGACTACATTCCTAGTGAAGGTATTCGAAGAAATAAGCGAATGCGCCTACGCCAGGATCACCCATTGAAGGCTCAGCTTTTTACGCGTGATCCTTTTTATCCGGGAGATCATCTTTACTTTCATATTCCAGACGTCTCAATCGGAGGCATGCTTTTGGAGTGCTCTTTACGCAATCGATATTTAGTTCCCGAGATGATACTTTCGAACTCTAAAATCTTATTCCCAGGATTAGAGTTTGAAGAACTCCAATTGATAATCCGCCACATTGCGGTTGTTGGTGAACGCTTGCACCTAGGAATAGAGTTTCAAAATGCCTCCGCTAAAACGAAAGAAGGTGTGGCTCGCTTGGCACTCCTCCTCCACGATTATCCACTCGAAGCCGAACTAGAATCGGTGCTCGATAAATTAAATGAGTCTGGATTAAAAACTAAAAATCTTTCGAAGATCGCCAAAGTAGATATCGTCACCACTCCCGAGGACTACCAAGCTGTTTTAGAAGTTCGACTAAAAGCATTTCTATTGGCCGGCAAGGTCACCGAAGGTACCACCATTTGGGATATGTCGGACATCTACGATCAAAGAAGTATTATATTTTGCCTACGCTTAAATGGTCGAATCATGGCCACCATTCGACTAGTTCGATGCCTGACTCCCGATGATCGATTTCCATTCGAAGAATATTTCGAACTCTCTGATTTAGATTTTGAACGTCGCCGGAAAGCCGGCGAATCAAGTCGCATGGCGACGGACCCCAGCACCAAAGGCTCTGATTTGCCAGGAGCGCTGTTGACTCGGCTTTTTGATTTTGCGCTTCGCGCCCAATTCGAAGAAATCTTTGGAATTGCCACCGACTCCATTCGACCGATCTACAAGGGACTCGGTTTTCGCGACACCAAAAGAAGAGTTCCCCATCCAGTGCTTACCGGCGCGACTCTTGGACTAGTGATCGGAAAAACCAAGAACCTGATCTTAAGCAATAAAATGCCAGCCTTGGTATGGGATAAACTTTGCAAAGAGGTGGTTGATTACCACAACCTCATGGGAGTTACCGCTTATCGACCCAACTCTATTTGGCATCTTCTTAAAAAACTTTATGAACTCCCTCTTTACCTGTTGAGTCAAAAACTAAGGTCCAGAAAAAAGAAATTGGTCGCTACTGCTAAGCGTTAGTTGATATTCTATCGTATATATGTCTGAAAGATCTTCCTCTACTTTAAGCCCTAAGGAGCCAACGAAGAACTTGGCAAACTCATCACCAGAACAAGTAGAACGCGCACGATTTCTAAAGATTGTCGAAAAGTACGTTAGCACTTTTACAGAGACAAAAGTGATCAAGAAGATTTTTGAGAATAAGTTAACCATCGATGACTACCATCGGATGCTGCTTAATATTTTCCACCAATCAAGACGCGGGCCTCTCACTTTTGCTTTGGCAGGAACGAGAGTAGATTTGAAACATTGGGGTATTCAATCTTACCTTCTCCATCACGCCGAAGAAGAAAAGAGTCATTGGGAATGGACCATTAATGATTTAACGAAAACAAATTACTCAGGGGAACATCCTGAAAAGCTTTACCCCACTCCAGCGACCAGTGCGTACGTCGCCTTCAATTATCATATTGCTTTGAATATGCCCTTAGCTAGACTTGGCATTGCTCTACTGCTCGAAAATCTGGGCGCGAATTACGGTCGGCGAGTGGCTGAAACCCTCATGAAGAATTTAAATCTCAAATCCGATCAAATAGTTTTTATTTTTGGTCATGGCGACACCGACGTGGGTCATTCCGAAGAAATCCTAAAGATTCTCGACCAAGCTGCATTGGGAGTTAAAGACTGGCAAGACTTGGCTTACGCGGCCGAGACGGCTGGACATCTTTATTGCGAAATGTACAACGAGTAAGCTCATGGCAGCCACTTTACTTGCCACCCTCAACTTGATTCTTGCGTGTTTAAATTTTGTAGTTTTTGTTTGGGCAATCCGATCGCATTTTCGACGGCCAGAGAATGGCGAACTCCCCAGCAAAATGAAATTCGTCTCCAGGATTTTCACCATTCTAGCTGTAGTTTTTTTTACCGCCTTGATCATCCATCCTTCAGGTCGAGTACCTTTTTTAATTGCCGGAGCCATATTGCTAGCAATCTCTCAACTAGTTTTTCAATCGGCAGTTTTAGTGAATCGTCGAGAACCCTTGCCCATCGCTTTTAGCGATCAAAAACCTGCTTATGTAAGAAAGCTTGGCCCTTACCGCTGGGTACGACATCCCTTTTATCTTTCGTATTCATGTACGTGGATCGCAGTTCCAGTTGCGACCGAGTACTGGTGGCTACTTTTGGCGAGTGTTCCCATGGTGGTGGGTTACTATCGTACCGCAAAAGCTGAAGAAGCATTTCTAATGCAAGGCGATCTCGGCAGTGAGTACCGCGACTACCGTGGCAAAACCGGCATGCTCCTTCCTAACCTCTTCAAACTAAGACTTTAATTATCTAATCCGCCTAGATCGTTTTGCGGCTGCATACCAAGCCCCTATTCCGAGCGCAATCACTGCTCCGGGAGCGGGGATCGAAGATCTCCCGAAGGTCTCTCGATTTAGATCTTGGTACAGATCGTACCAATCTAAGAAAGAAACGCTTTCCCAAGCAAAATGCGTCACCCGAATTTTAAAAGGCCAATTCGTCCAATCGACGGTCGTAAACTGATAGAGGTTAGGCGTATTGTTTAACGAATCGTAGATGACTTGAGTTCCAAAAATTCCCAAGGGCGGTTCAGGCAAACTCTTAGTAAGTGAAATCGAATTCCAAGCTCCAGAACTCTGAACCCAGACGTCTCCAATACGAGTCGGAAGAAATCGATCGTTTGAAAAAAAATTTACATTATAAACCGAATCTACCCCGTCAAAAAAAACAGAGTCGCGGTAGCGTTTGTGCGCGTCTTTGACTTGATTCTGCAGAGTCGGAGCCGTAATCGTAGATCTCATCCCAAGCGTACCCAAATCTAATTTCTCGTATGGCCAAGCAAGCACTTCTTGAGTGGGCGGCAAAATAGGCCCTCCCAAAGCACTGGTCGACAAACTTAAAACAGCTTTAACTAATAAATATTTGCACAACATCCCCTATACCCACCTTGAACCTACAAAAGCCCAGTTGTGCCCCGCGGTCAATTAAACAGATTTTGAGGGATTCTATTTAGTTATTGGTCCGAGACCTTCTTTTGTAGTGAATGGCCATCGCCAAAATCAGAAAGCAAAATATCAAAGTGAAAGCATTTGCAAATATCAGCGGCCAGCTTTTGCTTAAAATTCCGTACCAAAGCCAAAGACAAACCCCTGTTGAGAAAATCAAAAACATGCCCATCGATAAATCATCTGCAGATTGAGTTTTATAAATCTTAAAAACCTGGGGAAGAAAAGCGATGCTCGTTAGGGTGCCGCCCAGAAACCCAAGCAGCTCGAGGGACAGAAAATTTTCTAACATTCATTCATAAAAACGGATTTCTCAGATTTTTGCCACTCCGCATAAGGGCTTAAACTCATTGGGTTTGACGCGGGGCGGAATGCAGAAAGGTTTTAGAATTGCTATTCTACAAAGGTGCAGGGAGGCATAAGCGTGATGAGTGCAAAGCTATTGATTCGCTTCAGTATTTTAGCCTTGGTTATCGTAGGGTGCGGCGGGACAACCCCGCATGTCAAAGCGCCTCGAATTACTCCGCATGGCGAAGCCACTCCCTTGAATCCGAGCGACTCATCCGAAGACGTGAACGCAGGAATTCAATTTTTAAGATTAGCCTCCGTGAAGCCTCTTGAATCCGAAGATGGCTTCGAAATGCAAGCCACTAACTTCGCCTTCTCTAAAGAGTTCGTCGTCGTTTCTTATAATCGAGCTGGCAACGAAGTTCGGGGTGCGATTGAAGTCTTCGATCTTTCGAATCCTAAAAAACCAAAGATCGTTGGAAGCCTTCAATACAAAGATGC
>Ga0105049_10002907_pt1 | contig 20286 bp, 17 predicted proteins | sample MAT06_FD_78087 | JGI IMG/M metagenome (GOLD analysis project Ga0105049, IMG submission 78087) | Freshwater microbial communities from Lake Fryxell liftoff mats and glacier meltwater in Antarctica - MAT-06 | ecosystem: Environmental > Aquatic > Freshwater > Ice > Liftoff microbial mat | place...
GGCGCTTGTCAAATGTTATCAACTCACATTGTCCCCGCGCCGAATATCCGCCCTTTGAAACCCCACATTTCCCCCGGTACCATGACGAGCATATTTTGCACTAAAGTGAAATGCACCCCCTAGCGGTCATACCCTTAGGCGAATCGCGCCGATTCGCATATAATCGACATCGTAAAACGTTTGGTTATCCTTGTTCAATTGATTAAAAGAGGTTTTCGATGATCCGTTTTCGTCTTGGTACCCTCATCTTGCTGTTGCTGTTCGCGTTGCCCGCGCTCGCGCAAGATACCACTCCCGAACCGCTCGCGCCGTGGGTTTGTCCCGAAGGCTACACCGGACAAACTTTGAACGTCTATAACTGGACGATCTATATTGCCGAAGATACGATCCCTAATTTTGAAGCCGCGTGCGGTGTCACCGTCGTGTACGATAACTACTTCACCAATGAGGAACTGTTGGCGAAATTGCAACAAGGCAACCCTGGCTATGATGTGATCGTGCCCAGTGACTACATGATCGCGATCATGATTCAAGAAGGTCTCCTCGAACCGCTGGATCAAACCTTGATCCCTAACATCGCCAACGTCAGCGAAGACATGCTCTCGCCGTGGTACGACGAAGGCAACGTCTATACTGTGCCTTACCAATGGGGGACCGTCGGCGTCGCTTACAACCGTACCGCTGTCGGCGGCGACATCACCAGTTGGGACGAATTTTTCAACTATGAAGGCAACGTCGCATGGTTGGAAGACCTGCGCGGGATGATCGGCACGGCGCTGCTGATGAGCGGCTTTGATGTCAACAGCGAAAACCCCGATGAGATCGCCATCGCGCAACAATATCTCCTCGATCACTCGGACAATGTCGCTGCTATCGTCGTGGGCAACTCCAAACAACTGTTGTCACAAGGCGAAGTTGATCTAGCCATAGACTACAATGGCAACGTTTTTGGGTTGATAGCAGAATGTGCCGCTGACCCCAACTGCACCGATGAATATAGCTACACTATCCCCGTCGAAGGCGCAAGCCGCTGGACGGACAACCTCGCTATTCCCGTCGGGGCGCAAAACCCAACGCTGGCGAATGTCTTCATCGACTATATCCTGCATCCCCAAGTGAGCGCCGACATCAGCAACTACGTGACCTATGGCACGCCCAATCGTGTGGCGCTGGAACTCTCCTTGATCGATCCGGCAAGCTTGACGAATCCTAATCTTTACCCGCCGCCGGAAGTGCGCGCCGTGCTGTACCAAATTCGCCCCGTCTCAGTAGAATCCGAAACCTACTACAACGATGCGTGGGATGAGTTAAAAATCGCCATAAGTGGGTAAAAGCTGGTCTTTCACTCTCATTCAGTAGCTCGTAAGGAGCGACCATTGGATTCTCTATACAGCATTCGTCCCGCCACCGCCGATGACATCGACCTCATCGTAGAACAACGCAAGGCGATGTTTCAAGACATGGGCGTGGACGAGATGGGTATCCATGCCCAAGAAAAACCTTTTCGCGATTGGCTGTCGTGGCAGTTCAAAGCCGGATCGTATCTCGGTTGGTTTGCCGTGCGCGGGGAGGACATCGCTGGGGGTGCCGGCTTATGGATTCATGAATGGCTACCGGGTCCGCTTGCGCCGGAAGGCATCAGGGGCTATATCTGCAACGTCTACACCCACCCCGATCATCGCCATCACGGGTTGGCACACACGCTCGTGCAGACCTGCGTTGATGAAGCGCGCCAACGCGGGCTGATCGTCGTGGCGCTCCATGCCAGCGAAGCCGGACGCCCGATCTATCTGTCGATGGGCTTTGGCGTCACTGCCGAGCTGCGGTTACTACTCAAAGACGACTAACCACCGTCTTGCCACTAGGGGCACGCACCCGTGCGTGTCCCTAGTAGTTCATCAAGAAGATAATCAAATGTGGTGACTACTCAGGTATAGAAACAGAATAAAATAAACAGAGAGGCATGAAGACGTGAAGAAAAACAGGAAAATGCCCCTCGAAACGTGGATGTAGGGGTGGATTAGGCGCTTGTCAATCTTTCGTTAACATGAAGGTTCGCGCGCCGAATATCCGCCCATTTGCCGCCGACGGTCATTTCTCCCTTTATTATCAACCGTTTTTCAGCCTGAGCAGTTACCTTTTTTCGCTTTATATTTGGCAATTTCAACATGATTCAAAGGTAAAAAACATGACTCCTCACCCGATCCGGTCAACTTTCCGATCAGAAGAGGAGTCAAAATACCCTCATCCTTACGCCATCACCGGCACTCGCTCACGCGCCATCATCCGCATCCCATACTTGGGGCGCAGCGTAAACGACCGCTCTGGCTCCACCGCTTGACCGGGGTCGAGCGTCAACGTGAACCGTTGCGCAATCGTCGCCAGCGCTAATTTCGCTTCCAGCATCGTCAAGGTCTTCATGTCCGCCCTTTTTCTTTTCGGTGTTTTGTCTTATTGTCGTGGCATTGTGCTTTTTTGTGCTTTTTATTGTAGCGGAGCAACCCTCACCTCATGACCACCGTAGAAACCCTCACCCCGACGCCGCTCGATCAAGCGCTCGGTTTCACCGCTGCTGACCTCGCCGCCAACCAAGACGGCGCGCTCAGCCCGTCCCAAATTGACCGCCTCCATGCTTCCATGCGCCGCACCTTGGCATTCAGCGCGTTCGCGTTCGTCGTCGTCGCCTTCGCCGCCACCCTCTTTTTATTCTTCGGGGGTCAAAACAACGTTCCGGTTTTGTCGGTCATTGGCATCAGTTTGACGGTCGTCAACGCCGTCGTCGTGGGCATCGGCGCACAAAACTATTTACGAACACAACATGATGTCAAGGCGGGGAGTGTCATCGTCCTAGAAGGATCAGTCAAACGCACGGTGCGGCTCAGTGGGCGCAACCCCACCTATATCCTCAATATCAACGAAGAAAAAATCATCGTCCCGAAGATCATGTTCAATGCCTTTGAGGAACACAGCACCTATCGCCTATACCGCGCCCCGCTCACCAAAACCGTGTTCACGGCAGAAGAAACATAATAAAAACGGACACGCCCGCGCGTGCCCGTTTTACAACCTCGTTCCCTAAAGTCGCCCGTTACTTACGGCGCGCTTCCGCCAATTCAATCGCCTCTAACAACCGATCCATCGCTACCAGCGGATCGCCCACCAAATGCAACCGGAGGGCGCGCCGATTCTTGCTCTGTAAGGCTTCAATGTCGCCCATCGCTTGCGCCGCGATCAACGTCGCAAACCCATAGGGTGTTTCTGGGATCGCCAAATCGTCATAGTCCGTCGTCAGTTGGATGAACACGCCGTTGTTCGCGCCGCCCTTGTGCAACTGCCCTGTGCTGTGCAAGAAGCGCGGACCGAAACCGGTCGTCACCGCACGGTGCGTCACATGCCGCAAGCGCCGACGCACTTCTTCAAGTTTGGCGCTGATCGCCTCGGTCTGCGGCAGATACGCCAACAGCGCGAAGTAATCCCCCGCTTGGGTGGCATTAAACTGCGCCGCCAACATCCCGCTGAGCGTGTTGTTCTCGTACTGATGTTGGGTACACAGGTCATAGATCAATTTCGCCATGCGTTCATCGGCATACAACCGCACGCTAGCGGTTTCGAGCAGCGGTTCTACGGCAGGCAATGCTCCCTGCTCGATGAAGTGTTCCAGTAAGCGACTGGTATTGTTCTTGCTCTCGGTGACGTTGGGTTCATCAAACGGGTTGATGCCCAGCAGTTTGCCGACCAGCGCGGTCGCGTATTCCCACCGGAAGAATTCACCAGCGATATCAAGCTTATCGCGCAGATGCAGCGTCACTACCGGGTGCCCCGATTGTTGTAATCCCGTGATGCCCGCGTCCCCTTCGTTGTTGGCGTCCCCGTCTACGCGCAGATAGACGAATAAGCGGTCGGTCGAATAATCATGTGGCTTACCAATCGTCGCCCCCACGACGGGCACAATCCCCTTGCCTTCTTTGCCGGTGCTTTCCGCCACCAACTGTTCTACCCATGTGCCCAGCGTGCGAATGGACGGGCTGGCGACAATCGTCAGTTTGTCCTTGCCCGCTTTGCCCAGCACCCCAATAAGCGCCGCCAACCACACGCCCGGGTGTTGTTCTGCCGGAATGTTGGGACCACACGCTACCATCATCCGGCGCGCGCTGGCAGCAAGGCGCTGCAAGTCGATACCCAACAATGCCGCCGGCACCATGCCAAAATAGCTGAGCGCACTATAGCGCCCACCGATATCGGTCGGGTTGACGAAGGTGTCTAGGAAACCACGCGCTTGGGCTTCGGCTTCTAGCTGGCTACCACCGTCGGTGATGGCGATGAACTGTTCACCCTTGCTGCCGGTACGGTCATAAAAATATTTATAGAACGACCATGTTTCGATGGTGCCGCCTGACTTGCTGGCGACGATGAAGAGCGTCGTGGCAAGGTCAATCTGCGCTTCCAATTGGCGAATGAATGCCGGTGCGGTGCTATCCAGCATAAACAGCTTCGGACGCCCTTCACCACTGCCAAAAGTTTGATACAACACTTCTGGGGCAAGACTACTGCCACCCATACCAAGCAGGACGACCGCGCTCAATGCTGGATTGAAGACACGATCTTGCAATGCCTGTAAGCGTGTCAGATCAATCGTTTTGTCGGTTTCTAGCCAACCGAGACGGTCGTTGATCTTGGCGATGATCGCCGGATTGTCTTTCCACAGACTGCCGTCGTGGTTCCACAGGCGTCCATTGGCGTGGTCGGTGTCTAGTTCCTTGATCGCTGCCTTCACGGGGTCGGCATAAATCCCGACCGTCATGTCTTGCTGGGTGATCACGCCTGTGCTGAGGACATCCCGTTTCGCCGTGACTTGATCGATCAAGCTGCGGAAGGATTCAGCAAACGAGTCGACGCCATCCACTTGCAATTCGTTGGTCACTTCTAACAGGTTGATGCCGACTTCTACCAACAGATCGAGCGTCTTTTCGGCGTCCTCAAAATTAGTTTCGAGCGTATCCGCCGCCGTGCCATGATCCTTAAAGAGCTTTAGGGTATCGGGAGGCAGGGTATTGACCGTATCGCGCCCGATCAAGCTATCGATATACATCGTATCGGGATAGGCGGGGTTCTTGGTGCCTGTGGACGCCCATAAGACCCGTTGCGGCATCGCGCCCACCTCTCGCAAAACCGCAAAGCGCTCCCCATAAAACAGCTCTTTGAAGCGCTTGTAGGCAATCTTGGCATTGGCGATTGCCGTCTTGCCCTTCAATTGATTGTTCAGCGTCACGCGCGGCAGGTCAGCACGGGTTTGGGCGGCGCGAATGTTATTGTCCAACATCCGATCCACCGCAACATCAATACGGCTGAGGAAGAAGCTGGCAACCGACGCTACCGAACGCACATCCCCCCCTGCTGCCAGTCGTTTTTCCAAGCCACGAATGTAGGCTTCGGCAACTTGGATATAGTTATCGACCCCGAAAATCAAGGTCACGTTGATATTGATGCCCGCCGCGATAGCCTCTTCAATGGCGACCAGACCCGCTGCCGTCGCCGGAATTTTGATCATGGCGTTGGGGCGGTTGACCGTCGCGAACAAGCGTTTCGCTTCCGCCAACGTCGTCGCACTATCATCGGCGATCAAGGGGGACACTTCCAAGCTGACATAGCCATCGCGCCCGCCCGTGCGGTCATAGACCGGACGCAATAAATCAAGGGCGTTTTGAATATCCTCCACCGCAAGGGTTTCGTAAATCGTATAGGGTTCCAGCGCCAGCAAAACCCCCAAGGCGGTGTCATAATCGACACTGCCGCCAATCGCCTTTTGAAAGATCGTCGGGTTAGAGGTAATGCCCAAGATGCCATCTTCGTCGATCAAGCGTTTCAGTTCGCCACTGGTCAATAAACTGCGGCGGATATTGTCATACCAAATACTCTGTCCGAAATTCTGGACTTCTACAGGCGGGTTACTGCTCATCGATTGTACGCTCCTGTGGTTTCAATAAAAATTGTGTGTCTGCGAAAAAGCATTGCATGGATGGGCAACCTTCCAAGGTGCGGTTGCCCATCGGGGATCATATAATCCTAACTGTCGCTGTCGGCGGGTGCCCCTGCCGCGCGCTTTTCCATCGCTTGTACCATCTCAAAACGCTTGGCATAACGGTCAATCGGGCTAGGTTGGGCATAGATGAACGCCGTCGCCAATTCCTCCGCGACCGCCGGACCCACGACCCGCGCCCCAAGACACAGCACATTCATAAAATCGTGTTCTACGCCTTGATGCGCGCTGTAGGTGTCGTGACAAATCGCGGCATAAATGCCCGTCACTTTATTCACGGCGATACACGCCCCCACGCCACTGCCACAGATCAAGATACCGCGTTCGGCACGCCCATCTAAAACCGCATCCGCCACTGCCTGCGCGACGACCGGATAGTCCGCCCGCACATCAGCGCTACTGGTGCCCAAATCAAGGACTTCATGCCCCTGCTCTTGAAGAAAAACTACCAAATGCTGCTTGATCGGGTAGCCCGCATGATCCGCCGAAAGTGCAATTTTCATGACGTTAACTCCTTGCGGACACGCCCGGGCGTGTCCCTCTAGCCTATTTAAGGATCAACCTTTGCCCAACAAAGCGCGCGCCGCAGTCGCTACGGCTTCGGGTGTGAGTCCATATTCTTTATAGATGCGTTCATAGGGCGCGCTCGCACCAAATTTATCAATACCGATGGTCTTGCCATCCGCGCCGACATAGCGCTCCCAACCCAGCGTGACGCCGGCTTCGATGCTGACGCGCGCCCGAACGTGGGGCGGTAAGACCGAGTCTTTGTATGCCTGTGGTTGGGCATCAAACGCCGCCCAACATGGCAACGACACCAGCCGCGCCCGGATGCCTTCGGCGGTCAATGTCCGGTAAGCGCTGTGGGCGATATGCACTTCGCTACCGCTGCCCAACAAAATCACTTCGGGGTCGCCGCCAACGGCGTCCGCCAGCACATAGCCGCCGCGCAGCGCGCCTTCATGAATGGCGTTGACGCCGCCTTCAAGCTCAGTACCCACCAAAACCGGCAAATTCTGACGGGTGAAGATCAAGGCGCTGGCTTTATCAGACAACATCGCCGCCCGCCATGCCGCCGCCGTCTCGTTGGCATCCGCTGGACGATAAACCCACAACTGGGGGATCAGCCGTAACGACATCGTTTGCTCAATCGGCTGATGGGTGGGGCCGTCTTCCCCTAAGCCGATGCTGTCATGGGTGAAAATATAAATCGTCGGCAAGTTCATCAGCGCCCCCAAGCGGATTGCCGGGCGCATGTAATCGCTAAAGGTATGGAAGGTGGCGGTATACGGTTTGATGATCCCGCCATGCAGCGCCAAGCCGTTGGCAATCGCCCCCATCGCGTGTTCGCGGACGCCAAAACGGACGTTACGGGCGGCGGGTTTGCCGTGTCCAGTGTTCGCTGCGCCTTTAATCAGCGTCTTGGTACTCCCTGCGAGATCGGCATCGCCGCCGATCATCGTCGGGATGTGCTTGGCGATGGCATTTAAGACTTCGCCATTGGCATTGCGCGTGGCGATCTCTTTGCCCGCCGCATACACCGGAATATCCGCATCCCAACCAGCGGGCAGTTCGCCGCGCAGGGCGCTTTCAAATTCCGTCGCGAGTTCAGGATAAGCGCCGCGATAGGCTTCAAAACGCTCTCCCCAGGTCGCGCTCCATTCTTCGCCGCGCTCAACCGCTTCGCGCAGGTGTTCAAGCGCCTCGCCCGCGATGAAAAAAGCTTCGTCCGGCAAGCCATAAAATGCCTTCACAACGGTGATCTCATCTTTGCCCAATGGCGAACCATGCGCCTCGCTGGTACCCTGTTTGTGGGGGCTGCCATAGCCGATGACGGTGCGGATTTCAATCAGCGAGGGCTGATCGGTCACCGCCTTCGCCGCTTGAATCGCCGCGTCAATGGCGTCCACATCATTGCCATCGGCGACAAATTGAGTATGCCAGCCATAGGCGCGGAAACGGGCGGCGACATCCTCGGTGAAGGTCATGTCGGTGCCACCGTCCAGCGTGATCTGGTTACTATCATACAAATAAATCAGCTTGCCCAGTTTCCAAACGCCCGCCAGCGATGCCGCTTCGGACGTCACCCCCTCCATCAAATCGCCATCGCCTACGATCACATAGGTATAGTGATCAACAATGGCGTGATCTGGGCGATTGTAGCGATCCGCCAGAAACGCCTCTGCCAGCGCAAAGCCGACAGCGTTCGCCGCCCCTTGCCCCAAGGGACCGGTCGTCGTTTCGACCCCCGGTGTCCAGTGGGCTTCGGGGTGACCGGGGGTGATGCTGCCCCATTGACGAAAATTTTTGATGTCTTGCAGCGAAACCGCATAGCCCGTCAAGTGCAGCAACGCATAGAGCAGTGCCGAACCATGCCCAGCGCTGAGGATGAAACGGTCTCGGTTTGCCCAATGCGGATCATGCGGGTTGTGCTGGAGATGCCGCGTCCACAGGGCATACGCCATCGGTGCTGCCCCCATCGGCAGACCGGGATGCCCGCTGTTCGCATTTTGCACAGCATCAATCGCAAGCGTTCGTATCGTGTTGATCGCTAGTGTCTGTAAATCGGTCGGCAAGATAATTCTCCCTTTCCCCGCCTGTAAAAATACAATCCCGATTATAACACTATCCTCACCTATAACACCTGACGTCTACGTTATAATAAAGCTCTTATCGAGTGAGGGTTCCGCGTGTGACGATCTGGATATTATTGGCAACCGGGCTATTTTTCGCGATTTTCAGCAGCTTAAACAACCTGCTCAAAACGATTTTTCGCCGTCTTGAGGTTGGCTTTTTCGATCTCCTGCTGGTTTTTATGGCGACCTTGCTGTGGGTGGCAACGCTGATCATCGCCTATTTTGAAGCCTCCCCCGACCCGCTGATTCAGCAACTGGCGCTGATTACAGGGGGGGTCTTCGCCGCCGCGCACCTGTTGGTCATCCTCTTGGAGTTGTTCCGTCCGCAACGGCTAAAAGCATCACGCGGACTGTTGGGGGTATTCAGCGGCGGCTTGATCGCGCTTTCCAGCTTTAGCGTCCCCTACATCGCGATTTATTTCAGTTTGACAGCCTTGCAACCCCCTGTAAGCGTTGTTGCCAATAGCGCAACCGCAGCAGCACCCGCCGAGTCGGGCGAGGCGACTGCCGAAGTCACGGCGCAAACGCAACGCTTCATCGACCTGTTTCGGACGGTGTTCACAGTGATCGCTGAGGAAACAGGGCTGGCTGAATTAGCGATCGTCGATCTTTTAGAAGCCGGCACCCCCCTTGCCCAAGTTATCCGTGACAACGGCGGGGATGTCTTTAAGGTCGTCAATCAAATCTCGGTGATTGCCGGGGATACGATCCGCGCCTCGGTCGCGGCTGGGGAAATCGCGCCGGAACAAGCGGCGGGGTTGCTTAGCCAGATGAATGGTCTCATTTTCTTGATCGTCAATGCCGACATCACCACGTTGGGCGGGCAGTTAAACGGTGACGCGGCAGACAGCGAAGGTACCCCCCAAGCCACCCGTCCCAGTCTGCGTTCGTTGTTTGTGACCGAGACCGCGCCGTTGGTCACCAATGCCGTGACTGCCACCTTCGCGCCCAACACCGCCACGCTCACGCTGATGCCGACAGCCACATGGACGCCAAATCCACCTACCGAGACCGCAACAGCGCGCCCTACCTCGCCCCCCAGCGCGACCCGTTTCCAGTTTTCGACACGCACGCCTGTGCCTACAATGACGGCAGTTACCCCGTGCTTGGCATCGGTCGAGTATAACTTGCGCTTGCGGATCGCGCCTGATGTTGATTCTGAGACTTTGCTGGTGATCCCGTTTGGGACGACGATTGAACTGATCGGGCGCGGCGAAAGCACCGCCCCGGATCAATTTTGGTGGCTTGGGCGCTATGAGGGGAGCGAAGGATGGGTCGATGGCAGCTATATGATCGTCAGCCGCGCCTGTGCGACGCTCCCCATCCTCAACACCGTCGATTGATCAGGTTTTAGCGTCGGTACTGGGTTTCGGGGCGCTCAGCGGATTACGCAAGGGTTTCGTGTCCGAAGTCGCGCGCGCCAAAACATCGATCTGCGCACGCGCGGCTTTGGCAGCATCATCATTCATCCCCAAACGGGTGAAGATGATCATCGCTTGCTGCATTTTGCGCGCCGCCATCAAGCCTTTGCCGCGTTTGGTCAAGCTGAGCGCATGGGTATAGACGCTGCGCGCCATCTCGCCTTCGGCTTTGATCTCCTGAAAAGATTCAGTCGATAGCCGAAAATGATCATCAGGGTCTAACGAAATATCGGTGGGCGTAACGGGGTGTTCGGGCAATTCCGTCAAGACCTCGCCCATCGCGCGATGAGCAATCCCCAATTGCAGCGGTTGCGCGATTTGGCGGGCGCGCTGCAACGCATCACAGGAATATTCCCATGCCTTGGCAAAATCGCCGAGTTGGAGGTAAATCTGTGCCAACACGCTGATGATATCACTTTGCAGTTCCACCCGTGCCTCATGGTCGGTTTCGTTGATCATGAGCGCACTGATGCGATAGGCGTCCTCGACAGATTTACGCGCGCTTTCGGGGTGCCCCATGCTTAACAACATTTGCCCCTCGTTAAAGGCGGCAAGCGCTTGGGTGCTGACCTCTTTCAACGTGATCGCCCCATCATATGCCGCGCGGAACAATTGACGGGCGCGGGCAAAACTCCCTTTGAGCCGATAACTTTCCCCCAAATTGAGGACGCACCCAATGGCACGACGACGGTTTCCCGCCTGCTCAAAAAATCCACGCGCGCGTTCAAAATGACCGATGCTCGCGTCCAAATTTGCCCGATACCCCTGCATAATGCCGAGAAACAACTCGACTCGTCCCTGATTAGCGGGCTGGGCGGGTTCACTGGCTTCGGTCGCCATCGCTTCTAGCTGTACCGAAGCATCGCGAAACGAAAGCACACCATGTTCCCATGCATCAAAAATCTCGTTCAGGCGAGCGTTAAACTCAGGACTGGGTTCAGGATCAAAGGGCATAACATGGCTCCAGAGGTTTTGTAATATTATGGGTATTTTAAGACATGTTCTCTTTTTTCGCTATATCACTAGTGGACGCAATTCCGTTTGAGCATTTTGGTGGATTTGACCCAATCAGAGAACGATGATAGGTTGGGGGTGATTTCTCAGACTCCTGATAAATCCTCAGTCTAAACTCACCTAATGGGTGTACCCTGATGGCATCAGGTTTATTTGGATCGGAAGGCATTTCTTTATGCGTCTCATCATCGCCGGCGTCGTCATCATGGTGATCGTCGTTTTCGGCTTTAGTTTAATCGATGGGGGCGAGCAAACCCCTGTCGAAGCGGGCACCGTCTTGCTCAACCCCAATGCCGACATCACGGGTTTTGCGCGCGCTTATGACGTCCGTGACTGGCAGTTCCCCCAAGACTTCGGCGCGCATCCTGATTTTCAGACCGAATGGTGGTATTACACCGGCAATCTTGCGGCAGCGGATGGGCATCGTTTTGGTTTTCAATTCACCGTCTTCCGCCGCGCCATCACCCCAACCGCCCTCACCCCCACGACGGACTCGGAATGGCGCACCAATCAGGTGTACATGGCGCATTTTGCCATCACCGACATTGACGGCGGGCAGTTTTACCACGACTCGCGCCTCAATCGCGGCGGGGCGGAACTAGCGGGCGCAGTCGTTGATCCCAACTATCGCGTCTGGCTAGAAAACTGGCAAGTGGTCGCCCTTGACCCCACCGCCCAACGCACCCAACTGACCGCCGATATGGGCGACGCCGCGCTCGACCTGATCTTCGACCAAAGCAAGCCTCCAGCCCTGCAAGGGGATCGCGGTTTGAGCGCCAAGAGTGGCGAACCGGGCAATGCCAGCTACTACTATTCGCTCAGCCGTTTGTTGACCAGCGGCACCGTCCGCATCGGCGATCAGACTTTCACCGTCACGGGCAGCGCATGGAAAGATCATGAGTTCAGCACCAGCGCACTGGGTGCCAATGGTCTCGGTTGGGACTGGTTTGGGCTGCAATTCGATGATCAGCGTGAACTGATGATCGGTCAAATTCGCTTGCAAGAGGGCGGCACCGATCCGTATTTCGGCGGCTTACTGGTCAATGCCGATGGCACCACCCACTATCTACCCGCCGACTCGTTCACCATCACGGCAACCAGCACATGGACAAGCCTATACTCAGGTGCCGTCTATCCGGCGGGGTGGGATATCACCGTCGATCTCGGGGACGGCGAAATGCTGACCTTTAGCGTTACCCCGCTGCTGGCGGATCAAGAATTACACAGTGCCGGCATCGTCTATTGGGAAGGGGCAGTCAGCCTCAGCGGGGATATCAGCGGAGTTGGCTATGCCGAGCTTACAGGCTATTCTGATGCGATGACGGGGCGTTTTTAAGCGCTTCGGACTCCTCAGGCAAGGCATAGTGCAAAATCGCTTGCAGCAGGACATTCGCGCCCGTGACCACATCCTCCCAACGCGAAAATTCATTGTGATTATGGCTCACCCCCCCCACTGACGGGATGAACACCATGCCACAAGGAGTGATGGTACTCAAAAATTGTGCCGAATGTCCGCTGTAGCTATACAGATCGAGGGTCTTGACACCCAACAGCTCGCAGGCAGCACGGAACGCGGTTGTGGCTTGGGGGTGCATGGCAGCGGCAGTGTAATGAGTCAACAAGCGGGGCATCACCTCTAGCCGAAAAGAGGTGGCACACTCGCGCGCCAAGCTGATGATGGCGGTTTCCATCTCGTTCAGCAGCATCTCATTGATATGCCGCACTTCAATCGCCAAGCGCGCCTCGCGCGGGATAACATTGAAGCCCCCCGGATAAACCTCCACCGCCCCACAATTGAACACCCCATCCCCATATTTTTCGCGCACAAGATCATGTGCCCGCACGATAAACAGAGCCGCACCGCGCATGGCATCGCGCCGCTTGTACATATCGGTCGTGCCGGAATGCCCCGCTTCGCCGATAAACGTGAATTCGTAATTGGTGCGCCCGACGATCCCTTGTACCACGCCAATTGGTTTGCCCGCCCGTTCCAGCCGCACCCCTTGCTCGATATGCACTTCGAGGTAGCCGGCAAGGTCTTGGGGACGACGACGCGCATAGTGGGCACGGCTCGGCATCATGCCCGCCCGCAGCATCGCCGCGCGAAACGGACCATTATCCATTTCGAGGTCGGACAATGCAGCGGGCGAAATCAGCCCAGACAACGCCCGACACCCAAACATCGGCTGATAATTACCCTCATCATCCGTAAAATTAATCGCTTCGACATGAAGCGGCAGATCAACCTGCGCTTCTCGCAAAGTGCGCACACACTCCAGCGCCGACAAGACACCAATAACGCCATCATAATGTCCGCCATTGGGGACGCTATCGAGGTGCGAACCCACCAGCAACGTGCGCGCATGGGGCTGTTGGCTCAGATAAACGCCGCTGAGGTTGCCCGCATCATCATCGCGCAGTTCAAGTCCCGCATCCTCGATTCGGTTGGCGAACCAATCGCGCGCGGTGAGGTCTTCGGGCGAGAGCGCGACGCGGCTTGACCCGCCGTTTTCAGTGCCACCGATGAATTGCAATTCTTTGAAATCGGCTACCAAACGTTCGTCATTGATTCGTAACTCGGGCAAAGTCTTTGAAGGATGCAAACCGAAGAATTCTCCAACGTAAGCGTTCTATTGATTTGCGATCCTATTATAGGCGTACCCTTCAATTTGGGTAGTTTTAACCAACAGTTCAAGTTGATGGGCAAATAATGAATATTTCTCCCCCAAAACATAGGGCATCGCCTACATCTAAAGGTGATTTATAATGTAGAATGTAAGCAGCAGGATGTAAAGATTCCTTGTCCATTCGCGCAGGAGAGTCGATATGCCTATCTCTATCGATCCAAATCTCGTCTATCTGGGGCTGATCGCCGGATTATGGGTAGCCGTCGCAGCCGTGTATATGCCCGGTACGGGCATTATCGAAGTTGCCGCTTTTGCCATTTGTGGCATCGCTATTTTTTGCTTGGTGAACATGCCGACACAGTGGGCATCTGCCCTGATTTTGGTGATCGGCACTCTCGGCTTTTTGGTGACGCCGTTGGTGGCGCGTCGTTTTGCGGGCTTGGCGTTAGTCGGTCTCGGTTTGCAAGCTGTCGGCGGCTTCACCTTATTTCAGACGTCCACCGTCTCGATTATTGTGATCGCCATCACCGTGATCGCGTCCTTTGCCTACTATCATTTTGTTTTGGCGCGGGCGATGTCGCTTCAACATTTACACCCCGGCTTGATCGACGATCAATCGATCATTGGGGCATACGGTACCGTCCAAACCACGATTGATCCGGTGGGCGCGGTCTTTGTGCGCGGCGAAAGTTGGTCCGCGCGGGCTGATCAGCCGATTGCCGCAAAGACGCAAATCGTCGTCGTGGATCGCGAAAATTTGACACTGTTTGTAGAGCCTATGAAGCAAAAACGGCATGAGCCGGAAAGCCTAGAGGAGGCGTAAATATGGGCGAGTTTGCACCGATCATTGTCATTGGTTTGATCTTATTCCTGTTGTATCTGGTTTTGAGCGTTTTTAAGGTTGTGCCCGAATACGAACGGATCGTCGTCATGTCATTGGGGCGCTATGCTGGCACGCGCGGACCGGGCTTTGTGATTTTGATCCCGCTCATCGAAACCGCCAAGCGGGTCGATCTGCGCGAGCGCTTTCTCGAAATCCCCCGCCAAACCGCGATTTCGAAGGACAACACTTCCATCGACATTGATTTCTTGGTGTACTATCGCATCGTCAATCCTAAGCTGTCGATATTGGAAGTCGAAAACGTCATTAGCGCCTCCCTCAATATCGCTGCGACCACATTGCGCGCCGTCATCGGCGATATTGAACTCGATGATGTGTTGGCAAAACGGGAACAGATCAATGATGTGCTGCGCGTCAAACTGGATGAAGTGACCGAACGCTGGGGTCTCAAAATCACGCGCGTGGAAATTCGCGAGGTCGAACCGCCCGCCCTCGTCAAAGCCGCCATGAATGGTCAGATGAGCGCCGAGCGCGAACGCCGCGCCACCGTCACCCGTGCCGAAGGGGAACGCGCCGCCGCCATCATGGTCGCCGAAGGCGAGAAGCAATCAAGCATCCTACGCGCCGAAGGCGAACAACAAGCTGCCCTCCTGCGTGCCGAAGCCGAACGTCAGTCGCAACTGCTGCTGGCGCGTGGTCGTGCCGATGCTCTGGAAGTGCTACAAGCGCAAGCCAGCACGATGGACGACAAAACGCTGATGCTGCAATACTTTGACACCTTGCGCACCATTGGCAGCAGCAATTCGACCAAATTTGTCCTGCCGATGGAACTCACCGGCATGTTGACTCGGTTCACGGGCATTATGCAAAATATGACGACATCAACGCCGCCGTCCAAAGAATAACCACGCTCAACCGGTATCGGGATATTCTGGATCATGTCCCGATACGTAACTGCTCAGGTTGAAAACGGTCGGTAATAAAGGGAGAAATGACCGTTGGCGGCAAATGGGTGGATATTCGGCGCGCGACCTTTCATGTTAACGAACGATTGACAAGCGCCTAATCCACCCCTACATCCACGTTTCGAGGGGTATTTTCCTGTTTTTCTTCACGTCTTCATGCCTCCCTACTTATTTTATTCTGTTTCTATACCTGAGATGCTGTTGGCGAATTGATTTTATCTAGGGTCGGCGTGTCTTTTTTGTGGAGGCGCAAGGCATTGCGCCCCTACGGATCATCTCCTATTTTGATTCGCCAACAGCATCACCTGAGTAGTCACCCCGATACTTTCTTTGCTCACGGACCGACCAACGCCACCGTATATAATCCACTGGCGATCAAAAGCAGCGCCCCACATGCCCCACCGATCAACAAACGGGGGATCATCGGCAAGCGCCGAACGCCATCCGCGATCAGGATAACCAGCGGGAATAACACGATGGCGTAGCGCGCAAAACTCTGCGAAAACAGCACCACCTCGTTACTGCCCCACTCCCAATTGATCTTGCTGAGGTAGACCAACAAATGCCCGACCGTGAAAGCGATCAACGGCAGTTTGCGATGCGACGGCACCGCAATTTGAATGCCCGTCAAGACGAATGCCAACAGCATCACCAAAATATCCACCGTGCGCAAAGCGACGCCGGCATGAGCGGCGATCCACTGAATATTGATCCACAATCCTTCCAGCGGATTGACGAAAAAATGATAGGAATAGTTATAATAAGTATCCCCCAGTGACGGTAGCCCTAGCGAGTCACGGTAAGCGCTGAACACCAGCAACCCCATCGGGATGAATGCCAGCACCCACCCCACCCGCACCGCCCGCAAGAGCGCCTTCCGCCATGTCGATACTATCGTCAGCCGCCAACCGACCTGTTCTAACAAAAACACGCCACTGACCCCCGCCAAAATCACCCCTTGCGAGCGGCTGAGGACCGCCAAGAAGCCAAACAATGCCGCCGCCAACCAGCGCCCCCGCAAGCTGGCATAAGCGACCGCCAACGCCAACAGCAGATACAGCGATTCGGACATGGGCGCGGCGAAATAAAACGACAGCGGCATCAGCGCCATCGCCATGATGCTGGCGAGTCCCAAGTGTTCGTCGTCAAAATAAACAGTACAGAAGCGGTATAGCAGCGTGAGCGCCGCCCCAAACGCCAGCGTCTGCACGACGATAGAGCCGACATCAATCGGAGCGCTCAACCCCGAAAAAGGAAGCGCCGCCACCCGCAACACCAACGGCGTCAACACCCCAAATACAGTCGATCCCGGTTGAACCGCCTCATACCCGTTATAGGCTAAATTCAGATAATGGACGGCATCCCAACGCCGCCACACCGCCAGTAAATTTTGTTCGGCAGGGCTATCCAATGATGGCAAATTAGCATCAGCATTCGCGTGGAAATCAGCGCCAGCGGTGCCCGGCAAATAAGTTTGCACGATCATCCACGCCACTGCCAACCAGACGGTCAGCACCAAACGATGGACGAGCGCAACGGTGAATCCATGTGCGGCTGCCCGCAACCAATGACGTGCCATGCTTAAGGTCGCAATCGTCCGTTATAATCAACCGTGTCTATTATAAAACAATCTCTGGGTGAACCCATGTTTATCAATTGCAGTCGTCTTTTGGTCAATAACCCAAGCCAGCTCAATTATGGCGTCGCCGTGACCGATTTGGATGGCGATGGTCATTTTGAGATCGTGGTAGCGGGCTTTGGATTTCCTAATCTCGCCTTAAAATGGGATGGTACGGTCTTTCACGATATCGCCGATGTGCAACTCGCTGATGCGGCCCGCCAAGCAGTGGGCGTGGCGGCAGCAGATATCGATGGGGACGGTCAAGAAGAACTCTATATTTTGAACACCGATACCTTCGCCGGACGCAAGCGTTTTGGAGATCGGCTGTTGGATCGCGTGGACGACACATGGACGGATCTGTTCAGTCTGCCCGACCATACCGCCATCCTCAATATGATCGCGGGGCGCTCGGTCGTGGCGGTGGATCGCTTAGGCACTGGGCGCTATGGGTTTTATGTCGCCAATTATGGTGCCCCTGCTCGTTTTTACGAACTTGACGAAGATGGGCACCTGCACGATATCGCTACTGAGGTAGGGCTTGCCTTCAAAGCCGGCGGACGGAGCGCGGTCGCCTTGCCGTTAATTTCCGGGCAGATGGATATTTTCGCGGGTAACGAGGGCGGACCCAATTATCTGTTTCACAACCAAGATGGCGTCTATGACGAAATTGCCTCCCATGTTGGCTTAGACGATCCCCGTTATCATGCACGCGGCATCGCCATCCTCGATCATGCCGAGAGCGGTGATTTCGCATTGGTGTGTGGCAATTGGGAGGGACCGCACCGCTTGTATGTGCGCAACCCCGCCGGACAGTTTCAGGATATTGCCCCTCTGGACATGGCGTTGCAATCGCGCGTGCGCACGGTGATCGCGGCAGATTTCGACAATGACGGCAGGGAGGAGATTTTCTTCAACAATATCGGACAAGCAAATCGCCTCTTCGCTTATCGAGAAGGCGAATGGGTACAAATCGATATCGGCGATGCCCTAGAACCTAAAGGCATGGGCACAGGGGCAGCCGTCGGGGATTTCAACGAAGATGGACGCTTAGAATTGCTGATCGCGCATGGGGAAGCCGAAGGACAACCGTTGAGCCTGTTCCAGACCGCGCCAAACAGCAATCACTGGTTGCGCGTCCTGCCGCTGACTGTCCACGGTGCCCCGGCGCGGGGAGCCATCGTCACGATCACGGCGGGCGGGCGCACCCAACGCCGCGCTATTGACGCGGGCAGCGGCTATCTCTGCCAAATGGAACCGGTCGCCCATTTTGGCTTGGGCGCAATCGCGGTCGTCGATCAAATTCATGTACGCTGGCTAGATGGGGCGGAACAATGGCTGCCGCTACCGAAGGTCGATAGCCTTGTGCGCATCGAATATCCAGAGGTGGCACTACATTTTTGAGGCGCTGACCTCACCCCATCCGACCAGCGTGGTGGGATGGGGTGAGCCTAGACGCCTTCGCCGCGCTTTACACCTCGCGCAACAGCACATCGATCCCATAGGCGGTCGGCGCGAGGTCGTCTTCTGCCGCCGCCCACTGTACGGGCAAATCGACATATAAACCGCCGCAAAATTCGACTTCATCGCTATCACGTAGCTGAATCACTTCCGCCCGCAAGCGCGCCTCAGTGAACGCCCCTGGCGTAATTTTGAAGGTGTGCTGTAAAGAGGTATTCAACAACTGGAGCGGGACTTCTTGGCTGCGTTGCGGTTCACCATTGACGACCGACAACCGCAGCAAGATGTCCGACGAGCGCTCTAGGCGATCTTCGTTTGCGGGTTGATCAAAACCCACGATGATCGGCATTTCACGTTCAGCAAGCAGCACGCTTGAGGTGATCAGCACCAAGCGGCGGCGCACAAAACGCGGTTCATCGTCCAGTTCGGGAAGATCGTACCCATCCTCTTCGGTAAACTGTTCATCTTCCACCAGTTCGCGGATCGAACGGCGTCCGAGGTCGGTCAAGCGATAGACTTGATCCCCGCTGAGGGTCAAGTAATTGCGCGTCACCAAGCGGCGAATGCCTTTACCGAATCCCCGGTCGCTTAGCCCAGCACCTTCGATGATCACGTCCGTATGCGCGGCTTCGGTTTCCGAAATCGCGAAAAATCGCAAAATCGATAGTGCCTCTGGTGGCAGTGTGTATAGCCCCCCTGATAAATCCATGATTTCCCTCCCAACCCTCACCCTAGATGCGCAATCATGAGCGACGGCTTGGGATTCCGCGCGGCAGGATGCACAATTTCTGTAGATAGCGACAAATTATCCTAAGAGGTCATTATAGCGGGGGCTGAAAAACGCCACAAGCGCTCATCATGATGAGGGCAGACATTTCAGGCATTGCCGCCTTCCCTCCTAGCGGATGATGAAGTTGAAAAGATAGCCCGTCAATACAATGCCAAGCGTCACTACCCCGATATAAACCGCGATCAAACGAGGTTTTAAGACACGTCGTAGGATGATCATTTCGGGGAGACTTAGGGCCACCACCGCCACCATAAACGCTAATACGGTTCTTAAAGCCGCTCCTTTTTCGAGCAGCACGCTGACAATAGGGATCACCCCCGCTGCATTCGAGTACAACGGCACCCCGATCAAAACGGCAGCCAGCACCGACCACCACGCATCGGCACTCATCACTTTGGCAAGCGCCGCCTCTGGGATAAAGCCATGAATCAATGCTCCAATGGCAATGCCGATGACTACAAACAACCACACTTTACTAACCAGTTCGCGCGTCTTTTCGAGTGCCTCCAAGAACCGGTCCGTCCACGTCAGGCGCAGATCAGGGGTGCCATCCCGTTTGCTTTTGACCGCATAAACGAAGGCTTCTACATCATTTTCCGTAACTACACAGCTACTTCTCATCCCCTGACCCCTTGTCCCAGCCGCTTCGCTTTTGGAGAAGGGGAGAAACGCGATAGAAAGTACCTCGCCCCGCCGCTTCGCTTATGAAGAGGGATTGCCGCTTCGCTTTGGGTGAGTGGTGTGTGGTTCGCCGATGCTGTTGGCGAATCAAAATAGGAGATGATCCGTAGGGGCGCAATGCCTTGCGCCTCCACAAAAAAGACACGCCGACCCTAGATAAAATCAATTCGCCAACAGCATCGGCGAAGTAGTTAC
>Ga0105049_10002908_pt1 | contig 20286 bp, 12 predicted proteins | sample MAT06_FD_78087 | JGI IMG/M metagenome (GOLD analysis project Ga0105049, IMG submission 78087) | Freshwater microbial communities from Lake Fryxell liftoff mats and glacier meltwater in Antarctica - MAT-06 | ecosystem: Environmental > Aquatic > Freshwater > Ice > Liftoff microbial mat | place...
CCCTCCTTCTTGGTTGCTTTCACCTTAAGCAAAATGCCGTCTTGCGATCGACCGAGGGCATTACTCCAATGAGTTGAGGATCTCAGGGTGATACCTTTTGCTGAAAGCTGGACGTTCTCGCTCAGCAATACTTCGATCTGGTCAACTTCAGATACCCGCACTGGCTGTTTTTCCAGGTCTTTCTCAATATCTGTGCCTCGCGGCAACAGAATACCCTGCCGGGTTTGCCCCTCGGCTGTGGTGAACTTTAGGAACTTCCCATTTTTGGGAGAATTTAATAGCTCCCCGGTGACAATTTGACGAATTTCATAGGACTCTACTTGGAGGGCATCAAGCAATTCGCGCACTTCGCCTTTGAGAACTTTACCCGGCATGAACATATAGCAGCTATTGTCTGCCGCTGAAAGCCGAACTTGTCTGTTATTCGGCTTTTCCAGTGGACTACAAATTTGATTCAGGGACAGGGTGATTTCTCTAGAGGCATCCGCGAGCGCCAGTTTGACTTTCCAAGCCCCTCCAGCGATCGGGCTTTGCACGGCTTCAACCCGCTGAACGTCGGTCACGATGCCGTATAAGGTGCCATCAGAGGCAGTCGATATACTGAGCGGTTGCCCCGGCACACATAGATTAAGCTTGCTTTCGGTTGATTCCCATCCATCCTTGATTTTGCCTTGCATCACCAGGATTTTTTCCTGGCGATTTCGCATATCCTTCAAGTCTGAGAATTCTTTAGCAATGGGCAAGAGTTGGGCGTTTTGATCGTCCAACTCTGACTGCTTGGCTGCTGTCAGCGCTGTTAGCCGTGCTTTATCAATTGCTTTTTCTTCTTTGGGCAGAAGAGACACTGAAAGTGCTTTGATTTCCGTTTTAAGGGCTTTGATTTCGGTTTTGAGGTCTTTGATTGAAAAAGCGAGACTTGTATGTTGATCTCGAACCTCATCAAAATTTTTCGACCGTTCTGCCAGTTCATCAAGTTCAGTGTTCTGCTGAGCTATGACCTGATTGATCCGCTCTTGTACGGTGTCAATCACGGCAAGATGTTTGCCTTGGGCAAGGGATCTCAACCTTGAATTTTCTCGGAGGTCGCTAGTCGATGCTGGCGTATCGTCTTCAATCTCAGCGTATTGCTGAACCTTTTCGGCTACTTGTTCGGCTGTGAAGGGTTTGCGGAGTGAGCGAATCCGAGCTTTTTCAACATAGACGGCTCCGCCAAAAATCCCATCTGACTGGGATGGCACAAAATCCAGGCGCTCTAGCGTGGTTGCTTGCAGATCAAAGGTTTTTTGCTCCATTGGGCTTTCACCCAAGGCTTCTAACTGAACGATCGCCTCCGTGAAACGAGTTTCAATTAAATCCATCAGCAATTTTTGCTGCGGCAGGGAGAGGAAGATGCTGCGCCCGGTCACCTTGTTGGCGGCTCTGGCGTTGGTTTCCATTTTTACCAAAGGATAGTCAAGTGCTTTATCCAGTTCGGGGAAATCTTCTAGAATCCGTTCAACTACCAGATCGCCGATCGCATTATTGAAATCAACCCCACCAAAATCGGTGCCTGACTGCCTGTTTCCGGTCGTGTTGGCGTTTAAGCTGGCAAACTTGCGATTGATATTTGCAACTACTCTGCGCTCGTAGGGCACTCCATCTGCCTGCACAATTTCGACGATGGGCAGCCCAAACTTACCTTTTATGCCGTAGCGCTCTGTGACTTCTCCCCACACTGGGCGATCTCCGTCCATCCGTTCCGGCTCAACCTTGCTTGGATCAAGCTGCCCGGTGCGGTTCACTCGTCCCAAACTTTGAACCAGCATATTGGGGTTTGAGTGCGGCTGCGCGACAATATTGATTCGCTGGCGCAAATCCTTCACTTTCCCTACCTGAGCATGGGCACTCCACCCCGTTGTAATGTTGGTGATAATCGCGTCCACGGAGCCATTATTAAAGCCAGATTTGACATCCGATCGCACTTTTGGATCGGATGCCTCAACTGCTTTGATTGTGGGGATGTCGGTGCTGTAGTCTAATCCCAAGCTGCGCCCAGACATTTCGCCGATCACATATCCAGCGTTCTCTACCCGTTGGACAATGGCATCAATGGGCGATATCGGCAGTCCGTCCCAGTTGGCTTCCCGAACGTCCACAATGATTTCATCAATCATGGCGACAGCTTCAATCCCCAATTCATCGTCAGTCAGGCGATGACGTTCTTTAACGCCATAGGGGTCGCCAATCGTCACCATCCGGCAGCGTTCAATCTGGCGGATGAGTAAATCCCCAAAGTTCATCGTGATCGGGGGATTAGTACTAAACCAGTCTTGATAAGCTGCCTTCGCTTCTCTTTCAATTTGCTTGCCAAACTGAGCCTGAAACGCTTTCTCAATTTCATTCAGTGAATCCTTTGAAAAGGCATCTCGAATTTTGTCGAACTCTCGCGCCCGCAATGGAATTTCTATCTCATCCCAGAACTCTTCCTTTTTCTCATCCAGGTAGGTTTCCAACATCGACTGCATCGTGTTGTAGAAGTCGATTTTAGGCTTCTGACCGTTTTCAATCGCAGTGATCGCCCGATCTGCAATGCTCTCAGCCTTGAGCGAAAGTAAAAGCTGCTGCGCGAAGTTATAAGTGGTGCTGGTGAAATTGGTGCTGGTGAGGGACGCTTCACCAGCGCTGGGATCTACCCCTCGAATCCCCTTCGCTTCCGCCTTCAGGTCGGACTTCATCTCCTCGACGACTGCTTGCTTGATGCGATCAAATTCAACAACCCGCTGCATGAACTCAATAGCCTGTTCAAACATTTCTAAATCAACGGGGATTTCTGTGGTGCCAAAGTCCACTCCCGCCATGTTCTTCTCAAGGCGCATTAGTTCGCCATTCATCGCCAGCCGATTAGCAAAATCCTGCTGAGCCGGAACCCCTTGCTCGGCTAGTTTTTTTGCTAACTCCTCTGGATATAACCCAATCTCTTTAACGTCGGAGCGAGAATAGATCAGGCGGTTGAGGACATAGGGATCTTTCGCTGCGGTCGCAGACAGGTTGATGTAGGCTTTGGACTTTGGCAGCAAGGAATTACAGACATACTCAGAGATTGAGCGGATGTCTTCTCCTGCCGCCTCTTTCACCCTCTCTTTTGCGTTCAATTTTGGGGTTTCTCCACTGGCTCCACCCGCCAGGTCGCACTCATCCAGGACAAAGGTTGCTCCAGGAGCGATCGTTTCTAGGAATTGGCGACGAATTGAGTCCTTTTCTTTGATCTGGTCGTAGGTTGTAAAAACGGCATTATATTTGCCCAAGGTGCCTGTTTGCTCATACTGCTGCATCAGGGACATCATTTCCCGGTTTTGGGCAGCGGTCTTGGGAGTGCGGACATATCCCGTGACCGCGCCATCAGGGGATTGCATCGTTATGTCTAGATCGGAGTTGGTGTAAAAAGGGCGGATGTATTCGGCAACTCCGGTATCTACCATGTCTCGCGCCAGCATATCGACGTAGAGATCTGGCTTTGCCGTCACAAACACCGCAATTTGATTTTGGGCAGCGGCAGCTTCCATGCCTTCGGCTAAACCTTTCAATATTTCCTGCTGCTGTTCTGGGGTTTTGCCTACCAGATCAGGCATCTCCACTGGAGCGATCGCCGCTTGAACCAAAGCGGCTACAATCCGTCCCTTACCAATGCCTGTGTCGTGGGTGATTGTGGATTGCAGCCCCAATTCTTGATCCAAAAATGTGATCGCCAGGGTATCGATCTGCTCAGCGGCATAGCGAGCGAACAGCGTTTCATGGGTGCAGCCAAGTTTGGCGGCAACATAGGTGTCTACATCCAACTCTGTAACCTGTTCTACCCGATCTAGGCTAAGGCGCATCCCGGCAGCGATTCCGGCAGGGGCAAGTGTGCCAATCACCATGCCTTTGCTGCGAGGGATGTAATCTGCCTGGAGCGGGGTGCTTTCCTGCTCTTGCTCTTGTTCTACTGCCACTTCTTCTAGGGTGTCTGCCATTAGAAACTCCTTGCGGGGATATTAAATCAACCCGAAAATTAGGTGAAAACTTCAATCAGCCAGCCGTCTAACGTAATTTCAGAGCGAAAGCAGTCCGCCAAATCTCGGCTTCTTTCCTCTGTGGCGCATTCCACTGGATACTTCGCGTAAGGGATGTCTGGAATTGCTCGGACAATCAATTCAGAAACTTGGGCTAAGTCCATGTTTGTGCTGAGCATAAGTTCTGGAGTGTAGGACTCAATCAGACCCAAGGTTCCGCGCCAAACGTCAGCTTCATCGTCTGGGTCAACGTTCATCTCGTCGGCGTAACGCTCCATCCAGTCAGCGATGTGGAACTCAACTCGTCTTGCTAAAAGGTCTATATAATCGTCAACGTCATCGATTGAGGTTTCGCCTGGAGGGGTTAGCACCACGCTCCAACGGAAGCCACCACGAGTATTGGCTGTCCATTCAGGGCTGAAGGCGCGTCCTCCAGAAAGAAATTCTGTGTAGTTCATGGTGTCTCATTAAAAAGATGTTCGCTCATTAAATTAACAACAACTTTGCCGGACTCTGTATCGTGCAAAAGCAACTGATAAACAAGCACTCCGTCCCAGTAAATCTCTAAAGATTCTTGAGGTTCGCTTGTTTCAATCAGGTTTGAAATCAAGCCATCTGCAACTCGCACAACCTCACGACCATCGTGAAAAATTGCAACTATTCGAGGTTCTCTAAAGGAATTTTGTTTGAGCGCTGGAGGCTGAGTAGAAGGAAGAGAAAGCATGACGATCACGGTAATATGGATAGACTTAACGAGCCGCTAAAGAGGGTTTCGCCTGAGCTTTAGCCTGAGATGTTTTAACCTGATCTAGAGCCGCCCCAAATTTGAGAATCTGAGCAAACTCTTTTGGATTCAAGTTGTTCACTTCTGCATTTTTGGAGGTTGCGTCGATTGCAAATAGCAGATCGGCTCCGTCTGACCGGGACAGTTGAATCCTGTCGCCTGACTGCTTGGCATGGAATGTCTCACCCGCAAAGACGCGATCTCCGTTGGGCTGGGGTTGTCCGCGAATTGCGATCGCTGCTTTAAGAATTCCTGATACTTGGCAATCTTGTTCTCGCTTTAGTTTTTCCCGTGAAAACAGTGGCGCGATATTTCCTAGACTTACCTTCTCCTGTAGGGAAGGCGTTTCGGACATTAAGGTAATCTGTTGATTGGCTCGGAGAAGATCACTCACCTGGAGACGATTCAGGCTATTGCTAGTGACAGTGTTCCCCAATTTGCCTTGATCGAAGTAGAGTAACTCTTTCCCGTCTAAGTCCTTTAGCTGATAGCTGTTGCCATTCCGAGCAATCACATAATTTTCAGATAGATAGTGCTGAGTGCCCTCAATCTCAGTGTCCGACCCTAATTTGTCCATCACGTTCACAACGGCATTGGACACCGATTGCTCCAGAATGGCATTCGGAATATTGCCTATCGCTTCTAATCCTTTCCTCGCAGCGTCTACACTGGTCTTCTGAATTTGCTCTCGCAGTGCCGTTAACTCTGGCTTTGCTTCCTCTAATTTCCGGCTAACCCAAGCCAGAGCCGGATCTTTGAGTTTGGAATCATGCAGTTCGAGCAGGGCGATCGCCGATGCTGGTAGCTTGTCTTTCTGAGCGGCAAATGTCTCTTGCAATTTCTCCTGAAAAGCTTTCCCTAAGCCTTTGAAGCTGAATCTGTTTGGCTTTTCGGGTGCTCTTTTAGGGGTGATTGCTGGCTCAGGAGCAATGTCTGTTTTCGGGGCGATCGATTGTTCTGGGGTATTCGCGATTCCCGAAGGGATCGTGGAACGAATCGCTTCAAGCAAAACACCTGGAGCAACGGCTTGATCGATTTCACTGGGATCAAAAAATGATTCATTAAATGTTCCAGCCAAGAACACTTCTGGATTCTGGGTAATAACGTTGCGCCTAAATTCTACGGCAGCGTCCAGGCTTTCAAAAGGTCCGATGATTTCACCTTCACCCAAGCCTTCACCTAAAGGCGAAGATACAAGGTGGATATAGTGGCTGTCTGTCTGTGGTGCTGGTTCAGTCTCTAGCGCTTGCGCTTGTCTATCCTGATTGGCTGTTTCAACAATTCCAAGAGCCAGGTGAAATTTGTTTGGCAGGTCTTTATAGTTGCTGGTGAGTGCTTCTGCATTACGAAGTTCTCCAGTGTATTCGACCGTTTCGCTATGCTTGGTTTTTTTCAGTATTGCGGCAGAGTTCCCTTCCATATCGGTGATGAAGATAGCGATGCTTTCTGATTGGGCATCGGCTAATTCGTAGTTGATTTTTCTAAATTCAAGATTGATTTGAGTCGTTAGGTTGATAGTTGCAGCTTCAGGAGCAAGAAAGAACATTCCCATGTCACGCTCTGCCTGATCCTGCTTGCTAATGCTGAAATTAAGCCCCACCTCAGAGTTTTCAGCCCATTCGTAGAAGGATTCAAAATTGGATTCAGCACCTTCTATGGGAAGGTAGGGTTCGATATATGGCGATAGGGATGGTCTTGCTGTTGATTCAATTTCAGGCGCTTCGTTAACAGTGTCCCACTCGCTCTCTTCCCTTGGGTCGTAATTGATCGTCGTCGTATCCGAAAACTCCGCTTCTAGTTCTGCATATTCTTCCTCTGGGTCGTAAAAGTCTTCTTCAAGACGCTCTAACTTTTTGTCAGCAGCACTTTGAACTGTGTTCAGAAACTCTATTAAATTCTCTTCTGATAGCCCGGTGGCTGCTTTCAGTTCCTCCAACTGGCGATCGCCCACTGCAAGCTGATCGAGAACGTTGATCGGTTCACTGGGTTGTTGCGTCTCCGCTGCTGACTGACCCTCCAATTCAGCAAAGGTGATGCTTTTGTCAACCGCTCTGCGATCTACAAACTCAACCTTTTCGGCTATCTGATTTTCTGGTTCAAAGTTGATTGAATCCCAAAATTCAGGCGGTTCACCATCGTTAAACTGGATTAGCAGACTTTCTCCACTTCGATTCACCTCTAGCACTTCTCCTACGGTCTGATGCGAAGGCGGGATAACGTCGTAACTGATCGGGTTAGGGGAAATGAACTGGACGCGATCGCCTACGGCAAAACCATCCGCATCAGGTGTTTCAACTGGGTCAAGCTCTATTTCAGGGGCGATCGCTTCTACTTCTAGTTCGGGTTCGCCAACTATGTATAACTCTTTCAGTCGGCTCCTTATAACATCTTCATAGCCTCCAGCTAGGGATACTTCTAGTCCGGGTGCGACTGTCTTCGTCAACTCAAACACGTCGAGGTAGCCGTCGAGACGGGTCAAACGAAGATTGCCTTCACGGGTGCCTGTGATGAAAACCTCGCCTTGTTCTCTGGCTAAATCCAGATGCTCTGTAGCCAGTTCCTCTTTTAACGCCTCAATTTGTGCGGGGGTTACAAGTTCTTCCGGCTCCATCTGAACAGCTTTACCAATAGCCAATTGAAACTGCTGAGGAAAGTCGCGCAAGGTGCTGTATCGGGCGTTGAAATCTATTTCTCCATCTTCGTAAAGGGTTGATGATGCCCCGCCTACAAAGTTTTGTTCAGCGTCTTGGATTCTCAATCGGGTGTCTACATATCCTTGATCTCCAAGGCTGTAGTCGGTTTGTTCAATCTTGAGCGTCAGCGAATCAGTTAATCGCTTCTCGGCTACTTGGTATTGTGCATCTTCTGAAATTTTTGAGGGATCTGGTGCAAGATTTAAGCCATCTTGTCGTGCCCATTGATAAAGTTTTCCAAAAACACTTTCTGCCAACTGCTTATCCAGCACTTCATCTGTAGGCTGTATCCCATCGGTGGGCTGCACCCTACCAGACTCTAATGACGAAAGATAAGCCTCCGCATAGCCTTGATCTATAATTCTCTGGGTGAAGCTTTTAGCAAAGGATGGATCATAGATCTCGTTTTGGTTGACCACCGTGCTGAGAAGCGTGACATTCTCAGAGTTAAACTCAAACGCGATCTCAGAATTTTTAACTAACTGTCCGTCTACTAGAATTTGATCCGACAACGTTAAGCGATTGTCCTCTGACTGCACCTGCAAGGGTCTTCCATACTCAGGATTGTTGATCTCTATGGCTCGACTTTCTGCCGCACCTGAAAGCAACTCGCCCAATCCAGCGCGATCGAGAAATTCGACTAAATTGGCTGTCGAGTCCAGTGAGTCTTCCTCATCTCGAACTTCTCTGGCAGTGCTAGCTGCTTCTTGAAGGCGACTATCCGCCAGTTCTAGCAATGCCGTTTGTTCTTCTAGATAGGCTTCAAGCTTTTCCGGTTCTAGCGTTTCTCTTCCAAGTCTTGAAACATAATCACCATCCCGGATAGTGCCTTGCCGTGCATCGTCGTTTTCAAGCCGGAACTCTTGCGCTACTTCAAAGGTTTCAAATACTCCGATCGCTGGCTCAATCCCTGGAATCAACAGATAGTAATCATCTGACAGCAGCCGTGCTGCTTTTTCGGGTTCGGGTGTAACTACCGCTGATTGTTCTGGGGTATACGGATTAGTCCCGTCATACATGTAGTCCGTGATTTGATCGCGTGTGAGTGTCTGGATCGGTTCAAACTCGTCCCTTGAAACGTCCCGATTTTTAAAGACGGCATCAAACTCATGCGCCCAGCCGCTAGATTGGGAGTAATAGACCATTGCGTCTGGATGCTCATCTTTTGCTGTGCATTCGTAGGGAAACATCCCACGACCAACGGCAATCATTCTGGATTCGAGGTAGTAGATTGCCGAAGGCATCGCGTTCTCAGGTACCTCTGGCGACTCTGGTGCTAACTCCTCTGGGTCTATCCCAAAAGCATCGATCGCCGATTGAATCTCCTCAGAGGACGAAACGGGTTCTTCATCAAGCTCATCAACTTCTAAAGGCTTCTCAAAAGTGTTCACCTGAGTCTTGCCCTTGCTATCTCGGTAAAACAGCTTCTCCTTACTCTCATTCGTAATCGTGATGGCTCTTTTCTGATTGCCTCCCTGAATGGCGGCAATGACAGCATCCACGTCTTCGCTGCCCATGCTGTCTATTTTTGAATTGCCCGTTAAATTTCCTTTGTAGGCAATTTCTTTGCCAATTTTGATGGTGTATTGAGAGGATTTATCTAAACCCTCTGGAAGTAATGCCCAGAGTTCTTCGAGCTTTGCGGTGAGTGCCATTGGATGCTCCAGTTTTGGCGATGATGGTTTGTATAACTATTGAGAGATCTCGAAAGAGGCAGGGCTAAAGTTGATTGGCAAGCGATTTAGCAGCACCTCGCCATAGATTTTGAGGAACAGTAGCTCTGCTGCTCCGTAGATGCACATCAGATTGGGTCTGTAATCCGACTCGAATTCTCTTTCGTGCAGGATTTGCCCATCCAGGCTGACAACTAAGGCTATTTTGTTGTCAAACCAGATATCCAAGTCGCAAGCTAAGCCAAGGGCGATCGCTGGACGGGATATGCCCGTGAGAACTTCTGATCGCAGTTGGGGGTGATCTGCAAGCAAATCTTGAACCCGATCTGTCCAGGATTGGGGCTGAATCAGATTAAGCAGTTTCGTAGAAATGGTCATGGTCGTTCTCCTTTATAGTTACTTTGTACTATCGTCCGGGCTTTGAAGATATCAGACTCAACGACCTCTCTTGTCGAGGCTCATAGCTGGAGCTTTGGAAGCCGAGATCGCTTTAGGCTGACTCTGAGAGGCACCGTTGTTTTGAGCGGATTGCTGCTTCTCTTTCTCTGCCTGTTGCAGCTTGCCAAACATTTCAACGAAACGTTCTTGATCTTGTTTTCCAAACGCCTGATGAACGGTTGCCCTCTGATCTGAGAAGGTGACTAGCGGCTGTCCATTCGTTCTCTTGATTTCGATCGCGCCGTCCTCCGTCCGCTTGAATGAGTAATCTTTACCCGATACAGCAGTAGCAGTACCGGACTTTTCTGGATATCCTTTTTCGACATGGCTCAGAATCTTGTTTGCTACTTCCCTGGCAGCGATCGCGCCCGTGAGTGAGGCTTGCTCCCGCTGACTCACACCTTCATGCATCTGCACTCCAGAGCGGGGATGGAATGTTGCTACAGGTTCACCTGCAGGTCTGGTGATATTGAGGGCACCATTTTCCTGCTCAAAGCGATAATCACGACTCTGGTTCTGGGGTACAACCTGCGACCGGGAAACTGTCGCTAGTGCTTGGCTTTCTGGCTGCCCAGACTCGCGCTTTTTTGCGTCTTCCAGCCTGCGATCGAAGTCGGATAACGCCTTATCGTCAAGCTCCTGCTGATACTGAGCAAGTAAGTTGTCATCAATAAACTCATCCTGCTCAGGCGATTGCTCAGGTAGTTGTTTTTCCTTTTGCTCCTCACCCAACTTCAGTAGCGCCTGTAGCAACTCTGCAAAGGAACTCACTACTTGGTTGTAATTGGAAGCAGCACTAGAGGCTTCACCAGAACTGATAAATGGCATAATTAGCGTCCCTCACCTGCTTTGACTTTGGGTTTTGCTGCGGCTGACTGGGTTTGGGGTGCCTGTGTTTTGCTAGGAGGAGGTGTATAGGGCTGACTTCTAATCTCGTAGCCCTTTTCCGTTAGCATTGCCTTGGCTGTAGGAATTTCATTTGCTTCGACTTTGACCATGACGTTACCGTTTCTCGTCGGGATGGTCTTCACCCCTAGATGTTCGGCTGCAAGCTTGGCAGGTTCACCAAATAAAGCTGCCGAGCCGTCTTGGAAGGTAGACATATTGGCAATCTGCATGGAAGGCAGTTCTGTAACTTCTATGGTGTAGTTCTGTGCTTCTAGGGCCTTTTTTGCCGCATCAACCTGTTCTACGCCCCGCAAAATTAGCTTGGGTTGGGAGGTGTTGCTATTGCCACCTTGTTTCGTCCAGCCTGTTTCTAGGTTCAGAGCCGCCGCTGCTTCTCGCGCTGCCTCACCTGTAATCACGCCCCCGATCGTCCCGTTATCCTGAGTGAAGGTTGCGATTTTCGCTTTAAGCTCTAAATCTTTAAGGGATAATTCAAATCCCTGATCCTTCAGGGTTTGCTTCACTTCTTTATACTCTTCACGAGAGAATTTCAGAACTGGACGACCTCCAGCGGTTTGATCGGGTTCTTTTTCAAGCGCTTTAGCAACATTCCTCGCGCTACCGTCAAACACTGAGTAAGTCTCTCCGTCTGGGTGTTCTCGAAACACCGCTTTGGGTGCGCGGTTGCTGGCAACTTCTTTAGGGTCTGCTTTGAAGCCACCTTGCTTTAGCAGCGCCGTAACTTCTTCCACCCGTTCCATCGGAATTTTGAGCTTCGCCGTTCCTTTTTCGGTCGCCTCAGTAGTTAACCCTAGCTTCTCTGCAACGTGACTTGCGCCTTCCCCGTAGACCGTCGCGTTATTGCCATGCAGTGCAATTCGAGTAGCTTGCTTAGGCTGCACCATTTCTACAGTCCAGTCTTTCGCTTCCAGTCCAGAGATCGCGGATTCAAATTGGCTAGAGGCTAATTTCAGCCTGGAACCTGTCTCTCCAGTTTCAACTTCTAGTCCCAACGTTTCGGCTATATCTGCGGCTGCATCCCCAAAGACCATCGCTCCAGAGCTATTACCAAAGAGCTTGAGTTGAGCGATTTTGGTTTCCGGCTCAGGCTTGGCTGTTGGTGTGACAGGTGTAGTTTGCGCTTTCACCGGAGGTTTAGGCTGTTCCTCTAGCTCGACGGCGATCGCTGGTTCTGGGGTATTCGCGATTGCTTCAGCCGCTTCCTCAACAATCGCTTCATCAGGATCTAGGTCGAAGATGTCATCCGGGTCGATTTCTTCTGCCTGAATCCGCTCCGTTGCGTTGTCTGCGGCAATTTGCTTAAGCTGTTGATCAATCATTTGTGGGGTTGGCTGGGCATCTATCTGTGACATTTCTTTTTCTCTTAGTAGATTTTTTAGGGGTTCTTGAGTTTGAGAATCCTGCAATGTGCCATCTAGAAAGGCTTCACCCAGTTCTAGACACATCAGGTCGGATGCTGTTTTGAAGGTTTGCTGCCGACTTGCTCCAGAGACGTAAACCTGAAACTCGGTTGCAGTTTTTTCAATAAATCCAGTGATGTTGACGCTTGAAATTTGAAGAACATTGCCAAGGGGAGCCGCTTCTAGAAAGTCAGCGATCGCCTTTTCGGCTGTTTGAATGCGGGTCAGTCCAGGTGTCATAGGTTCATCTCACTTAAAACATCCCAGCCAGCACCGCCATTGGATCGGGAGCTTCATCCTCCTCAGTCGGAATGGGGAATCGCTGGTTAAATTCCCGCTCTCGTTCCAAAACATCTTCTTGGGTCGGCATTCGATAAAAGGCACTGGAGCGTTCTATCAGTTTTTCCCGTAGCTTTTCCCAGCCCTTTTCAATCTCTCCAGCCATCTCAATCTCCCAAGGGGGCAGATTGACCTTAATCCGACGAGGCAGGTAGGACTTGTATTCATTGCCATAGGCAGGATTGGTCATCACACAGGTTCCAGGGGGCAGCATGATGAACTCTTCAGGCGCGACTAACTTGCGGGTGCCGACTTCCAAACTGGTGCTTGTGCTGCCGCCGCCCTTCCCGCCGCCACTGCTGCGACTCTTGTTCTTTCGGGCAATCTCTTCGTCACCAAAAAACTTGCTGAAGTATTCTGCTGATTCCACTTCGCCCGGATTAAAGATGAACTTTGTGGCACAGCCGCCCATAATTGCCAGCGACATTTCCTCCCCGTAGATTTTCTTTAGCTGAGATTTATTCTGAAAGCCGATAATGCCGTTGAAGCCATCCGATCGCGATTCGTTTTCCCAGTTGACTAGCTGAGGGAGATAGATGGTTGGCAACTCATCTAGCACTGTGAATAGAGGCGTTTTGCGTCCGCCCTTTACAAATAGGTTGCGGTTGACGATCATGTGAATTGCCGTTGCCACAATCGGACTCATGACATCCCGTAGTTCTCGATCCAATCCGAAAACAATCATGGTCTTGCCTTCGATATCTAGGGGCAACGTTGTTTCACCTATGCAGGCTGCCAGGATTTTGGGCATGACCAATTTCCCGAAATTGAGTGAAGCCGTCCCGATAATGCTGGAAACGGTTTTTTCAGAGTCTTTGACTGAGAAAATCTGCCCGAATGCCTGTCTGATCCACGGGTCAATTCCAGAGGCTTCAGGATAGAGCCGCTCAATTAGCTGAGGGGCACTCAAAATCACGCTGGTCATCAGCACGTCATATTTTTTCATCTGGCGAGTCAGCATCATGACTGCCTGCACCAACTGATCGCCCGCACTGTCAAAAAATGGATCGCCGCCGCCCGTTTGCCCAATCCGAAAATTCTTGTTCATCGTGTTCGCCAACTGCCGCGCCAGGGCTGAGTCCTCGTTGGGGTCGCCGCTCAAGAAATCAACTAGGTTGAGGATGTCGCTCTCAGGAAAGCCAGGGGCAAACACATGAATCTTGTAGCCCATTTGTTCGGCATAGGCTGCGATCGTGCTGGTCTGGGTGGGATATTTGAAGTCGTATAAGAGAAGTGGGAATCCTTGCTCTACAACACTCCGCAACATCGGGTCGATCGCGCTGAATGTTTTCCCAGAACCAGGGGCACCCACGACCATGACTGAGCGCTGGGTTTCTGGAATCCAGAGTGTTTCAGCCTTCACCTTTTTCTTGTCAAAGTCACTGTAGAAATTAAACTTTTCTCTAGAGGGCTTGACCGGGGTTTCTTTTGGAATGCTGCCAACCTTGGGCGCTAGCTTTCGCTTTTTGCCAGATTTGAATACTTTCCAATCACAAGACCCATCGGGATATTCCAAGTCTTTGGGACGAATGATCCAGACGCAGGCACTTTTACGACTGCGACCATTTAGCTGTTTTACCGCCAGCTTTCGTGCCGCTGCAATTTCGTTAATCCCTGCCCAATTTGCGCGCCCTTTCTCGTTTGTTTTGTTGGAGCCAGATTTAACCTTGCCGCCGCCCATGATGCTAAGGACGATTAGAACCGTCACGCACGAGAAAAGGATCAACCATGTTGGAGACGTGACGAACGGCTGCACCGTCTCCCAGGCTAATGGTATCTGCGCTGTTGCTTGGGTCGTTGTTTGGGTTGTGGGTTGAGCTTTGGACATGGTTAAACCAAATAGCAGGTTGACTGAAATGTTGAATGGGAGTCGGGGAATGGGAGTCGGGGAATGGGAGTCAGGGAATGGGAGTCAGGGAATGGGAGTCAGGGAATGGCGATAGCACCATCCCCCGCGTTACTTGCCCTACGCGATCGCTCGAACGGCTTGCTCTACTCTGATCGAAGTGAGCGAAGCAGTCAGCCCTTGCCGTAGCAGGGTTGTAGTCGAAGCCCCGCCAAACACGGGTTCTTGCGACATCATCCAGGCTCCGGTAGAGCCGTTGGATGACATGGCGTTATACTCAAAATCACATTCTCTAGCGTGAACTGAGTTTGGCTAACCGATGTTGAATTGACATTAAAAATCTGGTTGGCATTATTCCCGCTGATTTTCAAGCCGGAAGCTGCCGCCCCATCGATCGTCAAGTTCTTGCCGTCTGCGATGTCTAAACGGCTGCTAAGCGTAATTGTTTGATTAGAGAGAGAACTTGCAAACGCGATCGTGTCGCCGGACTGGGCTGAGATCAGTGCCGCTCTCAGTGAGCCAGCACCGGAATCATTGTTATTTAAGACTGTAATGATGGACATGAATCTATTTACCTATCTGTGAAATTTTGAGTTGATTGGAGATTGAGATTGAACAGATTCAGAGCAGAACCGGAGCGAAGGGAAGCTCGGTTGGTATCGCTGGAAAAGATGGCATCTTCCTTTCGGGAACTTGAAAAGAGTTCTGGTTTGAACTGGGCGAGGATGGGGTCGGAACGCTCAGAATCAGAATTCCAATCAGCGATGCCAGCGATAGACAGGCAGAAGCCTTTGACCACGGGTCATAGCGGCGTATCATGACCGTTGACCTCGGTGGCAATAGCAGAAACGCTTGTCGCAGCGAAGCCAGCCCGTGAGATCGCACGGGCAATCTTTATTTTTTTCAGGATGAAGAACGTCAGTCCTAAGATCGGGCTGAAGTTTAGATGATTGAGTTTGGGAGAGAGTAGAGAGTAGAGAGAGAGTAATCATGGGACTGCCTCGATAATGAGATCAGTCCTTGCGGGTTTCTTGCTTGCTTGAACAGTTTGAACAGATGAGAGATTGGAAAGAAAATTGAATTGGATTATTTAGAAAAAATAGACTCCACCATTTGTATGAGCCAGTCGGCTGTCCCGCCTTTTAGGGCTATGGTGTAGCGAAATCCATCTTCGTCCCAAACGGCTTGAGCAAAGCCCATTGAGGCTCCAAGAACCCAAGGAACAAAGTAGACGCGATTCCCATTAGAAAGAGTTCTCCAGCCAATCGGATCAGGAGACACCCGCACATAGCGCTTGAGCGCTCCAGGTTCTCGTAAAAAGCTGTAGAAATCCTCAATTGAGGGTGTCTCAGCCGTAATCTTCTCGGCATTTGAGTAGGCGATCGTGCAGGAAAGCGATTGCTGACAGCTTGGATAGGAAACAACGCTGACGCTATACCCTGTTTTAACCTCATCAATTTCGGTGTAGCCTCCTAGTGCTACAAAAGGCTCTTTGCCTTCTAATTTGACGTAGACCAGTTTTCCAGGAAGGTAATTTGTGGTTCCTTCTAAATGGATTTTGGAGTAATCGATCGCATAGGTCTGAGGTCTTGCATTAACTGGCTTGCGAACTTCAACCGCGCTTGCTGGATGAACCTGAACAGAAGTTATCAGGATCAAAATACTCAGGAATAGTCTTAAAAATAGAGACATTAGACTGATTCCTCTGACTTTGATTTATCTAGACAGAAAAATGCGGAGTGTCTTTGTCCACAGGTAGAGCAAGAAGTCGGAGAAAAAACCGATGTTACGAGGTTCAACCCGGCACCTGTGGCGACACTACTAATTCCGGCACGAATAAAACGACGACGATCCATAGCGGTAACTCCTTAGTTTTGTTAGTTTGCAACAGCGCATTTGTGAGGAATACCCATTTCACGCAGGGCTTTTGACTCTTCTGTGAAAAGAGAACATTTGGCAGAAATCGGAACGTTCCCGAACTCTGGGGCAATATCCATTGGCGAGTCATATCCCATTTCAAAGCCGACTAAAGATCCTTTAGCGATCGCTTTGGTATAACCAGCCCATCCATCTGGATCGCGTAGACTGATATCTTGAAAGCGGGCTTTGGCGAACTTAACGGCTTCCGAAATTGGCATAAATTTAGCCAAGGAAGCACTCCGCCCTTCAGGGATGAGGCTTTGGCATTTGCCGCCATCCTGCTTGATGAGCGCCAGCCACTCAGATTTGATTCCGCTGACTGATGTGATCACATTAATCAGCTTGAACTGAGCCGTCCCCACCGTGGCGGTTGCCAGAATGTCTTGTTGGAACGCTGCGGGAGCGTCCGCATCAAAATAGGTTGAGGGCTTTGGTACACAGCTCGTATCGGACGAGGGTTCGACAAGAGGTGCATCGGTAGTGATGCCACTGTTTCCTGTCGAAGACATGACGGGAGCCTGTTGAGCGCTGACGCTAGCAATAACAATCGGTGTAATAATCACACAGCAGGAGCAGAGCGCTATTACAAATAAATTCGTCAAATTTTTCATTGTTCAGTACCAAAGATTGCAATATTAGTAGATACAAGTTGATTTTTATTTCTGCGAAAAATTATCGAATCGGGGGACTGTGTTTATAAGAAAGTGGGTTTACAGCCCCTCCACCGCCCGGATAGATTTCGTAGTGCAAATGTATGCCAGGACCCGAACATATTCCAGGTTTCTGATTTCCTTCAATTCCAATCGGCTGCCCTCGCTTGACTTGCTGCCCAGCGGTTACCAAGAGCCTCTGCATATGGAGGTAGCGAGTTTCGAGATTGCGAGACGGATGCTTGATGCTGATTATCCCGCCGCAACTGCCTCCGACTGGGGCATACTCTTTGACAATCCCATCTTCAGCCGCTAAAATTCGCGCCGCCCCTCCAGTAGAATAATCAATCCCTGCGTGAAGCCGCCCCCAACGCGGACCAAAGGGCGAAGTGAGGATAGCCCCTGGGTTGGGGTTTTGGAGGGGACAGCTTTGACCCGGAGGGCATGAGGGCTTTTGATCCGGTTTGGCGCATTGGGCTGTACCGGAACCTGTTGGGGTGCCAGCCTTTGGACTACTCGCCTGAGCGGGTAGAGCGTTGTAATAAATTTTGGCGGCACTTGCAATCAATCCAGCCGACTCGCCATCGTTGACGATTCGACGGCAAGATACCCAATCGATTTTGCCCCCTCCAGCACATTTGCCCAGCGTCATGCCGTCACCAAACAAATTCCCGGTTTTCATGCCATAGGCAAGAATTGGAGCGGCATATTTGGGATCAGCAGCAAGCGATGGATTTTTAACAAGGTCAACGTTGTAGCCTTTGGATCTTAGATAGGCAGTAGCTTTGACGTAGTTTTCTCGGTGAGTCAACTGCACATAGCCCCGACCGTAATACTCACTTCCTCCGGACGACTGGTATTTCGTGCCTCCTTCGGTAAAATTGACAAAACTGGTTTCCTTATTGACTGTTGCCAGAACATAGGCGACTTCCGCTCTGTCGGTGATACCTTCTTTTGCTAAGGCATCCATGATGATCGGGATATGTTTTGCGCCATTACCGCTGCTAGTGGCAAAAGACCCGTTGCTTGATCCAAGCGCCTTTGCTACTTTGTCCACAGCCGCGATCGCTGCCCCTTTCGCACCACTGGCAACCGAACCCGTTCCACCACAGGGAATGTCTACACCGTCTTGAGCCGTTAATGGATCGCTGCTGCCTGGATTGCTACCGCCTAGCTCAATCCCTTTGCCGTCATCCTCGGCGTTCGCTTCGCCCAGGTACACAAACATTTTTTCGGGATAGGTCAGGAAAGGAATGGGACCAATAATGTAAGGGGTGCAGCCTAAATCAGGATTGCCACGTTTACACAGCCGAAAGTACATCGAGGTGTTGGTCTTACCTTTAGCAGGATCAACTTTGGTGATAACCTGCTTGAAGATTGATCCGTAGGGGTTTCGTCCGGTTGGCTCTTTCCCGCCGCCCACGACTTTCAATACCCCGAAACCGCCTTCTACTTTCTGTGCTTTACCCGAAATCCACGCGATGCCGTTGGCAAACATACTGATCGGATTCTTGCTCTGAGAGCCGTCAATCGGAGACAGTTCAGTGTGTTCACAGCCCTTTTCACAAGGCACTCTAAACCCTGCTTGGTAAGATCCAGAAACAGTACGAAGACGATTTTCTTCGTCTTTGCCCAAGGGCACATCCATTCGCGCCACGTAGGGATTCGCTCCTTCTCCAAGGGGGGCAGGGAATTTCGCTAATGGCACTTTCCCTAGACCGGGAACTCCTTGGAGGAAGACATCTTGGAACTTCTCAAGATTTTGAAATTGAGTGATGTCAAGGTTGGGGATGGAACTAAAGCTGTATTTCGACAGATCTAAGTTGTCAAACCCTAATCCAGAAATCTGAGGGTATTGCCCGATCGCCTCACTGATTTTGAGATTATTGAGGCTACCCAGTCCTCCAAGTCCACCTCCAAGTCCGCCTAAAAGATTGTTTGGATCGCCTGCTGCGTCAAGTCCTACGCCGCTCAAGCTGATTTGACCAGAGGAAAGCGCCTGGTTGATCCGATCCGAGATAGGCGCAACATCACCAACCTTAAAATCCCCTAGCCCTGGAACTGCATTGTTGAGGTTTGCGATATTTTGCAGCTTCATTGGGTCGAAGGAGGACAATGGTAGACCCGCAGAGCTTTGACCGACCAGTGCGTCAATTCCCTGCATATTCATTTGTCCAACTCCCATTTCCTGAATGCTGCCTGTTTTCAGGACATCAGAGAGCTTGTCGCCAGCATTCCAAGAGGTGCTTGGATCAAACCCTAGCTGCTGTGTTATTTCAGATGGAATTGAGATCGAACCTGCTTCTTCAAGCCGAGGCAAACTATCAAAACTGATTTTGTTCCAGTCGGGCAAGGGAACGCCGTTGCGCTCCACGGTTGGAAATGGAGCCTCAATCGTTGGAGCCGATTGAGCATAAGCAGGGGCACCATCCGCCAATAAAAACCAGGCGATCGCGACGAGGAGGATAAGACTCAATTTAGAGTTCTTATCCAAAAGCGCATCACACAGCACCCCAATGAGCGCAATAGACAAACCGAGTTCGGTCATCACCTGAGCGATCAAAAAGGCATTCGATAGAAGTTCTGGATTGAAACTCATGACGATGACCGAAAAGGGTAAAAAAAGGAGCTTTTCGCTTGTTAGCTGCAAAGCCCCCATAAATCACAACGAAAACCCACCCTGCAAACCTGAATCCCAGAGTGGGAAGTCTAAATAGCCCTACTGCTTACTTTGCAGAAGAGGGCTTGCTAGCCGATATCGGTAATGGCAATGTGGGGAAAACTCGGAAGCTCAAATCCTGTAAGCCCATGATTTGACTCACTGGCGTTGTTTTCCAGTTCGGCACAAACTCACCCAGGTAGGATTGTTTGATCCCTGGAAGCTTCGCTACCAAAATTCCACCCATTTGCTCATTGCCATACTTCTTCACCACTTCAGCAAAATCGTTTGGCACATTCGGAGCGCCATACTTTTCAGCCAGGAAGCGAGGCAGTCCGTCAATGTCGCCTAGAGTTTTTGCCTTTTTGTAAAGGTTGGTCGCTAGACCTTTGAGCGTGGTGTCAGAGCCGATATATCCGGTTTTCTTACCCCAGTCAGCCAGGGTCATTTTGCCCACAGCCGAGTTTTGCGCCAGTGCTTCTAAGTTGAGGCAATGCAAGTTAAATACGCCTTGGGTATCGCCGATCGACACCACTTGAGCGAGAGGCTGACCTTGGTACTTCATCGTGCCAAAGCGCATCTCATCCCAGTAGGGTTTGCTGGCTTTCAACTCAGGAATTTTAGCGACCAGCTTGGCAATGTTTGGCTCTGTTAGAGCGCCACACACGCTGCCGCCAGGAATGACAGCGATCGAGTCCGCTGTTGGCGCTCCAAGCCCTGCATCTATTCCTGATGCTCCTGCTGCGCCACCGCCAGCGAGTGCCAGGGCACCACCGATCGCGCCAAGTCCGCCGACAACGGGCAAGATGCTACCACCTGACTTCTTGCTAGGCTTCTTGCTGTCCATAACCGTTGCTGTTTTAGCAGGAACAGAGAAGGACGCAGAAGCAGAGCCATCTGTGTTGTAGCCGTCTCCAGGACTGACCAAAGAGGTCAGAGTCCGACCA
>Ga0105049_10002909_pt1 | contig 20282 bp, 22 predicted proteins | sample MAT06_FD_78087 | JGI IMG/M metagenome (GOLD analysis project Ga0105049, IMG submission 78087) | Freshwater microbial communities from Lake Fryxell liftoff mats and glacier meltwater in Antarctica - MAT-06 | ecosystem: Environmental > Aquatic > Freshwater > Ice > Liftoff microbial mat | place...
ACGCACAAAAACGAACCTTTAAAATATTTAAACGTATTTTTCAGTTCTTCTTGAATCACCAATGAATGATTAAAATATGAAAAATATCTGCCTGATTATACTTTTTTGTTTTGCTTTTGTTTCAGTTGCCATTACGCAAACCGCTCAAAAAAGAGAATTGCGTGGAGCATGGATCGCTACTTATGCCAATATCGATTGGCCTTCATCGGGGTCTTCCTCAGCTTTAGAGCAATCTACTTTTATTCAAAGAGTAAATGAACACAAAGCAACTGGTATGAATGCCATTTATGTGCAAGTGCGCAGTCAGTGTGATGCGATGTTTCCAAATCCATTCGAACCCTGGAGTGCAGATTTAACGGGCAACCCACAAGGCACAGCCCCCAATCCATACTACGATCCGCTTCAATTCATGATCAATGAAACCAAGCAACGCGGGATGGAATTTCATGCATGGTTTAATCCATACCGGGCCATGGCTTCATTTACAACTACTAATTTTAATAATCTTTCCGCACAACATGTAGTGAAAGCGCATCCTGATTGGATCATGAATGTAACTGTAAACAGCAGTGGTACCCAACAGCGGCTGCTAAATCCAGGTGCTCCCGAAGTGTGGGAACACATCATCAAAGTGGTGATGCATGTAGTAAGAAATTATGATGTGGATGGCATTCATTTCGATGATTATTTTTATACCAATCCTGCCAGCACTACCTATAACGACGATTCTGTGTACGCTATTCACAACCGTGGAATTGCAGACAGAGGTAATTGGCGCAGAAGCAATGTAGATACATTGATCCGAAGGTTAGGAGATAGCATTCGTACTGTAAAACCATGGATCAAATTTGGGATTTCTCCTTCTGGAATTTGGCGCAGCCAGGCATTAGATCCGCTGGGAAGCAACACCAGTTCTGGTGCTTTACAACATTACAAAGATCTTTTTGCCAATAGCAGATTGTGGCTACAACAGGGTTGGATTGATTATCTGGCTCCTCAAGTCTATTGGTTTATCGGACAAACAGGATCTGATTACAACAACCTCACGCCTTGGTGGAGTAACAATAGTTTTGGCCGGCACATTTACATGGGAATGGCAGGATACAAAGTAGGGGACGTGGCGCAGAATGCGGCTTTTGCCACAGACAATACGCAAATTCCTAGGCAAATTAGGTTAAACAGGCAAAATTCAGGCGTGTCTGGACAGGTCGTGTACAACACCACTAGTTTGCGCAATAACCGTCTGTCATTTAGAGACAGCCTTACCCAACATTTTTTCAACAAACCAGCGCTGTTGCCAGCGATGACCTGGAAAGACAATGTAGGTCCAGCCGCTGCTACAGCCCTCAACACAGCGTTGCAACCCGGCAATACGATTTTACTTTCTTGGACAAAGCCCGCTGCTACCAGCATTGAGACGGATAAAGTAAAACAGTTTGCCATTTATCGTGCCAATGGCACTGCACCTGATATCAACAACGCCAACCAATTGATCGCTGTTACCAATACGGATGTAGATAATTTTACAGATCCGGAAATACTTGCCAACGGGAATTGGTACTATGTGGTGACTGCATTAGACAGATTACACAACGAATCGGATCCTAGTAATACTGCTTCAATTATTTTGGGACCATTGCCATTAACTTTACTTCATTTTAATGCTAAAAAAATTGAATCCAGTCAGGTGTTACTGGATTGGAAAACAACCAATGAAATTGAAACGGATTATTTCGAAGTAGAACGTTCTATCAATCAATCCAATACATTCAGTTCCGTTTCAAAAGTCCCGGCCAATAGCGGAAGTACGGTGTTTTCTTATAGCTTCCTCGACAAAATGATAGTTGAATCAGGTATTTATTATTATCGTTTAAAGATGATGGACAAAGATGGCTCGTACAGCTACAGCGAAATCAGAAAAGTAGATATTGACGCGAAACCATCTTCCATTTTCGTTTATCCCGTACCGGTAGCTTCTGCCGGTAAACTACAAATTGTTTGGCCTGGTACCAATGGTTTCCAACATTACAAACTGGTAAGCATGGATGGTAAAGTAGTGATGCAAAGCAGGCTGGCATTCAATGCGGGTATAGCTAGTTTACTACTGCATACCAATATAAAATCGGGAACTTATCTTTTACAATTCTTTGCTGCCAATCAACCATATCAAATTCAAATACTCGTTCAGTAAATAAAAGCAAAAAGTAGCATAAATCCCCGAAGCTATGCAGCAACGGGGATTTTTAATTCTATTACAATTTTTACCTGCTTATTTGAAAAACTAGTTCATTCAGTACCAGATACTGAAGATTTCGACTCATGAAACTCCGGGGACGCTACTTCTAAAAATTTTATTTAATCCATAAAATATTTTCAACTCATTTCTTTCTATCGCCTGCCGCGGGGTCTTTTTACGAAATAAAAAGAGGTCGCCTCCTTCTGACTTTCAGCCAACGGCTATGGCCGGATGAACCAGATTGATTTTACCGTAAAAACTTTTTGCTTCGCAACTTCCCAACGCCTGCCGCGGGCTTCTTTTCTTTTTTGCTTCTCCAAAAAAGAAACAAAAAAAGAGCCCGCCAAACGACAACACCCCGTTTGTCGGCGGTACCCTCATGGAGCTTTGATACTACTGTAAACTCAAAATCTGTTCCTTGATGCTGAACGAAAACAGCCGCTGCTTTAATGTTTCGAAGGCATGATCAATATTTTTTTGCATCTTTTCTTTAAGTCATTTTATTCCGTTTGGATCAACTACTTCTGAATACTTAATAAAATTGTAGTACAATTTTTTAATATCTACCCTTTTTGTAATCCACCTTTTTAAGGATCACCTTTACTTAGGGTTATTTTTAGCAATGTTATTGACCATTTCTGGTTAAACTGGGAAAAAACACAGAAAATTGCCGTATAAAAAATGGATGAATGGGATAAAATAGCTGATTATTTTTCTTAATATTGTTTGATCATATTCCGAACCCCAATAAATAGCTATATGTCAACATTCATCAATAAAATTCCATTCAGGGCCGTGGTCGTAGGCGGCTCTGGTGTAACCGGCCGGGCGCTGGTCAAACAATTAATCGAGAGCGAAGATTGTAGTGAAGTGTATTCGTTGGTTAGAAAACGATTTCCACCTCCTCATGATAAAATGCGACAAATGGTAGTGACAGATTACAGCGACACAGATCCTTTGCGTCATATATTGGAAGGTTTCGATGTGATGTTTTGCACCATTGGCACCACCAAAGAAAAAGTGAACAATGATATGAATCAATACCGTGCAGTGGATATTGACATTCCTGTGTTCGCCGCAAAAGCTGCTCTGGCAGAAGGAACTCAAACCCTGGTAGTAGTAAGCAGTGTGGGTGCCGATGCTGCTTCGTCAAATTTTTATCTCAAAATCAAGGGAGAAATGGAAAAGGCCTTGTCCGATATCCCCATTCCCAGAATCGTATTTTTGCGCCCCAGTGTGTTGTTAGATGAACGAATAGAGAAACGCAAGGGAGAAAACTTTTTGCAATCGGTGATGGCAACCATAAAACCTATTCTTGTGGGGAAACTCAGTAAATATCGTCCCATTCGTGCTGAAGAATTAGCCGCGGCCATGATTGAAGCATCCAAAGGCAAAGAAGCCGGCAGGTTTGTATGGCATTGGGAGGATATGCACAAATCTGCCATCAAATAACGACCTTCATCTTTAAACAACTCATCATGCGTTTACTTTTTTTGTGCATTATCCTTCTATTTTTTGTAAGCTCCCAAGGTGGAACTGTGGATACAGTCAGTATTTTTAGTGCAGCTATGAAAAAATCTTACAAAGCCGTAGTGGTCAAACCCGACAGTTATGCAGATCAAAACAAAAAATTCGAAACCGTGTATCTACTGCACGGTCATTCCGGAAATTTTAGCAACTGGATAAAATTGGTTCCTGCACTAAAAACATATGCAGACCAATACCAGCTACTGATTGTTTGTCCGGACGGAAGCCGCGATAGCTGGTATTTTGATAGTCCTATTGCGGATGCTGTTCAGTTTGAAACGTACGTTGCAAAAGAAGTACCGGCTTATGTAGATGCCAATTATCAAACGATAACTAATCGAAATGCGAGAGCTATTACTGGTTTGAGTATGGGTGGCCACGGTGGCCTTTACCTTGGCTTGAGACATGCAAAACAATTCGGAAGTTGTGGTAGTATGAGTGGTGCATTGTTGGTAGAATATATTGCTGATCCTAAATATGGAATAGATAAAGTGTTGGGCCCTCTGGAAACCAACAAACAAACCTACATCGATCATTCAGTGATGAATGAATTGCAACGGTATCCTTCCGATTCGCTGGCCATCATCATCGACTGTGGCGTAGATGATTTTGTGATTGAAATGAATCGGATGGTTCATCGCAAAATGGTTTCACTCAACATTCCTCATGATTATATCGAAAGACCAGGAAAACACAACTGGGATTACTGGAGATCGGCTGTTAGTTTTCAATTGTTTTTTTTCAGAAAGTTTTTTGACAGTAAAAAGCCTTAGTTTTTGAACTTTATTGTTTAAGAATTTAAGCAGGATTCGAGGGTATCATCTTTGTGTAACATTTATCACCTTACTTTTGCATCAGGTAACTGAACTTTGCTCATAAAAAATATGAAAAAGATAATTATACTGTTTCTTTTTGCAGGAAGCCTCTTTTTATTGAATGCTTGCGGGAATCAATCGAAATCAACCGAAGTCGTTTCTGCGCCTGCATCTGTAAAACAAATCAATCAATCAGCTTTTGAAGCACTGGTGAAAAAAGATAATCCCGTGATTATTGATGTGCGCACACCAGCAGAAATAGCCGAAGGTATTATTCCGGGGGCTACAGTTTTTGCCAATGTGAATGAGGAAGCGTTTGATGCCGAAATTTCGAAATTAGATACTACAAAATCTTACATCGTGTATTGTCGCTCTGGTAGTAGAAGCAACAAAGCTGCCAACATCATGCTATCAAAAGGATTTAAAAACGTTTACAATCTTACAGGTGGAGTCTTGAATTGGAAAGGAGCCATGATAAAGCCTTGATGAAAATATTGTTGCAAGAATACAAAGGAATCCTCTTATCTACACTTATTGGTTTGATAACCTATTTTTCAGCAGATTATTTCGGAATAGCATTGGGCAGTATTCTATTGGCCCTGTTGTTGGGAATGTTATTGGGTAATGTGTTGGCATTGCCATCCTCTTTTCAATCTGGCATCAGCTTCACGAGCGGCAAATTATTAGAACTCTCCATCCTTTTTTTGGCGTTTAGCATCAATTACAAGCACATTGCGCTGCTGGGTCCATTGAGTTTTTCTATCATCGCGGTAATTGTTTTTCTGATGTTGTTGATCACTTATTTTTTGGCCAATCGTATCAACTGTCCTACTTCTTCCGGCTGGCTCATCGGTTTTGGAACCACTATTTGTGGATCTTCTGCCATCGCAGCACTTGCCCCCTCTATTGCAAAAAACAAAGACGATGTTGCCATCTCCATGGCGGTCGTAAATTTATTTGGAAGTATTGGTATGATTGTATTACCGATCGTATTTCGTTCGTTTGAGTTAAGTAATGCTCAAATGGGTTTTATTTTGGGAGGCGGATTACATTCGGTAGGTAATGTAGCTGGGGCGGCTTTCGCCATCAACAACGATGTTGGTGTTGCAGCCATTACCATGAAACTGGCAAGGGTAGCTTTACTTTCGCCAGCCTTGATTTTTTTTAACTACCTCATCAACAGAAAGAACGTCACTAATTGGAAACAACATTTTAAATTGCCCTGGTATCTGTGGAGTTTTATTTTGATTACAATCCTGATCTCTTTTATACATTTACCCAAACCGTTTCTGGTGGTAATGGACACCACCGGTAAAATCATTTTAACCATCGCAATGGCCGCCATCGGGCTAAAAGTGAGTTTCCGGCAGTTGCTTACATCCGGCAAACGCGGGGTTGGCTTTGGATTGATCATTTTTTTAATCATGCTCCTGCTTTTATCCGGAGGAATGTTGTTGATCGAGTCATAGATTTTTTGAGATTTTACCGTTCTAAACCATTCATTCAATAGGTACCTTCGTTATAAACATTGAATAACTGTTAAGAAATATTTTATCATACAAATAGGGCAACATGCACAAAAAAATATTATTGCTGGGAAGTGGAGAATTGGGAAAAGAGCTGGTGATATCCTTAAAAAGATTGGGGCAAACTGTTATTGCAGTAGATAGTTATTCCGGTGCTCCGGCCATGCAGGTAGCAGATGGATTTGAAGTAATTGATATGCTGGATGCTCAACAACTGGATGCCATTGTAATCAAACATCAACCCGACCTCATCGTTCCGGAAATTGAAGCCATCCGAACAGAACAATTGTATTTGTATGAAAAAAAGGGTACCACTGTAGTGCCTAGTGCCAAAGCGGTTAATTTTACCATGAACCGCAAACTCATCCGCGACCTTGCCTGCAAGGAGTTGGGTATTAAAACAGCTGATTATTTTTATGCAAGTACCTACGAATCATTTTTAATGGCAGTGGATGCTATTGGATATCCATGTGTAGTAAAACCATTGATGTCGAGCAGTGGAAAAGGACAATCTGTTTTGAAACAAGCGGCTGATCGGGAAGCGGTATGGGAGTATGCCATCCATCAATCTCGGGGGGATATCAAAGAAGTGATCATTGAATCCTTTATTCCTTTCGAATCCGAAATTACCTTGCTAACGGTTACCCAAAAAAATGGCGACACCTTGTTTTGTCCACCCATCGGTCACCGGCAGGAGCGGGGCGATTATCAGGAAAGTTGGCAACCAGCGGCTATTTCAGCGGCTCAACTGGCGGCGGCACGGGATATCGCCAACAAAGTTACCCGGGCATTAACAGGGGCGGGTATTTGGGGTGTGGAGTTTTTTCTGACCGAAAATGAAGTATATTTTTCAGAGTTGAGTCCGCGCCCACATGACACCGGAATGGTGACCTTGGCGGGCACCCAAAATCTATCTCAATTTGAATTGCATGCAAGGGCTATTTTAGGGTTACCCATACCCCTTTTACAACTTGAAAAGGCTGGGGCCAGTGCGGTTATACTGGCACATACTTCCGCAAATCAATTTACCGTTGCTGGTATAGAAACTGCCTTGCAACTACCGTCTACGGATATACGCATTTTCGGAAAACCTTCTCTACGGCCTTACCGAAGAATGGGCGTGGCATTGGCATTTGGTGATCTGAATGCAGATATGGCTGAACTAAGATCCAATGCTTTGAATACAGCGAGTGCTATAAAGATTACCGGAATAGATTAAGATAGTTAAGTCATTAAAATCTGCCTTGTTTGATTTCAATCAACCCCAATCTGCTGTGTTTTTGCTTTTGTAGGTTTGTACGCTGCCTGTATTTTGCCCTACCACATCAATATCGGTATCTTTTAGTGCAGCGCTCCGGTTTAAAATAGCCCTATTTTCCTGTATATTTACCATTCGGACTTTCCCTTCTTTTAAAAAGCGGGAACGATACCCGATTTATTTATTATGATTGAGATAACTTTTATCTTTCATCGGCAACAACCAGCATGAGAAAACTTACTATCTTTTTTTGGGTAGCAAGTACTGCCATGGTAATGGTTTCCTGTAAAAAGGAGCCGGTACCTGTAATACAACCACCGTTGGTAGAGAATCCCTTACCTGTTTTACCCACCTCCCAAAACAGGGAGAACGATCCGGTCAATTTTGGTAATCCCACCAAAGCACAAACCTTGTTTAGTTTTACCGGTAATTACTTAATGGATCAATCGTTTTACAAAATTGCCTACAGCAGCATACGTAATATTCCCTTGTGGGTGGCATGGCATTTTCAGTCAGAAAACATCGGTGGCACCCCACGCCAAGATGATTTCAGACCAGATGAAGCTTTGCCCGCACCTTGGTATAAAGTGCAGTCCAATAGTTTTTCGGGAAGTGGATTCGACAGGGGGCATAATTGTCCATCGGGCGATCGCACTGCTTCCATAGCACAAAATTCTTCAACCTTTTTAATGACGAACATCATTCCTCAGGCACCCAAAATGAACCAGGGCGCATGGGAGGGGTTGGAAACATTTATGCGCAATAGTTTGGCTGGCAGTAACAATGAAGTGTATGTGGTAATGGGCAACTACGGTATCGGTGGATATAACAGCAATGGTACCTTGTACAACAACATCAACAACGGCTATGTGACCGTTCCTGCCCGTATTTGGAAGGTAATATTAGTGCTCCCAAAAGGGGCCAATGATTTGCATCGTATCACCAGAAACAGCACCATTTTAGCGGTGGATATGCCCAATGATAATCGAGTCTTTACCAACACCCAAAGCAATCTTTGGCGCAACTATATCACAAATGTGTACAATATTGAACGAGCCGCCAATGCCGCCGGGGTTCCCCTTCAATTGTTCCAAAATATGGCCGATAGCCTCCAACCCATTCTAAAAGCAGCCGTTTTTCAATAAAAGCCTTTTTTGGTTAACACGCTACCAAATATTTTCTCTTCATTCTTCAAACGGCTGTGTGCCTCCACACCTATTTTTTTGCCAGCAGATGATTTGCAAAAAAATATTTCTGTTATCATAAAAATATAATCGTAATATTGCGATAATATAATTCATTCAAATGGGGGCAAACAAAGCAGAGGAATTTTCTGTAAAAGACAATAAAGTAGCCAAATACGCTAAGGCTTTGTCACATCCGGCAAGGGTGGCCATTGTAAAACTATTGATACAAAAAAGATCCTGTATTTGCGGAGATATTGTGGAGGAGCTGCCATTGTCGCAAAGCACGGTATCACAGCATTTGAAGGAATTAAAGGAGGCTGGCTTGATCAAAGGTGATATCGATGGTGCCAAAGTCTGTTATTGCATAGATGCCAAAGAATGGAAACTGGCGCAACAATACCTGCAAGATATGTTTGCAACTTATGATGGAGTGAATAATAGTTGTTGCTGATACAATAATATAGCCATCGTAATAAAACGATTTAATTATATCAATACACATTTTATAAATAAAAATTCATGAAATTATCAGACGTAAAAGCTCACCTGAATAATGCCGAAATCCTACAATTTAAACTTCCTTCTGGTGATTATATACCGGCACATTTTCACGTAACAGAGGTAGGTTTGGTTACCCGTCATTTTATTGACTGTGGTGGGGTAGAGCGGATTGAAAAAATAGTCAATTTTCAATTGTGGGATGCCAATGATTTCGAGCATCGGTTGAAGCCTGGTAAACTGGCCAATATCATTCGTTTATCAGAAGAAAAATTAGGCATTGGAAATTTGGAAGTTGAAGTAGAATACCAATCTGAAACGATCGGTAAATATGGATTGGGCATTGATGGGGATGATTTTGTACTGCTAGCTACGCAAACTAATTGTTTGGCGCAAGACCAGTGTGGCATACCTCCGTCAATACAAAAAGTGCAGTTAGCCTCAGTAAGCGCCACGAGCCAGAATGTATGTACACCCGGCGGCGGATGCTGCTAATCTATTTAATGGATATGTTTATACATTACCCGACTCTACCCAAATTATATTCAATAGTTACCTTCGAAACTATGTTTGTTACCCGAAAGCATAGATACTTTTTCTGGTTTAAATCTCAGTTTGTATGTTTGAAAGTATTGTGAAAAGATGTGATGCGCTGGCTGCCCATTTCAATGAAATTGGGGGAGATCGTACATTGATCTTACAAAAAATTGCAGCCTACATTCAGCACAAAATAGACCATCAACAAACAGCTCGTTTGGTATATATATGTACGCACAATTCGCGTAGAAGCCACTTAGCACAGGTTTGGGCAGCAGTTGCTGCAACTTACTATGGGTTACCTAATATCCAGACTTATTCTGGTGGAACCGAAGTCACTGCTTTTAATGCCAATGCCATCAAAGCTTTAACCGGCGCTGGTTTTAACATTCAAAAAAGCTCAGAAGTTCAAAACCCAATCTACAAAGTATATTTTGGTGAGGAAGCATTCAGCACCTGTTATTCGAAAGTGCACAATGATGTAGCCAATCCGCAGCAAGGTTTTGCAGCCATCATGACCTGTTCAGATGCAGCAGACAATTGTCCCTTTATACCGGCATGCGAACTAAGGATCGGGACAACCTATCAGGATCCCAAAGCTTTTGACGGTTCCGTACTTCAGCTAGAAAAATACCAGGAACGAAGCAACCAAATTGCCATGGAATGTCTGTACGTTTTTTCATTGATTAGAAAAGCGTAACTAAATCATTTTACCTTTTTCTGGTGAGGGAACGACTCTTGCTTCGTTTTTTTCAACCAACTCTGTTGTGTGTTTGGTTTAAAAAAATGAGTTTAATAAAACAAAATCTTCGTACAGCTGTTTCAATAAGATGCAATATCTCCCTCTTACTTCAACAAAGGAAATTAAAGTAGTTGTTTTATCGATGCTTTTCTTCACTTCTGCCTGCACCCAGCAAAAGCAGGTCCCCAGCACCAGTATCCCAAACGATAGCAGTGGATATACTTATGGCCCCGCTTCTTTTGATGGGATTGGAAAGTTTTATTTTGGTAGAGAGATCTCCTTTGTGATGGGTGCTGCTGGAAGCGATTGGTTGGAAAGAGATGAGCGCGACCAGGAAGAAAACGCAAGTTTAGCGGTTCAAAAGATGCCATTAAATAGCCATTCTGTTGTAGCAGATATCGGCGCAGGAACTGGTTATTATAGTTTTAAAATTGCAGAAAGAGTTCCACAGGGTAAGGTATATGCAGTAGATATTCAGAACGAAATGTTGATGATGGCTGCAGAGCGAAAAAAAATGTTGGGCGACACAGTTGTAGAACTCGTTAAAAGCACCGATCGATCGGTAAACCTTCCTTTGAACAGTGTTGATTTGGCCATCATGGTAGATGTTTACCATGAGCTTGAATTTCCAAAAGAGATCTTACAATCCTTGTTCGCATCACTAAAGCCCACCGGGAAGTTATTGTTGCTCGAATACCGGGGCGAGGATCCAGCTATTCCCATCAAACCACTGCACAAAACTACGGTAGATCAACTCAATAAAGAATTGCAAAGCAATGGTTTCAAACTTCAAATGCGGGGCGATTTTTTACCCATCCAACATTTTTTGGTGTATGAAAAGAAATGATCCTTTACACCGAAAGCATCTATTTACTAACGGCTTCGCCAAATCGATTGTAAGCTAAGGTTCTGATCCGTCGGAGTTCTGGCATGTTGCCGGCAGCATCTTGCGTGTCACATATCTTTTTCAGCAACAACAGTTCTTCGTTCCTAAGCTCCACATACTCTATTAATAAATTCACTTTTTCTTTTTGGGTGGGAGAGATATCGAAATTTTTGCCTCGCGCTAAAATGTTGTTTGCTTTGTTGATCAATGCCACACCTGAATCGCTTAATAATACCGAAAGTTCAGCGAATGGGACGCCCTCTTCGTTCAATACTTTTTGTAAAGATTCATTCACTTCATCAAATTGAAGTAATTGGTTGTTTAGTTTTTCTTCATCTGCGTAGGCGCTGTTCTTCAATTCTTTTAAAAGGGCTATTCTATCCGTTTGCGAACCTTTGTTTTGCTGAAGATAAAAAGCAGCACTGCCAACGCTGATGATAACCAGCAAGGGTAGTAGCCAATTTACGGGTCGCTCTTCCCTTTCCTTTTTGATGGTCCACACCAATCCATAGCCAAATACAAAACCTGACAGCAAACCACCGATATGTGCAGAATTATCAATCCCACCTTTTAATCCGTATAATAAATTAAAAGCAATGAAAAGCAAGATGCTTTTCAACAATTCGTCTTTTACTTTTTTTGGAATAAGGTTACTGGTGAGTAGTGCCAGAAATACACCATACATGCCAAACACGGCGCCAGAGGCGCCGGCGCTGTTAACTGGCTCTCCTGCATGCCACCAAAGGCTTACCAGACTTGCTACCAGGCCAGTACATAAATAGGCAGCCAGGTATCTAAGTTTTCCAAGCATGGGTTCCAGGTAAACACCCACCGTGTAGAGGCAATACATGTTCATCAAAAGATGGATGATGCCAAAGTGAATAAAAATACTGCTGATCAATCTCCACCAATCACCGGTTAAGGTGAGTGGACTATAATTGCTACCCCACTTCAAGTGTACCAAAGCGTTGGGCGTAAAGAGTCCGGCCCCATCGATGATCATGGCAATAAAGATCAGGATGTTAAGGGCGATGATGCCATAGGTAACATACAAATTGCTTTTGCTGAGGTTCATGGCAGCATCTATTTCAGCGGCTTCTCTTTCTTCTACTTCAATTTTGTCAATGGTTTGAATCCTCAGGAGCGACAGCTCATACAAGGCAGTCTCCGTAGTGGCAGGATCGGTTTGTGCGGTTATTTTTTGATAAGTTTCTTCAAATTGCCGGGTATTTTTTTTATTTTTTCCTAATACATCTGCTACTTCATTGTGAATCATTTCACTGCTTACGACCAGTCCTTCTTCATTGATCAAACAAAGTATTTGTTGACCTTTTGAACCCGATATGGCTGTATTGGCGAGCAAAGAGGTTTCACCTCCGTACTGAATATTCCATTGGAGTTCTTGCAGGCTTAGATATATATTGCCCATTATTTCTTCCGTATCAGTAGTGGTTAAGGGTATCAGTATTTCATGTTTGGGCATCTATCTTTTCTTTTTTTAAATGTACAGATTAATCCAATAGTTCGATGGTATGACTAGAAATTAATCTCCTTCATTTTAAATGTTGGTGATCTCCTTTTTAAATTATTTAATTTTCTATATTCCTTTTTTTAACTTCAATTCACTTTGTAACCGTGCAAGTATATCACTTATTAAGATCTTATGAATCCGATTGTTAGAGGACCGGGGACTGCAAATACCAGTTGATCCTATTTTGTCCTATTATTTTAGGTGCTGTTTGACTGTCCATTTCTTACCTTTCCAAAAAAAAATGGAGGCACATTATTTTGAAGACGAAAAATTTGATTCGATTAATTTTGCTGAAGTAAAAATGGCTAAAGCAGAATACGATTCCTGTGCGTTTAGTCATTGCAATTTTGAATCGGTGGATCTTTCCGGAGTGGCGTTTAACGACTGTAGCTTTATAGATTGCAATCTTAGTTTAGCCAAACTGAGTCAAACGGCTTTTCGAAAAGTCACATTCAAAGATTGTAAAATGATGGGTATTCATTTTGAAAATTGTACGCCCTTTGGTTTGGAGTGGAGTTTCGATCATTGCATCTTGAACCACAGTTCATTTTATGGATTATCAATTAACAATACTACATTTAAGCACTGCTTTTTGGTAGAAGTTGAATTTACCAATGCCCAATTAAAAGGCAGCATCTTTCAAAACTGCGATTTCCTGAATGCCCACTTCGAAAATACCAACCTCGAGAAAACAGATTTTCGCACTTCCTTTCATTACAGCATTCATCCTTCGCTTAATAAAATGAGTGGTGCCAGATGTAGTTTTCCGGAGGCGAAGGCGTTATTGGAAGTGTTTAAAATTGTGGTGGAGTAGAAGGAAGTAAAGTTATTGCAGGAAGTATCTCATACATTTTATAACATGCTTCATGGAGACCAGCATTCCATGAATTAGTGGAAGTCGTATTATTTTTATTTAAACCTGTGTTTTTAAATTGGTAGTATAAAAGCACTGTCCAATCCAAGAACTAGCTGCAAAATGAATTCTATAATTCATTTTTTCAGTACTCAAATTTCACCTGGCTCCATTTATTTGAGGTGATATTCTTTTTTTAGAATTATAATGATACCTGCTGCCTTCTCATACAATTGTATGAGTCTTGTTGAAAGAATTACATTGCTTCCTTTTAATTGATGTACGCGATAAGCAAAATCCTGGCGCAGCGAATCATCATAAGATCTCAGAGGAGGATTACCAACTGTTTTATTAACCGTGTTTGTGTTGTCCAGCATTTTATCAAAAACATACGGATTAAATATTCTTGGTAACAAAGGGTCAGCATATCTTCTTTCATCCCGCTCGTCAGCTATATTTGTAAGAATTGTTTCTACTAACTTTTGATAACTGATAATACTGTCTGCCGCTTTTTCATTTCGGATAAGCCTTACAGCCCCTGAATTTTTTAATTGAGTCATGGTTCTGTCGCTGGTCTGAAAGCGTCTGCTTCTTACAAGCAGTCTTCCCAGATAGTACATATTACTTTCATTTCCTTTAATGTTTTGGGTTTCTGTAGAAATTATCATGTAGTCCAATTGATCCTTTCTTGTTTTTTGGTAAACAAGATTTCAATTAATGGAAGCTGTATCCATTTTTAAATCTTCTACATAAGATTTTATAAACTGGTTTTCTCCACTGTTTTCTATCACGTGTTCCAGTTGATACTCGGGTAAAAATCCACAAAACACCGCCAGAAACAACATTAGAAATTTCCGTAATTACGATTTCCAGGTTTTCTTATGATGAGGAGCTGTGGATCGTGGGCATGATGATGTACTTCCATATTTTCTACAATTGAAGGTTGAATGTGTAGGATTGAAGGACGTGTTTCAGATTCGGTGATAGTTTCATTTAGTGAACCTCCCTAAACGGCAGGCAGGATGATCTCATCGGGCGGTTCCTTATTTTCCGGCTGCTCATCTGGAATTTCTTCCGGCAAACTATCTTTTGCTTCGCTTATGTTTTACTTTTTTATTTTCAATTCCTTTTTTTGCACTCGAAGGGCCTCCTTATTTTTTAGTTCCACCATGCTGCACAATTTTTTTATTTGCCCATAAAGTAAAATGAAATTTGTTAAAAATTTCAATCTAAGTTTTGGTCATTCCTAAGGTTAACCATGCGACATCCACAAGGCGCCACCTTTGCTGGTTGAAATTTTTTTGATGGAGATAAGAAACAAAGTTGATGCTTGTTTGTGTTGCCCGAACTGAAGTTTGAATTCATTCAGGAATTATTTTTTGTTCAGCCAGACCATTTTGCTTCCGCTATTTCCCCTTCTGCTACTCGCTAGTGGCCATCAACTTTTGTGCTCCGGTTACAACAAAACCCAGGACTCGCCCGTTCAATTTACTCAGTAATTTACCAATATTAATATCAGTCTTATTGGTTCGTTGGTCTGTTGGTGAAATTTCGAATGATAAAGTAAATGGATACCACAAAAACAATGATATACAGAATTGATAATGCGGGCTTTTCAAATTTTAAATTTTGATAGTCAAACTGATTGTACAGCGCTTTACCTATAATAAGCGCTATGATGATAAAAAAAAAGTTTGATACGCCTTTATTTCCCATAGTTTTAAATTTTAAACAAATTTATTGAATAAAATTGTAATTGAAAAAATTTTGTAGTTAAGATTTAAGAGGAAAACAAATGCCCAAAAATGAATATGCAAGTTTCATTTTATTGTTCACAAGGCATGGTATCAAAATCTATATGAAGTTGCGTACCGCCATTTTGGTCAACGGTAATCCATTTATAGCTCTTTAGTACATAAGTATTACCCCATCTATTTTTACCCATTCATCTATTCCTTTAGCACCGTATTTTAAATCATTTTTTGTGGAAAGTCCCATAGGAGCCGCGTAATTCCTGTTCTTAACTAAATACTTACATTTATTTGAATTTATTAACTCATCTGCTTTTGATTGAAATAAGAATTTCGATTTTGTTAAAAGAGGTAATTGATTATTCACCTCCATTGGCGACATTCAAGTTGCTACACAAGAAGTTAGAAATATTATTACTCCAATTAGATTTAGTTTAATACGGGTAGTCAATTTTACAGATTTAACGATGTGAAATTAAAGTTTATAAAATCAGTGTGTTATCCATCTTTACCCAGAGGTTCTATCCAACGTTCTTATAAACCAACTCGTATAGTGTGTTTCTTTTTTGATTAATATCAGCTATTCGTTTTTCTCTCTTTTTAAGTCTTTCCTATTAGTTAGTTTGTCCATTGTCCGTAGCTTACTGTCAGCACGATATTTTGTTAAAGATAAATATAGATTTATCGACTTAAGCAAGGTATAGATAAAAGCCATTTATGTTAGTAGCTTAATTGATTAGTTTACCAAATAATTATTACCGACATTTTCTAAATATTCTAAATCTTTTTCGTCCAATGTTTCGAGTGTCAGAATCTGGAAATTAGTTTTTTTTGTTATTTTATTTTTCCATTTTGGTCCAGAAATTTCGTACGTATTTGTCAATAAATTTATAGATTTTAAGTATGCTCCCTCATGAACTGCGTTTCCAAAACTTTCTTCGTCGTAACCAATTAAACGCATATTTTTTATCGCTGAATAAAATTTAAATTTTAGAGTCTTGCAAAATCGTCCATTTCCAAAGCAACTTCCGATTGACAATACATTATTTTTAAAATCGAGATTGTAAGAATTTGAACTAAGTGGGAAATAGTAGTAGTTATTATTTTTGACGCTTGAAGTACTAAAATAAACAGCAACTATATTTTCATTTTCACTATTATTCTTTGTATAAACAATTGCTAAGTCATTTATTCCATCCCCATTAAAATCTTTGTCGAGTCTAAAGGGTTTATCGTCAAAGTCTTTGTAAATACTATATCCTTTTGGTTGAGAATATTCTATTTGGGCGTTCGCTGTAAAAGATATAATCAGCAACACTAGAAAAAATATTATTTTCATTTTATTTTTCGTCTGATTTTTTCTGAATTTGAAATATCGGAGCTGAGTTGCAAACAACTTTTACATTCACTTAACCAGAAACACCCACAAAACTCATATTAATTCTGTAATATACTTCATGCCCCTCAAAAAACTAGATTTCAAAATATAAAACAAGAAAAACCATTTTTAAAGGCTGATTATTAAAAAATAAAACGCAAGGATGTTGGTTTAAAAGAGTAGAAAGATTGTATACAAATTATATTTTGAAAGAGCATGCCTGGAAGCAACCCAAACATTTGTACATTTCAGAATAGGTACAAAAAGGTATAAACTTGAAAACGCAGACCCAAAGTCGGGTATCGCTTAACCGCCGAACCCACGGCCCCGATTGCAGTGGAAAGCCCACAGCCCTAAATATATTTTTATCTGCTGTGCAGGAAAGGTAGTAGGGCGAGGACTTGCAACGTAAAGCGGGACCAATGTGTGGTATTGCTATTGGCTGCGCCGCAAAAAAATAAAATGTTTTCACTATCATTTGTGGTGGAGATCGATTAATTTACTGGCTATTCAAAACAAATGCTTGTTCAATGAGAAAACAATTATTTCTTGCCTGCTTGATTTGGTTCTGCGCCCCGGCATCGGCTCAGGAAAAACCAGTAGCCATTAAAGGTGCCACCATTTATCCAATTGCCGGGGCACCCATTGCCAACGGCATACTGGTGGTTTACAAAGGAAAAATATTGAGTGTAGGCGTTGCCGGTAGTGCCATCCCCGCTGATGCTACCGTACTAGACGCCACCGGAAAAGTATTGATGCCGGGTCTGGTAGATAGCCATTCTCACCTCGGCGGACCCGAAGGCGGCGATGCCTCCGCGGCATTGCACCCCGACGCAAGAGCAATGGATGCTGTAAACCCCACCAGCGACGGTTTTAAAAAAGCTTTAGCAGGTGGCATCACCAGCATTAATGTAATGCCGGGCAGCGGGCACCTCATGAGTGGACAAACCATTTACATCAAAATGCGGGAAGGACATGTGATCGAAGACCTGCTCATCACCAACGAAAAAGGATTGTATGGTGGACTAAAAATGGCGAACGGCACCAATCCCATGCGTGCCGCAGCCGGCGTATTCCCCGGCACCCGCGCCAAAAGTGCTGCCATGGTGAGAGAGCTGTTTACAAAAGCGGTAGAGTATAAAGCCAAAATAGACAAAGCAGGCAAAGATGTTTCTAAACTACCCGAGCGTGACCTGCGCATGGAGCCGTTGGTGGAAGTACTTCAAGGAAAACGTGTGGTTCATTTTCATACCCATAAAGCCAACGACGTACTCACCGCCATCAGACTGGGAAAAGAATTTGGTTTCAAACCCGTACTGCACCACGTGAGCGAGGGCTGGAAAGTGGCGAATGAAATTGCAGCCGCCGGCCTGGCCAGTTCCATCATCACCATTGATGTACCCGGCGGAAAACTGGAAGCCATGGGCGTATCGCTCACTACCGGCGCGGCTTTGGAGAAAGCGGGTGCTGCCGTTGGGTTTCATACCGATGATGGCATCACCGATTCCAGATTGTTCATCCGCTCCGCGGCATTGATGGTACGCGAAGGTATGAGCAGAGAAAAAGCCCTGGAAGCACTCACGATGGCGAATGCAAAAATGATGGATATCAGTACCATGGTGGGCTCTTTGGAAAAAGGAAAAGATGCCGATTTTATTATTTTGAGCGGCGATCCTTTTAGCATTTATACCAAAGTAGAACAAACGTGGGTGGAAGGGATCAAACGTTGGGACATCAGCAACCCTAAAGACAAAGCTTTTCTTACCGGTGGCTACGATGTGTATTCGCCCATCAGAGGCGAGTTTCATCACCACGAGGGCGATGAGCATTAAACAGCGCCAAACTTGCAGGATTTTTCTATTTAGTTGTTGTCCATAAATGACAGCAGCGCATTTAACAACAACCAATGAAAAAAATTATTACAGCCGTCATCGTAACGCAATTTGCATTTGCTGCTACCGCACAAATTGCCATTAAAGCAGACTTGCTCTACACCGTTTCGGGTAGCCCTATCCGTGAGGGGGTGGTGTTGGTCAAAAACGGAAAAATTGAAAACGTGGGCGCAAGCCTTTCCATTCCTGCCGGCTACCGGATCATCGAAACAAAAGTGTGCACACCCGGATTGGTTGATGCGCGTTCGTTGGTGGGTATTTCTGGCTCCTTAAACATTCCTACCGATCAGGATCAGTTGGATAAAACGAGTCCGATACAACCCGACCTGCGAGCCATTGACGCCTACAATCCGTACGAGATGTTGGTGAAGGTAATCAGAGATTATGGGGTTACTACCATACATACCGGTCATGGCGTGGGTGCTTTGGTGAGCGGACAAACGATGATTGCCAAAACCAACACTGGCACCGTTGAACAAGTCACCATCAAACCTTTGAGTATGCTGGCTATGACAATTGGATCGTCGGTATCGGGTAATTTTTCTTCTCCAGGCACAAAAGCCAAACAAATAGCCATGATCAGAACGGAACTGCTCAAAGCGCAGCAGTATCAGAAAAAGCAAGCAGATAAAGACAGTACCAAACGAGGCCCCAAAGATTTGAAAATGGATGTTTTATCGATGTTACTCTCGGGTGACATCAAAGCCCTGATCACCGTCAACAGCAGCACGGATATTATGAGTGCCATCCGGTTAGCCAAAGAATTTAACCTGAGACTGGTGATTAATGGTGGGGCAGAGGCTTACCGTTTGATTCCTGAAATAAAAGCCGCAAAGGCCGAAATTATTTTGCACGCCACCATGGCCCGCAACGGCGGCGATATGGTGAACATGACCCGCGAATCGGCCGCCATATTAACCGCCGCAGGCATACCCGTAAGCATCGAAAGTGGTTACGAAGCCTACGTGCCCAAAACACGGGTGATATCTTTTGAAGCAGGCCAGGCCATGGTGCATGGATTGTCATTTGATGATGCCCTAAAATCGATTACCCTACACCCCGCCCGTTTGTTGGGCATCGATGGGAGAGCGGGTAGCATTGACATAGGCAAGGACGCAGATTTGGTGTTGTACAACGGCGATCCTTTTGAATATTTGACTAAAGTATGTGGGGTGATGATTGATGGGGTGATGGTGAAGGAGGGCTGTGATTAATTTTTTGGCTTCGCATGTGTTTGACGATGATTTTTGTTACGAAATAATAAGAGGTCATCCCCGTCTGGCTTTCAGCCAACGGATAAGGTTAGATGAATAAGTTTGATTATACCATAAAAGCTTTTTGCTTCGATTGTCTCTATCGCCTGCCGCGGGCTTTTTTTCTTTTTTGCTTCTCCAAAAAAGAAAAAAAAAAGGAGCCCGCCAAACGATAACACCCCGTTTGTCGGCGGTACCCTGATGGAGCTTTGGTACTACTGTAAACTGAAAATTTAATTCCTTTCGAATGTAAGATACCCTCGAATTTGCCGCAAGCCATCGAGACAACCCCGCTACGGAGCCGGAAGCCGGGCCTCAGAAAAAATTGCGTTAAGAAAAATAAGAGGAGGGATGTAAAAATGAAATTAATGTTACCAAAGCTTGGAACTATTCTTAGTTGGTAAGTCGCACA
>Ga0105049_10002910_pt1 | contig 20275 bp, 17 predicted proteins | sample MAT06_FD_78087 | JGI IMG/M metagenome (GOLD analysis project Ga0105049, IMG submission 78087) | Freshwater microbial communities from Lake Fryxell liftoff mats and glacier meltwater in Antarctica - MAT-06 | ecosystem: Environmental > Aquatic > Freshwater > Ice > Liftoff microbial mat | place...
AATCTGCTGCCGCGCATTTCGACCGAAGTTCTGACCCGATTGGGCGCCGGCAATCTGCCGCCGCGTTTAACCGTGGGTTATGATGCCACGGATGGCTTTACCTTTGCCTTCGGCGAAGCCGCGGCTGCGGGAGGCTGACATGAGCGACGATATTCTTGGGGATATGCTGGCACACACCTCGGGCCAAGGGCCGCGCAAAGCAGACGGCTTGGGCGATGTCCTGGGTCGTGCGGTCAGCGGCGATCGTCCTGCTGCAGCTCCGGGCACGGCGCCGCGCCCGACGGACACTTCGCGTTTGGCGAAATTGGATCAGGCGATGTGGCAGGCAGTGCTACGTTATCTTTCTGCTGACAGCGTGCCGGCTCTGCTCGCTGCATTGCCAATGGTCGCCGCCGAGCGTTTGGTTCTGGCGCACGACGCCGAAGGCCAAGCCTGGATCGCGAGCCAGACCAGCATCATCGAAGGTGCCACGGCGGCGCAGCAGGCGGCGGCGGTGGCCAAGGCCGAAGCGGTGGTGACGCGCTTGTTGGAAGAAGACCGGCTGTCTGCGCCAGCGGCTCCGCATGCTCCGTCTGCTTCGGTCGTACCGGCCGATCGTGTGGTTCCGGTGGCCGGCGGCCTGGGTTTTGAGGCCATGGTCCCTCGTGATCCGGCGCCGAAGCCGGTGGCGGCGGCTGCCGTGAACGAGGGCGACCCGTTGATCGCGACCTTGGCGCAGTTGGTCGCCGCTGCGCGCGGCCGCGCCCCGGCGGAGTTGCGCGCCCTGGCCAACCAGTTGGAGCACCCGGTCTTGGCCACAGGCTTGAACCTGATCGCCGATGGCGCGGATCCGCATGCGTTGGCCGAGCAGGTGCAGCACCTCGCGGCGGACTGGCTCGCCGACCAGGAGCGCCAGGTGGCTGTGATGCAGGTGGCGCTGCTCGCCATCCGTTTCGGTGACGATGCGGCCGCCTTCCGCGCCCGCGTGCGCTGAATCGGTCCGATCATTGCTTGCCGTCTGCACGGCATGCCCAGCATTCCATCGGGAGTTCACCATGGATCAGCAGCTCACCGTCGATGGCCATCAGCTCAGCATCGCGTCCACCGCCGACGGCCATGTCGTGCGCATCGTCGGCCCCGAGGGCGGTGCTGGCATCGAGATCGCGCTGACCCCGCAGGGTCCGGTGCTGCGTTTGGCCTCGGGATTGCGCATGGAGATCGCTGGCGATTTGGATATCGCGGCGCAGAACGTGCGTTTGCTTGGGCGCGATGATGTCCGCATCGAAGCCGGGCGTGGCGATGTCAGCATCCGCGCCAACGACGATATCCGCCTCGATGGCGAACGCATCCGGAACAACTGCTGATGGCTGGTCCCGGTCGTGATGTTCTGGGCGTGATCCTGATCGAGCAACGGCTGGGCCGGCTGCGCGAGCAATGGTTGGAAGCGGACATCTCCGGGAAGCCCGTTGCTGTTGCCGCGGTGGGCGAGCAGGAGAAGGCCGCCATCGATGCGGTGTGGTCTGAACTCAACGAGCCGACCCCGAAGGCCTTGTTTGGCGCTGGCCCGGTCGCTCCGTCCGGCAATGGCGGAAAACTGGGCCAGGAACTGGTGCTGTCCGCGCATCGCGCCCTCCTCGCGATCCCAGCCGTCGGTGATCCGCGTTTCAGCGAAGGTCCCTGATGCGCTGCACCACCGATGGTCCGTGGCCGATCGCCTTGCGCACGGGTTCCACCTCGCCACGCGAGATGACGACGGTGGTTGCGTGTACCACGACGTGGCGGATCGAAGACGGCCGTCTGGTGCCAGCTGAGCCGGAAGCACGCTGGAAGCCGTCGGAAGGACCCACCAAACTTGGCGCGGTCGAACTGGGCGGCGATCTCGACTACCGTCGCCAGGGTGTGGCATTAGTGGTTCTTGGCGAGGCGCACGCACCCAACGGCAAGCCGGCGACACAGCACGAGATCGCCGTGACCTGCGGCAGCCTCACGCATCGCAGCCGGGTGATCGGCGACCGCGTGTGGGAGAAATCCTGGACGCGTCTGCGCATCAGCGACCCCAAGCCATTCACGACCATGCCGATCACCAATGATCGGGCGTTTGGTGGGGTGGCGGTCATGCCTGATCTCGGCATGCCGCACGCCGTCAATCCGGTGGGTCGTGGTTTCCACGCCGTGGCCGCGACCGTGCCCGGCGGCGTGCTGCCCAATCTCGAGGATCCGGCCGCGCCGATCACCGCCTGGACCGACCGGCCCGTACCCTCGCTATGGTACAAGGCTGCCGGGGGGCCGTCGGTGGCCAATCCGCCCGCAGATCCGATCGCCTACACCGTAGCGGTCGCGGCGGCGGTCATCCTTGATGCCCCCCCAGCGCTGTGCACCACGGTCGATCAACTTGGCCCTGAGGTGCGACTCGACGGCTTCGATCCGCGCGGGTCGCTGGTGATGCCCCTGCCACCCGCGGGGCAGGGCTGGTGCTCGGTGCAGATCGGCGAACGGCGTTCCCGTTTTACGATGCGACCGACGCGCATCGTCGCGATGCCCGCTAGCCGCGCGCTGGCGGTAACCTATGCCGCCCGCTTCCGCTGGCTGATGGAACCCAAGGACGACCGCAGTGTAGTCGTGGGATGGAAGGACTGATGACCATGCCCGCGCCGATTCCCCAGCCGGTTCCGATCGAACTGACGGCGCCACCGCCGGTGCCGGCGCCGGTGGCGGCGCAGAGTGCGCTCATGGTCGTCCGGTTCTCAGGCTTCGACGAAATTGCGGTGGTGCACAAGCGGACCTATCGGTGGAAATCCGGCAGTGAACCGCAGCGTGCGTCCGAGGGAGAGCCGCTACGCGACAAACCCAAGCCCTGGCCGGAAGCGCTGGAAGGTCGCGGCCCTTCCTATCGTGAACTCGTCGACATTCACGGCTGGCGCACGGGTGCCGATCTGCTCATCCGCGGCACCGCTCGGTCTTCACGTCCGGTGGGCAGCCTGCGTCTGGCCGTCGCGGCCGGTGGCCGCACGGTGGCCGGCATCGCCTGGGGGGTGCGGCGGGTCGCGCGCAATGGCAACGCGTGGACGTTCAGCGAGCCGGAACTCTTTCAGGAGTTGCCGCTCCGCGACGAATTCGCCTATGGCGGCAGCGATCCCGTCGCCGAACAGCGCATTATTGCCGAGGCTCTCACGCGCATGACGCCGGAGCAGCGGCGTCGTGCCGGGCCTTCAGTGCAGGGCGCGCTCAGTGGCCATCGTCCGCTGGCATATCCGCGCAATCGGCATGGGCTGGGCTATGTGCTTGATGGTCGGGTCGAGGACGTGGTTGGCCGGGAACTGCCGCGCTTGGAGCGTGCAGAGGATGTGCTGACGCCGGCGCGTCTGGTTTTGTCGGCGCCCTTCGCCTGGGTGAACCAGCCGCTGCCATTGCTGTGGAGCGGGCTGCCGCCATATGCGTTTCCGCGCATTGCCATGGCCGGTGCACCGCCGACGGGCTACGATCCAGGTGCACCGTGTCCTGAAGTCGCGCGTGGCTATCTCCATGCCGGCTTCTGTCATGGCAACGTGCATACCACCGCGCCGCAAGATCTCCCACACTTGCTGGATCCCGCCTACGTGCGCAACGCTGACCTCGCTTTGGCCTTCGAGCGCTTGGAGCCCGGGAGCCGCATCGAGTTGGTCGGTTTCGATGCGGCAGGCGTCGGCCTCGTCACTGCCGTGCCTCGCGATCGACCGATTGCGGAAATTCCAGATCCGGCCGGCGGCAAGAAACCGCTGCGTTTGGGGCTCACCATGAACGAGTTGGTGGTCGATGCCGACACTGGCGTCATGCATGCCGTGTACACCGGTCGCGCCAAGCTGGAGCAGGCCTTGCTGCCAGCGGCCATGATCCGCGTCCAGGCAGGCCTGCGCATCCTGGAAGGCGTGCGTTAATGGTCGGTCGCATCACGAAGTTTCCGCCGATTATCTCGGTCGCTCTCGACATGCATGGAGCCAAGGTCGCGGTGACGCCCGTCAATCCACCGCCCTTGCCGCCGGTTCCGGATCTTCCCGTGGTAGCGTGGGTACATACCGCGTCGGTGCCGGTATCGGCCTTCTTTCTCACCGGAAAATACACCCGGACGACCGCGAACGAATTCATGGGTGCTATCCTCTGGCAACACGACTGGGGGCCATTGCAGCCGCATTTTCCGATCCCGGCCGCCGTCGTGGCGACCCTGACTATCGCGTTGCTGCCGCTCGCATCGCAGGCGAAGTTCTTTCTGCCAGCGTTTGCGGTGCAGGAACTCTGCGAGGGCGCCATTGCGGGTGGAGCCACGCCGGTGGCGGTTTGCCTGCCGGCCTTCTGTATGCAGGTGCAAACCTGTCAGGATATTTCGGGCATGGGATTCTCGGCACCCACGGGCATGGCGATGGTTATCCCGAGCGTGCGTTGGGTCAATTTCACCATCGGTGACCTTTTCGCCGGTTTAATCGCTATGGGCACCGACTGCGTGACCGGCTTGATCTGCTCAGGCGCAGGGAACGCGCTCGACTTGCCATCCAATCTGGCTGGCGATGTTGCGGGCGCGATGATCGGCAACGTGCTGACCGGTATCCAGGCTTTGCAAGGAACGCTCAGCGACGCCGGTCAGGCGGGCACTTCCGTGGCCGCTGCCGCCACCTTCCCGACCTCGATATTTGGCCTCGCCGTGCTTGCTGGCTGGGCTGGCGGTCAGGCGGCGAATGCGGTCGGCAACAGGTGGGAGCAGCCCACCGATCCGGCCATGCTGACCGGCATCGTCGAGTAGCCTGCGACCGGGCTCAGACGCTATTCCGCAGTCACAGGAGACACGAAGACGCAGAGGCCGTGCAGAATGAGATATGGTCAGGGAGTCGATTACCTAAACGGAGACGTTGCACGAAGAGTGCGATGAGCTCCATATCTTATCTTTGTGCGTCTCTGCGCCTCCTGTTCAAACGCAGGGGCGCTGCTCAATTATTGGTGATCATCGCGCCCTTGAGCGCGACCACGCCGCTGCCTTTGATGTTGATCATCGCGCCCTCGACGTCGCACTTGGCGTTGCCGGCGAATTTCGCCGTCGCCGAAGCCGCGACTTCGATATCCGGAGCACTGGCTTTCACCGACGCATTGCCGGCGAGGGAGATATTCGCCGCGCCGATCTTGGTGGCGCCATCGGCGACCAGCGTCATGTCGGCGCCCTTGGCGGTGAAGAGACCGTCCGCCTTGGCGTCAAGCGTGGCCCCGGCCATCGTGAGCGCGCCGCTGGCGGTCATGGTCAGCTCCGGCGTTTCGATGGTGATGCCCGACGGCGTCATGGTGATCACGGAACTGCCGACGCTGATAGTGATCTTGTTGGCGGCGGTAATGGAAATCTCGTCGTTGCAGGCAAAGGTGGTCTTGCCGGTCACCTGACTGTCGCTCTTGCCGGCGATGGTAACTTTGTGGTCCCTGGCTGCATTGAGGGTGACGAGGTCGTCCTTGTCACTGAAGCACAGCATGTTGCCTTTGACGCTGGTCAGCGTGATGGCCTCCTCGCCGCCCTTGTCCTCGAAGACGAGGGAGTGGCCGGCGGCGGTCTTCACCACGCACTGCGTTTTGTTGGCTTCCAGCACCGGGCTGGGATTCTCGACGTTCGGCAGCGCACCGGCGATGATCGGACGATCGGGATGGCCATGCAGATGAGCGAGTACGACTTCGGTGTCGGGCGGCAGCGGGAAGTGGATGCCCTGATCGGGGCCGGCATACGGCTGCGCCATGCGGACAATGCGTTCGGTGGACCCGCCCTCGCAGAGGACGGCGACGCGATAGGCCCCGTCGAGGTGTTCGCCGCCCTGTTCTCCAGCGGTGGCGAGGATCTTGCCGGTGACGAGGCCCGAGATGCGCGGAATCGGCGTGGTGCGCGCCGGCCGCCAGGGCAGGAGGGAGCGGCGGATGGCGGTGAGGGTGGAATTATAGGCGCCACTCTTGGTTTTACTGGCGGCGGCATCACTCCAGGTGTGCTGGATGCTGATGACCAAATAATCGTCCTTATGTACGTCCGAACCGAGGAGATTGAAGGGCGATCCGGCATGCAAGGAGGGTGCGCTGCCTTTGCCATGATGGAGTTCGCGTTGGCAGGCCTGCTCTTCGCCGCGCATGGCGGCGTAGCGGTCGGCTTCGCTCGCGGTGCCGAGAATGTGGTGGGCGGCTTCTTCGCTGATGCCGCTGACACTGGTGCCGCGCGGGGTACGCACGGTTTTACGGCCGAGATGTGGCGTGCTGGGATGCTGCGGATCGTAATCACGCACCACCACTTCCTTCATCACGACCAGGTGCCGACGGGTGAAGCCGGTCAAAGTACCGACTTCGGCACCGTCCTGGCTAGTGCCGCCCATGTCGAATTGGATCAGCCGGCCCTGGCTCGCCGGCGGATGCGCATTGGTTGCATCGCCAAGCACCATTAGATGGCCGTCGGCCATGTGCTTGAACCAATAGCAAATGCCTTCCTGCTCCATCAAGCGGGAGAGAAAATCGAAATCGCTCTCTTCGAACTGGGTGATGTGATTCATGGTTGGATAGGAGGCGCTGAGCTTGAGTTCGAAGTCGATCTTGGCCGCACTGAGCATCTCTTGGATGACATCGGTCACGGTCTTATCTGCCCAAGCCCGTGTCCGGCGCATCAGAGAGGTAAGCCACAGTTGGGGAACCAATTCGATGCGGTAGCGCTGGCGCCGATCAATGGTCTCGCCGAGATGCTCCGCGCTGAAAACGATGCCATGGAAGGGGTCATCCTTGCCCGCGAAGGTGGTGATGACAGCGTACTCTTCGGTCAGCACTTGGTCCAGGTTGATCGCGCCAGGATCGGCGGGCCCGGGCGTGATCAACTCGATGTTCGCTCGGTAGGGTCGCGAGAGCTCTTCGGTGATCGTAAAGCCGACCACAAGGAGGTCGGACAGGGTCTTCGGCCCATTCAGGCGCGTGGTGATGGTGGATTCGTCGATGGGCATGCCACGGTCCCCGGGTTTGAACCCCGTTCTAGGCGGCCTTCTGCGCTGATCCAGGGTCGACGGGCTTGCGCTGCCGGGTGCCGCGCCCAACCCGAGTGTTGTGTTAAGATTCTGGAGGGAACCAGCTCAGATTGCCGCCGGAATAGGCCTTGCGCCTCTGCTGGGGCTCTTGAAAACGTGTCGGCCCGTGGTGTCGCCGCATCAACCATGAGCGCACTGGCATTGCGGGTCAATCTCTGGAGCCTCATCGCCCATGCGCCCATCCCTCTCTTCTCTCACTCCCGCCCTTCTTCCGGCGCTCATTCTTTCCGGTCTGATGCTGGGCGGATGTTCCGATCAGCGCACCGTCGCGGTCAAGGTCCACGGTGTCACGCCGATGAACCTGAACACGGAGAAAGAATCGACACCGGTAAATGTGCGGGTCTATGCCCTCACTGACGACAGCACCTTTCGTGCGGCCACGGTCGATCAATTATGGTCCGATGCCGGCAAGGTGCTGGGCGACAAAGTCGTCGGCGAACCGGTGACCTTCACCGTCTTTCCCGGCAATGCGGGTGATCCGCCCGTGCGCCAGGAGCTGACCATCAGCAAGCGTGCGGCATTCTTGGGTATACTTGCCCTGTATCAGGGTGCCGATGCCCAGGACCGTCGCACCCTGGTGCTGCCGCTCCGCGAGGCCGGGCGCCAGGTGCTGACGTTCAGCGGCTATGCGGTGAGCGTGGCAGACGCGGGCAAGGAGCCCTAAGCAGTCATGGAATATTTGCAGCGGGTCCTCTGGCATGAGGGCATGTTCCTCACCCCCAATCATTTCCAACAGTGGGATCGCTTTACCGATGCGACCCTGACCCGCGGTTTGCGCGCCGTGCAGCCCCTGCTGCGTGGACTCGCGGGGTTGGAAATCGATCGCGATACCTTGTCGACCGAAACCTTCGGCCTGCGGGCTGCGGCCGGTTGTTTTGCCGACGGCACTCTTTTTGCGATGCCCGAAGGTGATGCGCTGCCCCCGGCGCGGAGTTTTGCCGCCCTATTCGGCCGTGAACGGGAGCGCTTGGCGGTGTATCTGGCTCTGCCTGATCAACAGCCGGGCGAACCGGCCAGCGATGAACCCGCCAAACCCAGTCCGGTGCCGGTCCGCCATCGTCGACGGTTGATCCGCCTGCGCGACGCCGTGTATGGCGGCGCCGAACGCGAAGTGCCGGTAGCAGTGCGCGATTTCACGGTGCGTTTCGAGGGCGAATCGCTGGATGGGTTCGTCGCTTTGAAGATCGCCGAGATCAGCCGCGGCGGCAGTGGTGGCTTTGCTCTTGCCGAAGAGTATCTGCCCACCTGCATCGCTTGGAGCGTGGCCCCGGGCCTGCGCCGACTGGTCGCCCGGCTTGCCGACGTGTGCTGTGCGCGGGCGAGTGAATTGGCGGGACAACGCCGACAACGGACCGCCGGCATGGTCGAATTCTCGGTTTCGGAAACCGCGAACTACCTGTTGCTCCACACGCTCAACGGGGCAATTCCTGGGCTTTTACACCTGCTTGAACAGTCAGGCACGCATCCCGAACAGGTGTATCTGCAACTGGCACGCCTAGCGGGTCACCTGCGTACCTTCGCGAGCGAGGGTCACGCCAAAGACCTGCCGCCGTATCGCCATGACGATCTGACCGCGACCTTCACCGCCTTGGATCAGACCCTGCGCGGCTTGCTGGAACCGCGCATCACCGCGCGCTACAGCGGCCTGGGGATGGTCCGCAATGCCGGCGGTATCCACAGCACGAAGCTGCCTGAAAACGTGCTCGAAGGCCACCGCCTGTATCTCGCGGTGCAGTCCAGTGCGCCAGTAGATAAAGTCGTGCAGCAGACCCCGGCCAAGGCCAAATTGGCGGCGGCGAACCGCGTCCCCGCGCTGATCGCGCAAGCGCTCAAAGGGCTGGGGCTGACCTATCTATCGGTGCCACCGGGCGAAATCGCCGCCCAACCCGGCACCAGTTATTTCGAAGTCCAGCGCGCCGGTGACGAATGGGATAACGTGGTCGAAGCGCAGAGCATCGCCGCCTACCTGCCGCCAGATTTCACCGATTTGCGCCTGGAAATCATGGCAGTCAAGGAATGAGCGTATGACCAGCATGCTGCAGAAATCCGCCGCGAACCCCAGCGGCGGCCTGGTTGAACAGGCGGGTCCAGTGATCAAGCAGGTCGCCGATTTGCTCGACGGCGGCGCCAGCGGCGATGCGGATCGCCTGCGCGGTACCTTCGAAGAATTATTCGCGACCTTCGAACGCCGTGCTTTGCGAGCGGGTAACAGCGAAGGCGAGGTCAACGCTGCCAAATACGCGCTGGTCGCCTTAGTGGACGAAACCATTCTGCTCTCCGATTTACCGGTAAAGGACGAATGGCTCGGGCGGCCCTTGCAGATGCATTATTTCGATGAATTCGCCGCGGGTGAGGAATTCTACAATAAGCTGGAAGCGCTGCGGCTGAATCGCAGTCCGCAGGGTGCAGAGGTCCTCGAAGTCTACCACCTGTGCATGACCATGGGATTCACCGGCAAATATGGCGATAGCAAAGGTGCGGAGCGCCGTCGGGTCTTGATGGAGGGTGTAGCGCACGACATCGCCCAGAACCGTGGCGTCGGCGCGGATGCCGCGCTGGCCCCCAGCGGTCTACCCCAGGATCAGGTCGCAATCGCCGGGGTCGGGGGTGGATTTTTGGCGCGCTCGCCGGTGTGGCTGGTGCCCGCGGCGATGGCCGCGCTGTTGCTGCTGACCTTGATTCTGGTCGGCGTTCTCGCCGATCGCCAACTGGCCGCATTTCCCAGCGGTGAAGCCGTAGGAGCCCAACCGTGAAACTGCCCAAGGATGTGATCGCTGCGGGCGGTCTTTTGCTGCTGCTCGGCGGTTTATGGTTCGGGGGGCGTCAATTCGAATGGTCGCGCACGGTGACCTGGATAGTGCTCGGCGCCACCGCAGGCGTCGCCATTGTCACCTGGCTGGTGATGAAATTGCTTGCGATCAAACGTGCGCTGACCATCGAACGGGCCCTGAAATCCGGCGGCAGTCCCGAGGCTTCCGCCGCTGAGGGCTCGATGGCCCTGGCCGGCATGCGCGACACCTTCACCAAATATCTCTCGGCGTTGAAGACCACGCCCGGTGGCAAAGGAGCCTTGGCGACGCTGCCGTGGTATCTGGTCATCGGCGCGCCGGGCTCGGGCAAGACCACGGCGATTCAGGAATCGGGTTTGGCCTTTGCCTCGATGGGGCACGGTCTGCGTTCAGTGCGCGGCATCGGTGGTACCAGGAATTGCGATTGGTGGTTCACGGATAATGCCATTCTCCTCGATACTGCCGGGCGCTATACCACCCAGCCGGAAGATCAGAGCGAATGGCTCGGCTTTTTGGATCTGATCAAAGAGACCCGCGGACGCCGCGCGCTCAATGGTATTGTCGTGGTGGTGGCAGTGTCGGATCTGATCAAAGGCGATCCCGGTGGCATCGCCGCCGTGGTCAAGCCGATCCGCGAACGCATCATCGAAGTCTGCACCCGCTTGAAACTGGTGGTGCCGGTCTACGTGGTATTTTCCAAGGCCGACCTGGTCGGTGGCTTCAAGGATTTCTTCGCGACGTTTTCACGGACGCAACGTGATCAGGTCTGGGGTAGCACTTTCACTCCGGGCAGCGTCAAGCCGAATGGTGCCCGCGAAGCCTATCAAGAACGCATCGCCGAATTGCTCGGACGTCTGCAAGCCACGCGCTTACAGGCGATGGGTAGCGGACGGCGGACGCCGAGCCAATTGGCCAAGGCCTGCCTGTTTCCCAGCAATCTGGCCACCTTGCAGCAATGGTTGGCGGAATTCGTGGCGGAACTGTTCCAGCCAATGGCGTTGAGCGATCAGCCGTATTTCCGCGGCTTCTATTTCACCAGTGGCATCCAGGTGCCGCGTCCAGGCGAGTCCGCCGATGCTGCCGCCGGGCTGCCTGCCGCTGCTGCGTCGGCGCCGGAACCGCGCCCGGACGTGAGTTTCTTTTTCCAGCCGAATATGGCGGCGGGCGCCAACGAAGTGGCCGACGATCGCCGTGGGTTGTTTCTCAAGGATCTTTTCGCGCGCATCATTCTGCCGGATCTCCATCTCGCCGCGATTCCTGCCGCGTTGGTGCGGCGGGCGCGTTTGTGGCGGGCGGTCCTCATCTACGGCTCGATGGTGGTCACACTCCTGTTGCTAGTGCGCATCATCGGTGGTCATTTTGCTGACAGCGCACTAGCCGAACGTGCCCGCGCCGCGGCGGTGGCCGTCGCTACTGCGCGCGCCGATCATCCGACCGCACGGCAGCCGCAGCTGGCTGCGCTCGAAGATCTGCGCCGGGTCCTGGTCGATATCGCGGAAGCGCCCGGCGGCACCGTACGTCGCCTCGAGGATCGCGCCCAGGCCGCATATTTCCCTTTGATCGATCGCTTCCTGGTGATGCCCGCGGCGGAGCGTCTGCGTGCGGATCTGGAAGCACAACGGCAGCAGACCACTCAGGAACAGAGCATCCTCGATGCCTTCTTCGATCAGTTCCGCGCCTATAAGATGCTCGGCGGCGAGATCGCCCCGGAAAAGGACTTGCTGGAAAGGGTGCTCATCGACGAGGAGCGCTGGTTTAGCGCCCTGGTCGACGCAGACGGCGCTCTCGATCCGGAAGTCGAAGTGCAGGCCCGTCGTCATCTCGCCTATCTGACCGCGGTGATGCCGACCGCGAACGGCTGGCAGGCCCGCCTGGACAAGACGTTGGTTGAACGCATCGAATCATCCCTCGGCGGCGTGTTGTGGGTGCAGCAGGGCTATCATGACGCCATCGCGACCCTGGCCCGTGAAGCCGGGCAATTATCGCGCGACGACGTGGTCAGCGGCACCCATCGCGAATTGGTCACCACTCAGGTCGTGATTCCCCGGGTCTTCACACCAGATGGTTGGCGCGGCAGTTTCCAGCCTAGTCTGCCGGAAATCGCCAAGGCGGTGCAGGAACGTTTCAAAGAAGTAAACATCGAACGTAGTCGCGACGAGATCATCGGCCGTTTGCGTGGTTTGTACGGTCGCGATTATAATGCACGCTGGCTGCGTTTGGTCAGCGATTTGCGCCCGACCCCGTTCCGCGACCTCGCCGAGGCGTCAACGCGCCTGCGTCAATTCAGCGGCGAGGATTCGCCGTACCGCACCTTGGCCAAGACTTTGGCGACGTATGGCGCCGTCGATTTCGGCGATCCCGACGTCAAAGCGCAATTACCGGTCGATGCCACCTGGCTGGGCGATGGGTTGACCGCAGTAGCAGATTTGCAGGTTGCGGTCGATCGTTTCCTGACCGGGACCCAGGCGGGTAATCGCAGCCGGGATCTGATCAAGCTGGCAGAATTTGCCCAGGCCGCGGACAAGGCCATTGTTACTTTTCGCACCGCGGTCGCAAAAACCGAGAGCGAAGCGGTCCGCGAGGCGTGCTTGAACTGCTTGACCAATATCGTCGATGCGACGCATGGAGCGTTGATTGCCGAAATCGGCGCGGAACAGGACCGCCTGTGGTCCGAAACCGTGGCTATCGGCTGGACGGAATTGGCACCGCAGTATCCATTCACCCCGGATGCGCGGACCGAAGCCCCGTTGGTCGCCACCGCGGCGCTATTCAATCCCAAGAGCGGCAGCTTGTGGGCGCGGATCGCGGCCATCGAGGCCCTGCGCGCGGTGCGCTGGAACGGTAAGGAATTGCTGCCGGTGGCGGTCGATTATGATCGTTTACGCACCCAGGCGGCATTCTTCCGTGATGCCTGCTTCGCGGACAATAGTGAAACCTTCCTGATGAAATTCACCATCACCCTTGAGCGCCGCACCGGGGTCAAGGATATGACCTTGGCGGTGGGCCGGGCGAGTTTCAGCTCCGAACAACGGCCAGACCGCACTACCACCTTCACCTGGACCCAGGCCGAAGGCGGCGGCACCAAGCTGTCCTTGAACCTGGTTTCGGACCAATGGCTGACCAAGGATTATCCGACGCCAGCCTGGGGTCTTATCCGTCTGCTCCGTGAAGGTGAGCCCAAAGCCCTGCCGGATGGCGGTCTGGAAATGAATTGGTCATTTTCCCAGGCTGATCGCACCTATGGGGCCCGCGGCGTTTTGCGCATGCCAGCCTTGGAGACCCTGGTTTCCGGTGATTATTTCAAGGCCTTCACCGTGCCTGCGCGCGTTACGCGGTAAAGGACAGGGCAATGACTTCCGTAGTGGTTGGCTGTCAGGGGAAATTGCCGGCACATGGCGATTTCATTCGCATGGTTGGGGCGCACAGCCCGGTGGAGGTGTTAGACGCCTGGCTGGGTACTGCCGGTCTAGAGCAGCCGGCGCGCAGAGTAATTTTCGACAGTGCTGGCCCGGCTTTTGCGATTATTTGCACGCAAGGCCATTGGTGGGGTTGCGCGCTCTTCCCGTCGCAGGATCGCGTCGGTCGGCGCTATCCCTTCATTGTCTATGCCGGGATTCCGGTGGGCGAGGTAGCCGATGCCGCCTATCTCACGATCACGGCGTTTCTGCCGTTCTTCATGCGTGCGTGGCAGATGGCCCAGCACGGTTGGCCCGCCGACCAAGCCGTTCTGCGTGCCGGCCTGCCGAATCTGTGCCCGCCCATCGATCTAGCTGCCGAAGAGCGCCGTTTCGTCGCTGCCTTCGACGGCATCACCATCGGCGAGGTCGCCGCGGGCTTGCTCGGCAGTCCAACTGATCCCCGGGCGGCGGCGGTGTTGGCGGATCTGCTCGCCGTGGCCGATGGTGAATTACCTGCTGGTGGTGTGCGTTTTCTGCCGATGGCGCATCAGCATCACCTCGGCTTCTGGTTGATGATGCTGACATTATGTGGCACTAAACCAATTGTTCCCAGTGTGATCACCTTGCGTTTCGCGCACGCGGGCAGCTTACCGGCAGCGACACTCTTTCTTGACCGGCCCGAAGCCGGCGCCTGCCTAGCCAGTCTGTGGCCGAATCTCGCGCCGCGCGGCGCCACCGCACCGCACGACGTGGTCGCCCAGGCCGGGGCCGTGGCGAGCGGGGTGAGCACGGTCGATCCTGCCTGGCTTGCCCCCGATCTCTTTTTGCGTGATTTGCTGCATATGGTCACCAGCACGGTGCGCTCGCGACGCACCCAGCGCATTACCCGTCGTCCCGCCACTTCTTAGGAGCATGTCATGCCCGATCTCGAGACTCTGACCGCCCTGGCCACCACGCCGATCAGTGGGGAAGCCCCCACTGGGGTTTCAGTGCGCTATGATGATGACTTCACCGCCTTGGAAAACGAAATCGGGAAATTGGAAAATCCCGCAGCGGGCGCAGTCGACTGGCGTCTTATCGTTGATGGCAGCACCGCTTTATTACGCGAGCGCAGCAAGGATGTCCTCCTCGCGGCGTGGCTGGTACGCGGTAGCTATGAACGCGAAAGTCTGCAAGGTCTGCATGCGGGCCTTGGCTTTCTCCACCAATTTCTCGCTACCTTTTGGGATACAGTATTTCCCGAACGGTTGCGTCCGCGCCGTGCGGCCCTGGAATGGCTCGGCGAACGTCTGGCAGCGGCTCTCGATCCAGAAAATGGTATTGATCATGACCGGCTTGAATTGCAATCCTGCCTGGACGCCTGCGAAGCGCTGATCACCTGGGCCGATGGCCGTTTTGACGGCGAGGACTGCGGTTTGCTCGGTCTGCGCCGGGTTTTGAAAGCGCAGCTCGAACGGATCCAGCTCACCTATGGCGGCGGCGATCCTGCGGAGTCGTCCGCGGATAACGGCGCTGCATCGGCTGCCACCGAGTCGTCCGCTGCAGTGAGCCCCGGTGCGCGCGCTGGTGCAGCGAGCGGGTCACTCGCCAACCGGGCCCAGGCCCTGGGCCGGTTGAAGGAATTGGCCGATTGGTTCACCCGCAATGAGCCGCTGAGTCCGATCGGACCGCTGCTGCGTCGCGCCGAGAGCTGGGGCCATCTTGGTTTCAATGAAGTTTATCAGCAATTATTGAAGCGGCACACCGATGCCCAGGATCATATTTGGGACGTACTCGGCATCGAATCCAAGCCGGAATAGGAATTCGCTCAGTCGCCGGCGCAATTCAGGGGCCGGCGGCGACCTCGTCGATGATGCCCTGACCGCGTTTGACGTGCAGATCATATTCTACCAATTTGCGATCGAGGGTGACCCGATTGATGCCCAGGGCTTTGGCGGCGCGGAGTTTGACGCCGCGTTCCTTGTTTAAGGCCCAGTGGATCAGGATCTTCTCGGCTTTGACGACGAGCTGGCCGATGTCGGGCGAGCGTGCGTCAGCGTAGCGTTCGATGGCGGCCTGAAAATCAGCATCGGGCTCGTGGGGGCCGCGCAGGCCCAGGGGAACTGGTGCAGACTGCCCAGATTCTGCGGGGGTTTCGTTGGCGTACGAGCGGATGGTGGTCGGGACCAGCTCTTCGGTGAAGACGCCGCCCGGTGCGAGGACGACTGCTTTCTGGACGCAGTTTTCCAATTCGCGGATATTGCCGGGCCAGGGATAGCGGCACAGCATTTCGAGCACGGAGCGAGGAACTTCTTCCACATTCTTGAAATTCGCCCGGTTAAAGCGCTGCAAGAAATGATTGATCAGGAGCGGAATATCTTCGTGCCGCTTGCGCAGCGGCGGCACCATCAGGTTGACCACGTTAAGGCGGTAAAAGAGATCTTCGCGAAAACGCCCGGTTTCCACTTCGCGGGTCAGGTCGCGATGCGTCGCGGCAACGATGCGGACATCGACCGGAATGCTGCGGTGATCACCGACACGATTGATGCAGCGTTCCTGCAGCACGCGCAGCAGGCGGACCTGGACCTCGGGCGATATCTCGCCGACTTCATCCAGGAACAAGGTGCCGCCATCGGCGATTTCGAAGACGCCCTTGCGATCGCGGTCGGCGCCAGTGAAAGAGCCCTTGGCGTGACCGAACAATTCCGATTCCAGCAAGGTCGGTGAAAACGCGCCGGCGTTGACCGTGACCATCGGTTTGTGGGCGCGATGGCTGTGGCTGTGAATCAGGCGAGCGAGCAATTCCTTGCCGGTGCCGGTTTCGCCCTGGATGAGCATGGTCGCGGTCGAAGCTGCGGCGCGGACCGCGGTTTGGATCAGGGTATTCATCGCGCCGGAGACGGTGAGGATCTCATGTTCGCGGACCTGCGGGGTCAGCGATTCACGCAGGGCGTGATTTTCCTCGGACAGCTCGCTGACTTCCAATTGCAGACGCAGACGATCCATGCACCAGCGCGAAATGGCGTCGACCAGAAAGGCGGCGGCGTCCTCTGAATCATGGTGGCTAACCAGCAGGGTGGCGACGGGGACGTTGCCATCGCGGATCTGGCGCGCGACCACTGGCAGATCGTCGGTGTTGATCGGTGCGGTTGTGGGACCGGCCATGGGCGCGATCTCAGCGACCGCGGCAATCGCGTCACCGACCAGAAACGTCCCGGAGGGGGTCAGGTGGCCCTGGCGGGCTTGGAACCAGATGCCGCCAATACTTTGCCAGGTGGCGACCTCCTGCCACAACATATCCAGGATCAGGCGTGGCCCGGTGGCCGGGTCAAGCATTTGCAGCACTGTTCCTACGCGCGTCGGCCAAGTCCGCATGATGCGACACTATGCACACAACGGGCCAAGCCTGGGAGCGGGTGAATGGTCAATTGTGCAGCAAGGTGCAGCTCGTTTGCCTCAGAAAGTCACCTTTGACTGAGCAACTGCTTCAACTTTGAACAAATCGCAGGGAGTGATTGAGTTGCCACCACACCTGAATGAGTTGCGCGGCATGGCGCAGAGCACGTATGCGATCTCGGGTCCAGTGCGCGGCGTGACCTGAATCGAGACGCAGGACGGCAAGCAGATGCTCACCCCGCAGAATCGGAATGAGGACAAAGCTGACCAAGGCGTCATCGTTGAATACTTGGCCTTCGTCACCAGTGAGCTGGTCGACAAGCCCAGTGACCGGGGCGCCATCGGTTAGTTCGGTCTGCCACCGCCGCAGGCGTGGCCGCCAAGCGATCTGGCGCCAAGTAGTCGGCGCGCAGCCGCCTCGGGTCTGCTGGTGGGTCAGGGCGAGCCCGTCCTGGTCGGCGGCCAGGAAGGCCACCCGGTCGGCTTCGAAACCATCGAGCATGGCCCGCAATGCCAGGGTTGGATCGCGGCGGGAACCAGAGCCGGTCAGCAATTCCCGGGCGGTAGTGGCGACTGCGCGTTCGAGACGCCAAGCCCGTTCGAGTTGTGCCCGATGTTCGGCGCGTTCCCAGGCTGCAACGGCGCGGGCACCCGCCACCCGCAGGACCGCGAGAGCACGCGGGTGCGGTTCGACCACGGCGTCCACCGCCAGGAAACCGCGCCGCTGCCCGTTTTCATCGCAGAGCAGCAATGTGGTGATAGTGCCCTGGCGTTGCATCAGCGGCGTCGTCGGGGTGGCGAGTGTTTGCAGCGCCGTAATGTCGCCCCAACTCGCAGCAATAGTTGAATTGGTGCCGTCGCCGAGGTGAAAGCACCCGCAGCCCTGCGCCGCCCAGGCCGTGCCGATGGCCTGGACGAGGGCGGGTAGACAGTCGCGATCGCTGGTTTCAGCAACCGCGGCGAGGTCGCGCAAGGCGGTGTCAGCGCGCAATGCGTGCGCGCGATCTTGGGCCGCCTGCACGGTGGCGCGCAGGGTATGACAAAGTCGTTCGGCGGTGAGATGGTCTTTAGAGAGATAATCATCCGCCCCGGCCTTGAGCAGGGCGACCGCGACTTGGTCGTCGCGGCTGCCTGTCAGCGCCACCACAGGAATGTGTTGGTCGCGGCGCAGGCGGCGCAGGACCTGCACGCCGTCGCCATCGGGCAGATGATGATCAAGGAGGAGGATATCGGCGTCGGCGATCAGACGATCCACCTCGGCAATTGCAGCACCTTCGGCGACCAGGGTCAAGGTGTCGTCGTTTGCCATCAGGCGACGCACCTGGAGGCGGTCGACGACATCGTCATCCAACAGAGCAACCCGGATCCGCGGCGCGGGTGGAGGGGTCTTCATGGGGGTTCCTCGGCTAGGGTCCAATAGCGGACCAAGCAATCGATCACCGCCTGATAGGCGCGGCGATCCAGGGGTTTCGCAAAATAGCCGGCGGCACCACCCGTATGGGCGCGATCGCGATCGCGTTCATCGCGTGAGGTGGTCAGGACCACGACCGGGGCGCCGCCAGTGCGCAGTTCAGGCAGAACATCAAGCCCAGCCCGCCCCGGCAGATTCAAATCCAAAATAATGAGTCGCGGTCGCGGAGAACGTCGTATCTGCAACAAGGCAGCCTCGCCGGAGGTGACGGAAATAATCGGTGCGGTCAGCCCTGCCTGCGCAGCTGCACGCCGGAACGCAAGGTCATCGACTTGGTCATCCTCGATCAATAACCAGGGTCGCATGCTCATGTCAGACCCGGATGAACGCCTGGATGAACAGGTTGATAGACAAGCGGCCAACGAATAGAAAAAGTGGCGCCAGAACCGGGGGTGCTGTCCACCCGGACGCTACCCCCGCGTTCGCTGATAATTTTGCGGACCAGGGCCAGGCCGAGCCCGATGCCCGGGCCGCGGTCTTTCGATGCGAGGGTGTGAAAAATCGTGAAAATGCGCTCATGATGGGTCGGATCGATGCCTGGCCCATCATCGGCGATGTGCATCAGCAGCTGATTAGCGTCGCCAGACCAGGTGACGGTAATCGTACCATGGTGGCGATCATGGTGGCGGACGGCGTTGGCAATCAGGTTACTGACCACCTGCCAGAGGCGGACACGATCCGTGGTGACGATGGTCGGCTCACCTTGTCTGTGGATGGAAAATCGACGCTCGGAGTCCTGCTCGGTGACAATGTCGTCGATCAATTCGGGCAGCGAAAATGTCTCGGCAATCCCGGCGCGACGGCCGGCGGTGGCATATTGATGCAGACCATCGATCAACCCTTCGAGACGGGTGACGCGATCGCGTAGCAGCAGCATCTGTGAACGGTGCTGATCATCGAGCAGGGCAGAGAGATCCTCTTCGATCCACGCAGAAAGATTGGCGATCGCGCGCAGGGGGGCTTTGAGGTCGTGCGAAGCGACATAGGCGAATTGATCCAGCTCCTGATTCCGCCGTTCTAGTTCGTTGGCGTGCCGCTGGAGGGCCACGGTACTTTCGCGGGCGATGGCGATGCGGCGTTGGCCGCTCGGCGTGGTCATCGAACCGAAGCCGACATCAAGGCGGCGTTGGCTGGTTTCGCCAGGCAGGATGGCAACATGCATACCATCGCCTTCACCATCTTCGACCTGGATCAGATCGCGGAAGGCGGTGCCGATCAGGCGCGTATGCTGCACATGCAGCAGCCGTCCGGCCGCCGGATTGGCGGATTCGATGCGTCCATCTGGCGCAATCACCAGGACCGCATCGTAGCAATGATCCAGTACGCTGCGGACATAGCTTTCCGCCGCGATCAATTTTGCCCGTTCCTGGCTGACCCGGCGCACCATCGGGCCGAAAATGAATAGCGCCTCCAGGCCCAAGACAAGAATGGTGGCGGCGAAGACCAAGTCTTCTGCCGCCTGCATACTGGCGATCTCGGCTTCGCTTTCGCGTTGGTACACGCTGACCAGAGCATCCAGAGATTCGAGCAGACGGCCATCCGCCACGTCCAGGACCCAGCGCAGATCGGCGTCGTCGCGGCTGACCTCGTGACGCCCGGCTAAGGCACGGACCCGCGCAATAAAGTCACGCACCAGCGGATCCAAGGGATCCGCGCCGGAGAAATACAAGGCCCGGACCTGCGCTGAGGGCGCCCCGGGTAAATGCAATTCCGGATCGCCATGGATCAGGCCATCGTGCGCGCGTTCCAGACGCAAGGCAGTTGCGAGCGCCTCTTTGCCTGCACGCTCACGAATGTCGGCGTCGGGTCCGAGCGCATGTTGCAGACAAGCCAGTGCGGCGCGCTGGGAAAGATACCGACGCTGGCCGCTGAAATTGATAATTGCAGCTGCGGTCTCTTGGGCGGTGATGGCGCGGCGCAGCGCCAGCCACGCGGCTGTGGACAACGCCGCAACCAAGCCCAGGGCCAGGAGATAGCGCAGCGTCATCCAACGGGTGGCCGGCTGGGTATTCATGAGACGGAAACGGCGGCATGTTCGAGAATTTTCCGCACCTCACCGCGGCAGGAACCGCAAGAGGTGCCAGCGCGACTGGCGGTGCACACCGCCTCAATAGTCGAAGCGCCTTGCGCGATGCAGGCGCGAATATCTTCGTCGCCGACCTGATTGCAGGCGCAGATGACTTTCCCTTTCGCTCCGCCGCCGCTGCCGCC